>Ga0098072_100416_pt1 | contig 5298 bp, 5 predicted proteins | sample 30_taG_FD_84644 | JGI IMG/M metagenome (GOLD analysis project Ga0098072, IMG submission 84644) | Marine viral communities from Cariaco Basin, Caribbean Sea - 30_WHOI_OMZ | ecosystem: Environmental > Aquatic > Marine > Oceanic | place: Caribbean Sea: Cariaco Basin | collected 2014-11-14 | reverse complement strand
TCGCGCATCTCGAGCTCGCCGATGCCGCAGCGGCCCTCGCGCATCGCCTCCATCGTGTCGGCAACCGAATGGCCGAGCGCGTTGATCGTGCCCGCCCCGGTAATGACAACCCGTTTCACGCGTGCTGTTCCGCCACCAGTTTCTCGATACCGGCGACGATCGTGCCGACATTGGAGATGTCGAAGTCGCTTTCCTGCGGTTCGTTCGCGTTGAACGGCACCTGGATGTCGAAGGCCTCTTCGATCGCGAAGATGCTCTCGACCAGGCCGAGGCTGTCGATGCCCAGATCCTCGAGCGTGGACTCCATCGTCACGTCCGACGGTTCCAGCACGGCCTGTTCCGCGATGATGTTGATCACCCTGTCCTTGACGCTCATGATCTCGCCTCCCCTTGCGCGGTCCGGCTCGATTTATTCGGAGCCGTCCGCCTTGGAAACCGCTTTCTGCAGGGCTGCCACCTGCTCCATCAGCCGTGGCAGACGCCGCAGCGCCTTGTACATTTCCAAATGTGTTTCCATCTTGACCGCGGGGTAACCCATGACCACGCGACCAGCGGGGACCTTGCTGATGATGCCCGTGCCCCCGCCAGCGACAACATTATCGCCAATTGTAATATTATCGCTAACCCCCACCTGTCCGCCGAGCACGACGTGATTTCCGATGCGGGTGCTGCCCGCAATCCCCACCATCGAGGCAAAGAAGCAGTGGTCACCGATGACCACGTTGTGGCCGACCATGCAGAGGTTGTCGATTTTCGTGCCGTTGCCGACCTGCGTGGGCCGGATGGTGCCGGCATCGACGCAGGTATTGGCGCCAAGCTCCACGTCGTCGCCGATGACGACGCCGCCGAGGGAGTGGATGCGGATCCATTCCTGGGCCCTGGACTCGGCGACCTCGCCGAGGGTCGAGCGCGCCTGTTCGACGTTGGAGGCCTCTTCGGTCACGAAGGAGGTGCCGTCGAAACCGATGGTGGCGCCGGGCTGGGCAATGAAACGGGCGCCGATCCGGGCGCGTGCCCCGATCCGGACATGGGCCTGCAGGATCGCGTCCTCGCCGATCTCGGCCCCGGTCCCGACATAGACGCCGGGCCCGATCACCGAACGGGCCCCGATCGTGGCGCCTGCGCCGATCACCGCCTGCGGCGCAACGCTGACATCCGCGCCGAGACGGGCCGAGGGATCGATGACGGCCGAGGCATGCACCCCCGTGCCGTAGCCCTGCCCGGGATCGAGCATCCGCGTCAGCCCCGCCATCGCCAGACGCCCGCGCGGGGCGAAGATCGCCGCCTTCAGGCCCAGCGATTCCCACTCCGCATCGGGCCAGAGCATCGCGGCCTGCGCCGCACCGACCGAGAGGCCCGCGGCAAACTCCGGCTTCAGGGCCAGCGCGAGGTCCGCCGGTCCCGCCTGCGCGGGCTCAGCGGCGCCGGTGATGGAAATGGACGTGTCTCCGACCGCCTCCGCGCCGATGGCGGCGGCGATCTCTGCAACGCTGTGTGCCATGGGTTGCCCCTTTCGGCCGGGAATTTATCCCTGAACCGAGTAGAGCGAAACGCCCGCCCGTTCAAGCGCCTCCCAGATCCGCGCATCACGGCCATAGATGTCGCGGCGGTAGTTCATCCGCCCTTTCGCCGGGCTCACGGCGGTCCGGTAGATCAGGTGCACCTGAACCGGCGTCTCGAGCGGCACGGTCGTCTCGCGGCCGGTGTTCAGGATGCGCTGGAAGACGCCCTTGGGATCGGATTCCTGCCGCGCCAGCAGCGCATAGGCGAAGTCGAACGGATCGCTCAGGCGGATGCAGCCGTGCGAGAAGTCACGCTCCTCGCGCGAGAAGAGATCCTTCGACGGCGTGTCGTGCAGGTAGATGTTGTAGACGTTCGGGAACATGAACTTCACCAGCCCGAGCGCATTCCGCTCCGACGGAGGCTGCTTCATCGTGAAGGGGAAGTTCGACGCGTTGTAGGCGGCGAAGTTCACCGCGTTCCGCGGCACGATCCGGCCGCGGCGGTCGACCACGTTCAGGTGCTGGTTCGAATAGGGGTTGCGCTGGAGCTGCGGCAGGTATTCCTGCGTCACGATCGAACGCGGAATGTTCCAGGTCGGGTTGACGACCATGTGCTCCATCACGTCCGAGAACTCGGGGCTGCGGCGCCCGTCCTCGTTCCGTCCGATCACCGAGCGGGTCTTGAACGTCACCTTGCCGAAATCGACGATGCGGGCGTGATAGTCGGTCAGGTTCACCAGCACATGGCGGTCGCCGCGGGGCCGGTTCAGCCAGCGCTCGCGTTCCATCGCCACGACGACCGATTGCAGGCGCTTCTCCAGCGGCACGTTGATCTCGGCCAGCGTACCGGAGCCGGCGATCCCGTCGGTCAGCAGACCGTGGTCGCGCTGGAATTCCTGCACCGCCTCCTGCATGGCACCGTCATAGCGGGTGGAGACCGTGCGCGGCAGGTAGCCCATGGCGATCAGGCGGTTGCGCAGCAGGACGACCTCGCGGCCCTCCATCCCGGGCTCGAGCTTGGTCGCGGGCACGGTCGGGCCCCAGCCACCGGAGGCGAGCCGCCGCTCCATGTCGAGCTTGGCCTTCACGAGCCGGGCGTATTCGGCATTCGTGGGCTGCAGGCTGCGCAGGAAGGCCGACGGATTGTCGCCCATGATCCCGTCGAGGTAATGGGAGGCGTCGCGCAGCGGCACCTCGCGGTGGATGTCGGCCACCACCTTCGAGGGCGTCAGGATGCCGGTCTGCAGATCGGTCGCAAAATCGAGATAGGTGCGCGTCAGCTCCATCTCGAGCCGCCCGCGGTCGCGCGGCGAGCGTGCCGCTTCCATCAGGCCGCGCAGCTTGGCGGCCTGGTACTTGCCGTCGGGCAGGCCATGGGCGGACGCCATCTCGAATGCGGAGAGGAGCGCGGAGCGACGTGCGGACGCCTCCGGATCCGACGAGACCCAGATCGGAGCGAAGTCGCGGGCGCGGTAGAAGGCGGCGACGTCCTTGTCCGACGACATCGCCTCGGCCACGGCCAGCTTGTAGGCGGTGACCTGGGCGCTCGCTCCGGTCGGTCCGAACAGGCACCCGGCCGCCAGCGCGGCGCTCAACGTGATTCCAAGACGGCTGCTGCGCGCGATAGGCATTTCCTGACCCCTTTGTTCTCGTTCTGCTCGGCCCGGCCCAGCGTTTACCCTGTGTTCCGATGCTCTGCACCCACAACGTCGCAGCGGCCAAAAAGATCCGAAAACTGATGTAATCCAATGACTCGCCCCCGAGAATGGCGGAATTCCGTACCGAGTCAGCAAGATTTTGCCGAGCTCACGGTTCGGTGAAATTTGGAGGGAACAAATGCTTGGCCAGGCGAACCAAGTATGTCACCTTTTGGCCACTTGGGGATGACTATGGCAGGGTCGCGTAACATCGCGGCCACACAGGTAAGCGACGGGACAGCGCAGTATGACCAGTATCAGCTCGACGAGCATGTCGCGGCGTGCCCTTCTGGGGGCGTTCGCAGCAACCGCGGTGGCAGCCGCACCGACCTACACCAAGGCGGCCGGATTTCTGAGGGGCAGCGGCGATATCCGCCGGCTCAAGATGTACTCGGCCCGCACCGGCGAAAAACTCGACATGATCTACTGGATCGAAGGCGAGTACATTCGCGACGCGGTGGACGAGGTTTCGCATTTCATGCGGGACTGGCGCAACAACAAGCACATGAACATCGACATGCGGACGATGGACATCATGTCCGCCGCGCACAACCTGATGGACGTGAGCGAACCCTACCTCCTGATTTCCGGCTACCGTTCGCCCGAGACCAACGCGATGCTCCGCAGCCGCTCCTCGGGCGTGGCCAAGAACTCGCGCCACCTTCAGGGCCAGGCCGCGGACCTTCGCCTCTCCAGCCGCTCGGTGAACCAGATGTTCAAGGCGGCCTCGGCCTGCCGGGCGGGCGGCGTCGGGCGCTACACCAGCTCCGATTTCGTGCACATGGATTGCGGCCCGGTCCGCAGCTGGGGCAGCTGAGCGCAGCGCCGCACTGACCAGCGGTCCGGTGCGCAGACCCGGACCGACACGACGATGGCCCCGATCTCGGGGCCATTCGTGCTTTGCATCTCCCGACCAACGCGACGCATGCCGGTACGGAACCGACCGCCGGGATTGATCGGAGTGGTGTTTCGGGCTAGGTAACCCCCTACCCTTCAACCCGGCCGACCATGCTCCACACCTTCTGGCAGACCTTCATCAGCCCCGTTCTCCGGCGACCCGCCCGGTTCCAGGTGGCCGCGCTGTGCTATCGGCGTACGGCCGAGGGGCCGGAGGTGCTGGTGCTGACCTCCCTGCACACGAAGCGCTGGATCCTGCCGAAGGGCTGGCCCAAGACCGGGCTGGATGCCGGCGGCGTCGCGATCGAAGAGGCCTGGGAGGAAGCGGGCGTCATCACCCGCGATCACAAGCCGCCGCGGATCGGCCGCTATCGCTACGTCAAACGGCTGCGCGGCGGGGTTCCCGTCGCCACCGAAGTCGACGTCTTCGCCATCGAGGTGCAGAAGCTGCACGGAGATTACCCCGAGGTCGGGCGCCGCGAACGCCGCTGGATGAGCCCGCTCGAGGCCGCCCGCGCCGTCGACGAGCCCGAACTGAAGGAAGTGATCGAACGCTTCCCGGCAAAGCTTCAGGACGGTTTCCGGACCTGAGACCGGGGCACCCAGAAATGACAGGAACGGACAGGGACACGTGAGCGATCCGAACGCCGCGCATCAGTGGAGCACACTCGACAAGGACCTCAACCGACTGTCCCGGGTCGAAGCGGCGACGATGTACGCCGCCCGGCCGCTGGTCGGCGTCGGCATCTCGCTGCTCTTCGTCGCGGTGGCCGCGGTCGTCGCGCTCCTGCTCACCGGATCGGCACCGGGCGGGTTCCTGATCGTCGTGGCCGCGGCGCTCGGCGCCTACATGGCGCTCAACATCGGCGCCAACGACGTCGCCAACAACATGGGCCCCGCGGTCGGCGCCAACGCCCTCTCGATGGCGGGGGCCATCGCGATCGCCGCCATCTTCGAGAGCGCGGGCGCCCTGCTCGCCGGCGGCGATGTCGTCTCGACCATCTCGAAGGGAATCATCGACCCGGCCAGCCTGGAAAGCGGGCACAGTTTCGTCTGGGCGATGATGGCGGCGCTCCTCTCGGCGGCGGTCTGGGTCAACGTCGCCACCTGGGTCGGAGCGCCGGTCTCGACCACGCATGCCGTCGTCGGCGGCGTGATGGGCGCCGGGATCGCCGCGGCCGGGCTGGGCGCGGTCGACTGGG
>Ga0098072_100413_pt1 | contig 5322 bp, 7 predicted proteins | sample 30_taG_FD_84644 | JGI IMG/M metagenome (GOLD analysis project Ga0098072, IMG submission 84644) | Marine viral communities from Cariaco Basin, Caribbean Sea - 30_WHOI_OMZ | ecosystem: Environmental > Aquatic > Marine > Oceanic | place: Caribbean Sea: Cariaco Basin | collected 2014-11-14 | reverse complement strand
CGTGTGCCACGGCATCCCCGGCGACAAGAAATTGAACGAGGGCGATATCGTCAATATCGACGTGACCCCGATTGTCGACGGCTGGCACGGCGACACCAGCCGCATGTATCTGGTCGGCAAGACGCCGATCAAGGCAAGCAAGCTGGTCCAGGTGACCTATGAATGCCTGATGCTGGGCATCGAGCAGGCGAAGCCGGGCAACCGGATGGGCGATGTCGCGCACGCAATCCAGAGCCACGCCGAGGGGCACCGCTATTCGGTGGTCCGCGATTTCTGCGGCCATGGTCTCGGCCAGATGTTCCACGACGCGCCCGAAGTGGTCCACGCCGGCCATCCCGGCACCGGCCCGGAACTGCGCCCCGGCATGTTTTTCACCATCGAGCCGATGATCAATATCGGCAAATATGCGTGCAAGATGCTGGATGATGGCTGGACAGCGGTGACCCGCGACCGCTCGCTGACGGCGCAGTTCGAGCATAGTATCGGGATTACCGAGGACGGGTGCGAGATCTTTACGAAGAGCCCGAAGGGGCTGGATTGCCCGCCTTATTGAGGGGTGGGGCTTGCTAACGACGTGCGGCGCAACTCGCACCGCATTTTACTTAAGTCTTTTTATAGTCCAGATTTAAGAGGTCGCCATGATAATTGTGGAGCCGGTCAACGCTTTGACCGGATAAATTAAAATAAGAATGTTGTAGGTTGTGTCAAAAGCCTCACCAACGCATTCATGTTCTACGCCATTTAGATCTGTAAGGGAAAATGTCGTGGGTCTCGTCATTTTCCGCCCAATCGGGACGAGTGGGCCCAGTGTATGATCAGGTGTCACGACCGCATCTTGAAAATCACCAAACTGTTGCCGAAAAGCCGGCGACGGGACAATTCTACGAACTGCGGCACGGTAACCATCTCCAGAGACGAATTCAGGTTGTTCCAATACATAGACTACGCATGCTCTGGCATTCGTCCTCGCAAATTCGCGGACCGAGGCGTAGAGGGATGAGCCGAACGTCTTCGCAAGTTTCATAGGGGTCTTGAGCGAAAAGTCGTGATCGGCGGCCATAAATTTATAAGCATCGCCTTTGAAGAGTGCGAACCTAGCGAAATTGTTTGCTTCACGCTCGAACTGGTCTGCTATGTCTGGCGCTAAAGTCTTTTCGCACTCTTGGAAGAAGCGGAACAATTTTTTATGAATCGGCAATTCGTGGTGCCCGGTTTCATGGAGCTTCAAAAAAGTCTGTTTTGATTTAATTACTGTATCATCGATGTGGATGATATTATCGCCAGCATCATAAATTCCCCAGATTTTTGAAATTGCCGACTTAACTGTGTTCGCCGCAGACTCAGCTTTACCCTTAAGATACTCTAGCAACTGCGCCGGATGGAAGATGCTATGCGAGGCAACCGTGAGGTTCGCCGCCACAAGAAGATCGTCTATAGGTACGGGATAACGGTCCCAAGCATCAGCACGATCTAATAGGTTTTTGGCGCGCTCTTCAACGACCCGCAGACCTTCCGCATCAAGACTACTATCATCTGGCCTGGGCACCGCTACTTCTTTCTACTTCGGATAAACTCCAAGTAGCGCATCAACTCTTCTTCCTCTTCCGAGGTGAGGTTGTGTTCGGCAAATGTAGCCGCGCGCCCGTGTCGTTTCTCACTTCCCCTTTTCGCTGCAGGTGTAATATACCCGGCTTTCATCATGAGAATTTCAAGGCTAATCTCATAAAGATCGGCCAGCGCGTTCAGCGTGTTTGGTGACGGCTGCTTAATCTGATCATTCTCAATTTGACTCAAATAAGCATTAGAAACTTGCTTTTTCGTTTGCTCTTCAACCGCTCGCAAACTCAGGCGGCGATCCTTTCGGATGGAGGCAAGATAGGTCCCCAGAGAGATTCCACCGCCCCTCTGCGTACTTTCTTTCTCTTTGTCATCGACCACCATTCACCCCGTAAATCTTTTGCTCCACGCCAGTGAATGCGTCAAATCGCTTGATCTGTCAAGCATGCAAAGAATCTGCTTGATATACCAAGCGCGCTATGTCATAGTTGATTCATAGGTCGCGGATTAGCCGCAGCCTGCCCGAAAGAGGAGAAACCATATGGACAACGAAGCTGAACGGAACGGCCGTAATTCTGGTGAAGAGCTGGTGCTCGATGACATAATTGACCTTGAAGAATATGCGAAGCGGGGCCAGCAACCTCCTTTGGCGAAAGGCTATCGCATCAAGATCAATGGCGAGCGCTATGTCGTCCACGATCCCGAACCAACCGGGCGTGAGATTCTAACATTGGCAGGATTGGTGCCCGCTGAGGAATACACGCTTCGTGTCAAGATGGCCGGTGAACGCCCGCGCAAGGTCGGGCCAGATGAAAAGGTAAATTTGCGCCATCGTGGCATTGAGAAGTTTAAAGCACTGCCACGCGACCAAACGGAGGGGTAATACCATGGCATTGCGTCGAGACTTTGAACTACTTCCAGACGACGAGCGCTTCCTTGAGGATTACGGACTACCTTGGGAGACCATCAGCGATGGCTCCCAATGGGTTCTGATCCATGAGTTTCCATCGCAACACGAAGGCTATGTCCACGAAAATGTCACGATCGCGATTCGCTTGGAGACCGGATATCCCAACAGCGCTTTGGATATGGTTTATGTGAAACCAGCGCTCGCCCGTAAAGACGGTCGGCAGATTGGCGCAACACAGGCAACGCAGGTCATTAGCGGTAAAACCTATCAACGATGGTCTCGTCATCGAACACAGCAAAACCCATGGAAGATCGGACAGGACAATGTCGGAACTCATATTTTTCTAATTGAGGATTGGTTTGCACGGGAATTTGAAAAATGACTGCAAAACTAAATGTTGCTTTGTCAGGCGACCAGCACATGCACCTAATGAACTTCTTATTTCCCGGTGATGGGAATGAGGCGATTGCCTTATTGCTCTGCGGTCGGCGAGATGGAGATCGGCGCCACCGCTTAACGGTTAGAGAGGTGCACGAAATTCCCTACGAGCATTGCGTGAAGCGCACTCCCACCCAAGTTCAATGGTCCCCCGATTATGTGGATGACATTTTAGAACGGGCGGCATCGGAACGCCTGTCAGTTATTAAAATCCACAGTCATCCGAACGGGTATGGGGCATTTTCCAAGCTTGATGATCGTTCAGACTCACAAATCCTGCCAATGATTGGTGGATGGGTTGACAACAATTTAATTCATGGCAGCGCAGTAATGTTGCCGAACGGGCAGATGTTCGGTCGTGTTTGGTCCGGCGGCGGATTTATTGACATCGATTGTATCAGTGTGGCTGGTGATGATTTGCATTTTTGGTATGCAGATGCGGGAAGCATGGAATTACCTGATTTTGTTGCGTCGCACGCCCAAGCTTTTGATGAAGGCACAATTGAGCGACTTCAAAGGCTGTCGATTGCGGTAATTGGCGCTTCAGGTACGGGCAGCCCGACGATCGAGCAATTGATGCGTCTAGGTGTAGGCGAGATCGTGTCAGTGGACGATGATGTGATGGAAGCTCGAAACATTAATAGAATTCTCAACTCGACCGTCAAGGATGCTGATGCGCATCGGGCAAAAGTAGATGTAATGGCTGAAGCTGTCGAACGCACCGGACTGGGAACTAGGATCATCGCTATCAAGAAAAATCTTTGGCATCCCGACGTCGTTCGTGTTGTTGCTCAATGCGACGTTCTATTCGGATGCATGGACAGCATCGACGGACGATATCTGCTCAACGCAATTGCTAGCCATTATAATATTCCCTATTTCGACATCGGCGTTAGACTTGTCGCCAATCCGAACGGGAAAAACCAAGGACAGATCCAAGAGGTTTGCGGCACCGTTCACTACTTGCGACCGGGACGCTCCAGCCTAATGAGTCGTGGCATATTTAGCATGAATGAAGTCGCGGCAGCAGGTCTTGCGCGAAACGACCAGGATGCGCACGATCAGCAAGTGGTTGATGGCTACATAAGGGGTGGTGCAAGCCACCGCCCCGCAGTGATCAGCGTCAATATGTTTGCTTCTTCGTTGGCAGTAAATGAATTTCTTGCCAGATTGCACCCCTATAGGGAGGAACCGAACCAGGCTCATGCATCTGTCACTTTTAGTCTGGCTAGTATGGAAATGTTTAGCGATCCTGAAGAGAACCCCTGCCCAATTTTGACTCGCGTTGTCGGTATGGGTGATCGAAGTCCACTTCTCGGCTTAATGGAATTAACGGAAATGCGTCCAACATGAACAAGCTGCTGAAATATGTATTGGAATGGTACCAACGATTTTTCGGTCTCTTTGAGTCGAGATATAGGACTATTGAGGTAGATGAAGCACTCCCTCAGTCCCTCAAGAAAAAAACCATCTACATAGTTCAGGAAGACGGCTTTGAAGAGCAAGCTGCCATGCTATGTCCTTGTGGCTGCAAGCGCATCTTGCATATGAACTTGCTTCCTGATGAGAGACCATGTTGGCGTTTACTGCGACATGCAGACGCTAGCATAAGTCTTCATCCTTCGATCTGGCGGAAAAAGGAGTGCGGATCACATTTCTGGTTTCGCAAAGGCCGTGTACTTTGGTGTAAAAACAGCTAAACATTTCACAATCTATTTTCTAAAATTTCAGCGATAGCTCAACAAATATTCTATTACAGGCGGGCCTGATCGATGCCGAATTCGGCGATGGTGTAATCGGCTATTTCGGCCAGATCATCTGCGGCGCGCCTGCTCAGGCGCAGTTCAGCCATGGGCGGCGCGGTCTTCGGCTGCTTTCCAGATGTCGTCCAGCGACTTATCGCTGGCGCCGCTGTCCAGCCCTTCGGCTATCGCCGCCCGTAGCGTGGCCAGACGGTCCTGCTGCGACTGGTCGCGCTTGACCAGCTCGCGGATATATTCGCTGTCGTTGGTATATTCGCCGCTGGCAATCCGGGATTTGATCCAGGCGTCCTGGCTTGCGCTCAAGCTAATGGTCTTGCGGACGGTGGCCATCGGGAAAGCTCCTTGCGATTTGGCTGTCATACTAATGGTGCAGGCAGGAATGGTAAAGCGGTCCGGGCGGCTCTGGCCGGGCGCGGTGCGACGGGAACCTTGCCCCTCCACCGTAATTTGAATGGGGGGATTGCCCCGACTGTCACGGAAATTCAAAACTAACCCGTGACGTCTGGCCCAACTTATGGTTCCTTTGTTCGCGAATGGAAAGGACCAGATATGATGATCGGATTTTTTGCCGCTATTTCAGCAGCAGTGGCTGTTGCAGCAGGCGCTTTCGGAGCGCATGCTGCGCCGGGGCAACAGGAAGCGGAATGGTTGCGG
>Ga0098072_100396_pt1 | contig 5636 bp, 5 predicted proteins | sample 30_taG_FD_84644 | JGI IMG/M metagenome (GOLD analysis project Ga0098072, IMG submission 84644) | Marine viral communities from Cariaco Basin, Caribbean Sea - 30_WHOI_OMZ | ecosystem: Environmental > Aquatic > Marine > Oceanic | place: Caribbean Sea: Cariaco Basin | collected 2014-11-14 | reverse complement strand
TGTTGTGCTGCAACATGTTCTCGGGAGAGTTGTAGAGCGTCAGCTCGACATAGTCGCCTTCGTGAACAACCATCATGGGACCGGGAACCGACCCGTTGAAGGTCATGGCCTGGAGATAGACACCATCGTCGACCTCGATCTCCTTCTCGACGATCTGCATCTCGAATTCGACGATGCGCGGTTCTCCCGGGGCTTCCTGTTCATGGTCGTGGACCATCGGAGGACGCACGAGCTTGCGCTTGATGCGTTTCAGGCTCGACAGGTCGGCGGGGGCCGCCATCGAGGTGTCCATGATCTCTTCGGCCTTCGCGGCCTTGGCGAGAACGGGCAACGCGGCAATGCCTGCGGCGCCCATCAGTGCGGCTCTTCTCGTCAGCATCTTCAATCTCCTTTCAGGTAGGAATGCTGTTTGAGAAGACGCTACCGGCCCTTCCGATTCCGAACCTTGCGCAAGGACAAACTTCAGGACCGAATGCCGGCCGAACCGACAATTTTCGCCCCGAGCGGCCGAAGCAGGTCGCGTTCCGGTGACGACATGAGAACGGCGGCAGTCGATGCGGCATCCGCTATCGCCGCACTGTCATGACAGATCGAGACCGGCCCGGACGGGGGGGGCGCGTCACCTCGGGGATCAAAGATGTGCCCGATACCGGCGACAGGATCGACCAGGGTGCCCGAAACATCCGACGTGGCAATCGCCTGGTCCTTCAGGGTGAGGGCCCGGCCGCCGGGAACCGATACGGTCCATCCCTGCCCCTGCCCGTCCCCGAGGGCACGGATTTCTCCTGCGTTCACCAGGATGTCCCGAAGACCGGCACTCTTCAGAAGAGTGGCAAGACGATCCGTGGCATAGCCCTGCGCAATCCCGTTCAGTGTCAGAGCCATGCCAGCCCTGTGAAACCTGATGGCCTGCGGGGACAGCGAGACATGGTCGAACCCGACCCCGCGACGCACCTGCTGCACTTCGTCCGCCCCGACACGGCGACCTTCGGCAAATGCACGAGCATGCAGGTCGAACAGCGGCTGGACCGTCGGATCGAAGGCGCCCTCTGTCGCCGTGAAGACCGCCCGGGCCTGGGACAGGAGATGGAGCATGGCGGGATCGGGGTTGCGCAGTATCTGATCCCGGTTCAGCCGAGCGAGGGCGCTGTCCGTCCGGTAGAGCGAGAACAGGCTCTCGATACGCAGGAGCTCCAGTTCAAGGCCATCGAACAGGGGGGCCGCCTCGGCCTGCGAAATCCCGCAGAGGGCGAGCTGGACGCGCGCGCCAAGGGCTTGCCCCCGCCAGTAGGCGGTTTCCCTGCCCGCAGCGGATGCACGGCCGGCCGCGATGGTCGCCGCCGACATCGCAATGAAACGACGTCTCGAGAGCCGGGTCATTGCATCAGCTCCCGGTCGCCGGCATGCCCGCTCATGCCGATTTCCGCGGGACGCACATAACTCTCCGGCACACCGCCCCATTGGACGATGCGTCCACCCCGGTCCGCCACGAAGGCGGTCGCGTCCTCACGGCGGCTGAAGGGGAGAGCTTCCGGCACCCCCATTCCGCCGAGCTGATCGCTCTCGATGACAAGAAAGGCGGTTTCGGCGGCCTGCCAGGTGGCGATGCCCGGCATGCTCCAGCTTTCCGCATGGCTCATGTCGGAGACGAAGACCGCGGTGATCTCCATCTCCCGCTCCGGGTCATGCATGTAGGCGACGGCATCGGACACCTGGCTGAACCAGAGCGGCTCGGCCCGACCTTTCAGGTGGACCTGCGCCTTGGGGCCGGGATGATCCGCGACGAACATCTGGCAATAATGGCCGAGCGCATCGTCCGTCATCTCGACGGGGACAACGACGCTCGCCACATCTTCCTTGCAGGCGGTCAAGGCGAGAGACAGGGCAAGGGCGACCACGACTTTCTTCATGGGACAATCCTCCTGGTGCGGGCGGAGCCGATGGCGATGGTTGCCACCAGCCAAATCCCGAGGGCAGCCAGCGCGGCCACCGGGGGGAAGGGAAGGGTTTGGGCCAGACCGTCGATCCCCGCGACGGGCGCGGCGTCGATCATGGCGAGGTTGTAGAGGCGGAACGCATCGGCGGGGTTGGCGATGACAAGCCATGGGAAGACGTGGGTGGCGAAGATGCCTTCACCGGCCGCCATGATGGCCCCCAGAAGCGCGACGTCATAAAGGACGACCAGCAGCAGCCAGACCCCCACAGCGGCCGCAGCAGCCCGCGCGGTGCGACAGGTCAGAGCCGACACCATCAGCCCGATCCCCACGAAGATCGCCCCGAGCCCGCCTGCGGTAAGCATCAGGCGGAGCCAGGTGAAGATACCGTCCTGACCGGTCTCGGACAGCAGGGCGATGACACATCCGACCGTGCCGAATGCGATCAGGATGGCCACGCAGACCGCAACCGTCTGGGCCAGGAACTTCCCGACGAAGACCTCCCACCGACGGACCGGTGTGGCAAATGTCAGGGCAAGGGACCCCCGCTCGACCTCTCCGGAAATCGAGTCATAGGACATGAGCAAGGCGATCAGCGGGATCAGGTAGACCGAGAGGGTGGCGAGGCTGACCGCCGTCAGGGTCAGGACGTCAACCTTCAGGCCACTTCCCTGCCCGGCCCCGAAGAGCGCCAGCGCCAGGGCGAACAGACCAAGCACTGCGGTCGCCAGAATGACCCAGAGATTGCGGCGCGCCTGCCGCAACTCCTGTCCGAAAACGGTGCCGATGCGCGTGCTCATGTCTGGTCCTCCGTCGGGCCCGTTCGGGAAAAATGCCGGTAGATGTCGGTGAGACCGGGAGGCGCGATGTCAATGTCCCGAAGCTTGTCTTGATGCCGCCCGAGGCGCGCGAGCAGATCCACCTTCGCGCCCTGTGCGCAATCGAGGTCCAGCCTGCATCCGTTGATCCGCCGCCCGCCGAATTCGCCATGCAGCGCGTCCGCCGCCCCCGGCCTGGCCGATATGCGGATCGTGGTCGGCAAACCCGCCTTGTGAGCCAGCTCGGCCAGTGTGCCCTCTGCCGTCAGCCGTCCGCGGGCGAGGATCGCGATGCGGTCCGTCTTGTCCTGCACTTCCTCCAGCCCGTGCGACGAGAGCAGGACGGCAGAACCCCGGGCCGCCGCATCGGCGATCACCTCGTAGAACTCGTGCCGGGACACCGGGTCGAGACCGCTGGTCGGTTCGTCGAGCAGAAGAAGCCGCGGAGTGCCGATCAGGGCCTGCGCCAGCCCGAGACGCTGCCGCATCCCCTTGGAATAGGCCCCGACCGCCCGATCGGCGGCCTCCAGAAGGCCGACACGCGCCAGCAGGTCCGAAACCTCGGCTTTCGGTGTTCCCCGCAGACCCGAGAAATAGCTCAGCACCTCGCGGCCCGACAGGTTCCGCTGGAACGAGACGACCTCGGGCAGGTAGTTCACGGCCTCCCTGGCCGGGTCGGAGCCCGGCGCGTGCCCGGCAACGGCAACGGTTCCCGAGCACGGTCGCAGGAAGCCGAGGACCGTCTTGAACAACGTCGACTTGCCGGCCCCGTTATGGCCGAGCAGGGCCAACCGTTCGCCGGGCTGGACGGACAGCGAAACATCGTCGAGCACCTTCTGCCCGCCGAAAGACAGACAGAGAGCTTTGATGGCGAGGGTTTCGGTCATGATGGATCTCCTTGCGGCAGTCCGGTTCCGGTCGGCGACGTCAGCGGATGGGTGTCGGTCACGCCTCCGGGCAGGAGCCCCGGAAACCGTGATTGCGACCATCGGATGAGTTGCATGGCCGGCGCCCCCATCAGCAACCGTGCCGCCGGCTGCGACCAGACAAGCCGGTCGATGCTGTCATTGGGCCGATAGGGACTGTCGGCGATGCCATCGCCGTTCACGTCAAAAGCGACGTGATCGGACCAGTAGTTGCCGATGCCGTCGGCCGACCATTCCATCCAGGTGGTGCCGACGTATTTCACCTGCGTCCTGTTGCCGATGAAGGCGTTTCCGGCCAGCACATTGCCCTGGCTGCCTGCGGTAAAGTGGACACCGATCCCGCAGCCTTCGAAGCGGTTGCCCTCGATCCGGTTGTGGTTGGAATTGTAGATGAACAGGCATTTCTCGCCGCCGTCGCGCACCTCGTTCCGGCGCATCTCGGCCCGGTTGGCGAAGTTCATGAAAAAGCCGTGGTCGGCGTCGCCGTCCGACAGGTTCCGTTCGACGATCAGCCGCGTCGAATACATGAAGGCAAAGCCCATGTCGTTGCCGCGGCTGACATTGTCCGTGACCTCGATCCGGTTGGCGTACATGGAGTGGAACGCGAACCGCAGATCGCTGAAGCGGTTGCGCCGGTAGACCGCGTCATTCGACGTCGTGATGAACACGCCGTCCCGGCCTTTCGAGATCCGGTTGTCCTCGACCGTCAGACCCGGTGCGTTCCAGACGTAGATGCCCGGCCCGCGTTCCGCGACACGCAGGTCGTTTCGCCCCTCGATCCGGCTGTTCCGGATGGTGACGTCACGGGCCCTATGGACGTCGACCCCGATCAGGTTCCCCTCCAGCGTCACACCGTCGATGATCGTGCCCCGGGCCGCCTTCGTCAGGCGAATACCGCTGTCGAGATCGCTGAGGCGGGCACCCGCGCCCGAAATGGTGAGTGCGGTGATCGTCACGCCGCCGGTGTCGACCGTGATGACGGAGCCCTCGCCCGGACCTTCGATCCGGGCAAGAGGTCCCGTCAGCGTGACAGGTGTCTTGATACTCACCGGCCCGGCAAAGGTGCCTTCCCCAAGCACCAATGTATCGCCGGGCCGGGCGGTCGCGAGGGCCCGCACCAGCGCCCCCGGTCCCGGCCGCACCTCGACCGTCTCCGCAAGGGACGCAAGCGGAGCGAGGCAAAGGGCCAGCACGAAAACCAGAGAGCGCATGATCCGGTCCCCTCCCCTTACGCGACCGGTTTCACGAGCATGCGGCCGCGCATCTCCATGTGGAGCGCGTGGCAGAACCACTGGCAGTAATACCAGTGCACGCCCGGACGATCGGCGGTGAAGGTCACCGATGCGGTGGCCTGCGGACCGACCTCGAAGGCGATGCCGTGATTGCCCAGGGTGAAGCCATGGGTCAGGTCGTCGACCTCGTCCATGTTGGTGACGTAGACCGTCACCTCGTCGCCCTGCGTCACCTCGAACTGATCGAGGCTGAACGCCGGCGCGACCGAGTGCATGTACACCCGCACCTTGTTGCCGTCACGGATGACATCGGCACCGTATTCCAGTTCCACGCCGTCCTTCTCGGCCTGAAGCCGCGCCTCTTCCCACAGGCTGTCACCACGGTCATAGATCGACACCGGGTTCACCTTGTCGGCCCGCACGAGGATGCAGTCATGCGGCTCGGCGAAGGTCGGGCCATCGTGGACAAGCGCCATCTTCTCGCCCGAGATGTCGATCACCTGGTCGTTCTCGGGTTTCAGCGGACCCACGTTCAGGAAACGGTCCTTCGAGAACTTGTTCAGCGAGATCAGGAACTGCCCATCCGCCTCAAGCGTCTCGCCCATCGTGGTGTGGTTGTGGCCCGGCTGGTAATGCACGTCGATCTTCTCGATGATCGGGTCCACGTCTTCGCCGTTGAAGGCCTTGATGGCGTCCTCGATGTTCCATTTCACCATCTGGCTGTCG
>Ga0098072_100388_pt1 | contig 5759 bp, 2 predicted proteins | sample 30_taG_FD_84644 | JGI IMG/M metagenome (GOLD analysis project Ga0098072, IMG submission 84644) | Marine viral communities from Cariaco Basin, Caribbean Sea - 30_WHOI_OMZ | ecosystem: Environmental > Aquatic > Marine > Oceanic | place: Caribbean Sea: Cariaco Basin | collected 2014-11-14 | reverse complement strand
CTGGTCGAGCAGGGTCAGAAACATATGTTGGGCTATCGGTTGATGGCAGTGGTGTCACTGGACCGTGCTGGTAGGCGGGTCTATCGGGCAGCGACCCCTGACGAAGAAGAAACCGCGCTTGCGGCGCCAGTTCCCGACGATGTCTCCGCTGTTGCCCAATCGACCGACACGCGTTCCTTCTCAGGCCCTAGATTCGGGTACCCCAACTTCTCCGACATGTTTATGCCGCGCCAACTCGCCGTGCTCGCGGCGTTTGCCGACGCAGTCGCCGGCCTCCCCTCGCAACTTCACAAAGAGGGGATGGACGGGGCGCGCGTCACCGCAGTGACTTCCGTCCTGGGACTCGCCGTCGGCAAGTTGGCGCACGGCGGATCCACGCAAAGCCGTTGGAAGTTCGATTCTAGGAGCGGAACCGCAAAGGCCGAGGGCGTCTTCGCGCGCAACGATCTACGACTGACGTGGGACTTCGCCGAGGTGGCGGCACTCGCTGACGGGGCCATGGGTTGGATGCAAGGTGTCGAGACACTCCTTGACGCGCTGCCCTTTGCGCCGAATGGGGCTGGTGTAGTAGTCAAGGCTGATGCACGCACCTCAACACCGCCCGTGCCTGCGCTAATTGCCACCGATCCGCCGTATTTCGACGCTATCGACTACGCGGACCTATCGGACTACTTCTACATGTGGCACCGACGCGCCCTTCGAAATGTGCATTCGGACCTCTACGCGACTGTTGCGACTCCGAAGTCAGGCGAACTTATCGCCAGCGCTATCCGATCGGGAAACGACAAGACCGTAGCGCGGGACTATTTCATCGCGGGCTTCACCGAGACGTTCAGGAACTTGAAGCGATCTTTAGCCCATGACTTACCTATCCTCGTCGTCTATGCATCCAAGGAACAAAAGGGTGGCCGAGACGAGGAAACTCGCTGGTCGTCAATTTTGACAGCAATGATCGCCGCTGATCTAGAGATCACCGGTGCGTGGCCGATCCACGGCACGGGATCGTCGAGGATGATCGGACAGGGGGCGAACGCGGTCGCCGCGTACATCGTCATGGTGTGTCGTCCCCGGCCCGACGGTGCCGTTACCTGTTCGCTTTCGGATTTCAATCGATCGCTACGCCGAGAACTTGCGGTAGCCGTCCGAAACCTGCAGGCAGCATCAATCCTGCCTGTCGACTTGGCTCAGGCTGCGATGGGTCCAGGAATGCAGATCTACTCCCGCTACCGCGCAGTATTGGATCAGTCGGGTCAAAGAGTTCCTGTCGAGCATGCCCTCCGACTTATCAACTCAGCACTCGGTGAGGTCCTAGACGAGCAAGAAGGGGAACTCGACCCCGAGTCTCGCTTCGCCGTTCGTTGGTGGGAGACATACGGATTGCAGTCAGCGCCCTTCGGTGAAGCAGACAAGACCGTCAGGCCACTCGGTATCGGGGTCGACGATGTTGTCCGGGCTGAGGTCGCAACGAGCCACGGAAGCAAGGTGCAGTTGCTCGGCCAAACTGACCTCGACTTCAAGTGGGTTCCCTCCGTCGATGTGCGTCCCACGGCTTGGGAAGCGGTTCACCACCTCGCACACAGGTTGATCGATCGCGGCGGCGAGTTGGAGGCCGCGCGCTTGATGGCAGTGCTCGGAAGCCTGCAGGACCCTGCCATGGCACTGACCTACCGGCTGCATGACATCGCAGCGAAGAAGGGCCGCACGGCTGACCAGGAGCGCTACAACGCGCTCATCAACTCGTGGGCAGAACTCATCAAACTCGCCGGAGACGGCTCCACCGCAACTGAAGGATTGTTCTGACATGGCGCTGACCAACAAGGAGCGCGTCGGACGCGTCCTCGATTTCGTGGCTGAGGGCCTCGGCCCGTGGATGTTCGGGCTGCTGGAGTCAAAGTACGGGTCGGACTGGGCTGACCAGGTCGTCCGCGCTGCAGGCCCGACACCTCGCGACACCTCGCCGAACGCGACCGACCCGTCGTATCTGTTCTGGCTCTTCGACAAGCAATGGCACGGACTTTTCAAGGACCACGGTTTGTCGTTCGAGGACAAGCGTGCAGTCTCGGCGCTCTGGGATGCCCGCAAGAAGTGGGCGCACGGTGCACCGATCCCTTCCGAGGTCGCTGAGCGCGTCCTCATGGACGGGGAGCAACTGCTTCGGTCGGTAGGTGCGGTGAAGCAGGCCGACACCGTCGATGAGATGCGCCGGGAGTTCCGACGGATCATGTTCGAGGAGGACCAGAAGCGTCTCCAACGCGCGAAGGAGAAGTCGCTCTCGGTGCAGGTCGACTCGACGGGTCTTCCGGCTTGGCGTGACGTTGTGGAGCCCCATGACGACGTTGCCCGTGGGTCGTTCCAGTTGGCTCAGTTCGCGGCTGACCTGCGTCAGGTGCACGCTGGTGTGGCAGGCCCGGAGTACGGCGACCCGTCCGAGTTTTATGGGCGTACTTACCTGACCCGAGGGCTTCGATATCTGTTGGAGCAGACGGTTCAGCGCCTCAATGGGGTCGGTGGCGAGCCGGTCATCGACTTGATGACGACGTTCGGTGGCGGCAAGACCCATTCACTTCTCGCGGTCTACCACGCTGCAGCGGGTGTCTCGGCGGACAAGTTGCCAGGCATGCGCGAAATTCTCGACAACCTCGGTGTCGAGGAACTCCCCGCGAAGGTCAACCGCGCCGTCATTGTCGGCAATGACCTGTCGATCCTTGGCCCGCCCCCGAAGGCAGACGGCACGGTCGTTAACACGATGTGGGGCGAACTCGCCTGGCAGTTGGGCGGGGCTGAGGGATTCGCGATGCTCGCACGCTACGACGAGCAGTCCGTTCCCCCGCCTACCAGTGACCTAGTCGCACTCTTCGAACGGTTCGGGCCATGCGTGATTTTGATTGATGAGTGGGTCGCCTACCTGCGCCAGTTGTGGTCACGTGAGAAGACTGCGCAGGCTGGGACGTTCGACGGGCACATGACCTTCGTGCAGTCCCTCACCGAGGCAACCAAGGCCGTTCCGACGGCACTGCTCGTGGTTTCACTTCCGGCTTCAGACGTTGTTCGCGACATGAAGGTAGCCGATGCGCCGCTCGAGAACGAACACGAGATCGGTGGGACCGCCGGGCTCGAAGCGTTGCGCCACCTCCGGTCGGTCATCCACCGCCTCGAAACGGCATGGCAGCCCGCCTCGGTCGAAGAGTCGTTCGAGATCGTGCGGCGCCGGATCTTCAAGCCCTTCTCCGGCCAGGAGATCGCCTCGCGTGACCTGGTCGTTGGGAAGTTCCTCGACCACTACACCAAGCACGTCGCGGACCTCCCAAACGAGGTCATGCAGCCCGGCTACCGGTCCACCATGAAGGCCGCATATCCGATCCACCCGGAACTGTTCGACCGGCTCTACCAGGACTGGTCCACCTTGGAACGGTTCCAGCGCACTCGTGGCGTCCTGCGACTCATGGCAACGGTCGTGCACGCACTGTGGACCAGCGGTGACCAAGCACCCATGATCCTCCCGGCGTCGATCCCCATGGACAACCAGAAGGTTTTCGAGGAGATCACCAATCACCTCGACGACACCTGGAAGCCCATCGTGGACGCCGACATCGCCGGTGATTCCTCTGCCGCCTCCACGGTTGACAACGAGATCAAGATCCTTGGCCGGTCGATGGCTGCCAAGCGCGCAGCCCGTTGTGTGTTCCTTGGCACCGCCCCCATGGCGAACCGGCGCGAACGCGACGGGTCGGTCTCGACCATCCGAGGCATCGAGCAGAAGCGTGTCGTTCTCGGTGCCACCTACCCCGGCGACAACCCTTCTCACGTCGCCGATGCCCTGCGTCGTCTTGGCGACCAGGGCAAGTACATGAACCGGGACCAGGACCGGTACTGGTTGAGCCTGCAGCAAACGGTCTCCCAGATTGTGCAGGAGCGCGCAGACTCGTATCACGAGGACCAGGTCTTTGATGAACTCACCGCCGTGGTCCGCACCGAAACCGATAAGGGCTTGTTCCAACGAGTCCACCGGTACCCCGCAGGCAGCATCGACGTCGAAGACGACCCCGGCATCGGGCTCGTCATATTCGGCCCTGATCGCGCCTTCTCAAGGAGGGCAAAATCCACCGCCGAAGCCGCCGCACGGGAATTCCTCAATAAGCGCGGAACGAACGCCCGCATCCACAAGAACAGCCTCGTGTTCCTCGCACCCGAGGTTGACCGGGTCGACGTCATGCTCAACGGCGTCCGTAGTCGCATGGCGTGGGAGTACATCCTCGACAACAAGGACTCGCTCAATCTCGACCAGCACAACATCAAGTTGGCGACGAGCCGAGTCAGCCAGGCCCAGCAGACCCTGAAGGACGCCATCAAAGAGGCATATAGGTGGATCCTGGTCCCTCACCAAGAACCCGGGAAAGCCGAAGTCGAACTCGAAGCCATCCTCATGAACGGCGACGGCACCCTCGCCGAACGCGTGACCAGGAAGGCCCGTGCAGGTGAGTTCGTCGTTGAGCGCTTCTCTCCGTCATTGCTTCGCATGCAAATCAAGCGGCTCGACCTCTGGAAGGACAAGTCGCACGTCGCCGTCGACACCATGGCGGGCTACTTCAGCCAGTACGTCTACATGCCCAAGGTGACTGACCCCAAGGTCGTCATCGACTGCGTGTGGCAACTCGACGAAGTGCTCCACATCGAACTCGACGGGTTCGCCTACGCAGACGCCTACGAGACCGACAGGTACGTGGGCCTCACCATGAAGAAGCCCACTGACGTCCGAACCAGCGGTCTCATCGTCGACCCAGAGATCGCCCGCGCCCAGATCGACGCCGACACCGCAGCCTCCAACGCGACCGCAACAGAGACGACATCACCGGGCGGCGCCACCACCACGACGTCAGACACTCCCGCTGACGACCCCAGCACCATTGCCGACCCCAACAATCCGGTACCCCAAGACGGCGGAGCCACGACGACCCCAGCGACGCCCACCCGGTTCCACGCAACGAAGGAACTCACATCAGCGCGCGTTGTACGTGATGCGTCCAGCATCTACGAAGAGATCGTCGCCCCCTTCGTGAGCGCAGGAATCGACATCAAGGTCACCATCGATATCGAATCCGACCAGTTGGACAAACTCACGCCCGACCAGCGGACCGCCATCAAGGAGAACCTCAAGACGCTCGGCTTCGGCGCAGACGCCTGGTCTATGGACTAATGCACCCGGTCCGCGCAGTCGCCACCAAATTGCTGCCGCTAAGCCCCCTAGCGACGGCCTCACCTCAGCACAGTGGTGAAGAACGAAATGGAAACTCTCATGATGCCTGACAACACTGGCAACCGCGCAGCGCATGCTCAGGGAACTGCAGCCCACCTGGCGCAACTACTTCCGCGCCTCGCCGGCGAATCGCCCGAGGACATGAACCCGATTGGAATCAGCGAACACCAGCAGATCTTGTTGGACCCGGAGCACGCATGGCTTCTCTATGTCGCAGCCCTCCGTTCACTTCCACACTGCTTCGCAATCGCCGACGGTTTCCCAGTTGACCCGTCCTGCAAGATGCCAGATGGGATCTGCCATCGCTGCGCCGCAGAGGGGCGGTGTCTGCCGCCCGACCATCCGCTTCGGTGACGTCGGCCGTCGTCGGATCCGCGGAGCCGGGCTCGATTGCCGCACTGTTCAAGCCCTCAAGGACGGCGACCCGTCCTCGGACGGATCGTGCCGAGCGATGCGGTCCACAAGGTTGTCGCCTACGAGCGCTTCAAGTGCCTGGATGACCACG
>Ga0098072_100387_pt1 | contig 5769 bp, 6 predicted proteins | sample 30_taG_FD_84644 | JGI IMG/M metagenome (GOLD analysis project Ga0098072, IMG submission 84644) | Marine viral communities from Cariaco Basin, Caribbean Sea - 30_WHOI_OMZ | ecosystem: Environmental > Aquatic > Marine > Oceanic | place: Caribbean Sea: Cariaco Basin | collected 2014-11-14 | reverse complement strand
GGTCGTGACGACGATGAAGACGAGCAGCCTGGTCAGGTCGGCCGAGGTCTTCTTGTCCAAGAGCTTCATTGCAGGCTCACCGAGGCCCCTCGTGCCATCGGAGCCACCAGCAGCGGACCGAGATCGCCCACCTGGTCGGCGGGGACGCCGAGGCTCGGCGCGATCAGACTGCGGTAGAGCGAGGACTCGGCCTCGCCGCCCATGAAGCCTTGGCCGTCGCGGAAGGCGTACGACGTCGCCACACGGCTGGTCCCCTTGCCGGTCGGCTCGTCGACGCCGTCGTCGAAGTCAGGTTGGCGCTTCACTGGATTGTCCTGGTTCCACGGAGGGTCGGGCAGGTTGAGGCAGTTGGGTCCGCGTGTCTCACCGATGCGGGGCTGGTCGTTGACGTTGTAGGCCCGCGGCTGGCGCGGCAGCGTCTCCAGCACGATGTGCAGGGTGAAGTTGCGGAAGGCCTCGGCCTGGTACTGCCCGGCCGTCACGATGCCGGCCGTCAGGCAGGGGATCTCGGTCGAGTACCGCGATAGCACCCGGAACTGAGCCTGACCGAGCTCGCCGACCCGGACGATGTTCTCCTCGTTGTCGGCCAGGAAGGTCCGGGTGGTCTCGCTGAAGCCGGACACGTCGACGAAGAGGTCGTTGAGCTTCTGCTCGCGGGTCTCCAGGGTGTCGGTGGTGCGCACGGTGTCGTCGAGGATGTCGCCGAGCTGGGGCAGGACGTCGTTGTAGATCTCGGCGACGTCGGCGGTCTTGCGCAGGTCGCGCACGAGACCGGGGATCTCGGGGTTGAGTTTCTTCAGGTAGTCGTCGAAGGTCTCCAGCGTCGCGCCGAGCTGCTCACCGCGGCCCTCCAACGCGGTCTGCAACGCGTTGAGGGTCATGTTGATCTTCTCGGGCTGGACGGTGCGCAGCAGCGGCAACAGGTCGGAGAGGACCCGCTCCACCTCGGTGCTGACCTGCGTCTTCTCGATCACGTCGCCCTGCTCGATGTGCGGGTCGCTGTCCGGGTCGAAGTCGTCGGGTGGGACCAGCGAGACGAACTTCTCACCGAAGAGGGTCTTGGGCAGGATCGAGCCCGTGACGTCCTGAGAGATCATGTCCACCTTGTCGGGGTAGAGCCCCAGGGTGACCACGGCTCCCCCGTCGGCGTCGGCCTCGTAGTCGAGCACCTCGCCGACGAGCACGCCGCGCGTCTTGATGTCGGCGCGCTTGGGCAGCTGGAGCCCGATGTTGGACGTCTTGAGCGTCACCTCGTCGTAGTCGACGAACTGCTTGGTGAAGATCGCGTAGGTCGTGTAGACCCCGAGCACGAGCAGTGCCAGGAAGGCGACGCCGAGCACCTTGTGCATGGCAAGGAGGCGGTTGACCATCTCAGCCTGCCAATCTCACGGTGGTGGTGGTGCCCCAGATGGCCATCGACAGGAACAGGTCGATGACGTTGATCGCCACGATGCTCGTGCGGACCGCGCGGCCCACGGCCACGCCGACACCGGCCGGGCCGCCGGAGGCGTTGAAGCCGTAGTAGCAGTGGATCAGGATGACCACGATGGCGAAGACCAGGACCTTGCCGAAGGACCAGAGGACGTCGCCCGGTGGTAGGAACTGGTTGAAGTAGTGGTCATAGGTCCCCGGACTCTGTCCGTAGAACTGGGTGACCACCAGCCGGCTGGCGAAGTACGACGACAGCAGCCCCACGACGTACAGGGGGATGATCGCGATCAGCCCACCCACCACACGGGTGGCGACCAGGAACGGCATCGACGGGATGGCCATGACCTCGAGCGCGTCGATCTCCTCCGAGATCCGCATCGCGCCGAGCTGCGCGGTGAACCCGCAGCCGACCGTCGCGGCCAGGGCGATGCCGGCCACGAGCGGTGCGATCTCACGGGTGTTGAAGTAGGCCGAGACGAAGCCGGAGAAGGCTGCGGTGCCGAGCTGGTTGAGCGCGGCGTAGCCCGACAGACCCACCTGCGCGCCGGTGAAGAAGGTCAGGCCGAGGATCACGCCGACCGTGCCGCCGATGACCGCGAGCGAGCCGGAGCCGAGCGTGACCTCGGCCAGGATCCGGGCGATCTCCTTGGGGTAGCGGGTGATCGAGCGCGGGATCGCGCGAAGCACACCGATGTAGAAGCTCAGCTGTCCGCCCAGACCGTCGAGCGACTTGAGCGGGGTCTCGTAGACCGACTTGAGGTTGGCCATCGCTAACCCCCCTTCGGTGGGACGAGCTGGAGATAGATCGTGCTCAGCACGAAGTTGACGACGAACAGCAGCAGGAACGTGATGACCACCGACTCGTTGACCGCGTCACCGACGCCCTTGGGTCCGCCGCCCGCTGTCATGCTCTGGGAGCAGGCGACGATCGCCGCGATCAGACCGAAGATCACCGCCTTGACCAGACCGACGTAAAGGTCCGGCAGCTGGGCGAGCGCGGTGAAGCTGGCCAGGTAGGCGCCGGGGGTGCCGTCCTGGAGGATCACGTTGAAGACGTAGCCGCCGCCCACACCGACCACGCTGACCAGGCCGTTGAGGAAGAAGGCCACCATCATCGCGGCCAGCACCCGCGGCACGACCAGCCGCTGGATGGGGTCGATGCCGAGCACCATCATCGCGTCCAGCTCTTCGCGGATCTTGCGGGAGCCGAGGTCTGCGGCGATGGCAGAGCCACCGGCTCCGGCGATCAGCAGGGCGGTGGCGATCGGTCCCGCCTGCTGGATGACGGCGAGCACCGACGCGGAGCCGGTGAACGACTGCGCTCCGAACTGCTTGATCAGGCCACCGACCTGCAGGGCGATGACCGCACCGAACGGGATGGCGACGAGCGCCGTCGGGATGATCGTCACCGAGGCGATGAACCAGGACTGCTGGATGAACTCCCGCAGCTGGAAGGGTCGTCTGAAAAGGGCCCGGAGCACGTCGAGGAAGAAGGCGAAGAGCGTGCCTGCAGTCCCGACGGGCTTGAGCACCCGCGAAGTGATGGAGGTCGACAAGTGAGGCGTCCTCAGACCTTGGTGGTCATCGACATGTTGGCCTCGAAGGACCCCGGAGGAGGCGTGACACCGTTGTCGCGGCACCAGCCTCCCGGCTCACGCTGGCTGCGACGCGGGATCCCCGAGGACGGCTCGAGCTGCATCGGGATCGGCGGCAACGGTGGCAGGTCCTGGTCCTTCTCGGCCTCCAGCTCGTCGGCGTCCTTCTCCTCCGACATGCCGATCGGACCGACCCGCTGGGCGTTGAGGAACTGGCGCACCACCGGCTCCTCGGAGGACAGCAGCATCTCGCGCGGACCGAACATCGCCAGGTGCTTGTGGTAGAGCAAGCCGATGTTGTCCGGCACCGTGCGAGCGGTGTTGATGTCGTGCGTCACGATCAGGAACGTCGCATCGATCTGCGCGTTCAGGTCGACGATCAGCTGGTTGAGGAACGACGTACGCACCGGATCCAGACCCGAGTCGGGCTCGTCGAAGAGCACGATCTCGGGGTCGAGGACCAGACCGCGGGCGATGCCGGCACGCTTGCGCATCCCACCCGAGATCTCACCGGGCAGCTTGTCCTCGGTGCCGAGCAGGCCGACCAGATCCATCTTCTCCAGCACGATCTCGCGGATCTGCGACTCCGACTTCTTCGTGTGCTCGCGCAGCGGGAAGGCGATGTTGTCGTAGAGGTTCATCGAGCCGAACATCGCGCCGTCCTGGAACAGCACCCCGAACAGCTTGCGGATCTCGTAGAGGTCCTTCTCCGAGCACGAGGCGATGTCAGTGCCCTCGATCACGATCGAACCGGTGTCGGGCTTGAGCAGCCCGATCAGCGTCTTGAGGAAGACCGACTTGCCCGTGCCCGACGGACCGAGCATCACGCAGATCTCGCCGGCCGGGATCGTCAGCGACACGTCGGCCCAGATCAGGCTCTTACCGAAGCTCTTGGTCAGGTTGTCAACCTTGATCTCAACACCCATGTCAGTCCTTCTCCTCGACCCGGAACTTCTCGACTTCGGCTTCGACGACCAAGGACACCCGTTGGGGTGACCCCGGGGTCGAGTGGCGTGCAGCACAACCCATGAGTAACAACGCGCACGCAACCGTGAGGTTACGCGGCAAAGTGCTGTGCGTCACGCGATCTCACGATGACGATACAGACCCGTGACGTGGGCCCCACCTGCGGCAACGTGTGGCGGCAGGCAGCACGAAGCGGTCGCCCCCGTGATGAGGACGACCGCTTCGTGGGTGGCACCGGGACGAGGACGGTGCCCTCGTCCTCAGTGCCGGTGCATCACTTGAGGGAGACCGAGGCTCCGGCGCCCTCGAGGGACTCCTTGGCCTTGTCGGCCGTCGCCTTGTCGACCTTCTCGAGGACGGCCTTGGGGGCGGCCTCGACCAGCTCCTTGGCCTCCTTGAGGCCCAGCGAGGTGAGCGCGCGCACCTCCTTGATGACGTTGATCTTCTTGTCGCCGGCAGCCTCGAGGACGACGTCGAACTCGTCCTGCGCGGCGGCCTCGTCGGCGCCGCCACCGGCGCCACCGGCGGCCGGGGCAGCGGCCACGGCCACGGGAGCGGCGGCGGTGACGCCGAAGGTCTCCTCGAACTGCTTCACGAACTCGGAGAGCTCGATCAGGGTCATCTCCTTGAAGGCCTCAAGGAGCTCGTCGGTGCTGAGCTTCGCCATGATGCGAACCTTTCTGTCAGGTGGCTCCGGACGTGGGTACGCCGGGCCGGGTTTCAGGTGGTGGTGTGATGCCTGGAATCAGGCTTCGGTGGTCTCGGCGCCAGCGGCGGGGGTCTCCTCGGCGGCGTCCTCTGCGGACGCCTCCTGCGGAGCCTCGTCGGCGGCAGCCGGGGCCTCCTCGTCAGTGCTTGCGGCAGCCGGAGTACCAGCACCACCTGCGAGGATCGAGGGGTCCTCAGTCGCCTTCGCCTCCAGGGCGCCGGCGAGCCGGGCAGCCTGGGCGAGCGGGGCGTTGAGGAGGTAGACGGCCTGGCTGAGCGACGCGAGCATCGCACCGGCCAGCTTGCCCAACAGAACCTCGCGCGACTCGAGGTCGGCCAGCTTGGCGACCTCCTTCGCGTCGAGGATGTCGCCGTCCAGGACACCGCCCTTGATGATCAGAGCGGGGTTGGCCTTGGCAAAGTCACGCAGACCCTTGGCCGCCTCGACCACGTCGCCGTTGATGAAGGCGATAGCGGTCGGACCGACCAGGAGGTCGTCGAAGCCGGAGATGCCCGCCTGGTTGGCGGCGATCTTGGCCAGCGTGTTCTTGACCACGGCGTAGTTGGCGTCACCACCGAGGGAGCGGCGCAGGTCCTGCAGCTCCTTGACGGTGAGGCCGCGGTAGTCGGTCAGCACTGCGCCGTCGGCGTCGTTGAAGAGCTCAACGATCTCCGCGACGGCGGCTTGCCTGTCTGCCCGCGCCATGGGTCTCCTTCCGGACTGGGAGACCGCTGCCCGGTGCTGGTGGAGAATGACGAACGCCCCGAGCACAGGCTCAGGGCGTTGGATGACTCCGTGGATCCGGGGATCCTGCTCTGAAATCCTGCGCGGGCCGTCCGCATCTCTGCGGCACCTTCGGACGAGCTGCATGCACAGCGCGCCAACCGGCGGTCTCTGGTTTCGAGTGGGAAGACTACGCGGTGGCGTGGGTGGTGCCAAATCGCGGCCGCTAGGTCCTTCGGGCTGGTCTTGGTGGTTGCGGTGGTGGGGGCCGCGCGCGTAGCCGTCCCACGGGTCACATTCGCTCGTCCGTTGGGTAGAGACGACACGAAATCCGCCCTGAAACCT
>Ga0098072_100381_pt1 | contig 5814 bp, 7 predicted proteins | sample 30_taG_FD_84644 | JGI IMG/M metagenome (GOLD analysis project Ga0098072, IMG submission 84644) | Marine viral communities from Cariaco Basin, Caribbean Sea - 30_WHOI_OMZ | ecosystem: Environmental > Aquatic > Marine > Oceanic | place: Caribbean Sea: Cariaco Basin | collected 2014-11-14 | reverse complement strand
TTGGGGCCGTCGGTGATGAAGCGCGCCCACTCGGCCTCGGACGCGGTCACGTGCTTGACCAGTCCTCCGAGACAGAGCTGGCTCGCGGTCGGGGTGGCCGCGGCCTGCTCGTCGCTCAGCCCCTCGACGGTGCGCAGGAAGAGCTCACGGTGCTGGTGGAGGGTGTCGAGGAGGTCGGCGCGCTCGGCGGCGACGGTCGTGGAGGGCTTGGTGAAGGTGGGCTGGGGCTGCTGTGTCGTGGTCATGAGGCAACGCTAGAAAGGCTTGCGGTCAGCTTGTGACCTCAATCCGACTAGTTTCGCGATCACCCGGACAGTGCGGTGGGCACTGCCAGCCGATGGCAGCGCCGCACCGCACTGTCCGCCGCTGGTTCCGTCCCGGCAGCCTGCTCGCCGTACAGTTGTGCGGTCATGACTGCCCTGCCTGAAGCCACTGCGCCCGCCGCCCGCACCTACGAGGTCAAGACCTACGGGTGCCAGATGAACGTCCACGACTCCGAGCGCCTGACGGGGTTGCTCGAGACGGCCGGCTACGTCGCCGCCTCCGAGGGCGAGCAGGCAGACGTCGTCGTCTTCAACACCTGCGCGGTGCGCGAGAACGCCGACAACAAGCTCTACGGCAACCTCTCGCACCTCGCCCCGGTCAAGGCGGCCAACCCCGACCTGCAGATCGCGGTCGGTGGCTGCTTGGCGCAGAAGGACCGCGAGACGATCACGAAGAAGGCGCCGTACGTCGACGTCGTCTTCGGCACCCATAACATCGGCTCGTTGCCGGCTCTGCTCGACCGTGCTCGGTCGCAGGACGAGGCCCAGGTCGAGATCCTCGAGTCGCTCGAGGTCTTTCCCTCCACGCTGCCCACCAAGCGTGACTCCGCCTACGCCGCGTGGGTGTCGGTCTCGGTCGGGTGCAACAACACGTGCACGTTCTGCATCGTCCCGGCGCTGCGCGGCAAGGAGAAGGACCGCCGCCCCGGCGAGATCCTCGCCGAGATCGAGGCGCTCGTCGCCGACGGCGTCTGCGAGATCACCCTGCTCGGACAGAACGTCAACGCCTACGGGGTCGAGTTCGGCGACCGCCAGGCCTTCTCCAAGCTGCTGCGTGCGTGCGGCACCATCGAGGGTCTGGAGCGGGTGCGCTTCACCTCGCCGCACCCGGCCGAGTTCACCGACGACGTCATCGAGGCGATGGCCGAGACCCCCAACGTGATGCCGCAGCTGCACATGCCGCTGCAGTCCGGCTCCGACAAGGTCCTCAAGGACATGCGCCGCTCCTACCGCAGCAAGAAGTACCTCGGCATCATCGAACGGGTCCGCGCCGCGATGCCGGACGCGGCGATCACCACCGACATCATCGTCGGCTTCCCCGGTGAGACCGAGGAGGACTTCCTGGCCACGATGGACGTCGTACGGCAGTCACGCTTCTCCGGCGCCTTCACCTTCCAGTACTCCAAGCGTCCCGGCACGCCTGCTGCCGACCTGCCCGACCAGATCAGCCCCGAGGTGGTCAAGGACCGCTACGGCCGCCTCGTCGAGCTGGTCAACGAGATCGCCTGGGAGGAGAACCAGCGCCTCGTCGGCCGCAGCGTCGAGCTGATGGTCTCCGAGGGGGAGGGGCGCAAGGACGCCGAGACCCTGCGGCTCTCGGGCCGGGGCCCCGACAACCGGCTCGTCCACTTCGCCGCCCCCGACGCCACGCTCGGCGAGGTCCGCCCCGGCGACAACGTGACGGTCGAGATCACCCACGCCGCTCCGCACCACCTCGTCGCCGACCGCGTCCTGTCCGTACGGCGTACCCGCTCCGGCGACGCGTGGGAGGCCCGCACTGCGGACCTCGGGGCCCCCGCAGCCGCCGGCGTGACCCTCGGCATGCCGAGCATCGGCGTCCCGGCGCCCCTGCCCGACGCGCCTGCCTGCCGCTGAACCGACGAAATGGCCCCTGAGTCGCGCGATCAGGGGCCATTTCGTCACGTGTGGTGGAGACGCGGCGACGGTCTCGGTGAGCAGGCGCCTGCGCTAGTTCAGCGGCTGCTTGTCGTAGGGGTTCTCCGCGGAGCGGGGGTCGTCCTTGGCGTAGCCCGACTTCGGCGGGATCGGCGGGTCGGGGTTGACCTCCACCCCGCCGGCGGCCTGCTCGGGAGGCACGTCGGCGTCGGGGTCGCGCTCCTGGGGGGAGACGTCGCGGGTGCCGGAGGTGCCGTGCTGGCCAGGTCCGGTGGGGCCCTCGGTCTCGCTGCTGACGCCCATGTCACCACTGGTGTCCTGGTCGGACGACGTGATGTCGTAGGCGTCCTCGGGCGTGTTCTCGTCCCTGCTCATGCCGGTGACTCCTCGTCCGGGTCGACGTCGTCGGCCTTGCCCTTCGTGGCTTCGGTGGTGGTGTCCTCGCCCTGCTTCATCTCGTCGGGCAGGGACTCCTCGACCGCCGGGTTGGCGTCGGGGTCGAGGTCGCGCATCACCGGGGCGGGCGGCTCCTCGCCGTCCTCGACGATCGCCTCGGCTCCGTGGGGGAAGGAGATCGCGTCCACGCCTCCGGGGTTGGGCTCGCCGGGCTCGATCTGCGGCTCGGGCGCGGGCCCGAGGTCACCGTCCTGCGTCATGGGTGGTCCTTCCCTGGTTGATGGTCAAGAGGTCGTTCGGTCGTCGAAGCCGAGGGTCGTGTAGGCCGCGGGTGCCTCTCCGGCAGCCAAGGCGTCGAGCACGCGGCGTTCGTGCGGCACCACGGGAGCCGACAGCTCGTCGAGACCGTCGAGCGGGACCCAGCGGAGGTCGGCGCACTTCAGCGGCTCGACGATGCTGGGCTCACCGGTCCAGGACCGCGCCGTGAAGAAGAAGTCGATCCGCTCGTCGATCGGCAGGTCGTGGCGGGTGCGGTGCATCGTGGTCACGAACTCCAGGACCAGGTCGTGCACACCGATCTCCTCGCCGGCCTCCCGCTGCGCTGCTGCGTCGGCGGTCTCGCCACGCTCCACGTGCCCGGCGGCCGCAGCGGCCCAGTGGTCGTCCATGTAGCCGGTGTCCTGCCGCAGCTGCAGCAGGACCTCCGGTCCACCCACACCGTCGCGCAGCAGGAAGACGTAGGCGGCGGGGACGACCGTGAACCGCTCGACGGTGCCGTTCACTGGGAGGGCTGGTCCTGGGACGTCTCGGCGTTCTCCTCCTGGACGGCACCTGCCGCACTGGAGCCGTCCGTGCCGCCGGACTGCTCGCTCGGGTGCTCGCCGGGAGGTGCCTCCTCCAGGTCGATGGCCTCGTTGGACTCCTCGGGGACGGGCGCGGTCACGGGAGGTCGTCGTTCTTGCCGTCGAGCTTGTCGAGGGCGTCCTTGGCCTTCGTGGACGCCGAGGCGATCTTGTCGCCGTGCTTGCCGCCGGTCTTCTTGTCGGCGAAGTCGCCGGCCTTGTCGATGCCGTCGGAGATCTTGTCCCCGTGCTTGTCGACCGCGTCGCTCAGCTTGCTCTTGGCGTTGTCCAGAAAGCCCATCCGTGGTTCCCCCTGCAAGGTCCTGAGAAGTGGTGTGGTGGCCCGCTCCGGACGGGAGCGGCCTGCTTGCCACACTAGCCACATGACCGCGACGGAGGGCACCCCCGCAGGGACGGTCTCTCTCCGACCGCGACCGATCGTGGCGATCGTCGGGCCGACCGCGTCGGGCAAGACGTCGCTCTCCCTCGACCTCGCGGAGCGACTGAGCGGCGAGATCGTCAACACCGACGCGATGCAGGTCTACCGCGGCATGGACATCGGCACCGCCAAGCTCCCCGCCGCCGAGCGGCGCGGCATCCCGCACCACCTCCTGGACACCCAGGACGTCCGGGAGCCGGCCACGGTCGCCGTCTTCCAGGGTTGGGCCCGGGCGGTGATCGCCGAGCTGCGGGGTCGAGGAGCCACCCCCGTCCTCGTCGGTGGCTCGGCGCTCTACATCCGCGCCATCCTGGACCGCTTCGAGTTCCAGGCCACCGACCCGGAGGTCCGGGCCCGCCTCGAGGCGGAGCTTGCCGAGGTGGGCTCGGAGCCCCTGCACCGGCGCCTGGCCGACCTGGACCCGCGCACGGCCGAGACGCTCGCGCCCGACAACGGCCGCCGTATCGTCAGGGCGCTCGAGGTCATCGAGATCACCGGGGAGCCCTACGGCTCGTCGCTGCCCGACCTGGAGTACGTCGACCCGCGCACCGTGCAGATCGGCGTCGACATCGATCGCCCCACCCTGGACGCCCGCATCGAGCAGCGCGTGCACGACATGTACGACGGCGGCCTGGTCGCCGAGGTCGAGGCGCTCCTCGACGCGGGACTGGCCGAGGGACGCACCGCGTCTCGGGCGATCGGCTACCGGGAGGCACGGATGGTGCTCGCCGGCGAGCTGGACCCGGACGAGGCGCGCCGGCGCACCATCTACGCCACGCGTCGATATGCGCGCAAGCAGATGGGGTGGTGGCGCAAGGACCCCCGGATCACCTGGGTGCCGTTCGATGCGGACGACCGGGTGGAGCAGGCGCTGGCGGCGGTGACGGGCGCACGTCAGTCGACCTGAGGTGTGACATGCGCGACATCGAGCGATCAGGGTTCGACGATGAGTCGGCACGGCTGGAACAGTCCACCCCACCATGACGACGACTCCTGAGCCGACCGGATCCTCCTCGGCGACCGCCCACACCGAGGCACCGGACTACGGCGTCCTGCGCTGGCTGGTGCTCGCGACCTTCATCGTGATCCTCAACGAGACGATCATGATCAACGCGATCCCGCGGCTGACCGAGGAGTTCGACGTCACCACGCGCTCCGCGCAGTGGCTGACAAGTGGGTTCCTGCTCACGATGGCGATCGTGATCCCCACGACGGGCTGGTTCCTGCAGCGCGTGACGACACGACAGGCCTTCGGCAGCGCGATGGCGGTCTTCTGCGCCGGGACCCTGCTCGCCGCGCTGGCCCCGACGTTCGGCGTCCTGGTGGCGGCCCGCGTCGTGCAGGCGGCCGGTACGGCGATCATGATGCCGTTGCTGATGACGACGGTGATGACCATCGTGCGCGAGCAGGACCGGGGCCGGATCATGGGGAACGTGACGCTGGCGATCTCGGTCGCGCCCGCGCTCGGACCCACGGTCTCCGGCGGCATCCTGGCGCTCGGCTCGTGGCGCTGGCTCTTCGGCGCGGTCCTGCCCGTCGCCGTCCTGATCACCTGGGTCGGTCTGCGCAACCTCGCCGTCGGCGGGGAGACCAACCAGGGCGCGATCGACTGGACCAGCGTCGCCCTGTCGGCCTTCGGCTTCGGACCCCTGGTCTTCGGGCTCTCCCAGCTCGGCGAGGGCTCCGGCACCGGGCCGTCGTGGCTGCCGGCCGCGATGCTCGTCGTCGGGGTGCTCTCGCTCGGCGCGTTCGTGGCGCGTCAGCTCCGCCTGCAGCGCGACGGCGTGCCCCTGCTCGACCTGCGCACCCTGCTGCACCGCACCTACGCGCTCAGCCTCGGCCTGATGGCGCTGGCCTTCATGGCGATGCTCGGCTCGATGATCCTGCTGCCGCTCTACCTCCAGGGCGTGCGCGGGCTGAGCGAGCTGCAGACCGGCCTGCTGGTGATGCCCGGCGGGCTGGCGATGGGTCTGCTGGGGCCCCAGGTCGGCAAGATCTTCGACCGGGTCGGTGCCCGCCCGCTCATCATCCCCGGGGCGATCGGGATGCTCGTCGGACTCGCCCTGCTCACCCAGGTGGGCGCGACCACCCCGTACGCGATGATCCTGGCGGCCCACGTGCTGCTGATGGTGTCGCTGGCGGCGGTCTTCACTCCGGTGTTCAGCCTCGGGCTGGGCGCGCTCCCGCCGCCCCTCTA
>Ga0098072_100374_pt1 | contig 5936 bp, 7 predicted proteins | sample 30_taG_FD_84644 | JGI IMG/M metagenome (GOLD analysis project Ga0098072, IMG submission 84644) | Marine viral communities from Cariaco Basin, Caribbean Sea - 30_WHOI_OMZ | ecosystem: Environmental > Aquatic > Marine > Oceanic | place: Caribbean Sea: Cariaco Basin | collected 2014-11-14 | reverse complement strand
CGGCGAGCACGTCGTGCAGTGGCACCGCGACGAGGGGTTCGCCGCGATCCAGTTCAACGCGGTCGTGGAGACCAACACGGTGGCGGTGCGCCTGTGGCAGAGCCTCGGGTTCGCGATCGTCGGCACGGTGCCGGGGGCCTTCGAGTCGGCGTCCCACGGCCGGGTCGGGCTGCACGTCATGCACCTCGCGCTCTGAGCGGTGGGGACGCGGTGCCTCGGTGCCGAGTGACCCCGTTGGGTACGGTCGGAGCATGACCGAGACCCCCGACGAGCAGCAGACGAGTCCGGACCGCGAGCTGACCGAGGACGAGCTCGCCGACGAGATGAGTGAGGAGTCGTTCCCCTCCAGCGACCCGCCGTCGACCTGGGTCGGCGAGAGCACACCGGCCGACGACTGAGGGTGGCGCTCAGCCGGCGACGGTGCCGGTGTCGCCGTCGGCGAAGCCGGGCAGGTACTCGGTGAGGATCGCGTGGAACGGCGCCTCGGCCTCGAGCTGGCTGAGCACCCCGATCCCGCCGATCCACGTGCGGTGGATGAGCATGTACGACGGCGGCAGGTTGAGCTTGATCGCGATCGTGTACGTGGGCTCGCGGGGGTTGTTGATACGGGCGAACTGCTCGCGCATCCAGGCTCGGTTGAACTGGAAGCGCTCCACCATCGTCGGCTCGACGAACGGGGAGAGGTAGTCCATCAGCAAGGTCGGGTCGAGCTTGATCTTGTCCTTGATGAAGCCCTCGTGACGCAGGCCGGCCATCAGCTCCTCGCCGTCGCCGAGGGCGCAGAGGCGGATCAGTGAACCCATCGCGCGGGGGAGGTTGCCCTCCTCGAGGCGCGCGACGGCGCCGTAGTCGAGCACACCGAGCCGACCTGGCGTGCCGTCGGCGTTGGGGATGATCCGGAAGTTGCCGGGGTGGGGGTCGGCGTGGAGCATGCCGGTGCGCGAGGGCCCGGCGAACATGAAGCGCACCAGCAGCTCGCCGTAGTGGTTGCGCTCCTCGGGCGTGCCCTCCTTGATGATCCGGGCCAGCGAGGAGTCCGACTCCAGCCACTCGGTGACGATCACCGTCGGGCCGACCGCGACGACGCGGGGGATCACGATGTCGGGGTCGCCGTCGAAGGCCTCGGCGAAGGCCGTTTGTGCCTCCGCCTCGAGGGTGTAGTCGAGCTCGTCCTCGGCGCGAGCCCGCACCTCCTCGACCAGTGGCTTGATGTCGATCCCGGGGAAGACCGGCCCGATCGTGCGCGCCAGACGGGAGAGCTGCCGGATGTCGGAGAGCAGCGCCTCCCCGGCGCCGGGGTACTGCACCTTGACCGCGACCTCGCGACCGTCGTGCCAGCGCCCCTTGTGCACCTGCCCGATCGAGGCGGCGGCGGTGGGGCCACCGTCGAGCCAGACCAGCTGCTCCTGCCAGTCGGGCCCGAGGTCGCGGGCGAGGATCTCGCGCACCGTCGAGGTGGGCATCGGGGGCGCGGAGTCCTGCAGCCTGGTGAGCTGGTCGCGGTACGGCGCGGCGACGTCCTCGGGCAGGGCCGCCTCGAAGACCGAGAGCGCCTGCCCGAACTTCATCGCGCCGCCCTTGAGCTCACCCAGGGTGCGGAAGAGCTGCTCGGCGGTGCGCTGCTGCAGCTCGGTCATCACGGCCTCGGCGGGAGCGCCGCCGAGGCGCTTGCCGAAACCGACGGTCTTGCGGCCGGCGTAGCCCAGCGGCAACGCTGCCAGGCGCGCCGTACGGGCTGCGGCCTTGCGAGGGAGATCGGCCATGTCGCCATTGTGGCCCACCGCCGGTCACCCGGTGGGGTCAGGCTCGTCGGGCCACCCGTGCCTGCACGAGCGCGGTCGCGACGGCGACGACCAGCACCAGGCCGGCGAGCCCGAGGGTCAGGGGGATCAGGATGATCGCGCCGATGGCCACGAGGCCGGCGGTCTGGCCGGGGGCCTGGCTGACCAGGACGAAGCCCGAGGCGTCGGAGCAGGTGACCTCCACCGAGGCCGACGTCGGGCCGAACGTCGCCTCTCCCACCCAGGCGCCGGTGCCGGAGAGGGTACGGCGATCGGTGCCGTCCGCGGGCGTGGTCGTCAGGACGTCACCACTCGCCGGATCACGGATCTCGCAGTCGGGCTCTGCCCGCGTCTCGTCGAACCAGATCATCGACTCGCGCTCGGCGCTCGTCTCGGCGGTGTGGGGCTGGCCGTCGACGGGCAGCACCGAGTCCTCGGACTGCACCGGTCCGTCGCTGAGCAGGGCAGGCATCACCCAGAGCGAGACCAGGGCAGCGACGACGAGCACGACCGCGGCGATGCTCTGCCGCAGCAGCGTCCGCGCACTCGTCGGCCGCGGTTCGTGGCCGTGGACGCCCGGGGTGCCGAGGGTGAACAGGGTGCTGTCGTCCTCGTCGGTCCCCATGTCCGTCAGGCTAGCGAGGCCGGGCGGTCGGCGGGCCCGGGGTGCCGCGGGGCGCGGCCCTGGATGCGCCCTCGCGTCCCTCGAGGTGAGCCACGAGTCGTATCTGGTCACCCCGCTCGTAGACCGCGGTGTCGCCGGTGAGCGTGATCGGTCGGACCGCCGGCATCTTGTGCCGGCGTAGGACGAGGTCCCCTGCGGCCTGGGCGACGGTGTAGAGGTCGCGGCGCCCGAAGGTCGCTCCCCGCGTCTCGATCTTGGCCGCGAGCGGCAGCCGGACGTTCCGGACGGGCTCTCCCAAGGCTGTCGTGGACACTGCGACGGTCCACTCGTAGGACCCGCTGCCGCCGTACGGGCCAGGCACGTCGTCGTCGACGCCGGCGCCGAGAAGGCCGTCGGAGCGGATCGCCCCGGAGTTGGGGTTGAGCTGGGACGGGCTCGCGCCCAGCTGAGCCAGGTCCAGCGGGTCGAGCACCGGGTGGTAGCCGAGCGCCGGCAGCGCCGCGACCAGGTGCAGACCGTCGGGAGTCGCCTGCACGGAGTGCTGGGACGGACCCACGCCGACGATGATCGCGAGCACCGCAGTCGGCCGCCCCCTGCGCGTGACCCGGTAACCTCACGCCGGTGTTGGCGTGGCAGCGGTAGCCGAAGGGGTTCTTGGCGAGGTACTGCTGGTGTAACCGAGTTTGTGGCGTCGTCACTCAACCCGGAGACACTCCACGGGTTGCCCGGTGATCTTCGCGATGAGGTCGAAGTCCTTGTCGACGTGGAGAACGACGAGGTCTGCGAGCTCGGCCGCTGCCGCAATCAGCAGGTCGGGGACCGACGGGGCGCGGTGCTCGCCTTGCTCTGCCAGCAGCCCTTGGACGGCAACGGCACGTCGCTCGGATCGAGGCGTCAAGTTCCCGATCGGCATCAGCGACACAGGCGCGTTCTGGATCAGGGTGCGCCACGTCGAGCTCGAGCGGGCGGAGTAGCCGATCGCGAGGAGCGTCGCTGTCGTGACCCGGACCAGGCCGCGCTGCACGCGCTCGAACCACAGCTCGCCCTCCGGGCTGACGGAAAGGCGCACCAAGGCGGACTTGTCGACGAGCCAGGAGCGCTCACTCACGACCAGGCGCCACGCATCACGTCGTCATCGAGGAGGTCGCGACCGAGATCGGTGAGCCGCTCGAAGTCGGCGCGAGTGACCGTCAGGCGTTCGCGGGAAACTTCACCCCCGTGTTGGCGTGGCACCGGTAGCCGAAGGGGTTCTTCGCGAGGTACTGCTGGTGCTGGTCCTCGGCGTAGTAGTAGGTCGGCACCTCGCGGATCTCGGTGGTGATGTCGCCCAGCCGGCGGCGGGCGAGCTCGTCGCCGTACACCTTGGTGAGCTCGCGAGCGGTCTGCTCCTGCTCGGGGGTCGTGTAGTAGATCGCCGAGCGGTACTGGGTGCCGACGTCGTTGCCCTGGCGCATGCCCTGAGTCGGGTCGTGGACCTCGAAGAACGTCTTGACGAGGTCGGCGAAGGAGACCCGGGCCGGGTCGTAGACGACGCGGACGGCCTCAGTGTGGTTGGTGCGGCCCGAGCACACCTCCTCGTAGGAGGGGTTGGGGGTGGTGCCCCCGGCGTATCCAGCGGAGGTGGACCAGACACCGTCCATCTTCCAGAAGATCTCCTCGGCACCCCAGAAGCAGCCGAGTCCGAAGATCGCGACCTCGTAGCCCTCGGGCGCGGTGTCGGTGAGGATCGGGGCGTCGAGGACCGTGTGCTTCTCGGAGAGGTGGAAGGGGCGCTCGCTGCGACCCGGCAGGGCCTTCTCGGCCTCGATCAGCTCGGACTTGCGGGTGAAGAACACGGTTGCCTCCTGGCGGATCGGCGGGATCGGGGTGCACCCCGTACAACCACGACGCTAGCCGGTTCCTTCCACCAGACCTCTTACGAAGGGGTGACGTGACGGGTTCGACCTGCCGCGGGTGCTGGGCTCGGCCGGTCGGACCGGCCGTGAGTACGCTCGCCGGGTGAGTGAGCAGACGCAGGACCACCAGTCCCTGATCAGCAAGGCCGGCTTCGAGACGCGGGCGATCCACGCCGGCTACGAGCCCGACCCCACCACCGGCGCGGTGATCCCCCCGATCTTCGCCACGTCGACGTACAAGCAGGACGGCGTCGGCGGGCTGCGCGGCGGCTACGAGTACAGCCGCTCGGCCAACCCGACGCGCACCGCCCTCGAGGGCAACCTCGCCGCGCTGGAGGAGGGGGAGCGCGCCTTCGCGTTCGCCTCCGGCCTGGCCGCCGAGGACACGCTGGTGCGCAGCACCTGCCGCCCCGGCGACCACGTGGTCATCCCCGACGACGCCTACGGCGGCACCTACCGCCTCTTCGACAAGGTCGAGCGGGCCTGGGGCGTCGAGCACACGCCGGCGCCGGTCAGCGACATCGACCGGGTGCGGGCCGCGATCCGGCCCGGCCAGACCAAGCTGGTGTGGCTCGAGACGCCCACCAACCCGCTGCTCAACATCGGCGACATCGAGGCGCTCGCCTCGGTGGCGCACGAGGCCGGGGCGCTGCTCGTCGTCGACAACACCTTCGCCTCGCCGTACCTCCAGCAGCCGCTCACCCTGGGCGCCGACGTCGTCGTGCACTCGACCACCAAGTACGCCGGCGGGCACTCCGACGTCGTCGGCGGCGCGCTCGTCGTTCGCGGCCACGACCTGGCCGAGCAGGTCGCCTTCCACCAGAACGCCATCGGTGCGGTCGCCGGCCCCTTCGACGCCTTCCTCACCCTGCGCGGCCTCAAGACGCTCGGCGTGCGGATGGACCGGCACTGCGACAACGCGGAGAAGGTGGTGGAGTTCCTCACTGAGGACCGCCGCGTCGACTCGGTCATCTACCCCGGCCTGATCGAGCACCCGGGTCACCGGATCGCCAGCCGCCAGATGAAGCGGTACGGCGGCATGGTGTCGTTCCGCGTCAGTGGCGGCGAGGAGCAGGCGCTCGCCGTCTGCGAGCGCACCGAGGTCTTCACCCTCGGCGAGTCACTGGGTGGGGTCGAGTCGCTGATCGAGCACCCCGGTCGGATGACGCACGCCAGTGTCGCCGGCACCGCGCTCGAGGTGCCCGCCGACCTGGTCCGGCTCAGCGTGGGCATCGAGACCGTCGAGGACCTCGTCGCGGACCTCGACCGTGCCCTCGGCTGACTCCTCTGCGGGAGTCGACCCCGCTGGACCCGCCGACAGCGAGCTGGTCGTCTGCGTGGACATCGGCTCCACCTTCACCAAGGCGTCCCTGGTCGACGTGACCCGAGGCTGCGTCGTCGCGGCTGCGGAGCACCCCACGACGATCGCCACCGACGTGCTCGACGGCTACGACGCCTGCCTCGTGGAGCTCGCCGCGCACGAGCCCCGGGCGGCGACCGCCCAGGTGCTGGCCTGCTCGAGCGCCGGCGGTGGTCTGCGGATCGCGGTGGTCGGCAACGAGGAGCTGGTGACCGCCGAGGCCGGCCGTCGCGTGGCGCTCTCGAGCGGCGGCAAGGTCGTGGCCGTGGTCGCCG
>Ga0098072_100371_pt1 | contig 6001 bp, 5 predicted proteins | sample 30_taG_FD_84644 | JGI IMG/M metagenome (GOLD analysis project Ga0098072, IMG submission 84644) | Marine viral communities from Cariaco Basin, Caribbean Sea - 30_WHOI_OMZ | ecosystem: Environmental > Aquatic > Marine > Oceanic | place: Caribbean Sea: Cariaco Basin | collected 2014-11-14 | reverse complement strand
TATTGACCTTCGAGGCGCACCATCGCGGCCGCATCGCCCTAGGGCTGCTCGGGGACACGATGCAGCGTATTTATACCGATGGTTTGCGCGATCTTGACCAGCGAGTGGGGGATTTTTCGCAACCGGCCAAACAGATGAACCACCGCAGCCGCAAGCGGATCGTGGACCTGGCGAATTCGATCCGGCGCGACGATGATGGCCGCCAGCAGCGGGCGCGCGAAGACAAACCGGGTGGCACCGTGCGTGTCTTTCTTGCGCCAAGCGACGGCACAGATCGCGCAGTCTTCGAGGCCTCCGCCCGTGCAGAAATGGCCCGCATCACCGGAGATTCCGCGTGGCAGAACGCGGAGGCGATCAAGACCCTCACGATCGAGCGTCACATGGCCGCCGCACGGCTTGGTTTCAGTGAGTTGTTTGAGCCCCTGAGCAAACCCGACAAGCTCAAGGACGGGTTTCGCGATGGCACCCTACCTGCGATGCGGCTGTTCACCCACCGGGTCTTGCCTTTGGTGACGGCACAAAGGAATGGGGATGCCTTTGCCGCGATGGCAGTGCTGCGCGACGGCTCACCGCTGGTCGATAAGAGAGGTATCCAGACGGGGCGCGGGGGCCAGGCTACTGGCCTCGACGCGGCACGGGCGGGCGTTGCAGCGTTGATGACGCTATTTAAAGACGAACCGGATCCGAGTTGTGTCGACGTGTTGGCAGTCGTGGCCGAGCACCGGTTGTTCCCGATCCCTGACCAGCTTCGGCCCTGTTTGCCTGACGACAATCCTGCGGCCCAAGACATGGCCGATATCTTTGCCGAGCTTGATCCCTTGTTTGACGAGCTCGACATGACCACACCCGAGGTCTCACCACCTACTGAACCCACCATCACCGAGGCCTGGACGCAGGCGCTTGATGCCCCGTTTTCCCAGGTGGCGCGCTACCTCGCCTATGTCGAAGATCGCAGCCCCTATGGCACCCACCAAGGGGTCAAGGGGCTCGAATTTCCACGGGTCATGGTGATCGCTGATGACGCCCGCACACGCTTCAAGGGCCTTGCCTCCTACGAGACGCTGTTTGACGTAAAGCGCCTGTCCCCAGCCTCTCAGAAAAAGGCGGATCAGGGCGAAGAAACCACGATCGAGCGCACCCGCCGTTTGCTCTACGTTACCTGCACGCGGGCCGAAGAGAGCCTCGCGCTTGTGCTCTATTCCGAGGCCCCCGACGCGGTTCGCAGGTTTCTGATCTCCAACGGATGGATGGCCGCGGATGAGGTTATGATAGCTGCGGCCGACGGCACCTATCAAGAAGCTGCACTGCAGCGCTGAGCTAGAAAAAGCTTTCCTGCTTCGAGTACTCAGCGACAGCATCCTCTTCGAACTCGATGCCAGACATGGCGCCCAAGTCCCTGACGATCCTGACCAGATGGTGCGCGGTGTTCAGTTCCCGCCAGCCAGTCGCGTCGCCGCAGGTTTCTGTCAGCCCTTTCGCGTTGCGCCAGATCCGGTCGTCTGCGGGGGAGAAGCCTCTGCCGCAGTAATCCTTGCTCTCGACGATCTGCCTGCAGACTTCGCGCATCGTCGGCGTGAAGGCTCCCGAGTCGCTGCCTCTGATCACCAAGGTGTGGGTTTTACCGGTGTAGCGAAGGTGCGGCCTCGGTCGTCCACCGCCCTTGCCCTTCGGGAACACCATCCGCCCGCAATCCGCGCCGAAGTCGCCGTAGGCCAGTCGATCTGGTTGGACACCAGTCTCTTTGAGAGACGCCAAGAAAGTGGTCCACTCTGCTCTGGCGATCAACGTTTGGTCGTTGGCACCGACCGGAAGCTTATCCGGGTACGCTGACGCTTGGTAGACGATTTTGCTCCACCGCGCCGCGCCGTCCAGTTGATCGAAGATTTCGCCGATGGCGGGCGCGAAGTCAGCGCCCAAGGGAGCCCCAGTGAAGTCCACGAAGAGGACACACTGTTCCGGCCGGACGCCCGCCTTCTCCACCGCCTCGACCAAAGCGGCGGGATCAACTTCCTCGAAGTCCATGTAGATACCCGCCCTGACGTCCCCCTCCCGAACGAGTGCCTGGCGGGCCGGATTGGACAGATCTGCTATCGACAGCACCGGAAGCAGGCGGGGATTTACCGCCGTGGCGATGCGGAAGAGGGTCGCCACCCCCTCGTCGCCAAGGGCCGCCGCTGCCAGTTGCGGGTCGAGAAACGCACGCCGGTGCGGCCAGCTCTTTCCGAGGCGCTCGCCCATCATGTAGGCAATCTCGTCCAGCGTGGGTATGCGCCCCTTTTCTGGGTCTGACTCTGTGGGAGGCGGCACCACGAAGCGAGGGCAGACATGCCCTTGATAACGGGCGGCCAGCCTACCGCAGGCAGCGAATTCGCCGGGTTTAGCCCTGAGGGCCGGGAAGTATGGGAGCATCACTCTTTCCTTTCTGGGCTTCGCCCACAAACAGTTTCCTCACGGTGTTCCTCCCGATCTTGTTTGCGAACAGGGACCACTCTCCCCGTTCTTTGCGTATCCGCCCGAAAACAATCGCCGGATGGATACCCAACTCGTTGGCAAAGCGCTCGATTACCGCAGCCGACTTCGCGATGCGGGCGGTAGAGCGCCGCCAGCGTTCTTCCGGGATGAGCAGGTTGGAGGCGAAGCGGTTTGCCTCCTCCTCCTGTTCATCGACCGATGCCTCTTGATCCGTCTGATCGTAGAAGCCTACGGCCAGCCCGGTGGAGAAGTGAAGCGTGACGTGGGCAAGCTCGTGCATCAGCGTGAACCAGAAGTTGTCCACGGTGTCGGTCCTGACGGTCATTCCGATGACCGGTCTCCCATCCACGATGAAGGCCGCGCCGTCGATCTTCAGGCCGGGGACCTGTGGTTCCACGATCAAAACGATGCCGCGGTCGGCGAGCACTTCCACCGCCCGGAGCGGCCCGCGGGTGTCGTTGCTCAGACGGACCAGTCCGGGCATCCACTTGAGTTCAAGTGGCTCATGAACGTCCTCGACGCTCGCGAAAGCCTCGCGCGCCCTGGCTGTTACCCTAGCACGCCAGGCATGGAGCATGACGTCTTCGGTGTGGTCGACAACGTTGAGGCCAGTTCGGAGTAGCCCAGGGCTTCCAAAGTCGATCCGGTTCTCGGCGATGTAGCGGCGAAGCTCAGCCTCGGTGAAGTCCTCGGCGAACCAGCCGTTCTCGCGTCCATGTTTTAGGATTTTCTTGATTTCGGACTTCGAGACCCCGTCAATCACTTTGTCCAGCCCACGGAAGGCAGGTTGGTCGGGCATGTCCGCAGTCAGGCGTACGCCGAGCAGCGCCGCGACGCGGTTATAGTTCTTGAGGCTGATCTGTCCGTATCGCTCTGCTTCCCAACGCTGGACTTGCTGTTCTTTCACTCCTAGGCGCCATGCTAGATCCTTCTGGGAGTAACCGTTGGCTATCCTAGCGACGATCAGCATCAAACCCGGCTCTTGGTTTACAAGGGCCTTTAGTGCTGTGGGCTTTTGTGTTTCCTTGGCCACTTCATAAGCCTCGACTGCTTGGGTCAGGCGCTCGCGTTCGGCCTTCATCATTCGCGAGACTTGAGAAACCACCTCAGGCGGCAGACCGGCCACGACCGGCTCCATCGCGAGCTCCGAGTGAAGTGCCTCGGAGAGACGAGAAATCCGCGCGCGCGCTTCCCGTGCTTCCTTTTCGTTCAGGATGATTCCGTTCATGGTCATGCCTCAATATACCCAACTTTTATGTTGTGGCCAAGTACGCAACGGATAAGTTGGGTGCAATGGGCTTTTGAACTGCCGTGAAGCGTTGTTGCAATGAACTCGGGCCTTCCGGTGCTGCCATCACGCCTGCTATGGGCATGTGGAGTTTGGCTAAATGAGCTGGCAGCACCTCGATGCGGTTCGCGGTTTCCGCAGGAGAGACCTTGGGTTCGCTTGGGTCCATTCCCCAACAATTCACCAGTGCGAAGTCAGAAATCGTCATTAAAAGGCCGCATGCGGCCGCTTGATGGCAATCCGGCGCCACAAGAGGCCACTTGAGACCTGTTGACAAAGTAGTCTACAAAGGGCCATATGTGACCGGCTACGGCAAGTTAACTAGCTTAATCGGCAACGTTTGGCCTTTAGAGAAGCAATGGCGACGTCACAACAAATCGAACATGAAATCGGGCAACGTCTTGCGCGTCTGCGCCTCGCGCGCAACGTAACGCAAACTGATCTCGCCGAGAAGGCGGGCATCGGAGTGCGCACCCTGCGTCGCCTTGAGGCTGGGGATCCTTCCACACTGGACACCTTTCTTCGCGTCGCCGCTGCGCTCGATTTGGAGCATGCGCTACTCTCTGTGTTGCCAGAGGGAGAGATCAGGCCAATTGAACGCGTCTCACAGAAGGGGAAGGAACGAAGGAGAGCGAGTCCTGGATCGGAACAACACAAAAAATCATCATGGACCTGGGGTGACGAAGTAGATGACTGACGCGAGCGTAGTATTGTGGGGTCGGCGCATCGGTGCCGTAAGTTGGGATGAAACACGCGCACTCGGCATCTTTCAATACGACCCGGCCTTTGTGGGCGCGGGTATTGAGGTCGCGCCTTTGAAAATGCCAGTACGGGAAGCCCCCTACGAGTTTCCTGCTCTTCCGAAGGAAACGTTCAAAGGGCTACCCGGCATGTTGGCCGACGCGTTGCCAGACAAGTTCGGCAACAGGTTGATTGATGCATGGCTCGCAGAAACGGGGCGAAGCGCGGGCCGGTTCAGCCCAGTAGATCGATTATGCTACATCGGCAACCGCGGAATCGGGGCGCTGGAGTTCGAGCCAACGGTCCGCAAGGCGACCCGGTCCAAAAAGCTGGAAATGGCCCAGTTGGTGGATCTGGCTAACAGGGTCTTAAGCGAGCGCGAGGACCTTGCCGGCAGGCTCGGAGGCGAGGATGACGCAGGGGCGCTGGAAGATATTTTGAGCGTCGGGACTTCGGCGGGTGGCGCGCGCGCGAAGGCGGTGCTTGCCTGGAACAGAGACACCGGGGAGTTCAGGTCAGGGCAAGTTAAAGTCGACGAGGGATATGAGCACTGGCTCTTGAAGTTCGACGGTGTGTCCAACAATCGAGATAAGGAGCTTGCCGATCCCCAAGGCTTCGGAAAAATCGAGTACGCATACTACTTGATGGCGACGGCGGCGGGCATCGACATGTCAGAATGCAGGCTTCACCATGAAGGCGGACGAAGCCATTTCATGACACGTCGGTTCGACCGCGACGAACGAGGGCGAAAGGTCCACATGCAATCGCTCGGCGCGATGCAGCATTTCGACTTCAATGACCCGGCCTCTTATTCCTACGAGCAGGCCATCATGACGATCAGGGATCTTGGGCTCGGAATGGATGTGGTGGAGCAACAATACAAGCGCGCTGTCTTCAACGTTGTCGCTCGCAACCAAGATGACCACGTCAAGAATATCTCCTTCCTCATGGACCGGTCCGGCGCTTGGCGACTGTCCCCAGCCTATGACGTGGCCTATTCCTACAATCCCTCTGGCTCATGGACGCGCGACCATCAAATGAGCCTGGCCGGAAAGCGAAACGATTTCACTCATGGCGACCTCATGGTTTTTGCTTCGAACGTGGGGCTGAAATCCAACAGGGCGAACCAAGCTATTGAGGAAATCGTGGGCGCGGTCGCGCAGTGGCACGAGTTCGCTGAACGGGCGGGTGTCGAGCATTCTGATGTGAGCCGCATCGAGAAAACGTTTCGCATGAATTTGCGTGACAAGTAGCGCAGGATTGCCTGACATTGTTTGCCTTGGGATCAGTCGTGGAATTTGTTGTCCATCGCGCGAAGTTGCAGCGCGATATCACCGGTGTCCGGCTCACTCTGAGATCGTTTTGAGCACTGCGTCGCTCGCCGCGTACAGGTCACAATAATGGCCCGCCTTATCATGCGTTGACATTTGCGCGCGCCCAGAACAGCCTGCGGGCACTCACCCGGGGGGTCTCGACAAGAGGCTGAGATACTGCTGGCAC
>Ga0098072_100368_pt1 | contig 6056 bp, 6 predicted proteins | sample 30_taG_FD_84644 | JGI IMG/M metagenome (GOLD analysis project Ga0098072, IMG submission 84644) | Marine viral communities from Cariaco Basin, Caribbean Sea - 30_WHOI_OMZ | ecosystem: Environmental > Aquatic > Marine > Oceanic | place: Caribbean Sea: Cariaco Basin | collected 2014-11-14 | reverse complement strand
GGTCAATCCGGATCACGAGCGTCAGGTTCAGGTCTGGGAGGCGGTCCGATCGTCCTGGAACAAGGAGCCCTATCAGATCCGGCGGATGCTGACGGAAACCTCGGTGCGGGCCTCCGATCGTCGTGCCGTCTTTGTTGGCGTCGCGGCCTATGAGGTTGCTGGCGGCACCATGTTGCACGACCTCTTCCAGGGCGACGATGGCGGCTGGCTGGAAGACCCTGCCTTGCTGGATCGTCTGGTCAGCGAAAAGCTACAGGCTGAAGCCGAAGCGATTGCGACCGAAGGTTGGAAATGGATCGAGGTCTCGCTCGACCTGCCCTATGGCTACAGCCACGGTTTGCGGCGGCTAAGCGGAGACCCGGCGCCGATGACGGATGACGAAGGCGCGGCCCATGCCAAGCTGCTTGCCGAGTACCGGGCGCTCGAAGAGGAATACGAGGATCAGGATGAATTCCCCGAAGAGATCGACGCGCGACTTGGCGAGTTGGAAGTCGCGATGGAGAAGCTCGAGGCCCGGCCGCTGATCTTCGACGATGAGGAGATCGCACGGGCAGGGGCTTTCGTGACGCTTGACCGCTATGGCGAGCTTGCCGTTTATCGGGGCTTCGTGCGGCCCGAGGATGAGCCTCGGGAAGATGCCGACGTCCACAGCGGTGAACAGGCGGCAGACGGGCAGGGCGTTGAGCTTTCAGCGGGGTGCAATGTGGATGGTGTCGGCCACGGCACGGTGATCACCTCTGCCGGTCAGGCGCTTGCCGCCATTGTGCCCGAAGACGAGGATGATGGTGCGTTGAAGCCCTTGCCCGAGCGGCTGGTCATGGAGCTGACGGCGCACCGGACACTGGCGCTGCGCGAAGCTGTTGGGCGCTCACCTGACGTCGCGTTGACGCTGCTGCTCCTGAAGCTCGTCAATGACACCTTCCGGACGTCCAGTTCGGCCGGCAGCTGCCTCGAGGCTTCGGTGCGTCACGTCTACATGTCCGCGCAGGCGAGCGATCTGAAGGACAGCGTGGTGGCCGAGCTGGTGGACGACCGCCACGCGGAGTGGGAGGCCGACTTGCCGCTCGGCAACGATTCCGCGCTCTGGGACTACCTAACCTCCCTTGATCAAGGGAGCCGGCTGTCGCTACTCGCGCATTGCCTCAGCTTCGGGATCAACGCGCTCCATGAGAAGGTGAACCCCTATGGTGCTGGTATCTCGGCCAGCGGTTTGACCAAGCGGATGACCCAGTCCGACTTGGTCGCGCAGGCGGTCGAACTCGACATGGTCGAGGCGGGTTGGGAGCCGACGGCCGATACCTACCTGAACCGCGTGCCAAAGGCCCGGATCCTCGAGGCCGTGCGCGAGGCGAAAGGGGACGGGACGGCGCAACTCCTCGATCACCTGAAGAAGGGCGAGATGGCGACCGAAGCCGAGCGTCTGCTGAAAGGCAGCGGCTGGTTGCCGGAGGTTCTTCGCCGTCACGACCTGGTAGCACTCAACGGTGCGGAAGGGCAGGGGGCGTCTGAACCCGTTTCCGACGCCGAGCAGGCCGAAGATGTCGACCTTCCCGCCTTCCTCACCGCTGACCTGGCGGATGATGATGCATCGATGATGGCTGCGGAGTGATCCGCGCCATCCGAGGGCGGGTTTCCCCGCCCTCAATCACATAAAAATCAACAATATCAATATTTTGAATGCAAAATGACGCATTCAGGATGAGGAATCATGTCTGCAACCACCATTCTCGACACCGCGCCCCTGGGCGCGCTCATTCGCTACACCGACAACAGTCCGAAACCGCCTGCGCGGTTCACGAAGAAACTCGCGGCCTGGGAGCGCTCGAACGGCGTCGGCCGTCTCGTCAAGAAGGAGCCGCCGCGACCCCATGCGACCTGGATCGCACCGGCTTCGTTCACGCTGCACGAGGGGAACTTCTCCTCAGACGGGGTCATCCTCGTCACCATCATGCGAACGCATTCGGCTGACAGTGCGTTGACCTTCGAGATGGCAGAAGTGCCGAAGCCCGGACAGGTGCGCGTCCTGCTGGATTTCGGCGGTTGCACGGAGCTGCTCCACCTGGCCGAGTCTGTCACGGCTGCCGAGCTCTGGATCGCCAGAGAAGGCTATCGCAACGCGCGGCTGGAGATTGTCGGCAGCGAGGACGGCGATAGGGCAGGGGACGCAGAACTCGCCGCCTGAGCCTGTAAAATCCAAGAGGTCCGCCCAAGCGCGGGCCTCTCACCCATCACGACCCCGTCCTGTGAGATCGCGGGGCACCATAGGATCCAATCCATCACGGAAAGAGATCTTCACCCAAGAGCCTGCCCGGGAGGCTGGCAGCGATAGCATCAGCGGAACATCAGGCTCCAGTCAGCGGTCGCACCATCCCCCGCTCGCCATTCCCTTCCTTGCCCCGAATCCCGTCTTCGAGATCAACCCGCGAGGGGTCGGACTACGGGCGAGCCCGTGCCGCCGGGTGGATTCGGACGAGCCGAACGCACCCGGTGATGTCAGCCAGTCTTCAGGCCTGCGGGGTCCTGTCGCGCGGGGGATGGTCCTCCGCCTCCAAGACAGGAGCCAAACAGATGTCCCGCAAAGATGCTCACGCTTTCGCCGCTTCCCTCGCCGCCACGCTCATGGTCTCGATCGTCGTCTTCCAGGCAGGTGATGGAACCTATGGCGCCGTCCCCGCAGATGAAATCGACGGAGACGAGGTCGTGATCGTCTCGGAATACGATCCCTTCGGGTGAGGCTTTGGCCTCACTTCCCGAGGGCCCAGGCGTGGCGCAGGTGCGCCCCTTGGCCTATCACCGACAAAGAGATCGGCGATGCCGATCCTAAGAACGTCGGTATGCGACCCGGTGTGAACCGTGATGCTCCCTGATCGCATTGCCGTCCATCGTGACCTCTCCATCGTGCGTGTCCCCTCCTATGTCGTGCGTTTGCGCGAAAACGACTGACCAAGCGACGGTGGTGACGGCTCAGTTGGTCTCAAGAAGGCGCGCGATCTCGGCCGCATTGTCCCGGATCCATGCCAAAAGGTCCCGGGTCGCGATGAGACCCGCCTCGACCTTGTCTTGTTCGTCCTCGAAGGGGCGCATCGGGTTCACGCCGGGCGTCCTGGCGCGAATGGAGAGGCTCTGCCCTGCGGTTTCCACTTGATAAGAGGTCCCCCGCAGCAGCGCGCTTGAACGCAACACCGCGACTCGATTTGCCTTCTTCGGGAACTGGACGTTAGTGTACTTCCAGGCTTCTTGTTTTCCAAATTCGTGCCGTAGCCTCATGTTGGGAAGCGCCGAGATATGCATTGCTTCGAAGATGCGTGTGGTCGCCTTGGGGCCATCAGTCGAAGGCCGAACCTTCAAATCGGGCAGGATTTCCGATGCCAACTGCTCGTAGGCGATCGCGAAGTCCTTCTTCTCGGCCACGGTGCTCGCCACCCAGCCACCCGACGCCCGTTTCCCGGCCAGTGCCTCCAGGAGTTCGATCCTCACTGACAGCCGCCGAGACAGCTCCCCTTCGTCGAGATCCACGAGCCGGCTTTCCAGGAAAGCGATGATCTCCTCGATCGTGACATCTGCCGCGAACGCGCCGTTGTGCTGTAAGCTTGGCATCTTGCCGGCCGGGGCGACGAGCACGGCGGCCGCCCTCTTAGGCCCCAGCTTGAGTAGCTGCGCCTGGACCTCGCCGAAATATGACTCGGCTTGGCCGGTTTGGAAGTTGTCGGCGACCTTGCTCTCCAGTAGCACACAGGCTTTCTGATCGCCGCGGGAGAACCAGCCCAACTCTACATCGGTTTGCCGACCGTCGAGGCTGGCGCGGACAGGGCTCTTGCGCACGCGAATATCTCCGGTCTCCGGCGGCAGGAAATCAGCCGTGATGCGGTTCAGAAGCCAGTCGCGAAAGTCGTCGGAGGACGAAAGCTCTTCGACCAGAAAGTTGTCCAGGTCCCTCTCTCGGACGCTGTCCCGATATGCATTTTCGTTTAACATACAACCTGACCTGCCCCCTGCCGGTCCCTCATTCATAACGAGAGTCTGCAGGTTGGATTTGGGTATTCGACTTCGCTGTCTGGTGCAAGCGCGCCGGGCGCGGAGCCCTCAAATTGCTCAAGCGCTCGGCGCGCTTGCTGTGGCGTCTGGTTGCCCAGGGAAGAGTGCGGCCTGACCGTGTTGTAGTCGTAACGCCATAGGGCCGATTTCCGACGCGCATCGTCCAGGCTGTCAAAAAGCTCCTCGTTGAGCAGCTCGTCGCGCAGGCTGCCGTTGAAGCTTTCGATGAACGCATTCTGCTGGGGCTTGCCCGGATCGATGTAGTGCCACGGCACCTCGTTCTCGTCGGCCCATTTCAGGATGGCCCGACTGGTGAACTCGGTGCCATTGTCGCTGACAATGCAGCCAGGCTTGCCGTAGACCCGGAGCAAGGCACTGAGCTCCCGGGCGACCCGTGCGCCGGAGAGGCTGGTGTCCGCCATGAGGCACAGGCATTCCCGCGTGCAGTCGTCGATCACGGCGAGGATCCGGAACTTACGTGAGGCGCCGAAACTGTCGGACACGAAGTCCAAGGACCAGCGCGCATTGGGTTGTCCCGCGACCGGCATCGGCGTCCTCGTCCCACGTGCGCGTTTCCGGCCACGCCGCCGCTTCACGGAGAGCCCTTCTTCACGATAGATCCTGTAGAGCTTCTTGTGGTTCATGGCCATGCCCTTGCGCTCCAGCAGCACGCCGATCCGGCGGTAACCGAACCTGCGCCGCTTACCGGCGATCTCCTGCATCTCCTTGCGGATATCGGCACTGTCCGGCGGGCGATCTCGCCGGACAGTCTTGGGATCGACACCAACCAGCCTGCAGGCCCGGCGCTGCGAGATGTCATGATCCCGCATCACCCGGAGCGCCGCATCTCGCCGCTTGATCAATGTCGTCAGTTCTTTCCCAGCAGGTCTTTCAGCACCACGTTGTCCAGCATCGTGTCTGCCAGCAGCCGCTTGAGCTTGGCATTCTCGTCCTCAAGGGCCTTCAGCCTGGCCGCCTCGGACACTTCCATACCGCCATACTTGGCCTTCAGTTTGTAGAACGTGGCGGTGCTCAGCCCGTGCCTGCGGCACACCTCAGCCGTCGGCATACCGGCCTCCTGTTCCTTGATCATCCCGATTATCTGCGCCTCGGTGAAACGGCTCTTTCGCATGTGTCTGCTCCTTCAGAGTTGGCGCAAACTCTACATCACGGTGAGGGATTTCGCGGGGGGCAGGTCAGGATGAGCAAAGCTCGATAGCTCTTGCTTCGATCACGCTTGCTTTGATTGGCGGTGCCTATATCGGCTTTGGCGCTGCGGACGGCAGAGCGCGCGTGTTCTGGGCAGAGCTCGCGGTCGCCCTTTTGTTCGGCTTAGCAGCGTTCCTGGGGCTGATATGGCAGTGGGCCTTCTTCCCCTTGGGCTTGGCCCTTCACGCCCTTTGGGACATGTCACACCACAATTCTTATCGTCTCGCCCGGATTCCGAACTGGTATATTCCATTCTGCGTGGCCTTTGACCTTTTGGCAGCGACGTTCTTCGTTCTGCTCTATGCCGTGTTTTGATCCATGATGATGCGCATCCTTCTTATGGCGGTGTTCCTGATGGGAGTCGTCGCATTGGCCTTCCCGGACGTCCTTGGCGTTGACATTCGCCTGCCGGATCGCGCGGAAATTGACCGCTGGATCGAGGCGGCAGGTCTTGCCGGACCAATTGTCATCGTGGCGCTCATGACAATCGCTATTGTCGCAAGCCCCCTGCCCTCGGCGCCAATCGCACTCGCCGCCGGAGCGGCTTATGGACACACGTACGGGACGCTCTTCGTCGTTCTAGGTGCGGAACTCGGTGCGCTTGCCGCCTTTGGTCTGGCCCGCGGCTTGGGTCGTCCCTTCGTTGAGCGTCATCTCGGTCAGAAGATTAACGCAGGCCTGTTCGGGTCCCAGAACACTCTGACCTTCCTGGTCTTCGGCAGTCGCCTGCTGCCGTTTCTGTCCTTCGATATGATCAGTTACGCCGCAGGTCTGAGCAAGCTGCATCTTTGGAGGTTCGCGCTGGCCACGAT
>Ga0098072_100363_pt1 | contig 6164 bp, 6 predicted proteins | sample 30_taG_FD_84644 | JGI IMG/M metagenome (GOLD analysis project Ga0098072, IMG submission 84644) | Marine viral communities from Cariaco Basin, Caribbean Sea - 30_WHOI_OMZ | ecosystem: Environmental > Aquatic > Marine > Oceanic | place: Caribbean Sea: Cariaco Basin | collected 2014-11-14 | reverse complement strand
GGACCGGCCCGGATGGGGGACATGATGCTCACCGGCCGGGTGCTGGATGCGGTCACGATGGAGGCCTGGGGCGGCGTGTCCTACGTGGTCGAGACGGGCGAGGCGGTCGACAGGGCGGTCGAGCTGGCCGACCGCATGGCCAGCAATGCCGAGTTCACCAATTACGCCATTCTCAACGCCCTGCCGCGGATCGCGGACATGTCGAGCGAGGACGGGCTCTTCACCGAGAGCATGGTCGCCTCGCTCGCCACGATGACCCCGGAGGCGAAGCAGCGGCTGAAGGACTTCCTGGAGAAGCGGGCGGCCAAGGTGGAGGCGCCCGGTGGCTGACATGCTGGACCGCGACACCCATGACGGCGCGGTCCGCTTCGGACCGCTGGCGGAATCGCTCGGCCTTCTGCTCAGGCTCTCGCAGCTGCACAGCTTCCACGATTTCTACACCGCGCTGGAACGCCACCACGTGCGGCCCGGCGAGATCTCGATCCTGATGATGATCCGGGAGAACCCCGGCATCCGTCAGGGGGTGCTGGCGAGCGCGCTGATGATCAAGCGCGCGCACATGGCCAAGATGGCGCGACGGCTTGAGGATGCGGGTCTGATCGAGCGGAGAGTGCCCCCCGACGATCGCCGCGCGATGGAACTTCGGCTGACCGCGCAGGGAGAGCTGCGGGCCGCCGAGATGACCCCCGATCTGGAAGCGCACGAGGCGCGGAATTTCGGCGGGCTGACCCCGGAGGAGGCGGCGACGCTCAGGACGTTGCTGCGGAAATACCTGGCGCTCGACGCGCCGAAAGAGGACTGACATGAACATCGACGAGCTGGTTGCCATCGACATCCACACCCATGCGGAAGAGCCCTGCTGCGGCCACCGCGACGACGGCTACGACGAGTTCCAGGCCGGCATGGCGAAGTATTTCAAGAACCCGGCCGGCAAGGACGGGATGCTGCCCTCGGTCGAGCAGACGGCGGCGTATTTCCGCGAACGCAGGATCGGCGCGGTGATCTTCCCGGTCGATACCGAACGCGAGACCGGCTTCCGGCGCTATTCCAACGAGGACGTGGCGCGGATCGCCGCGGAGAACGACGATATCCTCATTCCCTTCGCCTCGATCGACCCCGCGAAGGGGAAGGCGGGCGCGCGGGAGGCGCGGCGGCTGGTGAAGGAGTTCGGCGTCAAGGGCTTCAAGTTCCACCCCACGATGCAGGGCTTCTATCCGAACGACCGGATGGCCTATCCGCTTTACGAGGCGATTGCCGAGGAAGGCGCGATCATGCTGTTCCACACCGGGCAGACCGGGGTGGGATCGGGCATGCGGGGCGGCATGGGGATGCGGCTGAAGTACTCGAACCCGATTCATGTGGACGACGTGGCGGTCGATTTCCCCGACACGCCGATCATCCTGGCGCACCCCTCCTTCCCCTGGACCGAGGAGGGGCTGATGATCGCGCAGCACAAGCCCAACGTCTATATCGACATGTCCGGATGGTCGCCGAAGTACTTCCCGCCGATCTTCGTGCATTACGCGAATTCGATCCTGAAGAAGAAGATGCTCTTCGGGTCCGACTGGCCGGCGATCACGCCGGACAGATGGCTTGCGGATTTCGAGACGCTCGATCTCCGGGAGGAGGTGAAGCCTCTGATACTCAAGGAAAATGCAGCGAGGCTTCTGAAGTTGATGTGACATGTAGTTCAGGGAGGATGGAACATGTCGGTGATGAAATGGACCGCTGCGGCGGCTGTCGGCCTCATGCTGGGGCTTCCGGCGGGGGCTGACGCGAAGGATCTCAAGATCGCCTCGGGCGCGCCGCCGCCGCACCCCGCGACGAGCCACCTGTACAATGCGCTGGCCGAATACCTGGCGGAAGACCCGAACAAGACCTTCAACGTGATCCAGCTGGGGCCCGAGGTCGTCGGGCTCGGGGCGATGAAGGACGGGCTTCAGACCGGGCTTGTCGACATGGGCAACCTGCTGCCGCTCTACTTCCCGGCCGAGCTGCCGAACTTCGCGCTGGCGGGCGAGCTGTCGCTCTCGGGCAAGGACGCCCATGCCATGGGCGCGGCGCTGACCGAATACACGGTGAACTGCGCCGAGTGCCAGCAGGAGCTGAAGGATTTCGGGATCGTCTACCTCGGCTCCGGCTCCTCCGATCCCTACATGCTGCTGACCAAGACGCCGGTGAAGACGGCCGAGGACCTGAAGGGCCTGCGGCTGCGCTCCGGGGGCGCGCCCTATTCGCGCTTTGCCGAGAACTTCGGCGCGGTGCCGGTGTCGATCAGCGTGCTCGAGACCTTCGAGGCGATGAGCCAGGGGACCATCGACGGGACCATGGCCTCGATCGGCGACCTGCTGGCCTTCCGGCTGGTGGAGCTGGTGAAGGGCGCGACGGCGATCCCGCTCGGCACCTACTTCTCGACCTCGAACTTCGCGACCGCGCAGGCCGCGTGGGACGACATGACGCCGGAGGAGCGCGGCATCCTGCTGGAGGCCGCGAACCGGGCCAACGCCAACTTCACGCAACGCTGGGGCTATGACTTCCCCGGGATCGCGCGCAAGGCGGCCGAGGAGGCGGGGATCGAGTTCGTCGAGGCCGATCCGGCGCTGGTGCAGGCGGCCGCGGACTTCGCCACCGCCGACCGGGAGACGGCGGCGCAGGTCTCGCAGGAGCGGTTCGGGATGGACGACGCGCCGGACCGGGTGGCCGAGTTCATCGCGCTGGTCGAGAAGTGGGAGGCGATCTCGGAAGAGGTCGGCCACGACCGCGACGCGATGGCCCAGAGGGTCTGGGACGAGGTCTGGTCGAAGGTCGACCTCGCGACCTACGGGCAGTGACGGGCAGGGGGCCGCGGGCGATCCGCGGCCCCGTTTCGTTGGGGGGGGTCATGCAGGCAATGGAACGGCTGGCCGACCGGGTGTCGCAGGGCCTCGCCCTGATCGGCGCAATCGGATTGATGGCGCTCCTGGTGCATGTCGCGGCGGAGGTGCTGGCGCGGAACCTGTTCTCGCGCCCGATCCCGGCGACCAACCAGATCGTGTCGCATTACTACATGGTGCTGATCGCCTTCCTGCCGCTCGCCTGGGTGGAGCGGCAGGGGGCGATGATCTCGGTCGAGCTGACCGAGGGGTTCATGTCGCCGCGCATGAAGCGGGTGAGCGATTTTACCGTCGCGGTGCTGGCGGTGCTGATCTATGCCGCGCTCGCCTGGGTGACATGGGCGGACGCGGTGAAGGCCTGGCGGGTCGGGAGCTTCGTCGACGTGCTGGGCCACCGGCTGGCGATCTGGCCGACGTATTTCCTGCCGCCCCTCGGCTTTGCGCTGGCGGCGCTGGTGATGGTGATGCGGGGCATATCCGTCCTGCGGGGGGATGACGCATGAGTGTCGAGACGGGGTTCTGGGGGATCGGCGTGCTGTTCCTCCTGCTGCTCCTGCGGGTTCCGGTGGCGCTGGCGCTGATCGCGGTGAGCTTCGGTGGCGTGGCCTGGTTGCTGGGGGTGACGCCGGCGCTCGGGATCATGGCGAACACGCCCTATTCCTTCGTGGCGAGCTGGACGATGAGCGCGGTGCCGATGTTCCTGCTCATGGGCTTCGTCGCCTATCACGCGCGGCTGACGGAGGGGCTGTTCACCGCCGCCAAGGCGGCTCTATGGCGGGTGCCGGGGGCGCTGGCGGTGTCCTCGGTCTTTGCCTGTTCGGGCTTCGCGGCGGTCTGCGGATCGTCGCTGGCGACCTCGGCCTCGATGGGGCGGATCGCGATCCCCGAGATGGTGCGGGCGGGCTATTCGCCCTCGGTCTCGGCCGGGGCGATCGCGGCAGGGGGGACGATCGGGGCGCTCATTCCGCCGTCGATTCTGATGATCCTCTACGGGGTCTTCGCCGAGACCTCGATCACCGACGTGTTCCTCGGCGGCGTGACGGTGGGGCTGCTGACCGCGCTCGGCTACATCCTCGTGGTCTTCGTCATCGCCGTGGCGCGCCCGGACCTGATCCCGCGCGGACGGCTGGAGGGGGCGCAGGTGCCGCTCTCGCGGGCGCTGAGGGAGGTCTGGCCGGTGGCCGTGCTGATCCTGCTGGTCTTCGGCGGGCTCTTCTCGGGCTATTTCACCGCGACCGAGGCGGGGGCGGTCGGGGCAGGGGGGGCGATCCTCTGCGCCGCTCTCGTGGGCCAGCTGAAACGGGAGGTGATGAGGAAGTCGCTGCTCGAGACGCTTTCGACCACCGCGTCGCTTCTGATCATCGGCATCGGCGCGATGATGTTCACCCGGTTCCTGGGGATCACCGGGCTATCGGGCTTCATCGCGCGGACCGTGGGGGCGGCGGATATCGGCTACGTGCAGCTCATGGTGATGATCGTCATCGTCTACCTGCTGCTCGGCATGGTGATGGAGCCCTTCGGGGCGATGCTGGTCACGCTGCCGGTCTTCCTGCCGCTTCTGAACGCGGAAGGGATCAGCCTGATCTGGTTCGGCGTGCTGGTGGTGAAGCTGCTGGAGATCGGGATGATCACGCCGCCCGTGGGGCTGAACGTCTTCGTCATCCGGAACGTCGCGGCGGAGCATGTGACCACGGCGCAGGTCTTCCTTGGCGTGGCGCCGTTCTTCCTGGCCGATCTCCTGGCGACGGCGCTGATCATCGCCTTCCCGGGGATCGTGCTGGCGCTGCCGGGGTTCTGGTAGGTTCTGTATACAGAATGGGTTGCATTTCGGGTCTGGGCGCCGCCGAAATCACGGATTGACCGGTTTCTGTATACAGCCTAGCCTTCCCCAGCGACTCATGCCGGGGGAGGACATGAAGCGACCCGAACGCAACGCCCAGTTTGCCCGCGCGCTGATGGAGCTGCGCTCTCTCGTGCTGAAGGGCACCTATCCGGGCGGCGAGCGGCTGCCCGAGACGGTGCTGGCCGAACGGCTCGGCCTGTCGCGCACGCCGCTGCGGCAGGCGATGGACCGGCTGGTCGACGAGGGGCTTCTCGAGCGGAACGAGACCGGCGGCTGCCGCGTCGCGACCTTCTCGATGGACGACATCAAGGACGCGATCGAGCTGCGCGGCGTGATGGAGGGCACCGCCGCCCGGCTGGCGGCCGAGCGGGGGACCGACCCGATGCTCGCCGCCCGCATGTCCGAGGTGCTGGAGGCGCTGGACGAGGCCGTCGCCGGAGAGCTCGACTTCAAGGCCTATGTGACCCTGAACGGGGAGTTCCACGACCTGCTCGCCCGGCTTGCAGGCTCGGCCGTCGTCGCGCGCGAGGTCGAACGGGCGAGCCGCCTGCCCGCGGCGTCTCCGACCGCGTTTCTTCAGGGACAGGTGATGATCCCCGATTTCCGGGACTCCCTGCGCCGCGCGCAGGTGCAGCACCGGGCGATCTTCGAGGCCATCGTGAACCGCGAGGGCGCCCGGGCCGAGGCGCTGGCGCGCGAACATGCGCGGCTGGCGCGCAGCAATCTTGAATACGTGATGAGCGTGGGGCCGGACCTCGTGGAGAGGGTGCCGGGCCTCGCGCTGGTCGCGGAGGACACCTGAGGGAGGAAAGGAAACCCAGATGCCAAGTCTCAACGACGTGATGAAGGACTGGAAGAACCCGGTCGAGATGCTGCGCAATTCGCAGGCCGGGATGTATGTCTATCCGGTGGTGACGCCCGAGTTCCAGAACTGGCGGGACGAGCAGAAGGCCTGGCGCGAAACGGCCGTGCTCTTCGACCAGAGCCACCACATGGACGAGGTGATCGTCGAGGGTCCGCAGGCGACCGAGTTCCTGAGCCATCACGGCATCAACTCCTTCGCCAATTTCGACCTGAACCGCGCGAAGCACTTCGTGCCGGTCACGCCGAACGGCCACGTGATCGGCGACCACATCATCTTCCGCGAGCGCGAGGACAAGTACATCCTCGTCGGCCGCGCGCCGACCTCCAACTGGCTGATGTTCTGCGCCGCCTGGGGCAAGTGGAACGTCCGGCTGCGTCACGACCCGCGCTCGCCCTCGCGCCCCGAGGGCGAACGGGTGATCCGCGAGCATTACCGCTACCAGATCCAGGGGCCGGACGCGCCGAAGATCTTCGAGAAGATGAACGGCGGCCCGGTGCCGGACATCAAGTTCTTCCATGTCGACTGGATCAACATCGGGTCGAAGAAGGTGCAGGCGCTGCGGCACGGCATGTCCGGCGCGCCG
>Ga0098072_100357_pt1 | contig 6289 bp, 6 predicted proteins | sample 30_taG_FD_84644 | JGI IMG/M metagenome (GOLD analysis project Ga0098072, IMG submission 84644) | Marine viral communities from Cariaco Basin, Caribbean Sea - 30_WHOI_OMZ | ecosystem: Environmental > Aquatic > Marine > Oceanic | place: Caribbean Sea: Cariaco Basin | collected 2014-11-14 | reverse complement strand
GCGAGTCCACCTGCTGCCGACGACGCGCACCAGCGCCACCTGCGCCGGGCTGACGCGTCACCGCCACCCGGAACGAGCACAGCACGTCCCCGCTCGGCAGCACCCGCTCGTCCGCCGGCACCGGGACCCGCCCCACGAGACGTACCTCGTTGACGAGCTCGACGTCCTCCACCACCCGTGTCTCCACCGACACCACCTCCTGCGGCCTCACTCTGCCGCGGTCGGCCGGCCTCGCGCGACGCACCCTGACGCGGCTGTGGACAGGGGGCCTCCCACCGCGGCTGTGGATGACTCCCGGTCAGCCGACCCCCTGGGAAGAGCAGCAAAAAGCACAGTAGGGCGACCCCGAAGGGTCGCCCTACTGCAAAGAATTGTCCGGCGGCGTCCTACTCTCCCACAACCTTCCGGTTGCAGTACCATCGGCGCTGGCAGGCTTAACTTCCGGGTTCGGGATGGGACCGGGTGTTTCCCTGTCGCTATGGCCGCCGTAACTCTATGAACCCCGGTGGCCTGCCCCGGCAATCACTGGGGGCGGGTGGGGTTGAATTATGGGGTGTAGCTGTTGATGTGGACGCGGGCACGTGTGTGCAGGAACGTGTTTTGTGGTGTTGGTTGAGGGTTTGTATGGCAAGCCCTCGGCCTATTAGTACCGGTCGGCTAGGCATTACTGCTGTACACCTCCGGCCTATCAACCCAATAGTCTGTTGGGGGCCTTAACCCACAAAGGGGTGGGAAACCTCATCTTGAAACGTGCTTCCCGCTTAGATGCATTCAGCGGTTATCACTTCCGAACGTAGCTAACCAGCCGTGCTCCTGGCGGAACAACTGGCACACCAGAGGTTCGTCCATCCCGGTCCTCTCGTACTAGGGACAGCCTTTCTCAAGTTTCCTACGCGCGCGGCGGATAGGGACCGAACTGTCTCACGACGTTCTAAACCCAGCTCGCGTGCCGCTTTAATGGGCGAACAGCCCAACCCTTGGGACCTACTCCAGCCCCAGGATGCGACGAGCCGACATCGAGGTGCCAAACCATCCCGTCGATATGGACTCTTGGGGAAGATCAGCCTGTTATCCCCGGGGTACCTTTTATCCGTTGAGCGACGCCGCTTCCACTTGCTGGCGCCGGATCACTAGTTCCGACTTTCGTCCCTGCTCGACATGTCTGTCTCACAGTCAAGCTCCCTTGTGCACTTACACTCGCCACCTGATTGCCAACCAGGCTGAGGGAACCTTTGAGCGCCTCCGTTACATTTTAGGAGGCAACCGCCCCAGTTAAACTACCCATCAGGCACTGTCCCTGATCCAGATCATGGACCTAAGTTAGACATCTAGTACGACCAGAGTGGTATTTCAACGTTGACTCCACCCCCACTGGCGTGAAGGTTTCACAGTCTCCCACCTATCCTACACAAGCCGAACCAAACACCAATACCAAACTATAGTAAAGGTCCCGGGGTCTTTCCGTCCTGCCGCGCGTAACGAGCATCTTTACTCGTAGTGCAATTTCGCCGAGTCCATGGTTGAGACAGCGCCCAAGTCGTTACTCCATTCGTGCAGGTCGGAACTTACCCGACAAGGAATTTCGCTACCTTAGGATGGTTATAGTTACCACCGCCGTTTACTGGGGCTTAAATTCTCCGCTTCAACCACCAAAGTGGTCTAACAGGTCCTCTTAACCTTCCAGCACCGGGCAGGAGTCAGTCCGTATACATCGTCTTACAACTTCGCACGGACCTGTGTTTTTAGTAAACAGTCGCTTGGGCCTGGTCTCTGCGGCCCTCCCCGCTACCGGCCGTAAAGGCCATGACGGTTCGGGCCCCCCTTCTCCCGAAGTTACGGGGGCATTTTGCCGAGTTCCTTAACCATGGTTCACTCGATCGCCTTAGTATTCTCTACCTGATCACCTGAGTCGGTTTGGGGTACGGGCGGCGCATAGCTCGCTAGAGGTTTTTCTCGACAGCATAGGATCACCCACTTCCCCCATACGGGGTCCGCATCACATCTCAGGCTCGTCATCAAAGACAGCCGGCCGGATTTACCTAACCAACACCCTACCTGCTTACCCACGGACAACCATCGCCGTGGTTGGGCTACCTTCCTGCGTCACCCCATCGCTTGACTACTACCGGATCGGATCCCACGCTCCACCACCACGCCTCACCCCGAAGGGATCAGTCACGGCGGCTTCGGATGGTTAGCATCACCGGGCTCGTCATGGGCGCTACTTTGCCGGTACGGGAATATCAACCCGTTGTCCATCGACTACGCCTGTCGGCCTCGCCTTAGGTCCCGACTTACCCAGGGCAGATTAGCTTGACCCTGGAACCCTTGATCATTCGGCGCACGGGTTTCTCACCCGTGATTCGCTACTCATGCCTGCATTCTCACTCGTGTCGCATCCACCCCTGGATCACTCCGGAGCTTCACCCGCGACACGACGCTCCCCTACCCATCCACACACCCGTTAAGGCTCCTCACCAAAGAGGATGTGAATGCCATAGCTTCGGCGGATGACTTGAGCCCCGCTACATTGTCGGCGCGGAATCACTTGACCAGTGAGCTATTACGCACTCTTTCAAGGGTGGCTGCTTCCAAGCCAACCTCCTGGTTGTCACTGCGACTCCACATCCTTTTCCACTTAGTCACCGCTTAGGGGCCTTAGCTGATGGTCTGGGCTGTTTCCCTCTCGACAATGGAGCTTATCCCCCACTGTCTCACTGCTGCGCTCTCACTTACCGGCATTCGGAGTTTGGCTAACGTCAGTAACCTGGTCGGGCCCATCGGCTATCCAGTGCTCTACCTCCGGCAAGAAACACACAACGCTGCACCTAAATGCATTTCGGGGAGAACCAGCTATCACGAAGTTTGATTGGCCTTTCACCCCTATCCACAGGTCATCCCCTCAGTTTTCAACCTAAGTGGGTTCGGTCCTCCACGCGGTCTTACCCGCGCTTCAACCTGCCCATGGATAGATCACTTCGCTTCGGGTCTTGATCGCGCTACTCAAACGCCCTATTAGGACTCGCTTTCGCTACGGCTTCCCCACACGGGTTAACCTCGCAACACAACGCAAACTCGCAGGCTCATTCTTCAAAAGGCACGCCATCACCCCAACACCCCAAAGGGCAGCCGGGCTCTGACGGATTGTAGGCACACGGTTTCAGGTACTATTTCACTCCCCGCCAGGGGTACTTTTCACCTTTCCCTCACGGTACTAGTCCGCTATCGGTCATCAAGAAGTATTTAGGCTTAACGGGTGGTCCCGCCAGATTCACACGGAATTTCAGGGGTTCCGTGTTACTTGGGAAAACACTCAACAGGCACGCACTTACACCTACGGGGCTATCACCCTCTACGGCGCCGCTTTCCAACGGACTTCAACTTCACACGCACTTTCTTACTGTCTCGTCCACCGGCAGATGAACACGAATGCTCCCACAACCCCCCGAACGCAACCCCTGCCGGGTATCACACGCTCAAGGTTTAGCCTCCTCCGATTTCGCTCGCCACTACTCTCGGAATCACTATTGTTTTCTCTTCCTATGGGTACTGAGATGTTTCACTTCCCCACGTTCCCTCCACACACCCTATTTCATTCAGGCGCAGGTGACTGGACATGACTCCAGCCGGGTTTCCCCATTCGGACACCCCCGGATCACAGCTCGGTTGCCAACTCCCCAGGGCTTATCGCAGGCTCCAACGTCCTTCATCGGCTCTTGATGCCAAGGCATCCACCATGTGCCCTTAAAAGCTTGCCAATACAAACACTCAACAAACACAACAAAGACACACTACAAATCACACAAGACCCACAAACCAAACCCCCCACAACACCTCAGCCGAAACCAAGGAACCAGGGCAGTCCGTCGCGGGTCTGATGCTCGCGTCCACTATCAACTTAACAACACACAAGAAGCACACCCCGGACACCCACACATCCATGCAGGCCCAGACAAGCATCTTCACAGAGAACCAACCAGATCACTCCAGCCTGATATCTCAAAGCTCAACAGTGTGCCAACCCGACCTCACCAGCACCAACCAGAGATTTCCACACCCACCACCCACAGGCAGCAAGCAGTACTCACCCAGCCGGCACCAACCAGACCAAGCATCATCGACGATTCCACTAGTGAACACCACCAATGCCCCTCGAACAGACGCCGAGGGCGCGGGGTACGTGCTCCTTAGAAAGGAGGTGATCCAGCCGCACCTTCCGGTACGGCTACCTTGTTACGACTTCGTCCCAATCGCCAGCCCCACCTTCGACAGCTCCCCCCACACAAGGTGGTTAGGCCACTGGCTTCGGGTGTTGCCGACTTTCGTGACGTGACGGGCGGTGTGTACAAGGCCCGGGAACGTATTCACCGCAGCGTTGCTGATCTGCGATTACTAGCGACTCCGACTTCATGGGGTCGAGTTGCAGACCCCAATCCGAACTGAGACCGGCTTTTTGGGATTCGCTCCCCCTCACGGGATCGCAGCCCTTTGTACCGGCCATTGTAGCATGCGTGAAGCCCTGGACATAAGGGGCATGATGACTTGACGTCATCCCCACCTTCCTCCGAGTTGACCCCGGCAGTCTCCTATGAGTCCCCACCATGACGTGCTGGCAACATAGGACGAGGGTTGCGCTCGTTGCGGGACTTAACCCAACATCTCACGACACGAGCTGACGACAGCCATGCACCACCTGTACACCGACAAAAGGGGCACCATCTCTGATGCTTTCCGGTGTATGTCAAACCCAGGTAAGGTTCTTCGCGTTGCATCGAATTAATCCGCATGCTCCGCCGCTTGTGCGGGCCCCCGTCAATTCCTTTGAGTTTTAGCCTTGCGGCCGTACTCCCCAGGCGGGGCGCTTAATGCGTTAGCTGCGGCACGGAACCCATGGAATAGGCCCCACACCTAGCGCCCAACGTTTACGGTGTGGACTACCAGGGTATCTAATCCTGTTCGCTCCCCACACTTTCGCTCCTCAGCGTCAGGTAATGCCCAGAGAACCGCCTTCGCCACCGGTGTTCCTCCTGATATCTGCGCATTTCACCGCTACACCAGGAATTCCGTTCTCCCCTGCATACCTCTAGTCTGCCCGTATCGAAAGCAAGCACTCGGTTAAGCCCAGTGTTTTCACTCCCGACGCGACAAACCGCCTACGAGCCCTTTACGCCCAATAATTCCGGACAACGCTCGCACCCTACGTATTACCGCGGCTGCTGGCACGTAGTTGGCCGGTGCTTCTTCTCCACCTACCGTCACCCAACTCAACATCAGGCTTCGTCAATGATGAAAGAGGTTTACAACCCGAAGGCAGTCATCCCTCACGCGGCGTTGCTGGATCAGGCTTCCGCCCATTGTCCAATATTCCCCACTGCTGCCTCCCGTAGGAGTCTGGGCCGTGTCTCAGTCCCAGTGTGGCCGGTCACCCTCTCAGGCCGGCTACCCGTCGAAGCCTTGGTAGGCCATTACCCCACCAACAAGCTGATAGGCCGCGAGCACATCCCCCACCCACAAAAGTTTCCACCATCACCCCATGCAGGGAATGGTCGTATCCGGTATTAGACACCCTTTCGAGTGCTTATCCCAGAGTGAAGGGCAGATTACTCACGTGTTACTCACCCGTTCGCCGCTCGTGTACACCGAAGTGCCTTACCGCTCGACTTGCATGTGTTAAGCACGCCGCCAGCGTTCGTCCTGAGCCAGGATCAAACTCTCCGTAGAAAATCCAATACCCAGCAAACAAACCCCGACAATTAAGCCAGAATCATATTGCCGAAAAAACAAACCCAACAAAACTGAAGGGCATACAACATTAATTCGTCGACTATGACACACTGTTGAGTTCTCAAACATCAGACGCACCCAGCCTCCCCCGCGAAGGTTCCTGCTGGCGCTGATGGACCCTCTCATCTCCGCTCCGGATTTGGTTCTGCGCAGTTGCACAGACGCTTGATCCGGTGGACCTTGAGAGGACCTGTACACCTCGGGGCCGGGAGCCCGACCTCTCGGTCTTGCTCCCCGCCGCTCCCTGGCGACAGGTGAAACATTAGGGGGAATCCAGGAGAACTACAAATCGACTCGCAGTGACGCGGGCCACATTCGCGTTTGTGCAGGTCAGAGCCCTGTGGGGGGTTCTGGCGTGCCGGAGGAGGCGAGTCCGCGAGCGTCCTGCAGGCGGGCACAGCCGGACATCCGCAGTGCGTCGAGGAGCTCGTCGTGCAGCAGATCGAGCATCTCGACCACGCGCTCGGCGCCGCCCGCGGCCAACGCGAGGTACGGCGTACGACCG
>Ga0098072_100335_pt1 | contig 6886 bp, 6 predicted proteins | sample 30_taG_FD_84644 | JGI IMG/M metagenome (GOLD analysis project Ga0098072, IMG submission 84644) | Marine viral communities from Cariaco Basin, Caribbean Sea - 30_WHOI_OMZ | ecosystem: Environmental > Aquatic > Marine > Oceanic | place: Caribbean Sea: Cariaco Basin | collected 2014-11-14 | reverse complement strand
GCAGCTTGTCGATATTGCCGAGCTTTTCCGCCGCCTTGGCGAGGGAATAATAAGCATAGTCGGTGCCGTTGACGGTGAGCGTCGAGCGGGTGCCGAGGGTGTCTTTGCCGGTGGTGGTCATGGATGGAGTTGCCCTTTCGTTTATATTTTATCGAAGCCCACGCAGCGGGGAGTGCCTAGCCGGTTGAGGGCCTTGGCGGGGGTGGGATTCGGATGTTCGGGAGGGCTTTAGCGGAAGAGGGGGGATTGGGGAAGGGCTGAGAACAAACGAAAAAGGAAATATTCTGCTTCGATTGCAATGTTTCAAACACTTTACGGCTTGCTATCAATCGTTATCGTGTCGCCAAATAGAGACCTTATGGCAAAAGCTTCCAATTCAGTATAACTTGGCGCCAAGACATCTACCATTGGCATCGGCTCGTTATCGAGATACCAATCTTCAGCAATCCCATTTTTCTTTCGTTTATTTTTATGAAAAATATCTCGGTATCTAAAGGGTGCGATGCCTAAAAATGGTACGAAAGAGACTTTGCCCACGCTTGGATGGTCTAGTTCGATCTCATTTTGATGAAGCTCTTTTGCACGGCTTTTTGGATACGGTTCCATAAACACGACTTTTTTAATTCCAGCGGCTAGTATATGTTTTGTGCAATTATGACATGGGAATGTCGTGCAATAGAGAGTAGAGTTTTTCAGCGGTCGACCGATTCTTGCTGAATCACAAATTGCGCACATCTCAGCATGAACAACTCGACCGTATTCGGTAAGATCGAGAATCATTGCAGAAGATAATGCTCCCTTTGATTTGTCACCTTTCGCTTTGGACTTTGAGGTCAGATGATCGACAAGATCCCCAGCATCCCCAATTTTTTTGAATTTTTTATCGAGAATTTCTGCCTTTAGAAGCTTGTCCAATAAGTCTCGCACTATTTCTCGTTTTAAAACTTCATTAGGATCGAACCCAAGTTTAATGTCTCTATTATCTGGCTCTTCATTGTCCCAATATGTTCCGCCGAAAGCTTTTGGAACTTCATTGCATCCCATGGATATTATCTCGCCATCGTCCGAGAAAATAGCAGCTCCAACCTGCCGCGAAAGATCAGTAGATCGCAATGCGGCCGAACGCGCTGTATACATACCATATTCCGATTTGGTGGGCGCCAAAGAGTTTTTGCCAAAAAGCGCCTCCAAAAATCGTTTAATCATAAAATCCATAGATTGCTTATTGATGCCATCAACAAATACGTCTGCCTTGTGGAATGCATCTCGGAGGTGCTGGCCATAGTCGTCCTCATCTTCGCTAGCATCTCTTTCAATTAAATCAGCTGTGAGTTGCTTAATCTTTGAATCTTTAGCCTGAGGAGACAAAGAATGGCGGATTTTTTCATTTAGGACATAAGATCGATCGCTTTCCGAGCCATACGCAGACAAGAGAACGAATTGTTTATTATAAACCCTCCTCATCAACTCTACTTCTTCTGGTCTCTTTATTTGCCTAACGATATGGCAATTATATACTTGACGTAACACGCCCAATAGTCCATAAGCTAATCAACAGCTTAGGAATATACGATGTGCGATCTTACCAACCCAATTTATAGCGATGCCGACAAGGCTAGAGAGCATCTAGAAGCCCTGCATTGGCCTAACGGTCCAGTCTGCCCAAAGTGCGGCGAGACAGAGAACGTCACCCGCTTACAGGGCAAAAGCACCCGTCCCGGCGTCGTCATGTGCAACGCTTGCCGCAAGCCCTTCACCGTGACCGTTGGCACCATCTTTGAACGCTCGAAAATCGGCCTCAACAAATGGCTTCTCGGCTTTCGCCTTATGGCTGGCAGCAAGAAGGGCATTAGCGCCCACCAGTTGCACCGTTCGCTCGGCATTACATACAAATCCGCTTGGTTCATGGCCCACCGCATCCGTGAAGCGATGGACATTGAACCAGAAGGCCCTCTTGGCGGTGAAAACACCGTTGTAGAAGCCGATGAAACCTATGTGGGCGGTAAACAGAAGAACCGCGCCACCCGTCGTGTTAAGCCTAAGAAGCCGGTCATGGTGCTAGTCCAGCGTGAAGGTCACGCTCGCAGCTTCCACGTTGCCAATGTAACTGCCAAAGAGTTGCGAGGCCTTATCGCTACCAATGTTGATCGTGCCAGCCACCTTATGACCGATGAAGCCCACGTTTACACAAAGGTTGGTCGTGAATTTGCCGGTCACAGTGTCGTGAACCACTCCGCTAAGGAATATGTCACCACCGGAGGCTTCAAGCACAGCAACACTGCTGAAAATTTCTTCTCCATTTTTAAGCGCGGTGTCATTGGCACCTATCATCACATGAGCGAAGCCCACCTTGGTCGCTACTGCGTTGAATTTGATTTTCGTTACAACACCCGCAATATCACTGACAGTGAACGCGCTGAAGAGGCATTGAAAGGCGCTCGCGGGAAACGCCTCACATACCGGCAACCTAGTTCACTCGCCGCCTAAAATCACCTTTGCGCCTCGCCAGATCGGCGAAAAGCGTAAACGCTATTTTGATTGAGACTCTTTCGGTTTCACCTTGCTATCATGCGGTTTAGGTGGAGTCGAAAGAGCCTTTCGGAGAGCGTCGTTCATCCGTTGTTCGGTAATATTCTCTGATCTAGCTTTTTCCATGCGGGAAGGATTACCTCTTGGTTGGTCAGTTTGACAAGGATTTCGAAAAATTATTCGAATTTACTAGGTCAGGGGTAGATGATCGAACGCAAGCAATCATTATGGCATCCTATCTGGAAAAATACATCGGAGAGGTTATCAAATTTCGCCTTCCTGGTGCAACCGGCCCGTTGAAGAAAAAGATGTTTGGGAACGAGGGGTTGCTAGGCCCTGCGGTGGCAAAATTTGACTTGGCAAAAGCATTATCTTGTATCGATAATGAGATGCACAATGACCTAAAAGTCATAGCTTCAATACGAAACCAGTTCGCACACAATATTGACGTAGATTCATTTGAGCACCCCGAAATTGCCAAGCGCATAAATAACCTGAAAATAAGGCCAAGACGTCCAAATGAGAATAAGGTTATGGATGAATGGAACGATTGGGATAACGCTGCAAAATTCAAATTTGTTGCTGCAACATTAGTATCTTCAATATTCAACACCCTTCACCGTGTATCCAAGATGATTAAGGATGGCGGTAATGGATAATTCCAATTTCTGGCAATAATCTAGCACATCTAAAGGGTCTACAGCATCAAGCCCAAGCAGAAGCAAATCTTCTGTGAGAACAATTTCCTCTAAAACACCGGCCTGTCCCGACATCAAATCGCACTTTCCATCTGTTACGTCAAGTATATAATTGCCAACGATATAAACAACACGAGACGCGACATTTTGTTGATTTTCACTAAAATAGAATGCCGCTCCCAAAGTATGATCGGAAATCTCTCCATTTTCTTTTTTTCTTTTTAATTCTTCAAAGCGGTCTTCATCAATTAGACCGCCTCCTTGCTCAATAATATTAGCACGTTCTCTTCTTATAGCAGCAATCGCAATCCTCATTAAATACGCTGCGTCATCCTCATCCCGACAAAGTTCACTGGCATGTTGCATTTTAAACTTCATTTTTTCATAGTATCTTTTGTTTTTCGGGCGCTTAATCCCTGATTCTAATGAGTCGATTTCTTCCGTGATTTTAATTGTTATCGGAAAATAGCCTAAGTTCCGAAAATTGTTTTCCACACTCTCGGTTATGGCTTCAATATCCACTCCGATTGGACCGGCAAGTCCGACGATCAACTCCGGGTATCTTACAACATTAAAATCTTTCAACACGTCGCAAAACTCTTTCAGTAGGAGTAAATTTGTATAGAATCGCCCAGCGAGTTTAAAGGGGATACAGCTTATGTCGAAATATAGTGTAAACACGGAATTATCAAAAGTCTCAAATAAAGCTCAAAGTGCGAGTCAAAAAATGGGGCAAAAATACACTATGAATATCGACAAAGTTGCGAAACATCGTGATCTATTTGTTAGCCCATCCGAACGGAAAAATCGCTTTTCCACAAGCTGACATAGCTCCACCTTCCGACAAAATCGCATTTTTAGACTTCAATTTTCGAAGCAACTTATTGTGATTTGTATACCTTGGATATGGCGGCACTCCAATATGTAATACCGGTGGCGACATAGGCGACCATAATAGCGGAATAGGGAGGCAGTGAACTTTACAAACTCATTGCCTCGACTCTTTGAAAAGTGGTGATATTCTCTTGTATCTACAGGGGAGATAAAATTGCCGTATTTCAATTCAAGTGCCATCAAGCGTGCTGAGTATAACCCAGATACGGAACGGCTCACGATATGGTTTCCCGAGGGCAAGCCATACGATTATTGTGGAGTTCCCCAGCATGTTTATGATGGGCTTTGCGGGTCCGGCTCGAAAGGCAAATATTTTAACGCGCATATTGATGGGAAATATCAATGCTAGTCTTCATTGACGGTCCACCAATTACCCGACCCGACAAATAACTTAAGCACTGCTGGCGTTTTTTGTTCGGTGGATCGCTCAGCGAGTCCCCTGCCTCGCTTCGCCCTTCGCGGGGATGGCAAGGGCCTGCGGATGGGATGGTTTCCGTTAGTGGTGAGCCCGTCGAACCAAGCCTCACGCCGATAGCTGTCCTTCGACAGGCTCAGGACGAACGTACTGGCGTGTGCTCGTCATCCTGAATTTATTTCAGGATCTCGTGAGATTGGGCGTTGCCGGTCGGGGTCCTGAAATAAATTCAGGATGACGACTTGTGCTACAGGGTGATGCGCTTTGGCTCGGTGTCTCGACCTTGGCCTGTCCTGAGCGCCTGCCCTGGCAGGCATCCGAAGGGCTCGACACGAACGGGGGGCTTGCGAGCGAAGCGGCGCGCCAGATCAAGTTGCGGAGGGAAGAAGACCTCCCCTCCCGCATCGCTTTACGGGCATTTGCCACTGAGCTTGCATCGCTGATTGGCTTCGGTGAGCGCCTTCGTACAGGCTTTCAGCTTGGCCGAGTCGCCGTTGGCATTTTTTTCACACCGAGCATAAGCGGCCATATTGGCAGTGTAGCAGTCCGTGCAGGGGGACAGCATTAGCATCATCGCTGTCAGAATTGAGACACTGATATTCATTTTCCATCTCCTCTTTCGGATTTCCGCGCGTCGTGCGGAGACATATTCTTGTAGGAGTCATGCGGTCGGACCGCGCGTGATGGTTGTCACGGCAGAACTGGCAGTTCGGGTGATGCCGGAAAGCCTGGGCTGGTGCCTTGTCGGGTGTCTCGACCTTAGCCTGTCCTGAGCGCCTGCCTGAGCAGGCAGCCGAAGGGCTCGCCACGAACGGGGTCGTCATTGCGAGCGTAGCGTGGCAATCAGGGCTGCGGGCGTTGGCGATGGTGGCAAGACGCTCTGGATTGCCGCGTCGCTGCGCTCCTCGCAATGACGGCGGCGGAGCACAATTTCCCGATCCAACAGGCTTTCCTACAGGTTGGGGGTTCTGATATGGATTCGGCATGGCACAGAAGAAAGCGAACGGGCGGCGGCGCGGTCGGCCGGAAATTATCGAGGGACGGTTCAAGGTGGTGGAGCGTCCTTCGACAGGCTCAGGACGAACGGCATTGCCCTCCCCCTCACCCCCGAATCCATCCCCTGCAAAAAAGAAACCCCGCGCGCCGCGCCATGACGGCTGGACCGAGGCGCGGCGCAAGACCTTTCTGGCGGTGCTGCGCGAGAGCGGCTGTGTGCGGGATGCCTGCCGGGTGGCGGGGATTTCGACCACCTCGGCCTACCGGCTGCGGCGGCGCGAGCCGGAGATTGCGGTGCTGTGGGAGGAGGCGCAGGCCAATGCGCAGCGCGGGCTGGTGGCGGTGGCGCACCAGCATGCAGTGGTCGGCAAGGAGACGGTGATCTACCGCCACGGCGAGGAGGTCGAGCGGCGGGTGGCGCCATCGGACGCGATGCTGGCGCTGCTGATCAAGCGCGGCGATCTTGGCGGCCGGGTCGGGTCGCGGACGGCGGACAAGGTGATCACCTGGGAGGAATGGCAGGACGGGCTGCGCTTTGACGAGGCGGGCAACAAGGTCAGCGAGCAGGAGGAGATGATGGCGGTGCGGGCGTCGCTCGATGCCAAGCTGGGCGCGATGCGGGTGAAGCTGCTGGCGCGGCAGCAGCAGGAGGAGGCCGAGCTGCAGGCGCGCGAGGCGCGGGTGGCGGAGTGGGAGGCGAAACGGGGCGGGGGGTGAGTTTTGCGGGGAAACGGTGAGCGTTATGGCTGCCGTTCGTCCTGAGCCTGTCGAAGGACATTTCTCGCCGATAGGTGCACTTCGACAAGCTCAGTGCGAACGGCAGCTCGCTGACCAAGGGTCTCGACTGCGCTCGACACCAACGGGGGTGGAATTCGTCATCCTGAACTTGTTTCAGGACCCCGTGAGATTGTGCGGTGCCGATGGGGGTCCTGAAACAAGTTCAGGATGACGATTCGTGTTACCGGCTGATGCGCTGTGGGCCGGGGCTCAGATGCCGCCGTCGGTGACTTCGTAGCCGGCTTCCTCGAGGCTCGCTTTCAGGGCGGCGCGGCAGGTTTCCAGCTCGTGGGGCTCGGTCGAGCGGACGACGAAATTGGCGCCGACGGTGCCGCTGCGGAAGAAGGGATAGCTGCCGATGACGCAGCTGTCGTGCGCCTTTTCGGTGTCGCGGAGGATGCTGGCGATCTCGCTTTCCGGCGCCCAGGCGCCGAGCGTGGCGGAGAGCAGCGGCGCGCCGCCCTCGAGCGTGCCGGTGAGCGCGTCGAGCATGCCGGCGGTGATATGGGGCACGCCGGCCATCATGTAGATATTGTCGATATGGATGCCGGGCGCGCCGGACATGCGGTTGGGGATC
>Ga0098072_100325_pt1 | contig 7085 bp, 9 predicted proteins | sample 30_taG_FD_84644 | JGI IMG/M metagenome (GOLD analysis project Ga0098072, IMG submission 84644) | Marine viral communities from Cariaco Basin, Caribbean Sea - 30_WHOI_OMZ | ecosystem: Environmental > Aquatic > Marine > Oceanic | place: Caribbean Sea: Cariaco Basin | collected 2014-11-14 | reverse complement strand
CGCTGAAGTCGATCAGCGGGATCGGTCCGGAGAAGCTCGAGAAGTACGGTCCGGACCTGCTCGAGCTCGTCGGTTGAGCGTCGCGCTAGGCACCGGGGACAGAGAAATCAAGGAATCTCGAGAAACAGTCATAAAATGGTTTGCTCCTTACACGACCGGGCGCGTAGCGTGCTCGACATCGGATAACCAACTGCGCACCAGGGTCCTGACAAGGCCCGCGCTCAACGCACCGAAGGAGGTGGCCTCAATGGAGAACATCATCACCATGGCGAAGACGACCGCTTGCCCCAGCACCATCAGCATTTCCAGCAACCCGGGCAGCACGTCTGCTTTTGCCATGTCCACGCGCGGCTGCACCTTCGCTGCTCGCACCGCCGGCCGGCCCCTCGGCCAGCAGTGGATCGATGCCACCGATCTGACGATCGATCTGTCGGCCTCCGTCCGCGAGCGCAAGGTTTCCGCCAAGGGACACGTGGGCTCTGCCGCCTACGTCCCGGGGATCCATGCCTGGAGTCCACCTCTGTGTTGATTCATCACCACACGAGCTGCCTCCAGGCCGCGGAACCCGAAAGGGATCCGCGGCCTTTGTGTTTGTCAGGAGACGCATGACCCAGCACGGCACGACATTCATCAGCGATCAGACAAGAAATTTGGAGGTGACCATGAACGCCAACACCCTCGACCGCACCGCCGGCCAGGCGGCCACCCTGGGCGGCCTTCACGACGAGGCCGGCAAGGTCGACGAGGCACTGCTGCCCTGCCGGGTCAGCAACCCGGAGCTGTGGTTCGCCGAGCTTCCCGCCGACGTCGAGTTCGCCAAGGCACTGTGCCAGGCGTGCCCGGTCCGGGAGATCTGCCTCGACGGAGCACTCGACCGGCGCGAGCCCTGGGGCGTCTGGGGCGGTGAGCTGTTCCTTCAGGGAGTGGTGATCCCCCGCAAGCGGCCCCGGGGTCGGCCCCGGAAGGACGCCGCCGCATGAGCCTGACCGATCAGCAGGTCACGACCACCGTGACCACCTCACGACCACGACAGACCACACACCAGAACCGGAGCACCACCATGAACACGATGCACGAAGACCTCGCGCGGGCACATATGTCCGCGCGCCTGGGAGAGGCGCAGGAGTTGCGTGCGGGCCATCACCTGGCCCGTGCACGGCGCTTGAGCCGCAGGGCCGAGCGCGCAGCGCAGCAGGCCCGTCTCGCCCTCGCTCGCGCTCGGTAGGACCCCCGGAGCTGTCACCTCCGGACCACCCTGATCGCGGGTGAGTCACTGTTGGATCCAAGGAAACACCGGACGGGAGCCGGGTACGACGTCGAGGACGTCGTGCCCGGCTCCTGGTCATTTCGGGGAGCTGGACCACGAGTGGTGGTGACGCGCACCGTGCGTGGCGCCGGCCTCAGTAGGGCAGCTCGTCCCAGCAGCAGCCGCACTCGGGGTGCCGGGGCCACCGACGCGGTCGAGGGACCGGCGCGTGCACGTCGACGCTGGCCGACCACGTCGACGCCCGGTCGCCGCTCAGGAACGCGGTCAGGTCACGAGCGGCCCAGGCGAGGCCGAGCGACCGGGTCAGCGGGCTCAGGGGCGCGGCAGTCAGCCGGGCGAGCTGGGCGACGACGAGAGGTCTGCGGGGGTCGTCGGTGGCCTCGGCTGCGTCGACGCAACGCAGGCAGGCGGTCACGCCCGGCTCGACGAGCGGACCGATCCGCCAGGATCCCGGGGCTCCGGTCCCGCCGATGACCAGGTGGGGGGTGCCGTCAGCCACCCACGGATCCACGGCGGCTCGGGGGAGCGGTCCGTCGGCGCAGACCACGACGATGTCCGGCGTCTGCTGGGGCGTCACCACGGGGATCCCCACGGCGGAGAGGGCCTCCGCGAGACCGCCCGCCGTACGCCCGTCGTCGATCGGGCGGTCGGCGATCGCCACCGTGCCACCACACCGCTGCGAGGCTCCCTCCTCGAGGAGGAGGTCCGCGTCGCGCAGCCGCCGTACGACCCGGGCCCAGGCCGCCTCCGGAAGGTCGGGTGAGCGGAGGTCCGCGACCATACCGCCGCCCAGCGCGTCCAGGAGGGCCAACGTGTCGGGGTCGGCGGTCAGGATCACCCGCTGCGGCGGGTCGAGCCCCACCTGCACGTGCCGCGCGTCACGACGTACGACGTGCACGCCGGCTCGCAGTCGGAGCGCGGTTGTCGAGGCGGGTCGAACAGACACCTGACGAGGGTCACACAGGAGCGCCGGGAGCGTCGGCCCTCATCCACAGGCCCTCCTCGGGCGACCATCGGGCACAGCAGTGGCGGCCCTCCTGCTGCAGGGCCGCCACCGGATGAGCTGTGATGATCTGGGGGGTGCAGGGGCAGGGGCGGATCAGGCCTTGCCGAGGATGCGGTTGAGGTTGGTGCTGCAGACGGGGCAGACCGCCTTGGCCATCCGGGTGCCCTTCTCGTTGACGCGCACCTCGCCCTCGGCCTCGCGCTTCTCCTTGCACTTCACGCAGTAGAACTCGCCGCTCCAGGTCTCAGCCATGACGGCCTCCTTGTTGTTGGTGATGTGTCGACGTGATGGTCGATCGGTGTCGTTGGGGGCACTGAGCTGGGTCTCAGTGTGTCGGACACTACGGCACGGGAGGGCGAGGCGCCCCCCACATCGACACCCCGAGGTGCCCGGCTCGCGCTCAGTAGCATGCTCAGCATGGCTGACCTCACGCACCTCCGTCTCGAGCGCCCCAGCGACGGCGTCGCGCTCCTCGTCCTGGACAACCCCGACCTGCGCAACGCGATGTCGCCGGAGATGACCAGCTCCTGGGTGGCCGCGATCGACGAGCTGGCGGCCGACCCCGGCGTCCGGGTGGTCGTGGTGACCGGTGAGGGCACGGCCTTCTGCTCGGGCGGGATCACGTCCTGGCTGGCCGCCGAGCCCGACGCCAGCGTCGACGAGCTGCGGACCCGGATGATCGCCTTCTACCGCGCGTGGCTCTCCATCCGACGCCTCGAGGTGCCCACGATCGCGGCGATCAACGGCGCGACGATCGGCGCCGGGCTCTGCATGGCGCTGGCCTGCGACATCCGCTACGCCACGGAGTCGGCGAAGCTCGGGATGCCCTTCCTCAAGCTCGGCCTGCACCCCGGCATGGCCGGCACGTTCCTGCTCCCCAACGCCGTGGGAGCCGCTGCCGCGCGCGACCTGCTCCTCACCGGGCGGCTGGTGCAGGGGGAGGAGGCGCTGCGCCTCGGCCTCGTCTCGCGGGTGCTGCCGCGCGAGGGGTTCCTGGAGGAGGCGCTTGCGACCGCCGCCGACGTGGCCGCCAACGCACCGATCGCCACCAAGCTCACCAAGCTCGCCCTGGCCGAGGGTGGCCACCGCGACCTCGACTCGGCGCTGCAGTGGGAGGCGCTGGCCCAACCCATCACGATGGCCACCGAGGACCTCCAGGAGGGCATCGCGGCGAGCCAGGAGAAGCGTCCCGCGCGGTTCAGCGGGCGCTGAGGCCGATCCGGACCCGGGACAGAAGAAGAGACCCCCGGGCCACCGTGGTGACGCTCGCCTTCCCCTGCGAGCATCACCGGATGGCCCGGAGGCCTCGTCTGAGACGACAACCTAGGGAGTCGCGTGGGCCGCGGTCAATCCACCCGCCGGTCGCCCTGTGGAGCAGCCTGTGGATAACCCTGTGCACGGGTAGTCGATCCCGTGGAGGAGTCCGGGAGAGGGCTGTGGAAAACCTGCGGCGGCTGCCCGCCGTACGGCGCTGACCTGCGAGGATGTCATCCACTGACTGTGGAGAGGAAAAATGTCCGACGGAACGACCAACAACACCGAGTACGACGCCGGTCCGGTCGCCGCCCTGCGCCGGATCGCGTTCCTGCTCGAGCGCGCTCGCGAGGACACCTACAAGGTCAAGGCGTTCCGTGGTGCTGCCTCGGCGATCCTGCCGCTGGGCGAGGCCGACGTCGCGCGAGCCGTCGACGAGGGCACCCTCGTCGCCCTGCCCGGGGTGGGTGCGAGCTCGGCGAAGGTGATCGCCGCCGCCGTCCGCGGCGAGGTGCCCGATCGGCTGGCGAGCCTCGAGGCGCAGTACGCCGGTCCGCTCACCGACGGCGGCGCCGACCTGCGCGCAGCGTTGCGTGGCGACCTGCACTCCCACTCCGACTGGTCCGACGGCGGCTCGCCGATCGAGGAGATGGCGATGACGGCGATCGAGCTGGGGCACGACTACCTGGTCCTCACCGACCACTCGCCGCGGCTCAAGGTGGCCCGGGGGCTCTCGGCCGAGCGTCTCTCGCGCCAGCTGGGCGTCGTGGACGCCGTCAACGAACACCTCGGCTCCGACGTCGGGTCCGGCTTCACGCTGCTCAAGGGGATCGAGGTCGACATCCTCGACGACGGGTCGCTCGACCAGGCCGACGACCTGCTCGCGCGCCTCGACGTTCGTGTCGCGAGCGTCCACTCCAAGCTCAAGATGGAGGCGGCTCCCATGACGAGGCGGATGGTCGCCGCGGTGCGCAACCCGCGCACCAACGTGCTGGGGCACTGCACGGGGCGGCTGGTGACCGGCAACCGCGGGACGCGAGGGCAGTCGACGTTCGACGCCCGGGCGGTCTTCGAAGCCTGCGCCGAGCACGACGTGGCCGTCGAGATCAACTCCCGGCCCGAGCGCCGCGACCCACCGTCGGACCTGCTTGCCGTGGCCCGCGACGCCGGCTGCCTCTTCTCGATCGACTCCGACGCCCACGCCCCGGGGCAGCTCGACTTCCTCGTGCTGGGCTGCGAGCGGGCCGAGGAAGCCGGGATCGAGGCGGACCGGATCGTCAACACGTGGCCGCGCGAGCGACTGATGGAGTGGGCCAACCCGTAGTTTGGCGTTAGTTTGCTGTGTCATGGTCACGCCGGACGTGGAGGTACGCCGCTCCAAGCGGCGACGCCGAACGGTCTCGGCCTACCGCGACGGCGAGCGCATCGTCGTGCTGATCCCGGCCTCCTTCACGGCCGACGACGAGGCCGAGTGGGTCGCCTCGATGGTCAAGAAGGTCCTCAAGGCCGAGGAGCGCGCGGCCCTGACCGACGCGGATCTGCTCGACCGGGCGCTCAAGCTCAGCGATGCCTACCTCGGTGGTCTGGCGACGCCCGAGTCGGTGCGGTGGGTCTCCAACCAGCACTCACGCTGGGGGTCCTGCACGCCGGGGGAGCGCAGCATCCGGCTCTCCGAACGGCTCCAGGCGATGCCCGGCTGGGTGATCGACTACGTCCTGGTGCACGAGCTGGCCCATCTGTTGGAGCCGAGCCACGACGAGAAGTTCTGGGCATGGGTGGACCGTTACCCGAAGTCCCGCAAGGCCCAGGGCTACCTGCTGGGGTGGTCGGAGGGCGCGCGGATCAGTCCTCCCCAGGAGTTCCGGGACTGACTCCGACCCGGGCCCGGGCCAGCCGCACGAGGTCGAGCAGCTCGGGCTCCGGGTCGGGCAGGGCACCGGCCGGCCACCAGCGGACGTCGAGCGACTCCTTGCTGATCGCGGGTACGGCGTCCGCCGCCACCACTGCCAGGAAGCGCACGTCGAGGTGATGCACCACCCGGCCGTCGGGATCGGTGCCGGCGGGAGGGCGGCAGAAGGGCACCTCGTGCTCGCTCAGCTGCAGCGGGACCGCGTCGAGCACGAGACCGGGCAGGCCGGACTCCTCGCGCGCCTCTCGGGTGGCGGCGTCGACGAGCCGATGGTCGTCGGGCTCGCAGTGCCCGCCGAGCTGGAACCACCGCTCCGCCTTGGCGTGCAGGGTCAGCAGCACCTGGCGATGATCGGCGCTGAGCACCAGGGTGCTCGCCGTCAGGTGATCGGGCCGGCACGAGCGCTGCATGCCATCCGGGTGGGCCTGCAGGTGCGCCACGTAGCGACGCCGCAGCTGCTCCTGGTCCGGATCGGGCGCGGACCAGGAGCCCAGCGTGGCGAGGGCGTCGGAGTGGAGGTCGCTCACTCGTCGGACTGGTCGCCGTCGAGCAGCTTGCGCAGCTCGGCGTCGAAGTCGGCGGCGTCCAGGTCGGTGGGCGCGGTGGCGTCCTCGCGGAAGCCCAACGGGTCGTCGAGGTCGGAGGAGGTCGGCAGCAGGTCCGGGTGGGTCCAGACCCCGTCGCGGGCCTCGGGTCCCTGCCGGGTGCGCAGCGCGGCCCCCAGGGTGGAGGCGTCGCGCAGGCGGCGAGGTCGCAGCTCCAGGCCGACCAGGGCCGAGAAGGTCTGCTCGGCCGGACCGCCGGCCGCGCGCCGACGTCGTACGAGCTCTTGCAGCTTGCCGGCTGCGGGCATCCGCTCGGCAGTCGCCTGGCCGACCACCTCGTCGACCCAGCCCTCGACGAGGGCGAGGGCGATCTCGAGGCGTTCGAGGGCGGCGGCCTGAGCGGGAGAGCGGGGGAGGTCGAAGAGACCACCCTCGAGCAGCTGCTGCATGGACTCCGGGTTGGCGGGGTCGACGCCGCGCAGCTGCTCCTCCATCCGCTGCTGCAGGGCCTCGGCGTTGATCTCCACACCGCCGGCGTAGTCGGTGACGGCGCCGATGAGGTGCTCACGCAGCCACGGCACGTGGGCGAAGAGACGCATGTGGGCTGCTTCGCGCAGCGCCAGGTAGAGCAGGACGTCGTCCTCGCTCACGTCGAGCCCGTCGGCGAAGGCCGTCACGTTGGCAGGGACCAGGGCCGCCTTGCCGGGAGCGCTCAGCTGAAGACCGATGTCGGAGGTGCCGAGCACTTCGCCGGCCAGGACGCCGATCCCGGACCCGACCTGAGAGGCGAGCATCGCGCCGACCGCCTTCCCGACCATGCCCAGGATCGGGCCGGCGGCTGCCTGGGCCTCGGCGGGGAGGGCGTTGCCGATGCCCTTGACCGACTGCTCGGCCACGGGCTCGACGAGCACCTTCCACACGTCGAGCGTGTTGACGATCCACTCGGCGCGGCTCCACGCCGCGGTGGAGGTGACACCGCTCGGGAAGCCGGTGACCTCGTCGAGCCAGTGGTCGGCCAGGCGCACGGCGTCGGCGACGGCCCCGGCCTGTGCGGAGGTGGGCGAGGGGTCGGGGGAGGCAGCGACGGACTTGCGGGCGAGATCG
>Ga0098072_100320_pt1 | contig 7246 bp, 5 predicted proteins | sample 30_taG_FD_84644 | JGI IMG/M metagenome (GOLD analysis project Ga0098072, IMG submission 84644) | Marine viral communities from Cariaco Basin, Caribbean Sea - 30_WHOI_OMZ | ecosystem: Environmental > Aquatic > Marine > Oceanic | place: Caribbean Sea: Cariaco Basin | collected 2014-11-14 | reverse complement strand
GGCCGCCGCCGAACTTGCCCATCTCGACCTGCTTCAGCATCTCGTCGACCATCTGGGTGAGGAACATCGCCTCGAATTCCTGCGCCGCGGATTGCGCCGCGTCGGGCGCCGCGGCCCCCGGTTTCGCGACCACCGCGCCGGTTGCCTGCAGCGCCGCCATCGAAGCCTTCACGTCCATCCCGGTTCCTCAGATGATTTCCAGATCCGCATGCAGCGCCCCCGCGGCCTTGATCGCCTGCAGGATCGAGATCGTCTGCGTCGCCGTCAGCCCGATCGCGTTCAGCCCGTCCACCAGCCGCTGCAGGCTCACGTCGCCTTCGAGCACGGTGAAATAGGCCTCCTTCTCGTCGACGCCCACGGTGGTGCGGGGCACGACGACGGCGGTGCCGCCGATGTTGATCTCGGCCGGCGGCTGGCTGACCTCCGGATCCTCGCGCACCATGACGGTCAGGCCGCCCTGGCTGACCGCGACCTCGCTGATCCGCACCTCGGAGCCGATGACGATGGTGCCCGAGCGCGCGTCGATGACCACCTTGGCGATGCCGTCGGGCGAGACGCGGATGTTCTCGACATCCGCAAGGAAGGGCGGGGTCTGCGCCTTGCCGGGGGTCGAGACCTCGATCGTGCCGGGGTCGAGCGCGCTTGCCGTGCCCGGCCCCATCCGGTCGTTGATCGCCTCGGCCACCCGGGTCGCGGTGGTGAAATCCGGATTGCGCAGGTTCAGCCGGACCGAGGACAGCGAGCCGAGGTTGAAGTTCACCTCGTTCTCCACCGTCGCCCCGTTCTCGATCCGCGCCACGGTCGGCACGCCCTCGGTGATCGAGGCGGCGATGCCCTGCGCGGCATAGCCCGCCACCGCGATCGGACCCTGCGCCACGGCATAGACCTGCCCGTCCGCACCGGTCAGCGGCGTCACGATCAGCGTGCCGCCCCGGAGCGAGGTCGCGTCCCCGAGCGAGGAGACCACCACGTCGATCGGAGAGCCGCGCCGCGCGAAGGGCGGCAGCATCGCGGTCACCATCACCGCGGCGGTGTTGGTCGTCTTGATCTTGTCCTCGGAGAGGTTGCCGACCCCCAGCCGTTCCAGCATCCCCTCGATGCTTTTCTCGGTGAAGGGGGAATTGCGCAGGGAATCCCCGGTGCCGTTCAGGCCGACGACGAGCCCGTAGCCGACCAGCTGGTTCTCCCGGACGCCCTCGACCGTGGCGATGTCCTTGATCCGGACATCCGCCGCCACCGGCCCGGCCAGGCTGGCCAGGGCGCAGAGGATCGCGGCCTTGATGGCGGAAGAGCGCATGGACCTACCCGGCTGCCTGTTCTTGAGGGTATTAAGCATGTAATCCGGGGTTAACGCAAGTATATAGCGAAGTTATCCTAAGTTAATCAGATTCAATTCTTGGACTTAAGCTTGACTATTCTTGCGCAGGTCCGCATGATCCCCTGCATCCAGCACTGACGCGAAGGGGGCGGGCGTGCACATCTATCTCTACGAGCCAAGGGAGACGCGGCTGAAGGCGCTCATGGCCGAGCTCGCCGGTGCCCGCTGGACCCCGGTCGCGGTCGGCGCGGATTTCTTCGAACGCGAATTCGACCTGGTCGAGGGCGACAGCACCGACCGGCCGATCCTGCTGGCCGAGGATGCGCTGACGGTCGAGCGGATCGCCACCATGCGCCACGCCGGCTGCCGGAACCCGATCCTCGTGCTGCGCGACGCCCGCGACCCTCAGGCGGCGATGGCCGCGCTCGATGCCGGGGCCGACGACGACATCGTCGGGCCGCTGGTCGGGGCCGAGCTGAAGGCGCGGGTCAACGCGATCATGCGGCGCTTCCACGGCCACGCGGCCGGATCCGTCCAGATCGGCGACATCACCGCCTATTTCGACGGGCGCGACCCCGACGTCGCCGGATCGCCGATGAAGCTTTCGCAGCGCGAGCTGGCGATCTTCCAGCAGATCGCGCTCGCCGCGCCGCGGATCGTGTCGAAATCGGTGATCTACGACGCGGTCTACGGCATGGCCGAGGACCAGCCCTTCGACAAGGTGATCGACGTCTACATCTGCCGGATCCGCAAGAAGATCGAAGAGATGTCGCCCTCGGACGATCCGCATATCCGCACGGTGCGCGGCCGGGGCTACAAGCTCGAACCCGAAGGGGCGGGCGTCCCTGCCGAGGCCCCGATCCGGGCGCGCTTCGCTACATATAGTTCAGGAAGCTCAGTTGCGATAGGCGCGCGGTGACGGCGTAGCTGGCCTGGAGCTGGGTCTCGAGCAGCTTGATCCGCGTCGCCGCCTCGTATTCGTCGACCCCTTCCAGATCGACGATGCGCCCGGCATAGATGTCGGCCCGGTCCTCCATTCGCGTGTTCGCGGTCTCGATACGGGCCTGCTGCGCGCCGACCCGCGTCTCGAGCTCGAGAAGCCCGGCCGAGCCGCCCGAGATCTTCGAGACCGCGGCGTTCATCCACGCCTTGTAGGCCGCGTCGTCCTGGATGGAGCCCGGATCGACCGAGGCCAGCATCGCGAGCCCCATCATCGTGTCGCGGAAGGCCCGGTCATTGGCCTGCACGCCGAATTCCACCGTCGCCCCGTCGCCGATCCCGGCGGTCGGGCGCGGCCCGGTCTCGGGCGCGCCGTTGTAGAAGGTGGCGTCGTAATTCCAGCCCGCCGTGCCCGAGGCGTTGCCGAAGGCCGCCTCCAGATCGGCGAGCGCCGCGTTGACCGAGGCGGTGTCGCTCAGCCCGCCCGCGAGGATCTGCTGCATGACGTCGGCGGGCGACAGGCCGGTGTCGGGGTTCACCTCGGCCCAGCCCTGCAGCGTCCGCCCCGGCTGTTCGACGCCCGAGAAGAGCGGCGCGCCGCCATGCGACGCGTTGGCCTGCGCGATCAGGCTTTCGAGCGAGGTCCGCGCCGCCGCCTGCACCCCGGTCGAGGTGCCGAGCGGCGCGTCCCTGTTGGGGATCGCCAGTTCCAGCGTGGTCGAGACCGCGTCCCGCATCGTGCCGAGCGCGTCGGACATGCTTTCCATCCGGCCGAGCAGCAGCCTGTTCGCGACCACCTGCGCCGCATCGCGGGACGAGCTGGCGCGCAGGTCCAGCGTCTCGGCCGCGCGCACGCCGATCGAGGCGAAGACATCCGACCTGATGCCGGTGGCCAGCTCCTTCTGCGACTGCTGGAGCTGGGTCGAGATGTCCGCCGCCGATTGCCGCCGCTCGAAGGCCGCGTGAAGCGAGGAATAGGAACGGAAGAGAGAGATCATCGGTCAGCCCCTCAGAACGACTCGAGCAGGGTGTCGAGCATCTGCGACACCACCCGCAGGACCTGGGAATTCGCGGCGTAGGATTGTTCGATCTGGAGCAGCTGCTGCAGTTCGTCGTCCACGTTGACGCCCATGAAGCCCATCCGCCGCGACTGCACCGCCTCGGCCCCGGCCGAGAAGGTGTCGCGCGCGGTTTCCGCCTCGGATCGCGCGGTCTGCTGGCTGGCGATCAGGGTGGACATGTAGGACGACAGCGTGCCGATCTCGCCCAGCCCCGCCGCGGCGTCGAAGCTCATCGGCGCGTCGAGCATCGCGGCCATCTGGTTGACGATCGTCGCATCCCCCGCCGTGCCGGGCACGGCCGCGGCCATGCCGTCGCGGATCCGCCAGAGCGCCCCGCCCTCTTCCGGCAGCACCGCGTCGTTCACCGCGATCCGGCCCGCCAGCCCCGGCGCGTAGGTCGCGCCGAGCGCGCCCCCCGCATCGGTGAAAAGCCCGACCGTGCCGCCGTTCGCCTGTTCGACCGACTGGAACCCGTCGATCAGCGCGCGGGCGACCTCGTCCAGCTGGTGCTGCATCGCGGGCGCCTCGGAGGTGAGGAAACCCAGCTTGCCGGCCAGCGTGCCCTCGCTCAGCCCGCGGACCCCGTCGACGCCGGGCGTGATCTCGACATCGCCTGCCGTCAGGCTGCGCGTCGCCGCGTCGTAGCTCAGCAGTGCGGGCGCGTTGCTCTCGAGCAGCGGAGCGCCGCCCGAGGTGAACAGCTCCACCTCGCCGGATTGCGTGGTGCGCAGGGTGAAGTCGATCACCGGGGCCAGGTCGTCCAGCGCCTGCGTCATCTGGTCCTGCAGCGAAAGCTGCAGATCGCTGCCCGGCTGCTCCTGCCCGATCCGGCGGTTCAGCTCGGCGATTTGGGCGAGCGACTTGTTCACCGCCGCCACGTCCTGCTCTACGCCGGACTGGGCCACCCGGCGCGCCTGCACCAGCCCCTCGTTCGCGCGGTTGAGCGCACCGGCCAGGTCCTGCGCATCGGTCACCGCGGCGCGCTGCGAGGCGCTGTCGGCGGGGGTCAGCGACAGCAGGCCCAGCGAATTCCGGAAATCCGTCAGCCGCGCCAGCATGCTGTCCGTGCTCTCGGTGTCGCCCAGCACGTCGGTGTGCACCGACAGCACCTGCGCCAGCGCGTCCTGCCGGCCGGTCCGCCCCGCCTCGACCCGGTACATCCGGTCGAGCGAGGCATCCACCGCGCGCGAGATGCCGGTGATGACCGGATCGCCCATCGTCGAGGTGGCGAGCTGCGGGGTCCGCCGCGCATATCCCAGCGTGTTCGCGTTCGAGATGTTGGTCGAGGTCGTCTGCGCCCAGCGGGAGGTATAGCTCAGGCCGCTGCGCGCCGAATTGAGGGCCGAGGCAAGGCTCATGCTGCTCTCCTGTCAGGCACCTGCGCGCGGATCACCGTTTCAGCCGGATCGTCTCGTCCAGCATCTCGTCCGCGGTGGTGATGATCTTGGCGTTGGACGAATAGGCCCGCTGCCGCTGGATCAGGCTGGTGAGCTCGGTCGCGATGTCGACGTTGGAGCTTTCCAGCCCGCCCGAGGCCAGCCCCCCGGCATCGCCGGTCCCGGCCTGCGACAGGTAGTAGGCGCCGCTGTCGCCCGAGGCGAGGAAGTTGGCGTTGTCGCTGGTCAGCAGCCCGTTCGGGTTGGCGAAGGTGGCCAGCGGGATCGAGAACAGCGACTGCCGCTTGCCGTTGTCGAAGATGCCCCAGACATCGCCGGATTCGTCGAATTCCACCCGCACCAGCTTGCCGCTCTCGGCGCCGTCGGCGGTGGCGTCGAGCGGAGAGTAATCGCCCGCGAACTGCGTCATCCCCTCGAAGCTGCCCGGCGCGCCGAGGTCCACGGTCACGGTCTGCGGCGTGGTGCCGTTGTCGATCGTCAGCGTCATCTGCCCGGTCGCCGGATCGAAGGCGAAGCCGGCCGGCGCGGTGGCGAGCGAGGTCGCCCCGGTATAGGCCGAGGGCGTGCCGGCCAGCGCGCCGCTGTCGTTGAAGTCCACGCTGACCGAGCCGTAATCGGTGGTCCCGTCCGAGACCGTCAGCGCCCACTGGTTGGCGGTGGCGCCCGGCTGCCAGCTGAAGGACAGCCGCTTCGCCTCGCCGAGCGCGGTGTAATATTCGGCCGAGGACACGAAGGGATCGCCCGGCACCGCCTGCCCGGTCTCCTGCGACGGCAGGTTGCCCTTGAGCGTCATCGCCCCGGTGGCCGTGCCCCCGACCGAGCGGTTCGCGATGTTGACGGGGACAAGGCCCGCCGCGCTCGACCGGTCGACGGCGCCGAGGCTGCCCGCCTCGTCATAGGCGAAGCCCATCAGGTAGTTGCCGTTGCCGTTGCGCAGGTAGCCCAGCTCGTCCGGCTCGAAGCTGCCGACCCGGGTGAACATCGTCTTGGCCGTGTTCACCGCGTTCAGGTTCGGGCTGACCACGAAGAAGCCGTTCCCGTTGATCGCGAGGTTCGAGGCCAGGCTGGTCGCCTGGTAGCTGCCGTCGTCGGTGTTGGTGTGGCTGGTGGCCGTCTTGACCCCGGTGGCGGAGCCCGCGGCGCCGACGCTGCCGGTGGTGACCATCTGCGTGAAGCTGCGGCGGTAGCCCACCGTGTCGGCATTCGCGATGTTGTAGGAGATCCGCTCGACCGCCGTGGAGTTCGCCAGAAGCCCGGCCACGCCGGATGCCATCGCGTTGGTAATGCTCATGCCCGCCTCACTTGTCTGTCGATGGTTCACCCACCATTGCCCCAGAAGTAGGGCCCGGCGGTTTCACCATGTTTAAAGCATTTCATTTCTTGGCTCTGACGCGGAAAATCCTTGCCAGTTCTTCGACGCGGCGCCGTCAGTTCGTCCCGGCGACATCCGGCAGCCCGTCCAGACGTTCGCCGGCCCGGTCGATCCGGGCGCGGGCGGTGTCCGCGCGCAGCGGCAGCAGCTCGGGCGCGGCCTCGGTCAGGCCCGCGGCGATCTCGGCCCAGCCGGGCAGGTCGGTGAGCTTGGGAAACTCCTCGGCCAGCGCGGCGGTCCGGGCCATGTCGCCGCTGCGGAAGGCGGCGAGCAGGAAGTTGATCGCATCGGCGAAGGCGAGGCTCTCGCCCTCGAGCGCCCAGAGCGCCTCGTAGGCCGCCGCGGCGCCGGCCCAGTCGGCCCGGTCGAAGAGCGCGCGCGCCTTGATCGCCAGCCGTTGCGGAGAGCTGTCGGCCGGCGCGCCCTCCAGCACCTGCGCGGTCTGGCCGGTCTCGCTGTAATAGCGGGCCGAGATCAGGTTCCAGCGTTCCACCAGCTCGGGCGTGCCGGTGTCGATCCCCTGCTCCAGCAGCTCGGCCAGCGGCCCGAACTGGCCGCCCGCCAGCAGCGCGCCCGCCTGTTTCACCGCCAGCCCCGGCAGCCGGTCGTCGTCGAGCGTTCCCAGCCCCAGGTCCTCGGCCACGGCCAGGTAATCGCGGATCGTGCCGTATTCCTGCGCCGCGACGGTGGTGCCGCCGACCTTCATGAAGGTGTCGGCGAAGCTCTCGGCCGCCTCCGCGAAGGTCAGGTCGAAGCGGTAGAGCCGCGCGATCCGCTGATGCGCCTGCATGAAGGCCGAGAGCGAGAGCTCGCCCGCCGCCCCGGCCGCGTAGAGCCGCGAGATCAGCGCGCGCGACTTCTGCCGCGCCTCCGCCGCCTGCGCGGTGCCGGGCCGGGTGGCGAGGATCATGCCGTAGGTCTCGATCGCGCCGAGCGAGTCGCCCTCGACCATCTGCAGCGAGGCGAGGTCGTGCAGCACCTGCGCCGCGCTCTCGTCGCCGCGCCAGAGCTCCTTTTCCACGCGCAGCAGCTCCACCGCCTCGGCCGGGCTCAGCGCCGCATGCGTGAGGCCCAGATCGACCAGCGCGCGCCGGGCCCGGTGGGCCCAGCGGTCGCGGCCCTGCATCGCGCGGGTGTAGCTGTCGAAGGCGGCGAGCGG
>Ga0098072_100315_pt1 | contig 7357 bp, 7 predicted proteins | sample 30_taG_FD_84644 | JGI IMG/M metagenome (GOLD analysis project Ga0098072, IMG submission 84644) | Marine viral communities from Cariaco Basin, Caribbean Sea - 30_WHOI_OMZ | ecosystem: Environmental > Aquatic > Marine > Oceanic | place: Caribbean Sea: Cariaco Basin | collected 2014-11-14 | reverse complement strand
GGGTATCTCTCGGCCCTTCTGGACAAGCTCGACCTGCTCGCCGGGTTCCCCGAACTGGCGCGCCTGCGCCCCGAGATCGCGCCGCCGGTGCGGATCCATCCGCATGGCGTGCACCTGGTGGTCTACGACGCGGTGCCGGGCGGGATCGAGGTGATCCGCATCCTGCACCAGCGGCAGGACTGGGCCGCCTACCTCGCCGACTGAGCGGAGCGGGGGCAACTCTCCTTCCGGTGCTCCAAGCATCTGAAAAATGCGCCCCCCGCCATGGGCCGGCTTTTCAGAATGGCTTTCTTCATACAGAATGAGTCGCGACGCGGGGCCCGGTCCGGGAGGGGCCGCCCCCGCGAAAGGGGGAGGGTGCGATCTTGATCATCCGGTCAGGTCACGACGACGGCGCTTCGGGCGCGCGGACGGTCCGCGTCCGCGATGCCGTCCGGCCGGACATTCCCCTTCATCATCGACAACCGGAAGACCGCGCCTGACGCGCGGCCCGGGCGCGGAGAGAGGAGACTCCGCCCCACGCCCGCCCCGGCGCCACGGGGCCAGAGGAGGAAGACAATGACCAAGACGTTCAAACAGGCGGCCGCTGCGGCGACGCTGGCCTGCCTCGCGCTCCCGGCGCTGGCCGCGGATCACACCATCGGCGCGCTGTTCCCGCTTTCCGGGCCGAACGCCGTCTACGGCGACGTGTTCATGGCGGGCTCGGACCTCGCGGTCGAGCACATCAACGCCGACGGCATGCTGAGCGGGCCGATGTCCATCGCCTACGAGGACAGCCAGGGCCTGCCGCAGCCCGCCGTGGTCGGCATGACCAAGCTCGTCAACGTGACCGGCGTGCCCTACACGCTGTCGGCCTTCACCGGCGTCTCCAAGGCGATCTCGACGCTGGGGCAGCGCAACCAGGTGGTGGCGGTGAACGGCGGCGGCGTCGGGCCGGACCTCGCCGCGCTCGGCGAATACTTCTGGAACGTGATCCCGCTGGTGAACCTCGAGGTGCGCGCGGTGGTGCCCTACCTGACGGAGGAGATGGGGCTTCAGAAGATGGTGCTCGTCTATATCGACGACCCGTTCGGCCAGGCCATCGAGGGTGAGCTCGAGGCCGCCTTCGAGGGCACCGAGGGCGAGCTTGTCGGCAAGTTCTCGGTCCCGGTCACGGCGCAGCAGTTCTCGGGCGTGGCGGCGCAGGTGCGCTCGGCCCAGCCCGACGTCGTCTATATCGCGAGCTACGGCGCGCAGCAGATCCAGATCGTCAAGCAGCTGCGCGACAACGGCGTCGATGCGCAGATCGTCAGCTATTCGGGCTACATCACCCCCGACGCGCTGGCGCTGCCCGAGACGGAGGGCATGATCCTCACCGGGCAGGCCGTCGATTACGAAAGCGACGACCCGGTCACCAGCCGCTTCGTCACCGACTTCAAGGCGAAGTACGACCGCGACCCGACCGCCTACAACGTGAACTACTACAACGCGACGCTGCTCTACGGCCTGCTTGCCGCGGCGCTCGAGGCGGAGGGGAAAGAGGTCACCGGGGAGAACCTGCTGGCGAAACGGCTCGAGATGAAGACCTTCGACCTGGTCGGCGGCACCGTGTCCTTCCAGGACAACGGCACGCTGCTCTCGCCCATCGAGGTGAAGCAGGCGAAGGGCGGCGCGACCGAGACGCTCACCACCGTCAACGTCGGCGAATAAGGGCGCCGGAACGATGCTGGCGATCCAACTGGCCATCACCGGGCTGCAGACGGGGGCGCTCTATGCGCTGACTGCCGTGGGGTTCTCGCTGATCTTCGGATCGACGCGGATCTTCCACTTCGCGCATGGGGCGACCTTCGTCATCGCGGCCTATTTCTTCTACGCCGCCTTCGGCGCAGGGTGGGGCCTGATCCCCGGCATCCTCGCCTCGGCCCTCGGGGCCGTGGCCTTCGGGCTGGTCCTCGACCGGCTGGTCTATGTGCCGATCCAGCGGCACGAGGGGTCCTTCTTCACCGTCTTCGTCGCCTCCTTCGGGGTGGGGATCGCGGTGCAGAACGTCATCGGCATGATCTTCGGCCGCGGCTTCGTGACGGTGAACACCTCGCTCTCGCGCAGCGTCGAGCTGGTGCCGGGCGTCTATGTCTCGCCGCTGGCCTGGATCGCCATCGCCTGCGCGGCGGTGTTCCTCGCCGCGCTGCAGTTCTTCATGCGGCGCACCCACACCGGCATGGCGCTGCGGGCGCTGTCGGACAACCCGGAGCTTGTCCGCACCTTCGGGCTGAACCCGCGCCGGATCCAGGCGGCGGCCTTCGCCATCGGCTCGGTCATCGTGGTGCCGGCGGCGATCATCACCTCGGCCACCACCGGGCTCAATCCCGCCATCGGACACCATGTCATGCTGATCTCGCTGGCGGCGACCATCGTGGGCGGCATCGGCTCGATCTCGGGCACGATGCTGGCGGGGGTGCTCCTGGGCCTGGCCGAGAGCCTCGCGCTGCTCGTCGTGGACAGCCAGTGGACCGAGGCGGTGACCTTCGGCATCCTCTTCGCCTTCATCATCATCCGACCCTCGGGCCTTCTGGGCCGGGCCGCGGCGCACTGAAGGGGCAGGGACATGGAAGCCTATATCTTCAACCTCGTGAACCTCATCGCGATCTATTCGATCCTTGCGGTCACGCTGAACTTCATCATGGGCTACGCGGGGATCTATTCGCTGGCCCATGCGGTCTTCTTCGGGCTCGGCGCCTATAGCTCGGCCTGGGTGGCGCAGCACGTGAGCCCGTCGATCTTCGTCAGCTACCCGGCGGCGATGGTGGCGGCGGGGGCCGTGTCGCTGCTGCTCGCGCTGCCGGCGCTCAGGGTCCGGGGCGAGTATTTCGTCGCGGCCTCGCTGGGGCTGCAGGTCCTGTCGGTCACGATCTTCTCGGAATGGAAGAGCTTCACCGGCGGCATCGGCGGCGTGCTGGCGATCCCGCCGGTCGACATCCTCGGGCTCGAGGTCTTCCGCCCGGCGCAATTCGCGGTGCTCTCGGTGATCGTGCTGGTCGTCGTCCTGCTCGTCATCAACGCGCTGGTGCATTCGAGCTTCGGCCGGAACCTGCGCGCGATCCGGGACAGCGAAAGCGCGGCGGCGTCCTTCGGGAAGAACGTGCCGATGATCAAGACGATCTCGGTGGTGATCTCGGCGGCGCTGGCGGCGGTGGCGGGCGCGCTCTACGCCAGCTACCTCAGCTTCATCAACGTGGAGAGCTTCACGCTCGACACCTCGGTCCTCGTCATGGCGATGGTCATCATCGGCGGCACCGGGACGGTGGCGGGGCCGATCGTGGGGGCGGCGCTGCTCTTGCTGCTGCCCTCGGTCATCTCGTATTTCGACTTCCTGCCGCGGACCGAGATCGGCTCGCTGCAGCAGATCATCTACGGGCTCGGCATGACGCTGCTGATGATCTTCCGCCCGGGCGGGATCGTCGGCCGGAGGTCGGGGACATGAGCCGCACCGACCCCGCACAGGGCGAACCGCTGATGCGGATCCGGAACCTCGACAAGAGTTTCGGCGGCGTCAAGGCGGTGGACGACGTGACGATGGACCTGCGCGCGGGCATCGTCACCACGCTGGTCGGGCCGAACGGGGCCGGCAAGACCACCTTCTTCAACCTGATCACCGGCAACCTCGCGCGCGACGGCGGCGAGGTCACCTGGCTCGGCCGCGACATCGCCGGGGTGAAGCCGCACCGGATCGCGCGGGCGGGGGTGATGCGGACCTACCAGGACCTGCGGCTCTTCGACGGGATGACGGTCTGGGAGAACGTGCTGAACGCCACCGAATACGGCGCCCTGCCGATCCCCGAGGGGCGGGCGGCGCGGCTGCGCAAACGCGAGCGGATCGAGCGGGTGCTGGAGCGCACGGGGCTCGCCGACAAGCGCGACACCCGGGCGCTGGACCTCGCCTATGCCGAGCGCAAGTTCCTGTCGCTGGCGCGGATCATGGCGACCGAGGCGCGGCTCTGGCTGCTGGACGAGCCCGCCTCGGGGCTCGACCCGAACAGCTACGAGCGCTTCCTGACGATCCTGCGCGAGGACGTGGCGCAGGGGGTCACCGTCTGCATCATCGAGCACAACCTCGACATCGTCATCGGGATCTCGGACCGGATCGCCTTCCTCGACCGCGGGCGGCTGCTGGCGGACGGCGATCCGCAGAGTGTCCTGAACGATCCCGAGCTGGCGAAAATCTACTTCGGAGACCGGGCATGACGGCAGTTCTGGAAACCTCGGGCCTGGCCGCGGGCTATGGCGGGCGGCCGGTGATCTCGGGCATCGACGTGGTGCTGCAGCCCGGCGAGGTGCTCTGCATGATCGGCCACAACGGGGCCGGGAAATCGACCCTGCTCAAGGCGATGTTCGGGCTTCTGGCGCCCGAGGCCGGCACGGTGCGCGTGGATGGCAGGGACGTCACCGGGCAGACCCCGCGGGCCATCGCCGACCTCGGCGTCGCCATGGTGCCGGAGGGGCGGGGGATCTTCCCCTCGCTCACGGTGACCGACATCTTCGCGCTCGGGATGCATGCCGCCAACGTGCCGAAGGGCGAGCGGGCCGAGCGGGTGGACTGGGTGCTCTCGATCTTGCCGGTGATCCGGGAGTTCATGCACCGCCCGGCCTCGACGCTGTCGGGCGGGCAGCAGCAGATGGTCTCGATCGGGCGGGCGCTCTTGTCGCGGCCGCGGATCCTGTTGATGGACGAGCCCTCGATCGGGCTGGCGCCGAAGCTCTTCCAGGACCTGCTGGCGCCGATCCGGACGCTGCAGCAGCGCGAGGGCCTGTCGATCCTGCTGGTCGAGCAGAACGTGCGCGAGGCGCTGAAGATCTCGGACCGGGTGGTGGTGATGAAATCCGGGCAGATGATCTGGGAGGGGATGCCGGAGGCGCTCTCGGACAACGAGAAGCTGATGGAGCTCTACTGACCGGGTGTCCGCGAACGGGGGTCTCCCGCCGCGGGCATCGAGCCCGCGCCGGGAGAGCCTCCGGCGGGAGTATTTCCGGAAAGATGAAGCGCGGGGTCAGGTCCCGGTGAAGACCGGGGGGCGCTTGGCCATGAAGGCGGTGCGGCCCTCGCGGTAATCGGCGCTGTCGAAGGCCTCGTCGGCCAGCGCGTCCATCGCGGCGAAGTCGAGCTCGCTGTCGCGGCCGGTGATCTGGCGGATGATCAGCTTGGAGCCGCGGATCGAGAGCGGCGCGTTGGCGGCGATCTCGTCGGCATAGGCGCGGACCGTGGCCTCGAGCCTTTCCGCCGGGACGCCCTCTTCGACGAGGCCCATGCGGAGCGCGTCGGCGGCCGGGTAGCGGCGGCCGGTGTAGAGGATCTGCTTGGCCACGCCGGGGCCGACCAGATCGACCAGCGCCTTGATCCCGTCGTAGCCGTAGACGAGCCCCATCCGGGCGGCGGGGATGCCGAACTGGCTGTCCTCGGAGGCGATGCGGAAATCGGCGCTCATCGCCACCGCGAGGCCGCCGCCGAGGCAATAGCCGCGGATCATCGCGATCAGCGGTTTCTCGAGGCTTTTCAGCCGCTGCCGGGCGCCCGAGGAGATGCGGGCGTATTCCTCGGCCGCCTGCGCGTTGTTGCGGCTGGTCTCGAACTGCGAGATGTCGGCGCCCGAGACGAAGGCCTTGCCGCCCGCGCCCTGCATGACGACCACCCGGACCTCGGGGTCCGCCGCGAAGGCGTCGAGCGCGTCGGCCGTGCCCTGCCACATCTCGAGGCTCATGGCATTGCGCTTCTCGGGCTGGTTGAAGGTCAGCCAGCCGATCCCGTCGGCCGAGGTCGCGATGATCTTGTCGGTATCGAGTTTCATGGGCGCATCCCTGTCTGTCGCCACGGCCGTGCCACGCGGGGCCCGGGGCGGCAATCCGGTTTCACGTGGCTGCCGGGGCGCGTTCGACCGCGAGGCCCTGCAGCGAGAGGCGGAGGAAGTCGTCGGCCACCTGCTCGGCGCTCAGCCGTCCGCCGGGGCGGTGCCAGCGCGGCATGTAGTTCAGCCAGGAGAGCAGGAAGCGCGTCACGGTGCCGGGGTCCTCGGGCAGGAGGATGCCGCGGTCGATCGCGTCCGAGATCTGCGCCCGGAGCAGGCTTTCGAAATGATCGCGCAGCTCGATCATCTCGGTCCGGTCCGAGATCGCCTCGATCGACCAGAAGATCCGCGCGCCCACCACCCAGCCGGACCGGTCGTTGTCGATCTGGCGGGCGCAGGCCAGCAGGAAGGCCCGGATGCGCTCAAGCGGGTCGTCCTCGGTCACCGAGGCGAGCGCGGTCTCCATCGCCTCGTTCAGCCGCACCATGCGCGAGGCGACGACGGCCTTCAGCAGGCTCTCCTTGTCCGGGTAATGGTAGTAGAGCGCCGCCTTGGTCATCCCGCATTTCTCGGCCACGTCGCGCAGGGAGGTGCCCGCGTAGCCGCCGCCTGCGAAGAGGTCGGTGGCGGCGCGCAGGATCTGGGCCTTGCGCTGGTCCGCGGGCATCTTGCCGGCGGTGGTGGTCTGGGTCATCGGCTCTCCGGACGTGGTGGGAGGCGGCATTTACCGCGATGCGGAACATGTTAGCGCCGCCGGTCGCGGCGCGAAAGGAATTAGCCGGGCGGCAGGCTGGGAATACACGCAGGTGGAACGTCATTCACACATGTGAAGCGGCCGCCTTTTCGCTTGGGCGGGGCTGTCACATCTCCTTGCGGAAGCCGCCCGGCATCCGGTGCCCGGCCAGCGCGCGCAGCTCCGGGCCCGGCGGCTCGGAGACGCAGCGCGGCGCGAGGTCGAGCAGCATGGTGTCGTGGGTGGCGCTGGCGAAGGGATCCCAGCGGGGCAGCAGGGCGTGGTTCGGATCGCCGGTGCGGGCGAAGGCGACCCAGGCGCCCATGACGATCCGTCGCAGCGTCTCGAGCTCGGGCCCGGTGCCGAGCAGCGCCTCGGCCGTGTCCATCGTGCCGAAGACGAAGGGGACCTCGATCGTGTGGATGCTGCCGAGCTGCCCGTCGCGCACCGGGCTCTTCCAGGTGAAGCGGTAGAGATAGGTGGGCGCCTGCCCCGCCTCGGACCGCAGCGCCGCGGCCCGGAGGGTGTTCATCCGGAACCGCTGGTCGGTCAGGATGTCGGCATAGACGTCGAAGGGCGAGGCATTGGCAGGCTTTTCGGCATAGAGGTCGTAGACTTGGGTGGCGAGCTCCTCGGCCATGCCGCTGCCCTGGCAGAGGCGGGCGATGGCCGCCGCGCGGGTGATGTCGTGAATCCCGGGCAGGTCGACGAGGCGATAGAGGGCTTCGTTCTCGCAGGTGCCGATCATCATCGGGATCTCGGCGGAGAGGGCGGGCGCCCGCGTCTCGAACGGGGCCTCGGGCAGGGC
>Ga0098072_100310_pt1 | contig 7428 bp, 7 predicted proteins | sample 30_taG_FD_84644 | JGI IMG/M metagenome (GOLD analysis project Ga0098072, IMG submission 84644) | Marine viral communities from Cariaco Basin, Caribbean Sea - 30_WHOI_OMZ | ecosystem: Environmental > Aquatic > Marine > Oceanic | place: Caribbean Sea: Cariaco Basin | collected 2014-11-14 | reverse complement strand
GCGTACCTACCGCGATGAAGACCGCGTCTGCCCCATCGACCGCCTGCGCCAGGTCGCCCGAGAAGCTCAGCCGTCCGGCGGTGACGTTACGGGCCATCACTGCGTCGAGGCCAGGCTCGTAGATCGGGACACGGCCGGCCTCAAGCATTGCGATCTTGTCAGGGTTCTTGTCGACGCAGATCACGTTGTGACCGAAGTCCGAGAAGCAGACGCCCGACACTAGGCCGACGTAGCCGGTTCCGATCATGGCGATTTTCATAGGTACGTATCTCTCTGCTCGGGCTGTTGCAGGTTGATAGGGCTGGCGTCGGCTGACTACCCGGCGCGGCGCGGTCTTGAGGCACTAAGCAAGGGGATCAGCAGGGCATGGATGACCAGACCATCAAGATGAAAAGACGTCATTTGTGCAGACAAGCCTTACGGACAGAATGGATGGGCTCTAGGATCGTTAGTCGCTTTGCCCAATCCTATCAACCAGAACCACCGCGAGCAGGGACGTTGCAAAGGGTTGCCTAGGTCGGCTTCGAGCTCCCGATAAACTGTCATGCGAGACACGCCAAGGTCGCGAGCGACTTAGGCGTTGGAAGCACCTTGGGAGACCAGGCTACGGCCGCGTCATCAACTCGCTTCTGCCGGCCCTTGTAGACACCACGGCTCGTTGCAACCTTGATCCCGGCTCGCTGTCGGTCCCTGATTAACTTCAGCTCCATGTCGGCAACCATCACGAGGACTGTGATAACCATCCGTCCCATATCGCTGGCCGTCGTGATCTCTGGCTCCAGAGCCTGGAGAGAGATTCCCTTACCATGCAGTTCGTGGATGAGGTTTAGAACGTCACGGGTCGAGCGGCCGAGGCGGTCCAGCCGATGTACGACAAGTTCGTCCCCCGCCTGCAAGAATTCCAGAACAGTGTCGACCGGCATACCTGATGCGTCTCGAGCTGGATCAGGCGGTCGGCGCGACGGCGGCGAACGCGATCACCGAGATCTTCGGCATGCCCGCGACCGAGAATGAACGAGGTTGGTTGACCGAGTTGGGCGAGGCGTCAGACAACAGCGACCCGCAGCTGGCCGCCCGGTCGCGGGCGACGCTGCGCGGGATCTTCGGGAAATGACCGCGACCATGATCACAGACCGCGCGGCAGCATCGGGACCACAGGGACCAGGGGACCGACAGGCATGACCGGGCATGACATGGACGATGCCGTCTTCGCCCTTAACACGGCCCCGGCGGGGCCTTGGCCTGTCGGCCGGCGTGCGGGATGCAGCGCGTTACCTCGGTGTCAGGATCACCATGGATTGATAGGTGTGTGCGCGGTCCTCAATGGCCAGCACCTTGAAATACTTTGACCAGACGGTGTTCACATGGGCGTTGGAATAGAAGGCATAACTGACGCCGGATTGTTCCAGATGCAGCCGATCGGGCATTATGTCGCTTTCGGCACGGATGCGCCGATACTCGGCATTCTGTTCCAGCTCATCCCGGATCCGGAACTTCAACGAGGGCAAAAGTGCCCAGGTCGTTTCGTTGTGGATGGTCAGGGCCACCGCCGCGCCGGGGCGCGCCACACGGCGCAGCTCTTCGAGCCATGCCTCTTCGGCGTCGAAGATGTGCGAAAAGACCGAGAACGCGTGGATCACACCGAAGGTGTCATCCGCGAATGGCAGCGGGGGCATCACGGCTGTCTGATGCGGCACGACGCGTCCTGCAAGATGGTGTTCCATCCAGTCCACCATCCGACCTGTCAGTTCGCAGGCATGCACTTCAAAGCCTTCCGGTTCCATCGGCCAGTGCCGCGCCGCACGGCCGGTAGAGGCGCCGAAATCAAGTATCGGGCCTCTGATCTGGTCAAAATGCCTGGAAAAATGCTCTCGCATGGTCCGAAGATCGGATAACCCCGAAAGCCAGTAGCCAAAGTGATCCTGACCATAATAGCCGATCCGCTGATGCGGTGTCGGTATCGGGCAATCGTCGCGCGCCGCGCGGGCAAGGACTTCCGGGTCGTCGGCCAGCTTCATCAGAAGGGCAGCCTTCGTGCCCGCTGCCAGGTGATCGCGGGCCAGCCCCACGGTGGAAAGATTGTTTTGCATCAAACATTCCCCAAGTGGCATGCCGTCTGACGTGAGTTTCGCCTGAATCCGACCGCAGGACAATCATTTTCCGTCCCGAGCGGCGTCGTCGGGCGCGCAAGGCGCTGAGACAGGGCAGATCGGCCCGCGAAGCCGCCGTGTTGTGCCCTGGTGGCGGTGTTTTTCAGCGCAGCGGACAGACCCATCCTGCCGTTTTCGTTCAGTTTGGGCGTGGATGGCGGTCATGCGCATAGCGGAGGCGCTCGCAATCGGCGGATGGCGGCGAGGATGGCGCGGACCATCGGACCGGTGACGGCCACCTCGGCCAGCTGGAAGGTGATGGCGCGGGCATGGCGGACGACACGTGCCCCGATCTTGATCAGCTTCAGTTGCAGGCTGGTCAACGACCAGTCGGCCATCGTCTCGGGCAACTCGATGCAGCGCAAGAAGATGGCCAGGTTGTAGGCCAGCGCATGCAGTTGCAGTCGCACCTCATTGTCGCGGAACTTCCGGCATGACAGCCGCGTCCAGTGGAAGGCATATTTACCTTCCTTGATGTGCTGCTCGGCGGTGCCGCGCTGGTTATAGAACCGCACCACCCAGTCGGGCTCCATCGGCAGGTTGGTGACGATGAAGCCGACACGCGGGAACAGTTCGCCCGGATGCCATTCGATCTTGGCGATCACCCGGCGTTCCTTGTCCCAGGATGCCGCCTGATACTCGAAGTTTTCGTAGGAGCGCTTGACCTTGGTCAGCGAAGGTCGCCCGACAGGGCGCGTCAGCCGATGCGCGATCTTCTCGCGCAGGACGTTGTTCGCAGGCAGCCGGATGGCGTAGAAGAATCGGGCTTCTTCCAGCCGCTCATAGATCGCGGGGATCGCGTAGGCGGCGTCAGCCCGGAAGAACCGGCCGCCAAGGTCGCGCTCCGCGTAGCGGGCGATGACGGGGTCGAGAACGTCCCGCCAGCCATCGGCGCTGTGGACGTTGCCATGGCGCAAGGCGCAGCGCTCCAGCATGCCGAACTGGTTGAACAAAAAGTTCGGGTGATAGCAGGTGCAGTCGAAATGCCCGTTCCAGGCCGCGCCCTCCTGATCGCCATGGGTGGGGCTGACCGAACTGTCCATGTCCAGAACGATGTACTTCAGCCCGTTACGGTCATGGAACCGGTCGATCCATTGGCCATTCAGGTCGGCCAGCGCGGCACGGTTCTCGGGCTGTGCCAGTGTCTCGGTCTCGAACCGTCCCATCTGCGAGGCCGAGGCCGCTTGCGCATCGACAGCCCTTCCACCCACGACCTGGCGCATCACCGGATCGAGGGCCAGGCGGTCGGCGTCGTTCACATCCTCGTATCCGGCCAGTCGCCCGAACACCGATTGCCGGAACAACCCGTCAAGCCGGTGGACCGTGTTCTTGCCGCGCCGGGTGTCGCGCAATGCTTTTGCCGCCAGATCGGACAGCCCGAGCGCGTCATCCAGCTCGCGCATCACCAGCAGGCCGCCGTCGGAACTGAGCTGCGCACCTCGGAACTCCACATGCACCCGGCGGTCGAACTCGACCCGATCTGCCCGCTTCGAACCCGCACCCTCTGGGTGATCCATCAAACGCGCCCCTCACGGCCATCAACACCATGATTTATATCGGAAATATTGAGATCCTGACAGCAAAATCAGCGATTTACTTGGGGAATGTGGGGTCGAACTCATTACGGTTGTCGCGAGAAGCGCCGCAGGCGGTCTCGGCGTGGACAATCTCACACCCTGCCTCCATGAGTATGGTCTTCTGTAAGTAGAGGTCTTGGCTGGACGTACTGACGCCGGCGTATCCGATCCTGTGCATGAGATATGTCACATTGGGCTGGTTTCGAACCTGATGCTGTAACACTGGCTCTTTCGCCACCCTTTTGTGGCAAAGGCCGGCGTCACGGCGAAATGTAACATACAGGTGTGTACCTATTTGTTGTATCCCGTGGCTCTGTTGCACAAATCGGCTGAACGCCGAGGTTCCCCGTTCCCCGGACAGACTTATCCCACAGCTTCCGTGACGGGTATGCCGAGCGCGGTGTAGCCGTTCAGGACAGCGATGCGGACCTGGAGCTCGGCGACCTGTCGGTCGAAGTCTCGCGCCATGAGCCGCTGGCCCAGCAGTTTCACACAATGCATCTTGGTCTCGACGCGGCTCCTGCGGTGGTATCCGCTCCATCGTCGCCAGAGGGCCCGGCCGAGGTATTTCGCGGCGCGCAGGGCCTCGTTTCGTGCGGCCGCGCCAGCTGTGATCACCTTCCACGGCTTGGCGTTCCTGCGGGGCGGGATGACGGCATGGGCACCGCGGTCAGCGATGGCATCGTGGCACTTGCGGGTGTCGTAGGCACCGTCTGCCGTGACACTGCCGATCTGTTGGTCATCCGGGATCTGGCTGAGGAGGTCGGGCAAGACCGGCGCATCGCCGATGTGGCTCCCGGTGATCTCAACGGCCCGAACCTCCAGCGTTTCCTCGTCGATCCCGAGGTGGATCTTGCGCCAGACGCGACGTTTCGGGCCACCATGCTTGCGGGCGTGCCATTCGCCTTCGCCCTCGACCTTGATGCCGGTGCTGTCGATCAGCAGGTGCAGCGGGCCTTTCGATCCACGGTATAGAATGTTGACAGCCAAGGTCTTCTGGCGGCGCGACAGCGTGCTGAAGTCGGGCACCGTCCAGTCGAGGCCAACCAGTCGCAGCAGACTTTCGACGAACCCGGTCGTCTGCCGGAGCGCCATGCCGAACAAAACCTTCATCGAAAGGCACGTCTGGATAGCGGCATCGCTGTAGGTCTGCTGTCGGCCACGCCGGCCCGTTGGCGCGCCATCCCAGCTCATCTCAGGGTCGAACCAGATCGTCAGCGAACCTCGGCGCTTGAGCGCTTCATTGTAGGCTGGCCAGTTCCTGGTTCTGTAGGTTGCGGGTGTAGGTCTGCTCATGCATCCCAGCTACCACGCTGGATTCACGAGATGAATCCCTCACACGATTTGTGCAACAGAGCCCTTCCGAGGCGAAGTAGGAGCGATGTCTCATTGTAGCATCTCAAAAGATCTCTTGTCGTGGCGAAATCGCCGGTCGTGAACAAGGCCTCCAGCATGAAGTGCTTGCGCAAGAGATCCGTCATCTGAACTCGCCGCAAGACGAGTTCAGCTTCATCCTGCACCTTGCTGACCCTAGGAAAGGCGTCTAGCGCCAGTTCGAAGCCCAGAAAACGATGTTCAGGGATCGCGCCACGAGTTCCTTCCAGTCCATACCTCTCTACGAGCAGGGCGAGCACGGCTGCTACTCGGCGGTAATTGGGGTCGAAGATCTGCAAGGTGAGCTCTCGGGAAGATACCCCTCCCCCGTCTCCGGCCCTAACGTAAATCCCGCCACTCATCTGCTCGGAGAGAGCGTTCTTGATTGATCTGGCCACGTTCACGGGAAGATGCGGCTGCGGCAGGGTTACACCGACCTTGATCCAGTCAAAATTCGTCTCGAACTTGTAGCGCGAAAAATCGATGCACGGCGTTGCCTTCAGGCGTGCATTGGTTACGGCCTGCCCCGATTTGTGACGTTCCAGGCTATAGTGCAGTCCGCTGTCCGGTTTCAGGATCGCGTATCTGTCGAGATCATGAGTTGCGAAGATGGAGGTCGCAAAGTTGTTCTGCACGGCGCTTCTCGCTCTTGTTGTTATGCGGCAGAGCTATGAACTGGCCGGAACCGTCGCAAGGTTATCAAGAGGAGGCAGCGGAGATCCGGTGCTGGCGTGCGCGTCAAGTGTGGCTATCCAAACGAAAATAATTGCTCCCATCAAAAGTCGTGTTGAGGGATCACTGGTCTCGCTCGGAAGGGCAGGAAGGCAATTGATCGATCACGTCAATGGAAGCGTTCGGCTCCTCGCCAGCTGTTGTCTGCTTTCGGGACCAGGCAACCGGCGTCCGTATCAGGAACCTCCTGCAAGCTCCCGGCATGAGCGTTTTGGCCGTATCTACCGCACGCTCCAGAGATGCGGCTGAGGCCCCTGCAAAAAACGGAGGAGAGGGCATCCTTGGTACATCAGGGTACACAACCCCTCAAAACAGCTTCATGGCTCTCAGGGGCGATTTTGCACGGGGCAGGATAGCGAGCGGATATACTCCGCTCGCCATAAGGATCCTTTCTATTCAAGGTCAGTGTCACCGGCGTCAGCAAGGTGCCGATCATGCATCATGAGCAACCGCTCCAGCATCTGTCCTTGCGTCCTTCGTTCCGCAGAACAGAGCGCCTTGAAGCGTTCACAAACCTCCATCGGGGCACGAATGTTGACGTTACCTTCGACTGCCGAGTGTCCAGGCAAATCCCGAACTCGCGGCTTGCCTGATCCGAACTCTTCCAGCGACAGTTCAAGCAACTCATAGGCGTTTGCCCCTGTTGCAGCAGCAAAATCGGCAATCCGATCTAGCGGAAGCCGGATCGCGCCAACGCGGAGCATCTTGACGATGTTGGGCCTGGAGTAGTTCATCGCAACGGAAATTTCTTCGTCGCTCTTGCCACTTTGCTGGATCGCCAGGTCGATGAAATTGGCGGTCATACCTTCAGTCATATCATGTCTTCCCTTGTTTGCAGTGATGACTAGGGAGTTGATACGCGGGCTTGCTCGGCCCGTGTTTTTAGGTTCTGACAGGAAGTCCTAGACGGTTCGCGACATATGTAAGGAACCACTTCGGGTCCGCGCCATAGGTTCGAAGCCGATCCTTGGAGTGAAACGGCTTCCTGATCCGCCTCCCCTACCCTTGCGTCCACGCCGAATGCGGGCCAAGCACTCCTTAAGGAGGCCCGGCTCATGCGCATCTTCATCACCGGCACCGCCGGCTTCATCGGCTATCACCTCGCCCGGCTGCTGCTGGACGAGGGTCACGTTGTGGCGGGCTTCGACGGCATGACGGACTACTACGACGTCACGCTCAAGCAGCGCCGCCACGCCATGCTGATGCAATCCCCCGGCTTCTCCGCGACAGAGGCCATGCTGGAGGACCAGGGCGCACTGGATGCCGCCATGGACGCCTTCGAACCGGACGTGGTCGTGCATCTCGCAGGCCAGGCCGGGGTGCGGTATTCGCTTGAAAACCCAAGGGCCTACGTCGACGCCAACGTCACCGGCACCTTCAACGTGATGGAGGGCGCGCTGCGCCACCGGGTCGGGCACCTGATGATGGCCTCGACCTCCTCGGTCTACGGCGCCAACACAAATATGCCCTTCGCGGAGACCGACAAGGCCGACACGCCGATGACGATCTACGCCGCCACCAAGAAGGCGACGGAGGCGATGGGCCATGCCTATGCCCACCTGCACGGGCTGCCGACCACCATGTTCCGCTTCTTC
>Ga0098072_100308_pt1 | contig 7458 bp, 7 predicted proteins | sample 30_taG_FD_84644 | JGI IMG/M metagenome (GOLD analysis project Ga0098072, IMG submission 84644) | Marine viral communities from Cariaco Basin, Caribbean Sea - 30_WHOI_OMZ | ecosystem: Environmental > Aquatic > Marine > Oceanic | place: Caribbean Sea: Cariaco Basin | collected 2014-11-14 | reverse complement strand
TGCTTTCGGGCATCCCGTGGGCGCGGTCCGAGAGCACCGCGTTCGAGGCATAGACGATCAGCAGCGCGCCCTCGGAGAGCATCCGCGCCCCGTGGACCCCGAGCAGCACGTTGAGGACCGAGAGCGTCCGGTCCGAGACCCCGAAATGATCCCGGGCGAGCGAGAGGTTCTTCATCACCTCCCACTTGTCCACCTGCGGAACCGGGGCAGGGCGCGCCGCAAGGGCGCTCGATTCGATCTGGCAAGCCGTCACAGGCCGCCGCCCGAAGGGCGTCGTCGTCACTGTCTGCATTCTGGTATCACCGGGCAAAACTTTCTTGCCCGCCGGGACTCGACCGGCGTTGACAGCTGTCAACTTGAGCGGCTAGGTTCGAGGTGCGAAAACGAACAGGCCTCTCGGGATGTATGTCCTGGGGGGCTTTTCTTCTGGTCCTGCCTCTGTCGTGCCTCCTGTCGTTGCTGCTCCCTGAGGGGCGTTGCCCCTATTCGCCGCGGGCTTTCCAGTCGCGGTGAATCTCTGCGATGTTCTCGATCAGCCAGTCCTCGAAACCCTCGGCGGCCTTCGCGTCGAAGGTCAGCGTGGTCTTCGTTCCGGCCTTCTTCGCCGTGGCGATGGTCCGGCCCCCGCTCTTCAAGGCGCGTGCCTGCGGCCTCGCGACCGGCGCGGGCGTGTCGGTGACGAGGGCAAACGCCTCCTCGAACCGGGCGTCGGAGCTCTCGGCCGTCAGCTGCCCGGCAAGCGCCTTCGCGTCCCGGTCCCCGATCCTCTGCGCGAGCTTCAGCCAGCGGTCCCGGCCCGCGGCGGGCGCGGGGCCGATGGCGGTGATCAGGGGCAGGGGGACCGCCTCGGCCACCTGCAGCATCCGCGAGATCACCGTCTTGTCGATGTTCAGCGCGTCGCAGACCACCTTCCGCTCGAAACCCTGCGCCACCATCTGCCGGGCGAAATTCGCCTTCTCGATGAAGGTCAGGTCGCGGCGGACCGCGTTCTCCTGCCCCTGGGCCACGATCAGGTCGCGGTCGTTGATGTCGCGCACCATCGCCTTGACCCGCATCCCGAGCGCCTTGAGCGCGGCGACACGGCGGCGGCCATAGACCACCTGGTAGCGGCCCTCGTAATTCGGATCGAAGCGCAGCAGCACCGGCACCTGTTGCCCGTATTCGGCGAGCGAGGCCTTGAGCCGTTCGAACTCCTCCGGGTCCTCGCCCAGCCGGTCCCTGAGCCCGCCATTGTCGATCAGGTCCGCCGGGATCTCCTCGAGCGCGCGGCGCTTCAGCTCGGCGATCGACTGGCTGACGGCCCCGATCGCGCCCTTGGAATAGCGGTGCTGCGGGCGCGGGGCAGGGGCCTCGGACGGCTCCTCGGGTTGCATCAGCCCCTTCAGCAGGTCCTTGCGTGCCATCTCAGCGCCCCCATGCCTGTTGCACGAGGTCGAGGATCTCGCCGTTCACGGAATCGAGGCTTTCCATCGCACGTTCATAGGTGCTCCGGGTGAACTGGCTCTTTTCCACCTCGTAGAGTGTCTGTTTGGTGATCCCGGCATCCGAGATCGCGGTCGATTTCAGCACCGGATGGTTCAGCACATGCTCTCCGAACATCGAGCGCATGAAGCTCACCATCTGGTTCTGCGGCCCGTCGCCGGGTTCGTATCTGGTCACCACGTAGCGCATCCAGTCATACCCCATGTCGCCGCCGGCCTCGGACACCACGCCGAGCAGGTTCGAGGTCATCAGCAGGAACTGGCACATGGACATCACGTCCAGCATCTGCGGATGGACCGTCACCAGCACGGCGGTCGCGGCCGAGAGCGCGGACATGGTGAGGAAGCCAAGCTGCGGCGGGCAGTCGATCACCACGAGGTCGTATTCGCCCTCGACCTCGGCCAGCTTGTCGCCAACCCTGGTAAAGAAGAGATTACCGGACCGTGCGGCGAGCGCGCGGGGGGTCTCGTGTTCGAATTCCATCAGGTCGAGGTTGCCGGGCACGATGTCGAGCCCGTGGAAATAGGTCTTCTGGATGACGTCCCGCATCGGCACGGGATCGTCGTAGCGGATCGCGTCGTAGAGCGTGCCGCCGTCGAGCAGGTCGAACTCGGGCTGGTAGCCGTGCAGCGCCGAGAGCGAGGCCTGCGGGTCGAGGTCGATCGCCAGCACCCGGTAGCCATCGAGCGCGGCCTTCTGGGCCAGATGCGCGGCGGTCGTGGTCTTGCCGGAGCCGCCCTTGAAGTTGATGACGGTGATGACCTGGAGATGGTCGTCCCCGCGCCGCCCGGGCAGGTAGGTGCCGGGCGTTTTCGTCCCTTTTTCGAGGAGATTGCGCAGTTCCGCGATGTCGTCGGGGGCATAGTAGCGCCGGCCGTTGCCGCGGATCTCGACCTCGGGGCCCTTGCCGTCGAGATGCAGCTTGCGCAGGTAGGCATCCTTCACGCCAAGCAGATTGGCGACCTCGCCGGAGGTGAACTTGCGCAGTTCCTTGCGGGCATGGGGCGGGAAAAGCTGCGCGCGATGCGCCTGGAGACGCTCGGAGAGACGTGCTGCATGGTCGCCGACCAGCAGGTCGATGCGTTCGTTCCGGCCCATTCTGCCCTCATGCCAAAGCGTTTGTTACGCTTTATGTCGTGTTATTGGCTTTTCTCCGTAAATGAATGGGCGATTTCGGAGATTCGGGCAAGGGATTATTGCAACATCTGGTGGCACCCTGTGCCCGGGACACTACGCGCGCAAGAGGCCGTCACTGACGCCAGCTCTGCAGCGCGATCTCGTCCAGCCGCGCGGCCTCGCGCTTCTTCTCGGCGCGGTGTTCGGCGGCGATACGGCTAACCTTCAGGATTTCAAAGGTTTTCTGCTCGGCCATGGCGGCGCGGAGCCTCTCTTCGGCGCGGTTCAGCTCGGGCCGCAGGCGCGCCATCTCGGCGTCGAGGCGTTCGATCTCGGCCCGGATCGAACGGATGAACCGGCCGAGATAGGCCGCGCCTTCTACGCCATCGACCCGCGATTCCTGCGAAATGCGCCGTAACAGAGCCTGTTTCTCGCGCTCCATCCGGTTCATCCGGTCCCGAATCGCGGCGCTGTCGCGGGCCTTCTGTTCCGTCTCCATCCGCTTGACCCGCTCCATCGTGCCAAGCGCGCGGATCCGGCGGCGGGCGGCCTCAGTGGCCATTGCCTTCGATCTTCCCGGGCTCGGCCACGGCGGCCGGCGGTTCTGCGCGGGGGCTCGAGAGCTTCCGGCGCATCTTCAGCAGGATCTCCGCCGGATAGCCCGCCTCGCTGGGCGGCCGTTCGGGGAACCGCCCGGCGACGGCGGCGCTGCCGGTGTCTTCGGGCAGCAGCTCCTCGACCTTTTCGGGCACGCCGGCGGCGATGGCGATCTGAAAGGTGCCGATCAGGATGATGACGATCGCGAGAAAGCGCCTCATGCCGCGGGCAGTTCCTTCTGCGCGGCCTCGACCGTGTAGAAGTCGGGCTGCATCCGGGTCGGGATGTTGCCGCGCCCGATCTCGACGCAGATCGAGGGCGGGTGGTCCGAGACCATGGCGACGAAGATGTCGCGGATGATGTGGTAGAAGGCGGCGTCCTCTTCCTCGATCTGCGTCAGGCGGCCCGAGATCGGCTGCACCATGCAATAGGCGAGGAAGACTCCCAGGAAGGTCCCGACCAGCGCGCCGCCGATCATGCCGCCGAGGATCTCGGGCGGCTGGTCGATCGAGGACATGGTCTTGATGACCCCGAGCACGGCCGCGACGATGCCGATGGCGGGCAACCCGTCGGCCATGGTCTGGATCGCCTGCGCGGTGCGCAGCACCTCGTGATGGTGCTTCTTGATCTTGCGGTTGATGACGTCCTCGGTGGCGTATTTGTCATCGAACTGCATCGAGAGCATGCGGAAGGAATCCCGGATCAGGTCGAGCGCGAAGTGATCCGCCGCGATCCGGGGATAGCGCTGGAAGATGTCGCTTTCCTTCGGGCTCTCGATATGGCTGTCGAGCGCGAGGATGCCCTTGGACTTGTAGATGCGGGTCAGCTCGTACATCAGGTTCAGCAGGTCCGTGTAGTCGCGGGACTTCCACTTCGGCCCCTTCACCACCTTGCCGACGCCCTTCAGGGCATCCATCACCACCGGCATGCTGTTGGCGATGACGAAGGCGCCGATGGCGGCGCCGCCGATCATCATGCCCTCGAAGGGCAGCGCATGCAGGACGATGTCCATCTTCCCGCCCGAAAGCATGAAGCCGCCGAACACCAGCCCGAACACCAGCGCCAATCCGAGAAACATCGTCATGGTCGTTACATCTCTGCCTGAACACCGCCGCCGGGGGACCCGGCTTCATGCCCAAACATAGTTAAATTTGACTTTCATTCAAGCATAAACAAGGATAGATTGCAGAGGAAACAAGCATATCCGGCGGTAGACATGAAGAGTGCAGAGAAACTGGCGTATTTCTTCGACGCCTCCGACCTGCGGAGCGTCTTCGCCGACTGGCCCTCCGAGATCGGGCTCGTGCTCTGCATGGATGACGAGGGCGGCTGCGAGATGCTGCTGCACCATGCCGACGAGGGGCGCGAGGTGATCCGCCGGATCGCCGCGGTGCTGGGCCGGCCCGTCGGCCAGTTCGCCGTGGTGCCCGAGGTCGAGGGGCTGCCGACCCGGCGGGTCATGTTCTCGGACGAGCAGAAGCTGCTCAAGCTGGTCGCGGCCGAGAAGGACCTGCCCGAGCTGGCCGGGGATCACCTGCTGAACTTCCGCTACGAGGCCGAGCGGCGCGCCCGCAAGACCGCCGAGCGTGTCCGTGACGCCGGGGCGGGCGATGCCGCCCGCTGGCGTCCGCGCTTCCATCTGTTCGACGTTCGCCCGAAGGCGCGGCGCGCGCCGCCCGCGATGGCCGGCGGCTATGTCCGGGCGAACGAGGTGCGCGACAAGGAATGCCGTTTCGCCGAGGGCGTGCTGAGCCACGGCCGGCGCGGCGTCCGGCTGGTGATCGCGCCCGAGCAGGTCACCGCCCGCACCCATGCCGTGCGGCTGACCGAGCTGGCGTTCCGGGACGATTTCTCGCGCTTCGTCATCCCGCGCGAGGCGGTCGGGCCCTGGCCCGAGGGCGAGGCGCTGGTGCTCGACATGGCGGACGACCTGTTTCCGGCCGCGCTGCTGCACCGGCTGACCGACCGTCCGCGCCGGGCCGAGGTGACGGTGACCGGCCACGGCGTCTTCGTCGCGCCCCTTTCGGTGATCGAAGAGGACGCGCTGACCGATGATGCCGCCGCCCCGGTCCCGGTGCAGCGCCCGCGCCGCTGGCGGATGACGCCGCTCAGGGCCGCGATGGTGGTGATGACCGCGGCAGGGCTGATGACCGGATCGGTCATGCGCGCGGTCGACGTGACCGAGCTGTCGCCGCCGCAGGTCCTGTGGGCGCAGAAGTGATCTGCGCCGTCATCACGCCGGTCGGCCCGGGCCATGCCGCCCTGTTCGAACAGAGCTGCGCGCCCTCGGTCGCACAGGCGAAGGGCTGGAGCCTCGGGCCGTTCTCCGAGGTGCGTCACTACGTGATGGACGACACCGAGGGGCGGCACGGCCGGTCGAACCGCCGCAACGACGCCTTGAGGCGGGCGGTGGAGGAGGGGGTCGAGTGGGTCTATTTCCTCGACGCCGACGACCTGATGACGCCCAATGCCTTCGAGGCCTTCGGGCGGGTGATCGCGGCGGAGCCCGAGCTCGAGGCCGTCTGGGGCCTGATCGTCACGCTCGACGCGGGCGGAGAGCCGGCGCTGCGCGAGGGCCAGCCCGAGCGGCTCGACACGATCGAACAGTTCCTGGCGGTCGAACCCTTCAACGCGGTGCAGATCGGCGGCTTCATCCGGACGGAGGCCGCCGCCCGCTACGGGTTCGACGCGGCGATGGACACGGGCGAGGATTACAGGCTCTACGGCCAGCTCTGGCGCAACCACCGCTGCGCCAAGCGGCCCGAGATCTTCTTCGTGAACCAGCGGGGGCAGCATTCGACCGGGCCGCGCGCGGCCACCGGGCGGGACTGGACCGAAAGCGTCACCCGGCAATGGCGCGCGCTGCTGGCCGAGGTGCCGGTCTGGGCCGAGTTCGACGACGGCCAGGGCCCGGTCCGGATGCGGCTGACCAACCCGGCCGACCTGATCCAGCATTCCTATCTTCGCGGGCAGTTCTTCGAGGCGGAGTCGCTGGCCAAGCTGAAGGCGCTGGTCAAGGTCCCGCGGCCGCGCATCGTCGAGGTGGGGGCCAATATCGGCAACCATGTCGTCTGGTATGCGCGCCATCTCGATGCCGAACGGATCTACCCGGTGGAGCCGAACCCCGAGGCGCTGCGCCTGCTCGACGCGAATATCGCGGCCAACGGCATCGAGGCGCGGATCGACCGGCGCGGCATGGGCCTGGGCGCCGGGGCAGGGGAGGGGCGCTTCGTCGCGCAGACCGACAATGCCGACAACCTGGGCGCGACGCGGCTGGTCGCGGCGGCGGACGGCGGGATCGAGACCCGCTCGCTCGACGCGCTCATGGGCGAGGAGCGGGTGGATTTCATCAAGATCGATGCCGAGGGGATGGAGCTTGACGTGCTCGAGGGCGCGTCGGCGCTGATCGCGCGGGACAAGCCGGTGATCTGGGTCGAGGTGCTGAAACCCAACATCATGGGCTTCGTCCAGACCTGGTGCCGCAAGGCCGGCTACCGGGTCGTGGACAGCACCGGCTATCACAACACGGTCGATTACTTCGCAATTCCCAGAGAGGCGCCATGACCATCCAGACGCTGTCGCGCAAGGAGAAACGGGCAAGGATCGCGAAGGCGGCGAAGCTCTACGGCATCAAGGGCGAGGAATCGCTGGCGCTGCACGAGGCCTACATGGCGCTTGGCGCGGGCGACATCCGCACCGCGCTGCAGCTGGCGCACCCGGTGACGCGGAGCCATCCCGAGAACGCGCATGGCTGGGTGATCCTGGGCGCCGCGGCGCTGAACCAGCGCGAGGGGCGGACCGCCTGCGCCTTCTTCGGCAAGGCGCTGGAAGGCGCGCCGAAGGATCCGGCGGTGATGGGCGGGCTGGCCAAGGGCCATATCCTCGAGGCCGAGGTCGAACCGGCGGTGCACTGGGCCGAACGGGCGATCCGGGCGGGCAGCGACGACGCGGGGCTGATCGGGCTCTACCTGCAGCTGATGTCCGACCTGGGCCGGAAGCTCTCGGCGGCCGAGGTGGTGGCGCCCGCCGCCCGGCGGCTGGACAGCGCGTCGGTGAGCCTCGCGCTCGGCAACATGCTGGCCGAGGCCGAGGAGCCCGGCCGCGCGGCGGAATTCCTGGAACGGGCCTGGCGGCTCGACCCGCTGCCCGAGGCGCACCGGATCGCGCGGCTGACCGCGCTGCTCTACCAGGTGCGGCTGGACGAATGCCTCGAGATGGGGCGCGGGCTGCTCGACCATGTCGGCGACCGCGACGCGGTGGCCG
>Ga0098072_100303_pt1 | contig 7656 bp, 6 predicted proteins | sample 30_taG_FD_84644 | JGI IMG/M metagenome (GOLD analysis project Ga0098072, IMG submission 84644) | Marine viral communities from Cariaco Basin, Caribbean Sea - 30_WHOI_OMZ | ecosystem: Environmental > Aquatic > Marine > Oceanic | place: Caribbean Sea: Cariaco Basin | collected 2014-11-14 | reverse complement strand
CCCCGGCCGGGGACATCATGCGGTTCGTCGGCAAGCATGGCGAAACGGGGATGGGCCCCGTCCACCTGAACGTGAACCGCGGCAAGAAGGTCATCACGCTGGACCTGAAAAAGCCCGACGCGCTGGCGGTGCTGCACGATCTGATCCGCGATGCCGACGTGTTCGTGCACACGATGCGCCCCGCCGCCGCCGCGCGGCTGAAGATCGGCTATGACGACCTGCGCGAGATCAATCCCTCGCTGATATATGCGGGTGCCTACGGCTTTGCCGCCGACGGCCCCTATGCCGCCAAACCGGCCTATGACGACATAATCCAGGGCCTGTCGGGATTTGCCGCGCTGAACGCGCACCTGGTGGGCGAGCCGCGGTTCGTGCCCAACGTCATCAACGACAAGATCTGCAGCCTCGTGCTGACGTACTCGATCCTCGCCGCCGCCTATCACCGGCAGGCGACCGGCGAAGGGCAGGCGATCGAGGTGCCGATGTTCGAATCCTCGGTCCAGTTCCTGCTGGTCGAGCATCTGGGCGACCGCACCTTCGGCAAGGATGAACCGCCCGGATACGCCCGCGTCCTGTCGCAGCTGCGCAAACCGCACAAGACGCAGGACGGCTACCTGTGCGTGCTGCCCTACAACGACAGGAACTGGGCCGACTTCTTTCGCATCGTCGGCCGCCCGGACCTGATCGAGGATGCGCGCTTCTCCAGCCACGCCGCCCGCAGCGCCAACTACGAGGTGCTCTATTCCATGCTGGCGGACTTCATGGCCGAACGCCCCTCGGCGTTCTGGCTCGAGACGCTGGCCGAATACAACATTCCAGTCGCCAAGGTGCAGGACCTCGAGGACCTGTTCGAGGACGAGCATCTGAATGCGGTCAACTTCTTTACCGAGGTGGATCATCCCGACAGTGGCAAGATCCTCGCCACCCGGCAGAGCGTGAGCTTTTCCGCCACGCCGCCGCGGATCGGCGGTCCGGCCGGACGGATGGGCGCGCACACCGTCGAGGTGCTCAAGGGCCTCGGTTACGACGACGACAGGATCGGAAAGCTGCTGGCCGAAGGGAGCGTCCGAAAGGCCGACTGAGGAGGCGGCCTTTCCGACCGACATGACTGCAGAGCAAGGGGGAGTGTGATGCAACAGATGCCAAGCGCCGAAGGAAACGGCGTGATCTGGAAGGCGACGCGCCGGCTGACGGATGTGTTCATCCTGATCGCCGGGATCGGCCTGTTCCTGATGATGATCCATGTCGTCATCGACGTCATCGCGCGCGCGCTGTTCCGCGTCGCGCTGCCCGGCACGATCGAGGTCGTGTCCTCCTACTACATGGTCATGGCCGTGTTCCTGCCGCTGGCGATGGTCCAGCGGCGGCACGCGCACATCATGGTCAGCCTGTTCACCGAATGGATGTCGCCCCGCGCCGTTCACCGGCTGGACACCATCGTCCGCGTCATCTTTGCGCTGGCCGCGATCGGCTTCGTCATCGTGACAGGCGGTGTCGCGATCGAAAAGACCGAGATCGAGGAGAAGATCGTCACGCCTGACGGCTTCGTCCTGATCTGGCTGTCGCGCTGGCTGCTGCCGATCAGCGCCTCGGCGCTGGCCATCGTCCTGCTGTGTCAGGCCGCCGGACTTGCCGGTCCGCGGGGCGGGCAGGGCGATCCCGAAAACCACAACGACGAAAGCGGAGCCTGACCATGAGCGCGATGACCATCGGCCTTGTCGGCCTCGGCAGCCTGATCGTGCTGCTTGCGGTGCGCATTCCCGTGGGCCTTGCCCTTGCGCTCGTGTCGTTCTTCGGCGTGCTGGCGATCCGCGACATCAACGCGGCCATCGGCATGGTGAAATCCATGCCCTACGACTTCGTCGCGCACTGGTCGCTGTCGGCGATCCCGCTGTTCCTGCTGATGGGGAACATCGCCTACAACACCGGTATCACCGAGGCGCTTTTCGTCGTGATGCGGCGCCTTGTGCGCAAGCTGCCCGGCGGTCTGGTCATCGCGACCAACCTCGCCGGCGCGGGCTTCGCGGCCGTGTCGGGGTCGAGCATGGCCACCGCAGCCGCACTTGGCCGGATCGCGGCGCCCGAGATGTTGAAGGTCGGCTACCAGCCCGCCCTCGCCGGGGGCGCCATCGCGGCGACCGGCACACTTGGCGCGCTGATCCCGCCCAGCATCCTGATGGTGCTGTTCGCCGTCTTCGCGCAGGTCTCGGTCGGCCAGATGCTGATCGCGGGGATCCTGCCGGGCCTGCTGACCGTCGCGGTCTACATCGGCATGGTGTCGCTGCGCTGCTGGCTGAACCCCAGCATCGCTCCGCGGACCGAACTGGACAGCAACGATGCCGAATACCGGGCCGCCGCGCGCCGTGTCTGGCCGCTGCCGGTGATCTCGATCCTGGTTCTGGGCGGTATCTACGGCGGGTTCTTCACCTCGACCGAGGCCGCGGCCTTTGGCGCCTTCTTCACCCTGCTGGTAACGATGGTGCAGCGGTCGCTGACGATGACGGCCCTTTGGAACAGCGTCGTGGAGACGCTGGAAAGCACCGCCGCGATCTTCTTCGTCGCGGTCGGCGCGATGTTCCTGACCCGGTTCCTCGCGCTCAGCGGCCTGCCGTTCCATATCTCGGGCTGGATCGACGACTGGAGCCCGGAGCCCCTGACGCTGGTGCTGCTGGCCTGCCTCGTGTTCCTCGTGCTGGGCATGTTCCTCGACGCGATCGGGCTGATGCTGCTGACCCTTCCGGTCATGCTGCCGATCTTCCGGTCCTACGACATGGACATCATCTGGATCGGCGTCCTCGTCGTGAAGCTGGTCGAGATCGGGCTGATGACGCCGCCGGTCGGACTGAACGTCTACGTCGTCAAGGGCGTGATGGGGAACACCGTGTCGCTGGACAAGCTGTTCAGGGGGGTCGCGTGGTTCCTCGGGGCCGAGATCGTGATCATGGCGCTGCTCATCGCGTTCCCGTCGATCAGCACCTTCCTTGTGACTTTCATGCGCTAGACCATCCCGCCCGGTCCAGCGCCGGGCGGCCCATCAATCAACGGAGGAGAGAAAATGAAAAACCTGAAAACATATGCGTCCGTTCTGACGCTCGCGGTCGCCTCGATCGGCACCGCGGCGCAGGCGACCGACCTGATCTACGGCAGCTACCTGTCGCCCGAGCACGGCAACAACAAGTTCGGGATGGAGCGGTTCATGGAAGAGGCCAAGACGGTCTCCGAAGGATCGCTGAGCTTCCAGTTCATACCCGGCGGCGCGCTGGTCGGGGCCAAGACCACGCTGGAAGGCATCCGCGACGGGATCGTCGACGGCGGGATCGTCGTGTCGCTCTACCATGCGTCGGACCTGCCCTATAACTCGGTCATCACCAACCTGACAGCCTTCGGCGGTGACGCCGCCGTCGTGGCCGGTGCGACCAACGAGACGACCCTCCTGAACTGCCCGCAGTGCATGGAAGAATGGGCGAACTGGAACGTGAAGCACCTCGGGGCCTATTCGACCTCGATGTACAAGCTGCTGTGCGCCAAGGAAGTGACCAGCATCGAGGACATCAAGGGCTGGCGCATCCGCGCGGCCGGCGCGACGGGCCGGTGGATCAACCACCTCGGCGCGACGCCGGTGAACATCCCGGCCACTGACACCTACGAGGCGCTGCAGCGCGGCCAGGTCGAATGCACGGTCGGTTCGCTGAGCTGGCTCAAGACCTTCTCGCTCGGCGACGTGGCGAAATACGTCTACGACCTGCCGTCGGGCGCGTATTTCGGCGGCAGCATCGCGAACATCAACACCAACCGGTGGGACTCGCTGTCGGACATCGAGAAAAAGGCGATCATCGCCGCGGCCCCCAAGGCCGTCTCGGGTGCGACCGTCATGGGCTATATCGGCGATGACGTCGAATATGCCGAAACCGGCGCCGCCGCGGATGGCATCACCATCAACACGCCGTCCGAGGAAGAGATGGCCATGGTCGATGAATACCGCAAGACCGAGGCCGACCTGATCATCAAGATGGCGCAGGACGCAGGCATCGAAGGCGCCGAGGAGATCGTGAACGCGTTCCTCGCGAACCTCGAGAAGTGGGAGGGCATCATCGCCGAGATCGGCCACGATCCGGCGAAATACGAAGAAGCCCTGCAGCGCGAGATCTACTCCAAACTGGACATGTGATCCCGGCAATACCCGAGGCCGGCGGCAGGATTTGCCGCCGGCCTTTTCGTGTCCGCCGTCCGGCCTGCACATAAAATAATTGTTATCTGGCAACCGATTTTCCGCGGGTCCGAGTTTTGGCCCGCCGTTTGCAAATGAACGGGTGACCGCCACGCGCAACAGCGTGTCCGGGCAGAACGACAACGTGGAGGACAAGGATGCTGCGCAGCGAAACGACAGGGGACCACGCGACCGGATCGGCGCGACCCGAAACCGGGAGTATGGTCCAATGAAAGCGCTCGACCGCATCCTCTCCGGCATCAGCACGGTCACAGGCGTGATCGCCGGCATCTGCCTGATGCTCATGCTGGCCCTGATCATGGCCGACGTCTCGGCCAAATACCTGTTCCACATGCCGATCACCGGCACGTTGGAAATCGTTTCCTACTACTTCATGCCGATCGCGGTGTATCTCGCGCTGCCGTATGTTGAGCGGTCGGGCGAACACATCTCGGTGCCGCTGGTGACCGACCTGCTGCCCGTCCTTGTGCGCCACATCCTGTCGATCCTCGTCGCCCTGTTCAGCGCTGCGTACCTGCTGGTCGTAGCATGGGCATGCGGTGAAAAGGCCGCCGCGCTCATGCGCACCGGCGAGGAAGTCGGGCTGATCTACTTCGACCTCATCATCTGGCCGCCCCGCTGGCTGGTGCCGATCGCCTTCGTGCTGATGGCCATCCAGATCGTCCACGGCGCATTCAAGAAAGACAGCGAGGCACACGCTCAATGACACCTCTGGTTATCGGATTTCTGTCCCTCGGGGGGCTGCTGGTTCTGCTTGCCATGCGGGTGCATGTCGGTATCGCCCTCGGTGCGGTTTCGCTGCTGGGGATGTGGGCCATCCGTGGCCCCAAGGCCGCCGTCGCAGCCGTTGCCGACCTGCCTTACCAGTTCGTCGCCCACTGGACGCTCAGCGCCGTGCCGCTGTTCCTGCTGATGGGGGCCATCGTCTTTCACACCGGCCTGACTGCCAGCCTTTATACCGCCGCGCGGAACTGGCTGAACTTCCTGCCGGGCGGCCTGGCCATCGCCACCAACGCTGCCGGTGCGGGCTTTGCTGCCGTGTCCGGCTCCAGCCTCGCGTCCGCTGCGGCGATCGGCCGGATCGCCATCCCTGAAATGCTGCGCGCGAAATACGATCCCGGCCTGACGGCCGCCGTGGTCGCGGCCAGCGGCACCATCGGGTCGCTGATCCCACCAAGTATCCTGCTGGTGATCTATGGCACCTTCACGGAACAGCCGATCGGCGAACTGCTGATCGCCGGTATCCTGCCGGGCCTGCTGACGGCCGCCGTCTATACCGTCCTGATCCTGACGCGCTGCGTCGCGAACCCGAAGCTCGCGCCGAAGGTGCAGGAGACGGTGTCGTGGTCCGAGAAGTGGGCATCGCTGCGCGAAACCTGGCCGGTGCCGGTCCTGTTCTTCGCCGTGGTCGTCAGCATCTATGCGGGCATCGCGACCGCGACCGAGGCCGCCGCCGTCGGTGCCTTCGTCGCGCTGCTGATCGCCGTGCTCCAGCGCCGCCTGACCAAGAGGGCGATGTTCGAAAGCATCATGGAAGCGGTGACGTCCACTGGTTCGATCTTCTTCGTCGCCATGGGCGCGATCCTGCTGACCCGGCTTCTGGCGCTCAGCGGCATCCCGTTCTGGATGGTGCAGCAGCTCAACGCGTCCGAAGTCGATCCGCTCGTCTTCCTGCTGGGCGTGTCGATCATCTACTTCATCCTCGGCATGTTCCTCGATCCGATCGGCCTGATGCTGGTGACGCTGCCGGTGCTCTACCCGCTGTTCGAAGCGATGGACATGAACCTGATCTGGGTCGGCATCCTCGTCATCAAGTATCTCGAGATCGGGCTGCTTACACCGCCGGTCGGCTTGAACGTCTACGTCGTCAAGGGCGTGGCGGGCGACCGGATCGCGCTCGGCACGATCTTCAAGGGCGTGACCTGGTTCCTGCTGGCCGAGCTCGTCGTCCTGACCCTGCTGATAAGCTTCCCGGCCATTTCGCTCTGGCTGCCAAGCTTGATCGTCAAATGAACCGGTGACTGCCGGGCGGGCCATCTGCCCGGCGCAACGCCAGTCTCTCAACGCAGCACCGCTGCACTCACTGGAGGAAACTAAGTGAAGACCAACTCAGGAAAAATCGCAGCCGCGGCCCTTCTGGCCGCAAGCGCACTCACCGCCGCACCGGCGATGGCGCAGAACCTGCAATACGCGAACTACCTGCCGCCGACCCATCCTGGCAACGTTTTCGCGCTGGAACCGATGTTCAAGGCGCTCGAGGAAAAGAGCGGCGGCAGCCTGAAGATCACCCTGCAGGCCGGTGGCGCACTGGCCGGGGCCAAGGACACGCTGTCGGCCATCGAGACCGGCCTGATCGACGGCGGTTTCATCGTGTCGGTCTATGTGCCGAACGAAATCCCGCTGAACACCACCATGTCCGACATGGCGATGCTGATGGAAGATCCGGTCACCATGGTCGGCGCGCTGAACGAAACCGTTCTGCTGGGCTGCCCGTCCTGCCTCGAGGAATACCAGGGCCACAACGTGACCTACCTCGGCGCCTATGCGACGACGCCCTACAACCTGATGTGCAAGGACCCGGTCAGCACGCTGTCCGACATCCAGGGCCTCAAGATCCGGTCCGCCGGTGACGTCTATGGCCGCTGGATCGCGGAAATGGGCGGCGTTCCGGTGAACGTCGCGAACTCCGAAGCCTACGAGGCCATGCAGCGCGGTCAGCTCGACTGCGTCTACGGCTCTGTCGGCTGGCTCAAGTCGCTGTCGCTCTGGGACGTGTCCAAGCACGTGCTGCGTCAGGACATGGGTGCCTTCGGCGGCGGCGCGCTGATCGCCTTCAACACCGACACCTGGGAAGGTCTGAGCGACGAAGCGCGCGCCATGATCACGGACGAGGTTCCGGCGGCGCTCGCGCGGCTGGCCATCGGTTACGCGGAAGAGGATGAAGAGGCGATTGCCGAAGCGTCCGAACACGGCGTGACCGTCAACGGCAAGGACCCGGAACTGGGCGCCCTGCTGGCGGAGTACCAGAAATCGGAAATCGAGTCGGCGGTCGCCGAAGCGGAAGAGCGTGGCGCGGAGAATGCACAGGCGCTGGCCGACACCTTCGTCGCGAACCTCGCCAAGTGGAAGAAGATCTCGGACGAGGCCGGTGGCGACGTCGCCAAGGTCGAAGAGGCCCTGCGCCGCGAGATCTATTCCAAGCTGGGCAACTGATACCGGCTGCATATGATCTATCCGGGCGCGTCCACACGCGCCCGGATTTCACGGGAGGGAAATGGAAATGACCAAGTCGGAAGCCTTGACCGGGGTGCGCGTCTATGACGCCAGCCAGGGGGTCGCGGGCCCCCATGCCGCGATGCTGATGGCGCTGAACGGCGCCGACGTGATCAAGGTCGAACCGCCGGGCGGCGACTGGGGCCGTGTGCTTG
>Ga0098072_100302_pt1 | contig 7668 bp, 7 predicted proteins | sample 30_taG_FD_84644 | JGI IMG/M metagenome (GOLD analysis project Ga0098072, IMG submission 84644) | Marine viral communities from Cariaco Basin, Caribbean Sea - 30_WHOI_OMZ | ecosystem: Environmental > Aquatic > Marine > Oceanic | place: Caribbean Sea: Cariaco Basin | collected 2014-11-14 | reverse complement strand
TGCGCCGCGCCTCCCGTCAGCCCTCCGGTCAGCCGGTTCGCGATCTTCATCAGCAGATCGCCCGCCCCCGAGGCCATCAGGACCGCGCCGAAGACGATGAAGATCAGGACGTTGCCGGTCACCACCTGGATCGGCTGGCCGAACATGCCCCCGGTCTGGGCCCAGAACTGCAGGACCATCTGGCGGAGGTTCTGGGCGATCGTGGCCTCGGACCCTGCGAGGATCCCGGTCCAGCCGGGCAGGAGGCCCTTCACGAAGAAATAGAGCACCCAGAAGAGGCAGAAGGCGACGATGAAGCCGCCGAAGAGCCTGTAGTTCAGGGAGAGCGTGATGAGCGTCGCCGCCGTGAACATCAGGTAATCGAGCGGCCGGACCGTCGGGAGCATCCCTGCGTCGCTGGCGAAGATGTTGGCGATCCAGCTCGAGAACGCGACGACAGCCAGCACCGCGAGCACCCGGTTGGTCCAGCGCAGGCTGTCGCGCACCGGCAGGACCAGCAGCGAGATCACGAAGCTCAGCACGATGGGCAGGCCGATGATCAGCCCCGTGGGCAGCAGCACCGATTGCTCGAAGCTCCGGTAGGACGCGCCCAGCCAGTGTTCGCGCAGGAAGACCCGCTGGTCGCGGCGGCTGAGCGCGTCGAAGCCGGGAGAGGTCGCCTCGATCACCCAGCGGACGAATTCGCTGATCGGGCCGGAGGCGGAGTAGAGCAGGATCACAAGCGTGAAGACCACCGCCACCACGTCGGCGATGCGGCGGTCGAAACGTCCGGCGAGGGGCGCCTCAGTGCTCATCGTCGCGCGCCGGTGCATGGACCTGCCGTGCCGGGCCGCGGTAGGCCTCGGTCAGCTCGGGCGGCACTTCGGAACCGTCCACGAGGAAGGGCATGATCCCCTTGCGGAGCGACGCGCCCCGCGCGCGTTCGATGTCGGCATCCGACATGGTGACGCGCTGCGCGAGGCGGCGGCCCCAGGTGGCGAGGTGGTCGTAGAGGCGGTCGATCCGCTCTGCGTGGGCGGGATCGTCGCCGAGGTCCGTGAACTCGTCCGGGTCGGTCTCGAGGTCGAAGAGCATCGGCCGGAAGCCGCCCTCGAAATGGATGAGCTTCCAGCGCCCGTCGAAGACCATGAAGATCCGCGCATCCCGGGGGCTGACCCCGAGCGCCTTGCAGCGCGGGGTCACGGAGTAATCGTATTCGCTGATGACGAAGTCGCGCCACGCGGGCCTCTCGCCCCGGAGCCACGGCATCAGGGACTGGCCTTCGAGGATGTGGTCCGGCACCGCGCCGCCCGCGGCCTCCACGAAGGTGGCGGCAAGGTCGATCGCCTCGACCAGCGCGTCGCAGGTGGTGCCCCGGGTGCTGTCGGCCTCGGCCCGGGGATCGCAGATGATGAGCGGGATCTTCACCGCCGCCTCGTGGAAGAAGTCCTTCTCGCCCAGCCAGTGATCGCCCAGGTAATCGCCGTGGTCCGAGGTCAGGACGATCATCGTGTCGTCCATCTGCCCCGTCGCCTCGAGATGATCGAGCAGCCGCCCGAGCTGGTCGTCGCATTGCCTGATGAGCCCCATGTAGGCCGGGATCACCTTCTCGCGCACCTCGTCGCGCTGGAAGGCGTCGGCGACCTTGGTCTCGTGATAGGCGGCGAGGACGGGGTGCGGGTCCTCCAGCTCGGCCGTGTCGCGGACCACGGGCAGGATGTCGCCCGTCCCGTACATGTCGTGGTAGGGCGCGGGGACGATATAGGGCCAGTGCGGCTTGATGAAGGAGACATGCGCGCACCAGGGCCCCTTCGCCTGGTCCAGGAAGCGGATGGTCTCCGAGGTCAGCCAGGGCGTCTCGCTGTCCTCCTCGCGGATGTTGGCGGGCTTGTCGGCGTTCATGAACATCCAGCCCGAGGCCATCTCGCCGTTCTCGACGCCTGCGTTGGCGTAATCCGCCCAGGGGTTCTCGCCGTCGTAGCCCTTGCCCTTGAGGTATTCGTTGTAGGGCGAGCGTTTCGCGTCGTAGAACCCGTCCGGCCCCTGTCCCCAGAGCCCGTCGTCGCGTGCCCAGGCGTCGAAGCCGCAATCGGCCTGCCTTGCGCCGATCTCGGTGTCCGGCGCAAGGCCGAGGCGGGCCATGCCCTTCGCGTCGGCCTTCATGTGGGTCTTGCCGAGCAGCCAGCACGCCATGCCGAGCTCGCGCAGGTGGTCGCCGAGCGTGATCTCTCCGACCCGGAGCGGGAAGCCGTTCCACTGCGCCCCGTGCGACGAGACGTAGCGCCCGGTGTAGAAGCTCATCCGCGAGGCGCCGCAGATCGGCGACTGGACATAGGTGTTGGTGAAGCGCACGCCCCGCGCCGCGACGCGGTCGAAATTCGGCGTGTGCAGATGCGGGTGCCCGGCGCAGCTCAGATAGTCGAACCTGAGCTGGTCGTACATGACGAACAGGATGTTCATGCGCCTCCTCCCTTGACGTCCCGGTCGGCGGGGCCGGGATTGGCCCTTGCTAGCCGCTTCCCGGGGCGGGAGCGAGAGCCGAAATGTTGATGGATATAACCCTAGGGAATAGCCCCCTGGAAGACATTGGCCGCCTCCTGGCTCACGCAATCGCAGAAACAGCGCAGGGCCGGGGTGGGGGGCCGGTCCGAGGCGGTGGTGATCGCGATCCGGGCGGGCCGGATCGGGGGCCGGATGTCGAGCGCCCGGATCCGCCACTGGGCCAGCGTCTGTTCCAGAAGCAGGCCGGGGTAGGTGCAGAGGAAATCGCTGTCCTGCACCATGGCGAGCACGGAGGAGATGGATTCCGACGTCACCCGCGCCACGGGCGGGTTCAGCCCGCGCGAGGTGAAATGGCGCTGGAGGTAGGGCAGCCTCGCCTGCGTGCCGATCATCAGCCAGTCGCCCTCGACCAGCTGGGCGAGGTCGGTGCAGCTGCGCCAGCGCGAGCTCTCGCCGGTGATGACCGAGACGGGGGTCTCGACGAGGAAGGCGACCGAGAGGCCCGCGACGTCCTTGCCCTGCGGCTCGGGCCCGATGACGAGATCGACGACCCCGTCGCGGACGGGCCCGAAGGCAATGGGCTCATGCCCGCCGGTGATCTGGACATGCACCTTGGGAAAGCGCTTGCGGAACCGCTTGATGGCGCCCGCGATCAGGCGGTTGGCGGCCAGCGGCGAGACGGTGACCGTGATCCGGCCGGTGCCCTCGCCGCGGCGCTGGTCGATCTCTTCCTGCATGCGCCGCATCTCGGCCTGGATGACGCCGGCGCGGTGCAGGATCGCGCGGCCGTCCTCGGTGGCCACCACGCCCGAGGGCGCGCGCTGGAAGATGGCGACGCCCAGCTCGGCCTCGGCCTGGCGCAGCGCCTTGGTCACGGCGGGCTGGGTCCGGCCCAGGTGTTTCGACGCGGCCCGGATCGACCCGGCGCGGTCGATCGCGAGGATCATCTCGATGTGCTGGAGTTTCAGCATGGGTGCGCTCCGGAGGGGTGATGCCTGCAGGTTATCGCATCAAACCTTCCGGCGCATCCCCGCGCCGTCGACATGACGCGCACTGAAGTTCCCGCGATCTGCGGGCCTGCGGCGGTCTCCCGCGCAGGCGTCGGGGCGGTTCCGGCAGAGGATCGCCGGGCGGGCCGGGGGGCGGTTGCGGCTGCGGGACGGGTGGTTAGCTCTTTGCACGAGCGGCGGCGCTGCCTGCGCCGCTTCCTCTCAAACAGGCATCCGGAGGATGACATGACGACACTGACTTCCAAGCTGCTTCGCGGCTCGATCATCGCGGGCCTCGCGCTCGCCCCCGTCTCGGCGCTCGCGCAGGAGACCACCGCGCCCGAGGCCGACGCCACCCCGCAGGCCGCGCCCGAGATGACGTCGCCGGACACCGGGGCGGAAGAGTTCAGCGAAGCGCAGCTCGAGAGCTTCATCGACGCGACAGTGAAGATCCAGGAGCTGCGCACCGAATTCATGCCGCAGATCGAGGCGGCCGAGACCGAGGAGGACGCGCAGGCCCTGGCCGAGCAGGCGCAGACCGAGATGCAGAATGCGGTCGAGGACACCGAGGGCCTCGATGTGGCGACCTACAACCAGATCGGCCAGGCGGCCCAGTCCGATCAGGAGCTGAACGCGCGCCTCGTCGCGATGCTGCAGGACCGCGCGCCGCAGCCCGGCACCGCGCCCGCGCCCAGCGACGAGGGCTGAGGACATCCTCCCCCCCCCCGGCCGGGGTGAATGCCCGGCACCGGAACGCCGTCCCCTCGGGGGCGGCGTTTCTCTTGTGCGGAGGCGGGTCAGCCCGAGCCGATCAGAACCCCCGCCGCGAAGACCAGCGCCCCGCCCAGCACGACCTGGAAGGCGGCGCGGAAGAACGGCGTCTCCATGTAGCGGTTCTGGATCCAGGCAATCGCCCAGAGTTCGAGGAAGACGACGATGAAGGCGGTGATCGTCGCGGTCCAGAAATCGGGGATCAGGTAGGGCAGGGCATGGCCCAGCCCGCCGACCGTCGTCATCACGCCCGACGCCAGACCCCGTTTCACCGGAGAGCCCCGCCCGGACAATTCGCCGTCGTCCGAGGCGGCCTCGGTGAAGCCCATCGAGATGCCCGCGCCGACGGAGGCGGCGAGGCCGACGAGGAAGGTCGTCCATGTGTCCTGCGTCGCGAAGGCCGTGGCGAAGATCGGCGCGAGGGTCGAGACCGAGCCGTCCATCAGCCCCGCAAGCCCCGGCTGCACCCATGTCAGGACGAACTGGCGGTGGGCGGAGCGGTTCTCGGCCGCGCGGGCGTCGTCGTCCAGATGCGCCTCGGCCAGCGCATTCGCGTGCCGCTGGTGCCCCGCCTCGGCGGCGGCGAGATCGCCCAGCAGGGCCCGGGTCGCGGGATCGCTGCTGCGCTGCGCGGCGATGTGGTAGAAGTGCTCCGCGTCATGTTCCATCGCCTCGGCCTCGGCGCGGATGCGCTCGATCCCGAGGTTCTCGACCAGCCAGACCGGGCGCCTCGCGTAATAGCCCGCCACATGCTCGCGCCGGATCAGCGGGATGGTGCCCTCGAAGCGCGATTCGAACAGGGCGATCAGGCGCCTGCGGTGTTCGTCCTCCTCGGTCGCCATGCCGTCGAAGACGGCGGCGGTATCGGGGAAGTCGGACCTCAGCCGTTCGGCATAGCTGCGGTAGATGCGGGCGTCGTCCTCTTCGGACGAGATGGCGAGCGCGAGCACCTCCTTCTCGGAGAGGTCGCGGAAATGCCGGCGTTGCGTGAAGAAGCGCATCTGGGCCTCTTGTTTAGAATGGTTCTAAGCCATACCTAGCGAGGCAGGCACCCCACGGCAAGACTTCCTGACATTCTGCCGGCGCGATGCTTGCCGGAACTGAACAGTTCTGTTTAACGTTGTGTCAGGAGGAGTTATCGGAGACTTCCATGAACGCCCATGACACGGCCATCCGCCGGGGCCGCAAGTTCGAGCAGGTGCTGGAGGGCGCACGCGAAGTCTTCCTCGCCGAGGGCTTTGAGGGCGCGGGCGTGGACGAGATCGCCCGCAAGGCGGGCGTGTCGAAGGCGACGCTGTACTCCTACTTCCCCGACAAGCGCCTGCTGTTCTTCGAGGTCGCCAAGCGCGAATGCATGAAGCTCTCGGAAGACGCGATGGAGCTGATGAACACGCCGAAGCCGGTGCGCGACGTGCTCGAGATCGCGGCCCACCGCCTGCTCGAGTTCTTCAATTCCGACCTGTCGATCAACGTCTTCCGGGTCTGTATCGCGGAATGCGAACGCTTCCCCGAGCTGGCGCAGGAATTCTACCGCAACGGGCCCGCGCTCGGACGGGCGCGGCTGGTGGAGTTCCTCGATCGCGCCCGCGCGCGCGGGCAGCTCGAGATCGACGACGTGGAGATGGCGGCCGACCAGTTCGCCGAGCTCTGCAAGTCGCGTGTCTTCACCGACCGGATCCTCGGGATCCGGGGAGAGTTCGCCGACAACGAGCTGGCGATGATCGCGGGCGAGGCGGTCGAGACCTTCATGAGCCGCTACGGCCGGTCCGACTGACCGCGCCGGTCAGTCGAGGCGGCGCACCATCATCTGGTTGCCCGAGCCCTTCCGGGTCTCGAAGGCCTTGAGCTCCTGCACGAGGTCGGAAAGCTTCCGCTTGCCGTAGGACCGGGTGTCGAAATCCGGGTTCTCGGCGGTGATGTACTGGCCGACCTGGCCCAGCGGATACCATTCGTCGTCGCTTTCGATCCGGTCCATCGCCCGGCGGATCAGCGGCACCGCCTCGATCGGCTTCATCTTGCCCTGCGGCTTCTCGGCGCCGGTCTCCTTCTCGGGTTCCTCGGCGATGTTCTCGATCAGGACGAAGCGGTTGCAGACGTTGCGCAGGCTTTCCGGCGCCTTCGCCTCGCCGATGCCGATCACGTCGAGCCCCTGTTCCCGGATGCGGTTGGCAAGCGCCGTGAAGTCGCTGTCGGAGGAGACCAGCACGAAGCCGTCGAAGCGGCCGGTGTGCAGGATGTCCATCGCGTCGATCACCAGCCCGATGTCGCTGGCGTTCTTGCCCTTGGTGTTCGCCGTCTCCTGATGCGCCACGAGGCCCAGCGACCGGGTCTGTTCCGCCCAGGGGCGCAGCCGTTCGGCCGACCAGTCGCCGTAGACCCGGCGCAGGGCGGGCTCCCCGAAGCGCGTCACCTCCTTGAGCACCGCCGCGGCATGGCGGGCGGGGATGTTGTCGGCGTCGATCAGGACGGCATAGAGCGGGCGGCTGTCGGGCATGGGGTCTCCTTCGGTTTGGCCCCTCCTATCCCGCGGGGCGGCGATTGCATAGGGTGCGCGCACCGGGCGCGCCCCGGGGGAAGGATAGGCGGGAGAATGGCACAGACAATCGCGCATATGGCGCTGGTGGTTCGCGACTACGACGAGGCGATCGCCTTCTACACCGGGGTGCTGGGCTTCGAGCTGGTCGAGGACACCTACCAGCCCGAGCAGGACAAGAGATGGGTCGTGGTGCGTCCCTCGGGGGGCGGCGCTTCGCTGCTGCTGGCCCGCGCGTCGTCGGACCGGCAGGCGGCCTTCATCGGCGACCAGGCGGGCGGGCGCGTGTTCCTGTTCCTGCAGACGGACGATTTCTGGCGGGATTACCGCAGCTACCTGGCCCGCGGCGTGCAGTTCGAGCGCGCGCCGAAAGAGGCGCCCTACGGGACGGTCGCGGTCTTCCGCGATCTCTACGGCACTCTCTGGGATCTCGTGGAGTTCTCGGACGGCCCTCAGCGCCCCGAAAGCGCGGCGGCCAGCGTGTCGTAGACCAGCCGGATGCGGCGCGAGGAATGCAGCTCCCGGTGGGTGACCAGCCAGACCGGGACCTGCACCACCGCGAGGTCGGGCAGGATCGCCTCGATCCCCGGCGTCCGGGCCGCGATGTCGTCGGCCATGACGCCGATGCCCAGCCCTTCGCGCACCAGCGCCCAGTAGGCGAGGCCGCTGTCGGTGGAATGGGTGACCTGCGCCGGCGCGACGGGGATGCCGCGCAGGCCCAGCTGGCGGGCGTAATCCTCGGCCGGACCCATGGCGATGAAGCTGGCGCGGGCGAGATCGGCGAGAGAGGCGGGCCGGCCGATGCGGTCGAGGTAGCCGGGGGTCGCGTACATCCGCGCCGTGCCCTCGGCGACCAGCCGCGCGGTCAGGTCGCCCTGGGTCGGCCGGACGTGG
>Ga0098072_100298_pt1 | contig 8019 bp, 6 predicted proteins | sample 30_taG_FD_84644 | JGI IMG/M metagenome (GOLD analysis project Ga0098072, IMG submission 84644) | Marine viral communities from Cariaco Basin, Caribbean Sea - 30_WHOI_OMZ | ecosystem: Environmental > Aquatic > Marine > Oceanic | place: Caribbean Sea: Cariaco Basin | collected 2014-11-14 | reverse complement strand
CTTCTGGGCACCATTGACGCATTTCAGCCAGTTTCATTTTGTTTGACAAAACGGCTGAAATCCGTCATATTTTACCCCTATTTTGCTTCATGGCGTTCCACGAGATACCACTTAATCCCATCGATTTGGGGGCAAGGTTGGGGGCAAATTTGAGCTTTTTGTCCCATAGTGTTTTTTCTTGCCCCCAAACGTGCCCGATCATTTTGGATTATAAAGGGAATCGCAAGCGCCTTCGGAAACGAAAGGGTGCTTATGCCTTTGAACGATGCAACCATCCGGGCGCTCAAGCCTGCAGCCAAATCTTTCCGCAAATCGGACGGGCGCGGCCTCTATATCGAGGTTTATCCCCACGGCGCAAAGCTTTGGCGATTCAAGTATCGCTTCCTCAACAAGGAAAAGCGCGTCGCGCTCGGAGCCTATCCCGACGTTTCGCTCGCTCAGGCCCGCAAGAAGCGCGATACCTTCCGCGAACAGCTTGCGCAGGGAATCGATCCAAGTGCCGAGCGCAAGCGTGCGAGGCTGGTTGCCAAGATCAGCGCGGCCAACACTTTTAAGGAAGTCGCCGAGGAATACATCGACACAAAACTACGGAAGGAAGGTAAGGCGCAAGTCACCATCGACAAGGCCCATTGGCTGGTTTCGCAGTTCACCGCCATTGCCGATATGCCTGTCAGCGACATCAAGCCCATTGAAGTGCTTGCTGTCCTCAAACGGCTGGAGGGAGTCAGGAAGCATGAAACAGCGAAGCGCTGCCGTTCCTTTGCCAGCCGTGTATTCCGTTACGCGGTCGCCACTGCACGCGCCGAAGCCGATCCCGCCGCTTTACTCAAGGGCGCGTTGATTGCGCCCAAGGTCAAGCATCATGCGGCGTTGATTGACCCCGTTGACGTTGGCATCTTGCTCCGGGCCATCGACGCCTATTCAGGCGCGCCGATCACCCGCCTAGCCTTGCAGATCGCCCCGCACGTCCTAGCGCGCCCCGGGGAGCTGCGCATGGCGAATTGGCGCGAATTCGATTTCGAAGCGGCGATTTGGAAAATTCCCGAAGAACGGATGAAGATGCGCCGCCCGCATGTCGTGCCGCTATCGCGGCAGGTGATTGGCTACCTGATTGAGCTGCAGCAGTTCAGTGGGCCTTCCGGCTTCGTCTTTCCGGCGTTCCACACGAGCCGCCGACCGATGAGCGAGAACACGATGAATCAGGCGTTCCGCCGCATGGGCTATGCCAATGATGACGTCACGGCCCACGGGCTGCGGACCACCGGATCGACCTTGCTCAATGAGTCCGGGATATGGAATCCGGACGCCATTGAGCGGGCATTGGCCCATGCTGATAGCAATGCCGTTCGCGGCATCTACAACCGAGGGCAGTATTGGGAGGAGCGAGTCAAAATGATGCAATGGTGGAGCGACTATCTCGATGAGTTGCGTGATGGCGCTACTATTTTGCCGTTGAACAAGTCAGCATGATCGCCGCCAAGAGGAAGAGCAGTCAATCCCTACTCGAAATCAGGGTCATTGCGGGGCGAGGGGGCACGGTATCGAGGCGGATCAGCGATCCATCGGTTGAGTTCGGATTCTTTCCACCCTGCGCCGCTGATACCCAGCTTAATTCGGGGCGGAAACGTTCCTTCTTCCATTTTGCGATAGACAGTCGAGCGGGACAGGCCGGAGCGGTGGAGTACGGTCTTGAGGCGAATGATGCGATCTGGTTCAGGCATAGTCCTGGTTCCATTTGTTGAGCGTTGGTGACCCCCCGCGAACAATTTCGGCTGTGTTGGGTAAATAGAAAAGAATGTTTTTGGCGCATCGAAGTGCCGCGCAGAGAAAGCGGCGCACGGCGGTTTTGCCACGCGGCTCGATTGCGCGCGGCGCCACATGGGACGAGATTTATTTGCTGCCTACCGGCTACGCAATCTGCTTGAGAAGCACCGCATCATGATGGCTGACTGGGCGAACTATATCGAAGGGAGAAAGCAACAATGAACGCCCTTGACCAAGCCATCCCCATATATTGGTATAGACGAGAGCGGAAACGCCCGTTTGACACGCGCAATGATGACGCGCCAGCGCCAAGCGCGTCATCACTGCGCGTTGATGCTTGCCAACTCGGCATCAAACTTTCAGAGTGAGCGGCACCATGCGCACCGATCTCGATCACCTTCCGGCAGCCAAGCAACGCGAGATCGACCGCGTGAAGGCGATTATCTTCGAAGAGTTCGAAGACGCGCTGGCGCTCGCAAAGCATGAGTGGAAGAAGAAAGGGAAGATCGAGAAGATCATCCTCTATGGCAGCTACGCAAGGGGCGGCTGGGTCGATGAACCGCACACGGCCAAAGGCTACCGTTCGGACTTCGATATCCTGATCATTGTCAATGACAAGCGGCTGACCGACAAGGTCGATTACTGGCTGAAGCTCGACAACCGCCTCATCCGCGAACTTGCCATCGACAAGACACTGCGCACGCCGGTCAACTTCATTGTCCACACGCTCGGCGAGGTGAATGACGGCTTGGCGCATGGCCGCTACTTCTTCATGGACGTCGCAAAGGAAGGCATCGCACTCTACGAAGCCGATGGCCGCCAACTCCATGTACCCAAGCCCAAGACGCCTGAGCAGGCTCTCGCTATGGCAAAAGAATATTTTGACGAGTGGTTTCCTGCGGCCGGTGGGCGACAGAAAATTGCTAAATTTGCAATCGCTGAAGGGTTATATAAACACGCTGCGTTTGAACTGCACCAAACCGCCGAAACGCTTTACCACTGTGTATTGCTGGTCTGCACATTCTACACACCTCATGTTCACAATCTCGGGTTTTTGCGTACGCAAGCCGAGCGGATCGATATGCGGCTGGTAAACGCTTGGCCTCGCGAATTACGTACAGATCGTTCGCGGTTCGAGAAGTTGAAAGAAGCGTACGTGAAGGCTCGCTATTCCAAGCACTATAGTATCAGCGAAGAAGAATTGACTTGGCTCGATGAGCGGATTGAGGAACTTGGTCGCGCCGTTCATGGGGTTTGCTCTGAGCGGATTTCTGATCTCGAAAAGCGGGTTTAAACGCCTTCATTGCTCAAACAACTAAGCGGGGGGCCAACGGCAACTTTTCTTTCAGGGCCATCCATCAGAAATACTTGTCGCCGCGATTATCAAATGCACTCTTCGTTCCTTCCAAAATGTTGACTAAGTTTTTGTTTGATTTTGCCTCTTCGATTGATCCAGAATAGTAGCTGATTTTCGAGCCATCTCGCCTTTCGAATTTCGCGGCAATGATCTGTTCCGCATCACATACAACGGCAAGATTAGGATTATGAGTCACCATTATAATTTGGCGGTTTTGCTTGGCCTCTTCGATTACAGGGACAAGTAAACTTACGATGGTTTCGTTATCCAAATTCTCCTCGGGCTGGTCGAGGATGATAGGGTTTCTACCCTTATCAACCAGCAGATAGAAAATCAGCAACAGCGCTCCTCTTTGGCCAGGAGATAGCTGTTCAATAGGAGTTTCCTGGAACAGCAAGGTATATTTGGGCGCCAAATATTCCAGGCCAAACAGATAGTCATAAAACTCCTCTGGGTTACGATCTTTGCGAAGCATCGCGCGAACGCCGCTTACACCCTTTTCTAGCGAAGCAGCGGTTTTTTCTACCATCGCTGCCATTTCTTTTATGAACCCTGTAGCGCCATCAGCTGTTTGGAATCCAAACTGGTCTGTATAATTTTTGACGACCGCGCGGCTTTCGTCCTCACCTCTCAGATCTCCAGTATTCTGCTTTAAGATGGAGAAAATTGTTTCTGACATTGCATCTGGAAATGCAGCTAAATTCGCTTGGAATTGAAGCTTGTATTCCTCTTGGATTAGATTGTTTTCGATAATAAGCTGTTGAATGGGGGCGAACATTTCTGCACGCGCCTTCCGTTGCCCATCTAGGACCGTGTAGATTTCTTCGCTAATCGTTAACCGATTGATTTTGAGGGCCGCCAATTTCTCTGGAAGCGATGCAATCAAAGCAAGGCGTGTTTCCAAGCCAACCTTACTGTCAGGGGTGTTAGCATCGCCTGTAACCTCATCAATCTTAGCGGTCCACTGGCGCAGCTCTTCTAAATAGCTCTGTCGAAGCTTTTGAGGCTCGTTAAGCGCGCTTGCTGCGGTTTTACGCCCATCCTCTATTTTTTGTTTTTCAACCTCACTGGTTTGGATATCGACTCTGCATTTCTCAAGGGCTGCAATGTTTTCGGTGACAACGTTTTTGAGGGCGTCATCTTTGATCTCGAACTTAACTACATCCGGAACAGCTAATCCCAGCTTGGCCAGTTCCTCGGAAATCTCGATGCTGAATTTGTTGAACTGTCCTTTAAAGAGCGCAATTTGATCCGAGGCGGCTTTGGCTGCCTGCCTTTTGGTGGCTAATTCATTCTGAATTTTGACAAGCTCTTTATGCCTGGTTTCACGTTCACTTTCTTGTGCCGCCAATTCTTCGAGCTTGGTCGCAGCCGCTTCTTGCGCGGGAGTTAGAATGTCAGAAGGCTCAGCTATTTCGTGAGGTTTCACAGCCTGTAGTTCGCTGAGTTGGAGCACCTTCAATGCAAGCTGCTCTTCCAGGTTGCTTTTGATCGCGGGATGGAGCTGGTCTTCGACCGAAACGATGGTTGCGTTCGTCGTCCCAAGATTCTTGCGTAGCTCACTTAATGCTGCGCGAACGGCGCGTTCTTGTTCTTCCACCATCTGATCGAAGCTGAGCGCGTCTAGTCGCTGATTGGACGGGATGTGCGAAAAAATAACGTCTCTTAACTCCTTTTCAAAAGCGCCTGATGAGCCTGAAACATGTGCGTTACAAAGGTCCTCAAACCTCCCTTGCGGAATGTATTTGACCAACTCTACTTTGTCGGACGCAGGATCATCGGCGAGATTCGCAAGACAAGGATCGCCGGCCTTCCAGTGCAACTCCCCTTCAAACTGACGAGCCGGCTCCCCCGATTTTCCGCGGAAGCGGTCTCGTTTCAGAAATGAAAAATGGGCTTTCTCTTGTGATCGGCCCAACACCGCAATCACGTCCGCTAAGGCGCTTTTTCCGCTGCCCTTGTTGCCGATGATCGCTACCAAATCAGCGTTTAGTTCGATGTTGCAACCATCAAACCATGTTTCGGGATGGGCACTTCCCGCGACCTTCGACAAGCAGACTCGTTCGATATAGAACGTCTTGTTGTCGTTAATTCTGGATAACTTCGGTGGCATGGCGCCGATGAAACACCGCTTTTTAGGCTCTTTAATCGCTTGCATTAGGCCCTGCCAAGTTGGGTCAGCTTTGATCCAAGTGACTCTTCCAGAAGGGTAGTCCCCGTAACCGCGTTTGTTATTTGTTCCATCCCCGATGAAGCGATGAGCGTCGCTTCCTGAAACTGGCAGGCGTGGCTTATTTCCAAGCCCCTCCTGAAATGCGTCGAAAAACCCCTCATTGCTGGGCAACTTCTGTCCAACGAAAGCGTTCCAGTATTTATCTTCCCTCGCCTCGAAAATGGGAGATGATTGGAATAGGGACATTACATAAGCATAATGCTCCGCGACCTGTATGGCAGTAAGCCCATCGTTGGTCGTGAACGGCATAAACCCGACAGCTTGATTGTCAGGCACTCCTTTGATTGCGTTCTGGTAGGAGTCTTTGGTCAACTCTGCTGTTTCGTGCCCTGCTTTTAAGGCTGCGATATCATCATGCAACACCTGCGCCTTATTGAATCCATGGGTTTGCAATTTATTGGCGGTCAGTTGCCTTGCATAATTAATCAGTCCTTCATTCGATAAAGGTTCGTCGATCAGCTCGAGTCTCAGAGCTCCCCTGAAATTTAATAGCTGCTGGGCGCTTATGTTATCGGAAAATATGACGTGAGCATTCAGCCGACGTTGCATCGGCGCACATAGTCTGAGCTCGATCCCCGGAAAAACCTTCTTATTCAGCTGCGGCGCGCCAGGCTGATCCAATCGACGCTTTAGAGCAGTCCAACCATCAAAACACCAATAGTCCATAAGGGCAAACACAGCTGGCTTCGAAGTGTTCATGGCTTCAATCATCTGATCGATAAGAGCTTCGTCATGGGCACCCACACCACTATTCTGGAACTTTGGTCCATCCCAATGAAAGGATGCTGGTGAATGGACATGCAAATCCCATGATCGCCACTCTGACCCACGCGGAAAATTTGACATTGCCCCCCCAAATCTGCTTCGGAACTTTAATGGCTTTCTTAGCCCTATGCTGTGTGTGATATCAGCATGACGGCCATGTCTGGTCAATTATGATCTGTTCGGCAATAGCGAAATCATTAAATGGACCTATTAAACGAAAGTAAAATCGGTATCAGTTCTCTGGTATCGGCACTACAAATTCACCGTGCACCGTACTTTTATCCGCAGGACTTAGACCCTGACGGACCGCTTTGGCATAAGCTCGAATGACATCGCCATTATGCAACTCTGGCGAACGGCAGTGCGGTATAGCGAATAAATGGGTGCAGTAAAGGCAGTAGCGAACAGTAAGGGCCTGAGATGGCCGCTGTAATTGGGCACGACTTGGCTATTTCGCGCCGTGCTGCATCGGCTGTCGCCAAGCCGCAGAAACCTTGCGTTCCAGTAGATTCTGGGAGCAAGCTTCGCGCTCCAAAACGGAAGCGAAGGAGTCGTGAGATGGAATATTTTGCAGGTCTCGATGTATCGATCGATGAAACCTCGGTATGCGTTGTAACCGACAAGGGCGAGGTTGTGGCGGAAGCCTCGGTGGCGACGGATCCAGTGGAGATTGCGGCTGCGTTGCAGCATTATATCGCAAGGTTGCGCCGTGTCGGCCATGAAGCAGGAGCGCTGGCGCCCTGGCGCCCTGGCTTCATGCCGAGCTGGCGGCGCTCGGCGTCCCGATCGTCTGTCTGGAAACCCGCCATGTTCGCTGAGCGATGTCTGCCCAGCGCAACAAGACCGATGCCAACGACGCACTCGGGATCGCGCATATCATGCGTACAGGCTGGTTCCGACAGGCGTACATCAAGACCGAGGACTGCTATCGGATGCGTTTGTTGCTGGTGCAGCGCCGCAGTTTGAAGCGCAAGTTCCTCGATCTGGAAAACACGATCCGCCACTCTTTGAAGGTGTTCGGCATCCGGCTCGGCACTGTCGGTCGCACAGGCTTTGAGCAAGCTGTCCGCAAAGCGGTGGCCGCAGATCCGGTACCTGCCGGCGTGATGGAATGCATGCTGCGCGCACGCGCGGCGCTGTGGCTGGAGTATCTCACGCTCAACAAGATGGTCGTCCAGATCGCGATGCGCGATGAGCTTTGCCGCAGGTTGATGGCAATACCTGGGGTCGGCCCGGTGACCGCGCTGAGCTTCAAATCTGCCATCGACGATCCCAGGCGCTTCCGCCGCTCGCGTGATGTTGCAGCCTACTTCGGCCTGACTTCGAAGCGATGGCAGTCAGGTTCTTCAATCGATGTGCAGGGCCGGATCAGCAAAGCGGGTGATCCCGAAGTGCGTCGCGCGCTCTACGAAGCGGCATCCGCCATGCTGACCCGCTTCAAGGGGCGCGACACGATCAAGACATGGGGTCTGCATCTGGCCAAGACAAAATGTCACGCCAAGGCACGCGTCGCGGTTGCACGCAAGCTGGCCACGGTGATGCATGCCATGTGGACCGACGGCACCTGCTATGTCGGCGATCCCGATGCATCTGAAACCGATGTGGCGGCGTCCTGGTCGGCCAAGGAGAAGCGGCTGAGCTATGCCCGGTCATGAGTTTAACCTGCGGTTTTGTTGCCCGTGATGGCAACTCGCTAGCTTAAGGAGGTCCGCGCAAGCGGCGAAGGAATGGTACAGTCAAGGACAACGGGAAGCACGATATCTTGCCTGTGGCAGCACTATGCTGACCACGCTCGATTGCCTGTGATGATGCCCCGTAAATCCGATAGCGACATGTGCCGCGGCGGTTCGAACGCTGCTTCAATGCAGCCAGCAAACCCCGCCGACGAGCACGGAAGATT
>Ga0098072_100295_pt1 | contig 8078 bp, 10 predicted proteins | sample 30_taG_FD_84644 | JGI IMG/M metagenome (GOLD analysis project Ga0098072, IMG submission 84644) | Marine viral communities from Cariaco Basin, Caribbean Sea - 30_WHOI_OMZ | ecosystem: Environmental > Aquatic > Marine > Oceanic | place: Caribbean Sea: Cariaco Basin | collected 2014-11-14 | reverse complement strand
GTCCGGATCGGTCTTCAACAGGGCGGCATCCGCCATGAGGAAGCGGGCATCGAACCGTTTGGGCAGGACGGTCGGCGTAATCGCCCGGAACAGGTAGGTCAGCCCCTCGCCGGTAGGCCGGTGGCCGGTGGCGGCAAAGGTCTCCCACCCTTTCGGCGGCGTGGTGTCCCAGCCCCCGGGCGTACCGAGGATCAGGCCCGTCTCTTCCCACAATTCGCGGATCGCCGCAGCAACCAGGCCGCCGGTCAGGTCCGGCTCGGCGTCGTGTCGAGCGAGGCGGGCGAGGCAGGTGGCATTCATTGGAGCAGCCAGCGGAACGGTCCAGTCGGACTTGTCCACGGCACCTCCCGGAAAGACGAAGCGCGACGGGAAGAACGACGCCGTCGCACCGCGCTGGCCCATCAGCACCTGCGGACGGGTCTCGCGGTCGCGAATCAGGATCAGGGTCGCCGCGTCCCGGGGAATTGCGGGCACTTCCGGTTCGGGGCCATCGAGGTTTTCCATTGTCTGCTCCTGCTGTTAGACCTGCCTTGCGGTCGCTGGCCGCCCGGGGATCGGGCGACCGTCATGGCTGGCGAGCAGGCCGGGGACGGCCTGCCGAAGTCTTGTTGTTACGGGTGGTATCTCGAGAAGATCTCGTCGTTCAGCTTCTGCTCATATGCGTCCCATTGCGCCTCGGTCCAGGTGCCTTCTCGAATATCGGCGACGATACCCGTCCACTTCGTCACGATCTCCGCGAAGCGGGTCACATCCGCTTCCGGTGTCTTCGCCCCACGCTCGAGCGCGGCCGAGATTACCCGGGCCTTGTCGTTCTCCTGTTGAGAGAGAATCCCGGCCTTGAGCCCGTCATCGGCCGGGCCGAAAGCGACGCCGCGCTTGGTGGCCTCCTCGATCGCCGCCAGATCGTCCTGAAGGTAGACGCGTCGCCTCAAACATGGTCGATCCCTTGCGGGGATTTCCACATGTATCGGTTTTTTGGCACGCCTCTTTGAGGCGCCGATGGACAACGGCGCGTCCTGAAGGAGGCATCGTTCCAAACAGGATCGGAGGAAGTAAATGCGGAAAAGCGGCTTGGCCGTTGTGACCGGCGGCGGCACCGGATTGGGCCGGTCCATCGCGGAGCGCTTTCTGGCGGATGGCTTCGAGGTCTTGATCACCGGCCGCGATGGCGTTCGGCTGGCCCAGGCCGCGCGGGAAATGGGCGCAACTGCGCTCTCGGGCGACGTCGCGGATGCCGAGGATGTTGCGGCTTTGGCAGAGGAGGTGCGCGGGCATGGGGTGCTTCTGCGCGTTCTGGTCAAAAATGCCGGCGTCATGCCCATGTCACGACTTTCGGACCGGGTTGATCGGCTGTTCTCCGACCGGGACCAGGCAATGCGTATCAACCTGACCGGAACCCTGCGTGTCACCCACGCCCTGGCACCTCTGATCGCCGCACCTGGCGGGCGGATCGTCAACCTCTCCTCCATCGTTGCCCGGACGGGCGGCAGCGCACCGGGATTGCTGGCCTATACCGCGACCAAGGGCGGGATCGACGGGCTGACCTTCGCGCTGGCGCGCGAGCTGGCGGAACGGGGAATTACGGTGAACGCCGTGGCGCCGGACAGCATGGACGGCACCGCGATGACCGCCGACCTGGGCGACGAGCGCAAGGCGCGGATCAACGCGAACATTCCGCTCGGCGCGCTTGGCACGCCGGGCGACATTCCGGGCGCCGTCGCCTATCTGGCCGGCCCCGGCGGTGGATATGTGACCGGCCAGGTTCTGCATGTGAACGGAGGCTGGCGTTTTGGATAGGCTCGAGAATTCGCTTTTTGACATGACGGGCCTGCGGGCGCTCGTCACCGGGTCGAGCCGCGGCATCGGACGCGCCACCGCCGAACGGTTCGCGCAGCATGGCGCGCAGGTCGTCGTATCGGGGCGGAAGATCGGCCCGGCGGAAGAGACCGCCGCGGCGATCAATGCCACCTTCGGGCGCCCGGCCGCGCAGGCCGTGGCTGCGAACATCGCCGACAGGGACAGCCTGGCAGCGCTGATCGACGAAAGTGTCAGGATCATGGGCGGCATCGACGTGCTGGTCTGCAACGCGGCCATCCACCCTTACGTCGGCCCGGCGATGGAAACTCCAGACAGCGTGATGCGCAAGATGATGGACGCCAACGTCATGGGCAACCATTGGCTCTGCCAGATGGTCCTGCCCGGGATGGCCGACCGCGGCTTCGGGCGGATCGTCATGGTTTCGTCCATCGCCGGACACATGGGGAGCGGGACGTTTTATTCCTATTCCATCTCCAAGGCGGCGGACATGGAAATGGCGCGCTGCCTCGCGGCGGAATACGGCGCCCGAAACATCCGGGTGAACGTTATCGCGCCGGGGACGGTCAAGACCTCGATGGCCGCGGCGGTGATGAACGACGAGGCCTTGATGCGGCGCGAGATGCGGCGCAACACCACCGGCCGCTTGGGCGAACCGGACGGGAGCGCGGGCGTTGCCGTGATGCTGGCCGCGCCGGCGGGGGCTTACCTGAATGGTCAGGTGATCGACGTCGACGACGGATTTATCATGTCATACTGAGGACCTCACGACGGGGCGGCAGGCCGGATCCGGCGCAGCCACAGCATCCACAGCGCCAGCGCCAGGCAGGCGGCCGAGGCAGAGGGGCCCAGCATCCTGATCCCGGCCAGATCGACGATCGTCCCTGCCACCACCGGACCGACTGCCGCGCCAGCAAACATCATCGACGCATTGACCGGAAAGAGCCGCGCGGTCAGGTCCGGCGCAAGCTGCGACAGGCGATGTTGTGCCGCAGGGGCAAAAGTTGAACAGAGCCGCCCCCGTCGCAAGGCACAGCACAGCCCCGGTGACGGGGCCCCACGCCAGGGCCGTCAGGGCGAAGGTCACGGGCACGCCCAGCCCGAACTGGATCGCCATCACTCACAATGGTCCGATATGGTCCAGCAACATCCCCGTCGCCAGCGTTCCGACCAGCACTCCTCTCCCCATCACCACGAGCAATTGCGGAACCCATTCGAACCCGACCTGAGCGGCGATGATTGCGGCGACGAAGGTGTAGATGAAGTTCGTTGCAAGCGAGCAGGCCGCCGTCATCGCCAATGCCAGACCGACGCCGGGCCGTGCCAATGCCCCGCGCAGGTCGGATGCACCTGCACCGGCGACAGGGCGTACAGCAGGCACGACGACAAGCAGCGCCAGCGCCATCACAGCTGCCATCGCCGCGACGGCCGTGAAGCTGACCCGCCATCCGACGTGGATCGCCAGCCAGGCCCCCAACGGAATGCCTACGATCTGCGACAGCGACACGCCCAGATAGATCGCCGTCAGCACCCGGCCCCGGGCATCGGGCATCGTTTTCTCGACGGCCAATGCGGCTGCCGTCGGGGTGTAGAGCGCCGAGCCAATCGCGGCGCACATCCGCGCACCGATCAGCACCAGAAGAGCAGGGGCCAGCGACGAAGCCAGCGCGGCTGCGGCGCAGATCGCCATTGCCAGAGTCAGGGCGCGACGATAGCCGAGGTATGTCGTCACCATTCCCAGCATGGGCGATGCAATGGCGTAGGTCGTCGTGAAAGCCGCGACCAGCAGCCCGGCCGCGGTCGCCGAAAGGTCGAATTCGGCCCTCAGTTGCGGCAGGAAGCCCACCAGCACAAAGCCGGACAGTACCGAGACGAAATTGAACAGCACGAGGGTCGGCAGCAGGATGCGCGGCCGGCCCGGATGTAGCCCCGGAAGTAGCGTCGTCACCCGACCAGCACCTCGATCCCTGGTCCGGGTTCGTCCGCATAGAGAGCGTCGACCAGAGCGGCACGTCGGGCGAGCACCGTATTCTGACTGATGGCCCGCTTGTCCGACAGCTCTCCGGTCTCGATATTCGGCAGTTCCGCTGTCAGGACGTAGCGGCGGATGGTGCGCGACCCGGGCCCGTCCGCGGTCTGTAAGCTGCCCATGCGGGACGAGATCTCGCGACGCAGGGCAGGGTGCGATACCACGTCTGCAAGCGGGGCGTCGGACGGCAATCCAGCCAGTTTCCGGCAGGCACCCGGCTCAGGGAACAGAATAGCGGTCAGGTGCGGCCGGTCGGGGGCGCAGATGACGACATCGGAGCAGAGCGGCGCGAAAACGCCGATGATTGCCGCCCGCAGGTCGGCGACCTGCACCCAGGTGCCCGAGGCCAGCTTGAAGTTCTCGGCGATCCGGCCGTCGAACCGCAGGCCGAGCGCCTTGTCCTCGCTGTCGATCCAGGCCACGGCATCGCCGGTGCGGTAATAGCCTTCCGCATCGAACGCTTCAGCCGTCTTGTCGGGGCTGCGCCAGTAGCCGGGCGTGACGCAGGGACCCTTGAGCCGCAGCTCCAGCTTTTCGCCCACCGGGGCGATGCGCACCGCGACCGCCGGCACCGGGATGCCGACCAGCGCCTTGAAGTCCGGGGCGAAATTCGCGCTCATCGGGGTCGGCCGGCCTCGGTGCAGTCGACACCTGAGGTGATCATCACTCTTCGGCCCGTCTCTTCCACCGCATGTGTATCCAGCGAACGCCACGCATGCTGGGGCAGCACCGCCCCGCCACAGTAGATCAGCTTGAGAACGCGATAGGAAGTCGCGCGCAATTCGCGGTCTGTCGCCAGTGCCTCGACCAGCAGGCCGAGTTCGCCGGGCGTGTTCAGATAGAGGTTGGTCGGCACTTCGCGCAGGTTGCGCAGCGTGGCGTCGAATTCGCCCGGCATGGGGCGCCCGTTGTCGATCCTGAGGTGCCCGCCGGAATAGAGGACCATGCCGAATTGTGCGTGCCGCCGAACGGGTGGTGCCAGGGCAGCCAGTCCACCATCCGCGCGGGTTCGTCCAGCAGCATACGGAAGGTCTGGGCGACCTGCTGGCGCTGACTGGTCAGCATCCGCTGTGGAAAGATCACGGCCTTGGGCATCCCAGTCGTGCCCGAGGTGAAGAGGAGCTTGCCGATGCTGTCCGGGGTCAGTGCAGCATGCGCGGCCTCGACGGCGTCCGTCGCACGCCCCTCCTCGAGCGCCACGAATGGCGTCACCTCGCGACCCCCGGTCGGGCTTGGGGGGAGCGTCCATTGTCAGCGTCCCCTGAACACGGGCTTGCGCTTGTCCTTGAACGCCGCGACCGCCGGCATCGTAGTCGACGTTGCCGGCGATGCGCCCCATCTCGGCAAAACTGCCGGTATCGAACAATGCCTCAACCCGTTCGCGGGCCGACAGGCGGCCGCGGGAATGCTGCCCGGCCTCTGCCTCAGCGCCGCCCATCTCGCGGCCGATGCGGCGGCGGGCGTGCAGTTCTGCCGCATTCTCGCGTTCGGGGGGGCGTTCGGCGCTCATGGCAAGGGTACTCCCGGTTTGTAAGGCCAACTTCTCAGGCCGAAGCGCTGGCAATAATCGCATTTTGGTGCGGTCGCACGTATCTGCGTTCTCAGCGCCCCAGCCAGCGCGGCGGACGCTTCTCGGCGAACGCCAGCGCCCCTTCACGCGCATCCGCCGACGCCATGATCCGGTCGGCGATGGCGTCCTGGATCGGGATGCTTTCCGCGACCGTCCAATCCTGCTGGCGCAGCATCACATCCTTGCTGGCCTCGACGGACAGGGGCGCATTGGCGGCGATGCCCCGGGCCAATTCCCGAGCCGCGGCCAGAGCCTGTTCCGCCGGAACCAGCCGGTTCACAAGGCCAAGCTGCGCGGCCTGGGGCGCGTCCAGCATGTCGCCGGTCAGGGCAAGCTCCATCGCGATGTTCTGCGGGATCTTGCGTGGCAGCCGGAAGAGGCCCCCGCCGGTCGCCGCCAACCCGCGCCGCACCTCGGGCAGGCCGAAGTGTGCAGTGTCGCCCGCAACCACCAGATCGCAGTTCAGCACTGTCTCGAATCCTCCCGCCACTGCGGGCCCCTCGAGGGCTGCTATCACCGGCTTGGCCAGGACCGCATCGTTGAAACCGAAGAGGCCGCGCTCCCCGATCCGCGGGTCCTCACCCCTGGCAAATGCCTTCAGTTCCATTCCCGAGCAGAAGCAGCCGCCCGTCCCGCTGATGATCGCGACGCGCAACGCGGGGTCAGCTTCGAACCCGAGGATGGCGGCTGCGACCGCCTCGGACAGGGCGCGGTTCGCGGCATTGCGCACTTCGGGGCGGTTGAGGGTGATGGTCAGGATCCCGTCGCGGTGATCCAGCAGGCAAATGTCCGTCACGAGGTGCTCCGGGTCGGATGTCTGCCGAACCCTCGCGCCGTCTCTGCCGTTTGCCATGGCGAAACGGAGGTCTGTCCGCATCCCGCACGTATGTAGGAAAAGGCGCGAGTGCCGCTGCTTCGGGTTCCGCCGCGATGCGGGACGCCGAATTATCCCGCTTGAAGCGGGCAGCGGAAGGCTCCGTCATGCATCTTGCACTCGACACCCTGCGGATCGACGTTCTTCCCGAGATCGCGCATCTGATGGTCCCGAAAGCCTTCCTGTTCGAGGGGCTGACCCCCGAGGACGGGGCCCGCAACGCGGACTGGCTGGGGCCGGAGTTCATCGCCCCCGACACGCTGGAGCTGGGCATGGCCTTCCAGAGCGTCGTTCTGCGCTTCGGCAGGGAGGTGGTGCTGGTGGACAGCTGCAACGGCAACCACAAACAACGGCCGACCGCGCAATGGCAGCACGACCTGCGCTCGGACGCTTTCCTGCACAATCTCGCAGCGCTCGGCCTTGCGCCAGGGGATGTGACGATGGTGATCTGCACGCACCTCCATTGCGATCACGTCGGCTGGAACACCCGGCTTGAGGACGGCCGCTGGGTTCCGACCTTCCCGAAGGCGCGTTACCTGTTCGGGCGCACGGGTGACGAGCATTTCGAATGCGCTTCACCGGGCGGGGCAGGTGGTGAACCACGGCTCGTTCACCGACAGCGTGCTTCCGGTGGTCGAGGCAGGGCTGGCGAAGCTGGTGGCCGACGATGCCGTCATCGCCACAGAGGTGGCGGAGCGAGTATTTCTGCGTGCGGCACCAGGTCATTGCGTGGGTCACGTCTGCGTCCATGCCGAGGCAGGCGCCCGGTCGGCCATCGTCGCGGGCGACGCGCTGCATCACCCGATCCAGTTCGACCTTCCCGACCTCGTGCTGCGCGCCGATGCGGACCCGGGCGAGGCGATCCGCACCCGCCGTTCGCTGATGGAGCTATGTGCGGGGAGCAGCACCGTCCTTGTGGTCGGCCATATACCGCACTGGACCATCGGCCGGGTCGTACCGCACGGTGACCGGTTCCGACTTCACGACGCCTCGGCCCAGAGCCGGTAGACCTCGGTCGCTGTCCCGGCAAAGAGCCGCGCGCGCTCGTCCGCGCTGAAGGAGGCGGTGATCTTCTTGAACGTGTTCCAGAGGACGGTCCAGCCGACTGATCCCTTGTCCACCGGGAAGTTGCTTTCGAACATCGCCCGCGCCGGGCCGACGGTCTCTATCGCGGTCTCGACAATGGGTGCCCAGAGGCGGGCAAGCTCGTCCGACCCCGGCGGCCTATCCCGCGCGAAAAGGTCGAACCCACCAAGCCGCATGCCCAGTCCGCCAAGCTTCACGCGGACGTTGGGCAGGTCCCTTAGCGTCGCAAGGCAACGGCGCCAATCGGCAAAACTCTCCCCCAGGCGGCCCGAGAAGGGGCCGGTGCCGACCGGGCCGCCGAAATGGTTCAGCACGATGGCGGTTTCGGAATACGAGCGGGAGAGGTCCGCCAGCTCCTCGATCTGGGTGTGATAGATCCACGCGTCGAACGACAGGCCTGCGGGCGCCAGCCGGGCGAAGCCTGCGCGGAAGGCGGGGTCCGACAGCAGCCCCCGCGGCGCGGCGGTGAAGCCGCTGACGACCCGCGGATCGGGATGCCAGGCCGCAAACTGGCGGATGCCGCGCAGTGCTGCAGAGGCTGTGGCATGAGCCTCAAGCGCCGCGGCAGTGGCGTCGCCCTGCGTGAGGTCGGCCCTGGCCACCAGCGCCGCGCAGAGGTGCCCATCGCCATAGCGCCCTGCATGCGCCTCCGTACGGACTCGCTCGGCAAACCGTGTTTCGCCTACCGGCCTCAGGTGCAGAGG
>Ga0098072_100276_pt1 | contig 8762 bp, 9 predicted proteins | sample 30_taG_FD_84644 | JGI IMG/M metagenome (GOLD analysis project Ga0098072, IMG submission 84644) | Marine viral communities from Cariaco Basin, Caribbean Sea - 30_WHOI_OMZ | ecosystem: Environmental > Aquatic > Marine > Oceanic | place: Caribbean Sea: Cariaco Basin | collected 2014-11-14 | reverse complement strand
TACTCCATATCAACTAGCTCGTGGACGGCCTGGTGAATCCGCTTCTGAGACCAACCGGTCAGATCACGGAGATGCCGCCGAGTGAAGGGAGTGTCTTCAATCGAACTCGCCCTCTGCAAGAGATCACGGGCTGAGATGGATAGCTCGTGCAAGGTGTCACGTAGAACGTCCTTGGCCAACTCGTAAGCAAGCCGGTAATCATCCACGTTCGCCTCCACATACCGAACCGGCTGCCCGTCCGGCCCATCGAGCTGCCCGCAGGCCCGCTGATGTTGATGGAGGAGCGCGGAGGCTTCAATGAGACAGAGAAAACGCTCGTTGTCCCGCCTGGTCCGTAGCCAGCGCGTGGGGAAAGTAAGGTGCCGCACGTAAGGGATGACGACGGGCAGCTGCTCGAGCATCCGCTGGGCGTTATGATGCCGAGCGCAGATGTCGTCCTTACGAATTTTTCTGAGTCGGACCGCTTCGCGGGATAATCGTTGACACTCGTGGATGCGCCGTGTTTGCTCCTCGGTCTCATCGAGATAGATCTCAAAGCAACAAGAGGCGTTCTCCTGATTGATGACGCTCGCCGTGGTGGTCTCGATGTAGGCGATGGGGCCTTCCACTTCAAACTCCTGAGTCTTCATCTGGCCGGTGACCGGGTCTTTGATGACAACGGCCTGGCGGATCATCTGGGACGACTGCAAGATCCGGATGTAATAATCTGCCGCTTCCCCGCCCACTCGCTCTTCCATTAGCAAGAGCTTTCGTTTGTAGGCGTCCTTGCCCGCGTAGGCCAAAGCGTGAGCTGAAACCCGTGAGTAGTGAATGACGTCTTCCGGCGGTACCAGCGAGGCCACAAGCGTTGCCAAACCGGACTTACCCGCGCCGCTCTGGGAACGGATGATGGCCGACAGCGGGTTCTCGAGCTTGCGCGACAGGCCCACCAGATAGGCCAGGAGCTTGCCACGCTCTTCGCCCACGTAGCCGAGTGCTTCCATATCGTCCTGCAGCCGGCGGATCAGGTTCGGCGCCTGTAAGAATTCGAGCGCTTCGGCTTTGTCCTCGTCGGCCAGCTCCGGAGGCTTCTCACCAGCCAACTCGCCGTCGGCACGACCCAACGAACGCACGAAGTGCTCGGCGGTGTCTAGGATGTAGGCTAGATGCTGCTTGGCAGTGTCGGCGTCCAGGCTGAGCTGCTGGGAGAGGCCACGCAGAACCTCGGTGCGGGAACGAGAACTAACCAGGTCGCAACGGTCCAGATACTTGGCCGCTCGGCCCTTATCATCAGAGGCTTGGCGCTCGCCCCGGATCGTGACCTTCAAGCGGCTTGAGTTGAACGGCGGCTGAGGAGTTACTAGGTAACAGACTTCCGGATCCGAGAACGTCAGACGGAAATCGGTATCCGTCGTCTCCGTGAGCGGGAGCTGCGCTGAGCTAGTTGGGGCGGGAGGTTCTAAGTCCTCAGGGTTTGAGAGCGGTTTCAAGCAGCTGGCGAAGCTTCGGAGCATATCCGGGCCCTCTCGGATCAGGAGCTTGTTGGCGTCAATCTCGGCGGGCATCACGACACGAGAGACCTTGAAGCGGTCGCCCACCTGGCGCAAAACCTTCTGCTGGCCACGTCGTCCGGATCGGTCGTCGTCAAAACAAAGGCTAAGCTCCGTGATAGATGACGCCCGCAGATGCTTTTCGAGTTCCTCGGGCAGGCCGCCGCCTACGCCGAACACACAAGTGACCGGCCGCAGCCCTACAAGCCACAAAGACAGAGCGTCAAAGACGCCTTCAGTGATGTAGACTGAATTCGCCGCTTCCATGGCTTGGTAGGCGAAGACCGCTCGCTTCGGCCCGGGCAGAAACAGATGCCGGACCTTGGCCGCCGGGTCTATCCGTCGACCGTAGAAACCGACCAGGCCGTCCGTGGGATGGAAGAGAGGGACGACCACGCAGCCCAGAAAGTGCTCGCGCCCCTTGGAGTTGAGGACTCCCATTTCTAGCATCGCGTCACGCACGTCGCCCTTGGGGAGAACTTTCAGAAGTGTTCCGTCGCAGTAGCCGAATCGGAAGCCCTCGTAGAGGTCCGAGTTCCAGAGCTTGCGCTCTTTAGATACTGGCGCGCCTCTTCGGATGACTCCAGGCCGTTCTGGTAATGCCGGCACACCTTCTCTAGAAGATCGTTGCGCGTGTGGCCACCGACAAAGCGGTCCGGATCAGTCGGCCTGGTCGGCTTTGACGACGGCGGCGGGCTGGTATCCCCCACGATTTCTTTCAGGCGCATCACGGCTTGAGGGAATGAAAGCTGCTCTTGAGCTTGCAGAAAGCTGAGAGCGTCGCCCTTAGCCTCGCAGCCGAAGCAGTTGTAAAGCTGTTTCTCCGGATTGACCACGAAAGAAGCGTCTTTGTCGTCGTGCCAGGGACAGAGGGCCGTGAAGTTTCGGCCGACGGGCTTCAGGTCGATGCCGTGAGATCGGATCAGGTCGCAGAGATCAACGCTCGCTTTCAGCGTCTCGATGTCTTGGCGGGAGAAGTCGTTCATGGTTGCTCCTTGAGAAGTTGGAAGAAATTTATTGCGCAAAAGTTTAAGAATGTCCTGCAATTAAATTGCAATAAATGTCAATCTTGATTTCCTTCGCTTAAAGTTTGCTTTTGAAAGGCGAAGAAACGTGATAAAATTGAGAAAATTGTTTAAGGAAATTGCAGGATGTCACTGGGCGAAAGAATCGCTTATCTCAGAAAAGTCAAAGGCCTGAAGCAGAAAGAGTTCGCTAAAGAGCTCGGGGTCCATCCGGCCCATCTTTCGAGGTGGGAGAGAGGGCATATGACACCTTCGTCAGATGCCTTGAACCGAATCGCAAGCGGATTGGAAATTACAGTCGATGAACTGATATCCGGCGAAGAAAGCTTCGAGCTTCAGGATCCCCAGTTGTTACGCAGTTTCCACCAAGCCCAGGAGCTTCCACAGGAGGACAAAGCTATCATCGTTCGACTGGTAGAGGCGCTTACCACCAAGCAACGGATGGAGAGAGTTTTGCAGGGGGCACCCGCATGACACTCAAGCAAAGAGCCCAAGAGCTTCTCCAGTCTTTGCCGGAAGAACTGACCGCCGAAGACCTTGAGATCGAGCTGGCCAAGCTGGTTGAGAAGCTCAAGATCGAAGAAGGCCTTGAAGCGTCGGCGAACGGGCGAACGGTCAGCCACGAGGAAGTGACACAGCGAATGGCGCGATGGCTTTCCGAATAAGGTGGACCATCCCGGCGGCCGACGATTTTGAGAGCCTGGCCAGAAAGATTGAAGAGAAGAGCGACCTGATTGAAGCCCGACAGGTCGCTCTTGAGATTTACCAGGCTATCGAGGGACTGAAAGCTCATCCGCACCTTGGCCAAGCGCTGCCCGACTACCCGAAGCTCCGGCACCGGATCGTTTCCAGCTTCAAGGTGATTCACCAGGTCTTCGAAGAGGAGAGAGTTGTCGAGATCGTTCGCATTCTCCACCAGCGGCAGAATCTTGCAAAGCATTTGGAATAATCCAGCCACATTGATTTTGTGTGGGCCCAAGATCTTTTTCAGATCGGACGATTCAGCGAAGCCCATGGTTACGGGGATTTTCCGAGACCAGATCAGCAGATCGATCAAAGAAAGCTCAAAACGGAGCGTCGCCGCTTCGGGCGTATTACACCTTGAGCGCCTCGGCTCGGCCGCCAGGCCGAACGAGGTGCAACCCGGGGGCGCAGCCCCCGGGACATCTCCCCGAGCAGTGCGAGGGGTACCACTCAGGTAACGACAGGCCGGTTCGTGGTGGGCCTGCTGCCTTAGCGGCCGCCCGAAGGGCCAGAGAACACGCGGTCACTCGCGAGCCGGCCGCCGGTACTTCGTACCTCCCTTGCACTGACCCCACGGGATGCGCCGGCCTTTCGCGAACCCCACCTGGTGGGTAACCAAGCTGGTCTTGCGCTCAACCTACGAGCTGTCCGCAGGACCAGTTCGTCTTTGAGCCTCAAAGACGATCTCTTCCCAGCTATCAGTTTGTCACAAAGCTAACCGGCCTTCGAAGCCCACACTACAACCCTCGCCCAAGCTAGACCTCGCCCCCGCGGTTTTACAAAACCAGCGGGGGCGACAGCATGATGGGGGCCGAGAGCAAAAAGAAGGCCCACCTCACGGTGGACCTTCGAGAGCCCTCTTTCAACGTTTCTACTTCCTGGCGTAGACTCCAAGAGTCTACGCCAACGGCTGCACTTACCCGCGGCCAGGGGATCTGTCTTGATTTCTAGACGTTTTGAAGTGAATCGAGCCTTTCGAACAAATCCTTGTGGTTTTTTTTGGGGAATTTTTCCAATAGTTCTTTTCTAGCCTCTCTAGCCTCAGCGCCACGCTCTAGATGAGTCAAAAGAGTTAGTATTGCCCTACAACGTGGGAGATACGGCTCTTCAGCCTTAGATTCTTTTTCAATAAGAAAATCACAAAACTCGATATCATTCTCCACTTCTGAAATGTATGGCACGGCTTCCTGAAGCAGTGCCAAGATCTCTTCAACCACCTGGCTTTCTTCAGTTTTGTCAGTGATAGTCCACCAAATATCCCGAGTAGTTTGAGAGAAGCTCCCAATACGATAGCGCTCCTGACAATCAGCACTGGTCGGAACCTTCGGAACCTTGAAGTAGGAAATTCCATCTAATAGTTTGATGAGCGTGGAGGACGCGATGCCTAAATTTAACGTGAAGCCAAGCGATGCTTCGTCGTTCCATTTATTTTTTTGGAATTCAACAATCGCAAAGATATTCTCCGTCTTCCGATAGAATCGTGTGCCTGTCTTCTTAAATCCCAACGGCTTTAAGAAGTCTCGAACTTCAGTAACGACTTTTTTAAATTTCTCTTCGTTTGTCATTGTTTCGGCTGCCTGATCAAGTGAATCAAAAAGTTCTGGTCTTGTTCAATCCAGAGGTCTTTACGCAACTGATGCGTGTGGTAGGGAGAATTGCCTGCTTTGGCCTCGATTCCCAAGAGCGGAGTTTCCCCCTTGTAAACGACAGCATCAAGCCTTCTGCCACCATGTGGTGTTTTAAAGTAAACCTGACCTTCAACTCTGAATCCTTGGCCCTCTGGGAAGTTCCTTTTCAGCGCATCGATAACTTGTTCCTCAAATGCATCCCCTACAAGCTTATTTTTTTGCAGTTGTGTTAAGGCTGATGTAGTGTTTGTTACGACGCTAAGGTTTGGTCGAGGTCCAGCATCTCCACCTAGTGCCACTCCAAACCCTAGCTCAACCAGAAAAGCTGTCAACTCGGGACTAGTTAGGATTATAGTTCTACCAGCTGTACCGATAGCCGCGAGACCGCCTCCAGGCCCGAGGAGCGCACTTGTTCCAACAATCGAAACCCCGTTACGGAAGGTCCTTCCGGACCCATCGAGGCTTTTGGACCCGTCGAAATGTCTGTTTGTTAGATAAGTGCTACGTCCGAGAGGCTCCAACCCATCAGGGTCGACATAGTTGATAGGGTTTCCACTACAAACAACCCACCTTGATTGACCCACTTTCAAAGGCGACACGCGGATCATGGAGGTCTGGGAAAAAGCCAGGACCGGCGCCGACGAGCCGAGGAACGAGAACAGCAGAGCCAAGATGAAGAGTCGGGATTTGGCCAGGGTGTGCCTCACTTGACCAGACTTCGAGAGCGAGACCGTTTGGTCATTCGATTAAGAGAAAAGAGAAGAGCGGTCTGGGTTGGAAACGCCGGCGATTTTTCGGGCGCGGTTTACCAGTTGGCCGATGGATCCGGGGGAGAGTCTGTTGCCGTTACGGTCGATGAAGAAGGCCGTGGTGGCGTCGCCGACGAGAAGCGGACGGGCGTCTCGCAGATAGCGGCGGAGATCCGCGAGTAGGCCGTCGGTGAGGCTATGGATCGTTTGCTTGCGCCCTTTGGCCAGGAGCGCCCCGGTGTCGAAGCAGAGGTGGTCTTTGTCGACACGAGAGCAGGCCGGGCGCGAGATTCCCGTTTCCATCAGGACGCCCAGAACGGCGCGGTCTCGGATGCCGAACGGGCTGTCCGGGTCCAAGGAGGCGAAGACGGCCCTCCTCTGCGACGGTTCAAGATCCAGCTTGAAAGAGCGCGTGCTCTTCGCTTTCGGCGTGACCAAAGTCTCCGTGGGATCTCGGGAGAACTCGCCCTCCGCCAGGAGTCGGTAGAAGCGGCGGATGGTTCCGACGGCCTGGTTCACGGTGGCCTCGGAGTAGAGCTTGCCGGACGGTCCGGGAGTCCAGGCGAGTAGCTTGTGCCATTGTTCGAGGTCTCTGGACGTCAGCTCGGCGGGGTCGCGAGCGCCGCAGAACTCTTGGAAGTGGAGAAGCCAAGGGAGCGCCGCCCTGATGGTGGCCGGGCTGTAGTCGCCGCTTTGCCGCAGTTTTTCCAAGTGCCCCTCAATCAAAGTTTGACCTCGGATGAGCCTTGCGGAACTCTCGCTCGATTTCGCGTTCGGTTATCTGGGCGTATCGCTTGGTGGAGCTGAGGTGACGATGGCCGAGAAGTCGTTGGAGGTCTGTGAGCTTCATACCGGCCTGAGCCAGATGAGAGGCGCAGGCGTGACGGAGCCCGTGGGGAGAGAGCTTGAGACCGAGAATCCTACCGTACTTCTTCACGATGTAGAGCAGAGCCGAGGGAGGCAGCCGCTCACCCTCGTTGTTGAGGAGAAGCGCCGTGTTTCGGGTCGCCTTCGAGGCGTGACGTCGCAAAGCGGGCCGGGCGTTGAAGAGATAGTCCTGGGCGACCTGACGGAGCGGCGGCCCCACGGGGAGCAGGCGTTCATCGCTGTTCTTGCCCGTCACGAAGAGCGTCTCTTCAGCCAGGTCCAGGTTTTTCAGATCGAGGGAGACAGCTTCGTTTCGCCTCAAGCCAAGATCATAGAGCAGTTCGAGACAGAACAGATCACGGAGACCTTCGGGCGTTCGTTGGTTGGGCAGCTCCAGAAGGCGCTGCATCACCTGGGGAGAGGGAGGCTCTGGACTCGTGGTTTCCGGCTCTTTCATCGAATAAGAAGAGCCATCCCAAAAACACAGCCCCGCGCCGTGGGCCCATCTTAGAAAAAGCTTGAGGGAACGAAGGGCCAGATGGATGGTGGATTCGGAGAGGGGAAAGTGACAGAGCCAACCGTGAAAGGCCGGCAACACTTCCTCGGTAACGTCGGAGGCCGCTTCGATGCCTACCTCGGCCGCGTAACGCTCGAACCGGCGGAGCCCGGCCCGGTAGGCCCTGAGAGTCGCTTCAGCATAACGAGGAGAAACGGCCGTGAGACAAGCCTCGATTTGCTCAGGAAGAGCGGGAAGAACCATCAGAACCCAACTCGCCCTCTGCAAGAGGGGTGGTAGGCTTGGTGGGCTTGTTTGAGGTCAGAGATTTCAACGCGGGTGTACACCTGGGTAGAGCTGGGCGAGGCGTGGCCGAGGAACTCCTGAAGATGCCGCAAGCGCATATCATTGGCCAGCATGTGGGTGGCACAGCAATGGCGAAGAACGTGAGGGGTGACCCGCATCGGTAAGCCCGCCCGCTCGGCGTTGCGAGCAACGATTTCACCCATCCTGTTGCCGGCCAGAGCCGCCCCTCGATAGCTGACGAAGAGAAAGCCGTGCTCCTTGCTCCGGAGCAACTGAGGGCGAGACTCGGTGAGATAGCGTTCCACCCAGACCGCCGCGGTTTCACCCATCGGAACAACCCGACCATGCCCGCCCTTGCCCCGATAGACTCGCACCTGAAGCCGGCCGAAGTCGACATCGCCCACCTTGAGGAGCCGGAGCTCCGAGTTCCTGAGAGCCGAGGAGTAGAAGAGTTCGAGGAGCGCCCGGTCACGAAGACCAACCGCCGTGGTCACGTCGGGCGACTCCAGGAGCATCACGACCTGTTCCTCCGTCGGCAGCTCCGGCAAAAGCTTCTTCGGTGGACGCGGGCAGACGATGTCCCGGGCCGGGTCCGTCATCAACACGTCGGCCTGGCGCAAGAACTTGATGAACGACCGAACCGTGGAGACCTTGCTGTTCTTGCTGGTCAGCGTCAACGGCGTCCCCTTGAAGCTGAGCTTGTGCTCCAGGCTCAGCTGATAGGCTTCCACGTCCTGTTTTCGCAGTTGCCCCGGACTGGTCAGGCCCCGGTCGGCCAAGAAGTCGAGAAATTGCCGAACCTCGGTGCGGTAAGAGGAGATCGTCTCCTCGCTGCGCCGGTAGGCCCGCAGGTGCTCGGTGAAACGTTGGAGCCAGAGTTCAGAATTCATCAGCGCAACCTCCGCTAACCATGAAGAACGGATCTCCATGGTTGTTAAATCTATATGGGTTATGTGGATCAAATGGCATCGTTACGGGATCCATTTACTTCTTCTCTTAGTTGAAGAGAGTTGAAAGTCGTGTGCCGAGGCCCAACTTGCCCCGCGCACCTCGGTCCCGCGAAGACGGGAGCGGTCGTAAGTGTAGTGGAGATATATAGGGGGGTACCCCTACGGAAAAGGTGAAAAGGTCGCGCCGAAAAGCAAAGAATCGTTGCAAACACTGGCCCGCAGCTTTTCGCACAGGTCGGAAAAGCTGGAAAAGGTGTCCTGCACCCCAAGGGCACTTGCTTCGCAGCGCGGACGGCGAGTTGGGGATTAGTGTACGGGTGAGACTTAGGGATCGGAGTCGTGGAGTTTGGCTTCGAGTTCGTCGGGGTGGAGTAGATTGGTGACCGGAGACGGGCCTTCGCCTGCTCCGCCGACGACTGTGTATTGATAAGCTTTGCCGTTCACCCCCGTGATGGCGGCGAAGTACTC
>Ga0098072_100267_pt1 | contig 9117 bp, 8 predicted proteins | sample 30_taG_FD_84644 | JGI IMG/M metagenome (GOLD analysis project Ga0098072, IMG submission 84644) | Marine viral communities from Cariaco Basin, Caribbean Sea - 30_WHOI_OMZ | ecosystem: Environmental > Aquatic > Marine > Oceanic | place: Caribbean Sea: Cariaco Basin | collected 2014-11-14 | reverse complement strand
CCGGCGCGACGCCAGCTTTGCGTGAGGGCGCGCAGCTCGGCCTTGGTGCGGATGATCAACATGTGCCTGGTTCCTCCTGCGAAAAGACATGTTCGGGGGCCGGGAAGCTGCGGGCGCGGACCTCCTGGGCGTAGGTGCGTATGGCGGTGCGGGCGTCGCTGGCAAGATCGCCATAGCGCTTGACGAACTTCGGCTTGAAGGCATCGAAAAGGCCCAGCATGTCGTCGATCACCAGGATCTGTCCGTCACAGCCTGAAGAGGCCCCGATGCCGACCGTGGGAATGTCGATGCCCGCGGTGATCTGATCCGCCAGAGCGGCGGGCACCTTTTCCAGCACGACCGAGAACGCCCCGGCGCGGGTCACCGCACGGGCGTCTTCCGAGATCCGGTCCGCATCCGCGCCGCGCCCCTGCACCCTGTAGCCGCCAAGCGCGTTCACCGCCTGGGGCGTCAGGCCGATATGGGCCATGACGGGGATGCCGCGCTCGACGATAAAGCGGATCGTGTCTTCCATATGCGCGCCGCCTTCCAGCTTGACCGCGCCGGCCCCGGTTTCGGCCATCAGCCGGGCGGCATTGCGGAAAGCCTGTGCGGGGGAGTCTTCGTAACTGCCGAAGGGCATGTCGACGACCATCAGCGCGCGGCTCAGGCCCCGGGCGACGGCGCGGCCATGCAGCACCATCATCTCCATCGTCACGCCGAGGGTCGAGGGCAACCCGTGCAGCACCATGCCGACGCTGTCACCGACCAGAACCAGATCGCAGTCCGCATCCGCCAGCTGTGCCACGGGGGTCGTATAGGCCGTCAGGCAGACCAGCGGATCGGCCCCCTTGCGCGCACGAATGTCGGACGCGGTCAGGCTGCGTTGCGGGGCGGATTGGCTCATGTCGGTCCTCCTCAGACAGGCTTCCGAGGGGATACCTGCTTGGGGCTCTTTTCGCAAGTGCAGCGCAATAATATTGCGATTGTATATACGAAAAAGTCATATCTGTGCGCGGTAGATTGCCGATTCAGAAGTCCAGCCCAAGGTCCAGGACCTGCGCCGAATGGGTCAGTGCGCCAGAGGAAATATAGTCCACGCCCGTCGCCGCGACCTCGGCGATGCGGTCCAGCTTCATGTTGCCCGAGGCCTCCAGCACCACCTGACGGGCGGTCATGTCCACCGCCTTCGCCAGCATTGACGTGTCCATGTTGTCCAGCAGAACAACGTCTGCGCCACCCTCGTCCAGGACCTCGGCCAGCTGGTCCAGGCGGTCGACCTCGATCTCGCAGCGGATCATGTGGGATGCCCGCGCCTTGACCGATTGCAGCACGGGGCGGATGCCACCGGCGGCCGCGATGTGGTTGTCCTTGATCAGGATCGCGTCGGACAGGCCGAAGCGATGGTTGAACCCGCCGCCATGCAGAACGGCCTGTTTTTCCACGATACGCAGGCCGGGGGTCGTCTTTCGGGTGCAGGTCACGCGGGCGTCGGTGCCGCGCGTTTCGGCCACGAAGGCGGCGGTCAGCGTGGCGATGCCGGACATGCGCCCGGCAAAGTTCAGCGCGACCCGTTCGCCCGACAGGATCGAGGCCGCGTCGCCCGTGATCTCCATCAGCAGGTCGCCCGGCGCGATCACGTCGCCATCGACCTTGTGCGTGGTGATCTGCAGCGCGGGATCGACCAGCCGGAACGCAAGCGCGGCCATTTGCAGACCCGAAACCACGCCCGGTTCGCGGGCATTCAGCCGCGCGGCATAGGTGGTGCCGGCAGGAATGACGGTGCGGGTGGTGATGTCGCCGTAGGTGCCCAGATCCTCGATCAGCGCGGCGCGGACCAGCGGTTCAAGGATCAGGTCGGGCAGGGGGGGCATTGTTGCGCTTTGGTTCATGCCGGTTCCTTTCGGGTCATGGTCGCGCGGATCGCCAACGCGTCGGTCAGGGTCATCAGGGACCGTATGCCGGTTGCGCCATCGGGGTGGGGAAAGTCCGACCGGAAATGCGCGCCTCGGCTTTCGCGGCGCATCAGCGCGGCGGCGGCAATCAGGGTGGCCGTGGCGGTCATGTTCTTTAGCGTCTCGCACCCGGGTTGCGCGGCTTCGATCGCGGCGATCTCGGTCAGCGTCCGGTTCAGGCCATCTGCGGTACGGATCACGCCCGCGCCATCGGTCATCGCCTGCCGCAGCCGTGCGACCAGCGCGGGGTTGGGCGTTTGGGCGGCGGGAAGGTCGGGCAGGGTGACGGGCGCGGCAACCGTGGGCGCGGGCAGGGCCGCGTCGATCGCCCGCGCACAGCGGCGGCCATAGACCAACGCCTCGAGCAGCCCGTTCGAGGCCAGACGGTTCGCGCCATGCAACCCGGTCGATGCGACCTCTCCACAGGCCCAGAGGCCGGGAAGGGTGCTGGCCCCGTCTGCATCCGTCGCCACGCCGCCCATGTGGTAATGCGCGGCGGCGGCCACGGGGATCACTTGGGTCACCGGGTCCAGCCCGGCCTGCTGGCAGGCGGCGGCGACGGCGGGGAAATCTGTCAGGATCTTTGCGCCAAGGGCGGGGCGGGTGTCTAGCGCGGGGGCCAGCCCTGCCTGCGTCTGGGCGTAGACGGCGCGGGCCACGATGTCGCGCGGGGCCAGGTCCGCGTCGGGGTGGGCGTCCAGCATGAAGCGCTCGCCCTGTCGGTTGACCAGCGTGGCCCCTTCGCCGCGCAATGCCTCGGTCGCCAGCGGAGCAGGGTCCAGCCCGCAGGCCATGGCCGTCGGGTGGAACTGCACGAATTCCGCGTCGGCGATCTGGGCACCGGCACGGGCTGCCATGCCGATGACCTGGCCCCGAATGCGCGGCGGGTTGGTCGTGAGGGCATAAAGCCCGCCCGATCCGCCCCCGGCCAGCAACACGGCGGTGCCGCGCAGGGTGATGCTGGCGCTTTGCCCCCGATCACAACGGGCAACGGCCACGCCGGTGACACGGCCGCCCGAGACCTCGAGCCCCGTGGCCGTCACGCCTTCGAGCACTTGGATATGGTCGGCTTCGCGCACCTGTGCCGTCAGCGCGCGCATGATCTCGGCCCCGGCCTGATCGCCCTGAACCCGCACGACGCGGGCGAAACTATGCGCCGCCTCGCGCGACAGCACATAGCCGCCGTTTGCGGTGCGATCAAAGGGGGTGCCCAGACCGATCAGGTCAAGGATGTGATCGCGCGCCTCGGCTGTGACCGACGCCGCCACGCCCGGATCGACGGTGCCCGCACCGGCAGTGACGGTATCGCGGGCATGGGCATCGGCGCTGTCCGCCGGGTCCATCGCCGCCGCCACGCCGCCCTGCGCCCAGGCCGAGGAGGCGCCGGTTCCCAATGCCTCGGGAGAGATCATCAGCACGGGACGCGGGGCCAGTTTCAGCGCGGCATATTGCGCCGCTAGCCCTGCGCCCACGATAATGACGCGACCCGTTTCGATCGGGGACATCGCCCTAGCCGGCCATCTTGGCAGAGAGGTCGATCATGCGCTGCACGGCAACACGGGCCTTGTCGGCGACCTGTGGGTCAATCTCGACCGCGCCTTCCATCGTGTGGAGCGACCACAGCACCTTTTCCAGCGTGATCTTCTTCATGTAGGGGCACATGTTGCACGGGCCGACGAAATCGACATCCGGCAGCGCGTCCGAGATGTTGGAGGCCATGGAGCATTCGGTCACCAGCATCGCCTTTTCCGGCCGTTGCTGCGTCACATAGTCGATGATCCCGCTGGTCGAGCCGGAAAAATCCGCCTCGGCCACCACGTCAGGCGGGCATTCGGGATGCGCGATGATGCGCGTGCCGGGGTTCCATTCGCGGAAATCCTTCAGGTCCTGTGCGGTGTATTGTTCGTGCACGATGCAGGCCCCGTCCCACCAGACAATGTTCTTTTCCGGCACAAGATTGGCGATGTTCTGTGCCAGATATTTGTCGGGCGTCATGATGACCGTGTCGCTGTCCAGCCCGCGCACGATCTGCACCGCGTTGGAAGAGGTACAGCAGATGTCGGACGCGGCCTTCACTTCGGCCGTTGTGTTCACATAGGTGACAACGGGCGCACCGGGGTACTGCGCGCGCATCTGGGCGATGCCCTCGGCGGTGATGCTTTCGGCCAGCGAACATCCCGCTTCCATGTCGGGGATCAGCACCGTCTTGGAGGGGTTCAGGATCTTGGACGTCTCGGCCATGAAATGCACACCGCACTGGACGATCACATCGACTTCGACCTTGGTCGCCTCGATCGCCAGTTGCAGGCTGTCGCCGACCACGTCCGCGATGCCGTGGTAAATCTCCGGCGTCATGTAGTTATGCGCCAGAATGACGGCGTTCCGCTCTTTCTTGAGCTTGTTGATCGCGGCGACATAGGGCGCATAGATCGCCCAGTCGGGGGGCGTCACGACACGGTCCATCCGGGCAAAAATGTCAGCATTTGCCAGCGCGATGTCGGTTGAAGGGGCGAGATCGTAGTGATCGGCGAGTTCGGCGCGCAGCGCGATCTGGTCGAGCAAGAGCGGAGTTCCTGAGGTTATTTCGGGCCGCCGCGGAGGGCGCGACCGCACGCGGGTGGTGTCGGCTGGGAGGTGTTTACGGGTCGACTTACCTAAGGGCAAGTGTGCGGGGTGTCTTATTTGAATGACGCACGCTAACATGTGCCGAAAGCCACCGTCATACGATTATGGGCTCAGACGTCGGTGCGCAGGCAAGACTTTGGATCCGGTCCAGAGGCGAAGCGGGCTTTCAGCAGGCATTCGTCGTATTCCGAGCGAACCTCGGAATCGAACAGGATGCCGCCTCACACTTTGAAAATGGCCTCATCGCCCTTTTGGAAGGCGAGGTTGCGGACGGATGGAGACATTGCCGCGCACCAGGCCAGAAGGATCTATGAATTCGATGGCCCCGCAGTCGATGTCACGCGGACGTCCCTCCAGCGCGCAGGGACTGTATTGCGCGGATCAAGGCCACAGCCTGTCTCGTAGCTCACGTAGCCCGCGCACCATTGGCCCGCGGTCCGCACGCGTTCCATGCGGTCCAAGGCCCGTGGCATCTCGTCAACATGGTCGGCGTAGATAAACTCGCGAGGTGCGGTGAACCGCATCTCGGTGCCTGCCCAATCGTCGCGCAGCAGGAGGCGGTGAGCGTCCGATTTGGCCTCTACTGGTACCCTCGAGGGGTCAGGCCTCTTCATCGGCCGTTACGAAGGCCTGAGAGGTGTCGTAGTCCACCGCGAAGCGCATCTCGCGGAGGGGTTTCACGCGCCGGATGGATTCGGCGTAGATCTCGTGCGCCTTGTAGGCGGCCAGCGCCGCGTCATCCACGAACTCTCCGTAGACGACAACATCGACTTCCTTGCTGGCCGGATCCGTCTTTCGGTTCAGAGCGATCTCGAGGTGCTTCGCATGGGGAATCCGCGTCAGGATCTGCAATCCCTTCCGAACCGCGTCGAGGTTGCCGTCGATTGGGACAGTGAAGAATACTACATGGCGGATCATTGAAATACTCCGGGAGTTTAAGGGTGGGAAGCGGTTCCGGGCCGCACGCGAGATAGCACGCGCCCCGCGCGTCTGCCCTTCTAAGGTTTCGGCCCGACACCGCAACCCGATCTGCCCGCCATCAGCAGGTTTTGCCCTGAGACACCGCCGAAGTGTGCGGGAAGCGCTTACGTCGCACTGAAAGGCTTCCTGTTGGTGCATCAGGACGGGTTCCTGGCGGGCGGTCCGCGTTCTGACGGTCGATCCAACCACGGGATGACCGGGTTCCGGAAAGTCAAAGCAGGCCTTGAGAAAGTCGGATCCGGAGGTGGAGTGATGGGTCTGGCGGGAATGCGGACAGCACCCGTACCCCCGCGCGGCGTCGCTCACCACCCTTGTCCGATCCGCGCGCGGCTGCCGCGCGCTCCCCAAACATCGGAGATATTTCATGTCCAAGTCTAGCAAACGCAAGTTCGACGCTGCAGCGTCGATCACCAACGAACTCATCGACATCATTGACCGGGGCGTGCTGCCCTGGCGCAAGCCATGGACGGTCGGCGGCAGTTCCGTGCCGCTCCGCCTGAACGGCGAACCCTACCAGGGCGTCAATAACTTCCTGTTGACTATGCGCACCATGATGGCCGGATACGCCTCGCCTTACTGGATGACGTTGAGGCAGGCGAACGAGCTCGATGCGAAAGTCATCAAGGGCTCGAAATCGTCGGTGGTCGTCTACTACGGGACGGCCGAGCGCGAGCAGGCCGAAAGCGCCCACGGCGACCAGGCGGAAACCGAAGATCCCAAAACCATCCCCTTCATGAAATCCTACCGCGTCTTCAACGCCGATCAGATCAAGGGGTTGGACCCTCGCTTCCATCCCGCTGCGGCCGAACCGGAAGTTCATCCCGAACGCGCACCGATCCCGCATATGCAGAGCTTCTTCGAGGCAATCGGTGCCAATGTCAGCTTCTCTGGTCGGGAAGCATGTTACGTCCCGAATCTCGACAAGATTTACATGCCCCCGATCGAGCTCTTCGAGAACCCGCGGAATTTCTACGCCGTCTGGGGTCATGAGCTGGGCCACTGGACGAAACCCCGGCATCGGTTAAACCGCAGCTATGGCGATGCGCGGTTCGGCAACACCGCCTACGCACGGGAAGAGATTGTGGCCGAGCTCTGCACGGTGTTCTTGGGTCAGAAGCTGGGGTTCTCCGCGCATACGCTGGAGCTGAACGCGGCCTATCTCGACAACTGGGTCCGCGTGCTCCGGTCTGACAAGCGGGCGATCTTCAAACATGCGGCGGACGCGCAGCGTGCCTGTGACTATCTCGTCGCCGCGTCGGAGGCGGGGCAGGGGGAACAGGCCGCTTGAGGCCGGGGCTGTCCGGGCTGGTAGGGCGTGGTGAAAGGAAAAACTGGCTTTGGGTTTGGTGGTTTCAACCCATCCCGAAAGGACAGACCCATGAGCCATCCTGAACCCGCAGACTATTCGCGTCCGAACGCGGCTGTCATCGCATCCCAGAACGACGCTTTCCGCAGGTTTGCCTGCCTTGGCATCACCCCGGATCAGCAGATCCAGGGCCGCCTCGTCGTGACCCAGTCCCTGATCGAGGCAGGCGATGGCTTCGTCACAGAGGCCGTCCAGGCCACCGGTGCGTTCGATACATTCGAGCCGGACAATGATCCGGAAGGCTGGCACGACTTCGGGGCCGTGACGATCCGGGGCGAAACCGTATTCTGGAAGCTGGATCACTACGAGGCCAGCTCTGACTTCCGCTATGGCGCCGAGGCACCCGACAATCCCGAGACGACCATGCGCGTGCTGACCGTCATGATGGCGCGCGACTGGTAGGGCGGGCCGCACCCCAACCTTCCATCACCGACAGGCCCGCTGACCCTCCGAAAGGGAAAGTGGGCCTCTTGTCCTGTTGGTTCCCGGATCCGGGGATTGGTTGCGCGAAGACCCGCGCGGCCCTCTCAAACACGTCGAGAAGGACATGTCATGACTCACACATTCAAAACTACCACCGTCGCCATCGGCGACCTCTGCCCGCATCCCGCGAACGTACGGACCAATTCCCCCGAGACCTATGCCTCGGAGAATATCGCGCATCTCAAGGCCAGCATCGCCGTTCTGGGCCTTCTTCAGCCGCTGCTCGTTCAGAAGATCGGTGGCAAGTTCGGGGTGCTCGCCGGTGGCCGGCGCCATGCGGCGCTTCTGGAGCTGGTCGCCGACAAAACCGCCAAAGGGTTCACGAACCGCACCAAGATCGACTGCCGTTTGGTCCCTGACGATTGCGATGTGACCACCGCGCTGTCGCTCGCCGAGAACATCACCCAGGCGCCGATGAACGCCATCGACGAGTTCGAGGCTTTCGCGCGGATGATGGAGGTCGACGGCCAGACTCCCGAGACGATTGCCAAGACCTTCGGCACAACCGTCGCCGCCGTCAAAGGCAGGCTGCGCTACGGGCTCATCCATCCCGACATCCGTGCCGCGGCCCGCGCCAAATCGATCACCCTCGACACGATGAAAGCCTTCGCCGATCACCCGAGCCAGGAGGTGCAACGCGAGGTCTTCGAGGCGCTCACCAGGGAGGACAACTATGTCCAGGCCCATACCGTCCGCAACGCGCTGAAGTCCCGCGGTGTGCAGGTCAGCGACGATATCGGCGCCTTCGTGCGGAAGGACTACGAGGCGCGTGGCGGCGCCATCGCGGCCGATCTCCTGGACGAGCATTCCGTGCTGGAGGATTCCGCGCTGGTCGAAACGATCCTGCTCGAAAAACTCGCCGCCGCCGCCGAAGAGGCGCGGGCAGAGATCGGCTTTGCCTGGGCCGATGCGGTCATCCAGTACGACTATGCCGCCATGGCGGACTATGGCCGTGTCTATCCGGGTCCAGTCGAGCCCGATGAGAAGGGCCAGAAGCGTGTCGATGAGATTGCCGCCGAACTCGAGAAACTCGAACATGAGATGGAAAACGAAGAGCTCGAGGATGAGGCGTACAATGAACTCTACGAACGCGTGGACGCGCTGGAAGCTGAGGCGCGGGACCTACAGGAGGCCTATGGCACCGAGGATCTTTCGCGCTCCGGCGTGATCGCCTCCTGGTCGCATGGCAAGATCTCCCTGCATGTCGGGATGGTGCGCCCTGAAGACAAGGCGGAGCGGTCTGGCAAAGGCACCGGCGCACCGAGCGACAGGGGCGCCGTAGACGGCGATCAGATCACCTATCCCGCCTCGCTCACCGAGGACCTGAAGACCGAGCGGGCGATGGCGCTCGGCGCGGCCATGGCGATGCATCCAGAGGCGACGCTCGACCTCACGCTCTTCAAATTGGTCACGGATGTGCTGACCAGCGGTTTGGGCGTCACCCAAGCGATCAAGGTCGATGCGCGCCAGGAGTATCGTACCCACGCCAAGATGGGCGAGATCGACTGCACCTCGCTTGAACAGGTGGCCGAGGCCCATGACGCACTCGACCTCTCCTGGGCCGATGACGCGAAATCCCCTGCAGACCAGTTCGCGCTCTTCCGGGCGCTCGATGCGGGCGAGAAGGCCAAACTCGTGGCCTATGCCACGGCGGCAACCACACAATCCTGCTTCTCACGGGACCGGCAGCGGGATAGCTTGATGCATGACTTCGAAGTCGAGATCATG
>Ga0098072_100264_pt1 | contig 9348 bp, 8 predicted proteins | sample 30_taG_FD_84644 | JGI IMG/M metagenome (GOLD analysis project Ga0098072, IMG submission 84644) | Marine viral communities from Cariaco Basin, Caribbean Sea - 30_WHOI_OMZ | ecosystem: Environmental > Aquatic > Marine > Oceanic | place: Caribbean Sea: Cariaco Basin | collected 2014-11-14 | reverse complement strand
GCTCTATCTGGTGACCGAGGAACTACTGTTGGAAGCGCACGAGGCACCCGACGGGCCTTTTGTCACATCAATGTTCTTCGGCGGCTTTCTCCTGCTTCTGATGCTAGAACAGGCGATGGTAGCCTACGTATATTGTCAGGTCGGTTTTGGCGACGGAACGACGAGCAAAGAGCCGTTTTCCCACTTCACGCCAGGATCGCGGGTACGAAACCGTAGCTAACGCCGAGAGCCGCAATCGCCAATCCAAGTCCCGAAGTCGACGTTGACGACCGGTTCTGAGACCGTCTCCAGAGCCAGTAGAGCGTCCCTCCGGCCATTACCGTAAGCACGGCGGCGATCCAGCGCGCAGCTGGTTGCCCGGGAAAGATGCTGCTTCCAGCCCAGAGAAGGAAGAAATGAGCGGCCCAGACCGAAAGCGCCAGCGCCGGGGTCAGCCAATCAGTTCGGTTCCGATAGTTGCGCGTCATACCGTCAGACTCCGGGAAAGAGCCGGACGAAAAGCGCGACGGCAAGTCCCTGGAGAGCAGTATATTGAAGAAAACGAACGACCACATCCAATGTCACGTTACTCGGCCCGACAAGCAGTCCCTTACCGCTGCGATAACCCAGATAGAGCGCCATGATCAGGCTGATCGCGACCGTACACGCCTGGAATGCAAGCAGCGCAAAGACGGTCGCACCCTGCCCACTTGCTGTCGGGGCCAGTCCGCTGCCGGTCCATCCCGTCCAGTCCCATTGGATCGCCGTGGCGAGCAACAATGCGCTTATCGCTGCCATCAACCACGGTCCCTGCCCGGGGAATTGGCCTTTTGACTTCGACGCGAGAATGCGGCGAGACAATCGTGCCGCGCCCAAACCCGCGGCCAACAGCGCAGCAATCCCGCCGGTTTGCGCAAGTCCGGGCGGTGCGATCCAGACCTCCGGGTGAATGCCATAGAGGTAAAGATAGCTGAACAACCCCATGAACATGATCATAGCCATCACGACCATCAAAGTGTTGAGCGCCCACCAGCCATGGCTCGAAGGGCCGGTAATTGCGATAGGAACGGCGATGCCCGCGCCAATATCGGCGGTGTCCTGCAGGATCGGGCGGTCGGTTTCCCACAACCAGCGCAGCACGCACAGCAACGCCGCGACTCCGCTGAACGCCGCAAATGCATACGCCTGGATAGTCAGCGACAAGAAGAAGGAGGCGGTGAACACCGCTGCACCCACCGGATAGGGCGAGGGTCCGGGCATGATCTGGAGATATTGTGGTTCTGCATTAATTGGACTGGTGATGATCGTCTCGCGCAACCCGGTCGCGCTTTTGGGGAGAAAATAACGCCCCTCGGCTACGTCTTCGCAGATTCTGGGATCGTCCCACAACGGTTCGCGACTGCGTACAAGTGGGATCGAACGGGTAGAATACATACCAGTCGGCAGCCATTCGAGTGTTCCCCCACCGTAGACGTTGCCCGCGTCGTGTTCTGTCGTGAAACGGAAATTACGAGCCAGATCAATCAGGAACAGAAGGACGCCAGCGGCGATGGTAAATGCGCCTGCGGTTGAAATAAAATTGAGTAGGTCGAGCCCACGATCCGGGAGATAAGTATAGACTCTGCGTGGCATCCCCATGAGGCCGGTCAAATGCATCGGCAGGAAGGTGATGTGCAAACCGGTGAACATCAGCCAAAACACCCATTTGCCAAGCTTCTCCGAAAGCGGGGTCTCCGATGTCATGCCATTCCAGTAATAAAAGGCGGCGAACATAGGGAACACCATCCCGCCGAGAAGGACATAATGAAGATGGGCAACAATGAAGTATGTGTCGTGGGCCTGCCAATCGAATGGCACCATGCCGACCATCACTCCGGTCAGCCCGCCCATGACGAACACCACTATGCTGCCAATGATGAACAATGCCGGCGTCGACCAGCGGACCTTTCCCACCGCCAAGGTCGCTATCCAGCAGAACACTTGTATACCTGCAGGCAGCGAGACCGCCATACTCGCCGCGCTGAAATATCCGGTCGAGACGCCCGGCATTCCGGTAGCGAACATGTGGTGCGCCCAGACTCCGAAGCTCATGAAACCGGTAGCGACCAGCGCCAGCACGTTGAGCCTGTAGCCGACCAGCTCAGTGCGCGCGATGGTGGCGACCATCATACTCATCAGCCCCGCAGCAGGTAGAAAAATAATGTAGACTTCCGGATGGCCGAAGAACCAAAACAAATGTTGCCACAGCAGCGGGTCGCCACCGCGCGTCGGGTCGAAGAAGGGCCAGTTGAAAGCACGCTCCATCTCAAGAAGCAGCGTACCGAGGATCACACTGGGGAAAGCAATCACGATCATCACGGCGAAAACCAGCATCGCCCAGGCAAACATAGGCATGCGATCAAGCGTCATACCCGGCGCACGGGTGCGCAACACGCCGACGATGATTTCTATCGCCCCGGCGATCGCGCTGATCTCGATAAAGCCAATGCCGAGCAGCCAGAAATCGGTATTGATACCCGGGCTATAGGCCATCGATGTGAGGGGCGGATACATGAACCACCCGCCATCAGGCGCGAGGCCCACGAATAGCGAGCCGAAGAAACACAGACCGCCTACAAAATAAGCCCAGAAGGCATAGGCGGACAGGCGCGGGAATGGGAGGTCTCGGGCTGCAAGCATCTGCGGCAAAAGCATTATGCCGATTGCTTCTACCATCGGGACCGCAAACAAGAACATCATCACTGTGCCGTGCATGGTGAAGAACTGGTTGTAAGTTTCCAGCGACAGGAATTCCTGCATCGGCGCGGCCAGCTGTACGCGCATTCCCAACGCCAGAATTCCGGCCAGCAGAAAGAACAGGAACGCGGTCGCGACGTAGAAGAAACCGATATAATTGTTATTGACGACCGTCAGCAGGCCCCAGCCCTTCGGATTGGCCCATATCCGCTCCAGTTCCTCGATCTCGCCCTCGGGGCGAGGTTGATGGGTAGGAAAGAGCTTGTAGAGGTCGTGGTCGAAACCAGTTTCGGACTTGCGCCCCGCCATCGCGTCACGAGTATCCTGCAGTGGCGTGCCGCTCATTTCTGCTGCTCAAGCCAGATCGCAATAGCTTCCATCTCCTTGGCAGAGAGCATGTCATAGCTCGGCATGCGGTTGCCCGGTTTAATCGATTGGCTATCTCCGATCCACCCGATCATCGTGCCGCGATTGTTGGGGAGAATGCCTGCGCCCAGCGTAAGGCGACTGCCGACATGGGTAAGATCGGGTCCGGCGAGACCGTTCGCCAGTGTGCCCGCGACACGGTGACAGGCGGCGCAGCCGCTATCCATGAAAAGCTGTCGCCCGTTCAGATCATCGCTGTCGGCCCGCAATGACACGTTGCGCGCCACAGCAGGCAGAGCGCCCGGCACGTGCCGATCAGCTGCCTCGGGCCGCTCGCTGGAGCGCGACTGCCACCACGCGCTCCATCCCCTCGCGTCGTGCGCCACCGTAACGAACCCCATCAGGGCATGCGGTCCGCCGCAATATTCCGCGCATACGCCACCATATCGACCGGACTTGTCAGCTTGGATACGCAACAAATTGGTTCGCCCGGGAATCATGTCCTTCTTGCCAGACAGGTGGGGCACCCAGAAACTGTGGATCACGTCGGCGCTGGCAAGTTCGATCACCACCGGCTTGCCCACCGGCAGGTGCAGCTCGTTTGCATCACGCATCACGACATTGCCGGACTCGTCGAGATATTCGACGTCGAACCACCACATGTAGCCGGTGACGCGTACCCGCATCTCGTTGCCGGTGATATCGTGGGTCAATGAAGCAGTCAGCGTGAGGCCCCATACCAACAGCCCGGTGAGCACGATTCCGGGAAAGGCGATCCCGCCGATCCACACGGCTCGTTCGCCACCTAGTTTGGTTTTGAGCCGCTCCGGCCCTTTGATGGCAACATAGAGGGCTGCAACAACGATGGCGGTGACGACAGCGCCCATGCCGATCAGTGCCCAGGTAAGCACCATCACACTGTCCGCATAGGGACCAGCCGGGTCCAGAACCGGTGGCGGCCAGCCCCACCACGCTTCGACGATGCCGGAATTGCTATTCATCGTCGATAATATAGAGATACGCCGCGACATCGCGAGCCTCTTCTTCTGTAAGCGGCATGGCGGGCATGGTAGAGCCAGGCTTGGCCAGCGGAGCATTGCGCACAAAAAATGCAAGATTTTCAGGGGTATTGGGAAGGGTGCCCGCAATCGGACCGATATCATCGAAGCCGACTAGCGAAGGGCCAGTGCGACCCTCTGGCCAAGCGATGCCGGGGATCTCGTGACATGCCGCGCATCCGACTTCCCTCATCATGGCAAGTCCCTGCTCCGTAGCTATCGTATCAGGTATGTAACGGGAATCTGGAGGTTGCTTGCAAGCGAACAGCGCCGTGCTTAATATCATGGCCATGTTCAACCCGATCATTCGACCTCTTCGTTTCTTTCCTGCTTGCTCCATTGTCAATATTATGTGCCCGATTAAACGGGTCTTGCCAATATGACGAATAGAATTTTTTATCTGGTTATTTCTGCCTCCTATCTTCTGTCCGGTTGTGATGTAGTTGAACCTAGGCAGGACCGGTTCGAGCAGACTGGCAAGCTTATAGCCTTGAGCGGCGGTGATGCGGGCGTACGTAGTGCTTGCATTTCGTGCCACGGTCTTGATGGCGAAGGGAATGGCAATCTTGCGCCGCGTCTTGCCGGACTTGATCGGGGCTATCTGGCGCGCCAGTTGGATTATTTCTCGCAAGGTCAACGAAAACATGACCAAATGGCGTGGATCGCCCGCCGCCTCGACTGGCCGGCTCGGCAAAAGCTCTCCGCCTATTATGAGAGCCTTCCTGTTCCCTCCAGGGCGAGCAGCGCTACAAATGTCGGCGATTGCGCTATTCGAAAACTTTATGAGCAAGGCGATCCAAAGCGCGGCATTGCCTCTTGTGCGAGCTGCCACGGAACTGATGGTGCTGGCATCGGCAAAGGCAATCCGCCACTCGCCGCCCAGCCCGCTCCTTATCTGAAATCGCAGTTGGAAGCTTGGGCATCGGGAAAGAGGTACGGCAACCGGACGATGCTCCGCATCAGTCGGCTTATGACGGAGGATGAGAGGACTCACCTGGCCGACTATAGTTCGGCCCTCCCGGGTGCCACTGGTTATCCGGTACCTCTGGCAAGATGCCCTCAAGAACGTCGTCGCGATCCCAAAAATGATGCTTCAGTGCCGCAATCGTATGAAGCAGCACCAGCGGAGCGAGAATAATGACCGCGCCAACATGCACAATTTCGGAGACATAGAGCAACCAATATTGCCACTCGGGCGAGATATCCCGAAAAGGCATGGCCGGGACCGTTACGAGTCCTAGGAGTGAAAGCGGTCGTGCGGGCTGAATCGCAGACCAAAGGGTCCAGCCGGAAAGCGGCAGTATCACGAACAGGGCATAAAACAGGCCTTCGGTCGCATAGGCCAGTTTTGAACGCCACCCCGCATTGTCAGCATCGTTAATTGGCCCCGGCACCATCAGCCGCCAAAGTAGCCGCAGCGCCCCGAAAAGGAGCAGCGTCATGCCAATTTCGGAATGCAGGCGATAGGCCTCCAGCTTTTCCGGTCCGGCGAGATAACGCTGCATGGCCCATCCCGAGACCAGCTGGTACAGGACAGCTGCGGCCATGAACCAATGGAACGTTACTCCTACAGGAGTGAATTTGCCGCGCCCGCGATAGCGATCAGCCCACTCGCGTAGCCCGTTGATCAACGGATCGGCTCGGGTCGAAACGAGCGAAAGAGTAAGCCCAAAGCGGCGAGCAGGTAGATGAAAGACGCCGGAGCCCACATAATGACCCCGGCCATTTGTTGGTCTTCCAGCGGAGTCAGCCCCCAGGCGGCGGCGGTCAGATAATGCGGCGCATAGAGCGGAACCAGCGCGAAAGTTAGAAGTGCGCCCAGCAAACCCATGACAAGCATCGTTGCCAGCAACGCCGCCACCGCGTTCGTCGGAGGTGCTCGCAATACCCTGCTCCACCAGATCGCCGCGCTACCCGTGATCGATATTTGCATAATCCAGAACATTAGGCTGGAGTTCATGGCAGCCTCATAAAGAACCGGTGCATGCCATCCGAGAAAAATGGATGCGTGTATGCCGGTCCAGAGAATCAGCGTTCCGGAAAAATTGCAGCGATCGAGCGCGAATGCTCGCATGATCAAAGGCGCAAGCACTGTAGCAAGGATTACATCGTGGACTATGCGAACTGCGAACAATGCAGATCCGAGGGCGCAGAAGGGGCTCATAAACAGCCCCACCACCACGACGCTCGCAGCAACGGCCGCAGTTCGCTCCTCGCGCGCTCCCCATCTGTGCCAGATAATGAAGCCTGCTAACAATCCAAGACCAATTAATGGATCGAAGTTCCAGCGGGCCAACCACTCGCCGGGTGTCGGTCCTGACCCGCAATAGGGTAGCCAGATTTGAGTATCATTGCGCAAAACTTTACCTTTCGTGAAGGTCCTGTCGGAATCAGGACGTCAAAAGCTATAAGGTCACTAACCTGAGAGAGGATGAATGGACAAGTCTTACCGGATCAATATTCCCCGAACGCAGATAGAATTTGAAACGATTGGATTAGCGCACGTGATAAAATAATGTGGCGCCCTCTCCTTATCAAAATACAGCATGATCGCTTGGTGTTCAGTCCCGGCATTTGATGGTGTAATATTCAGCCTTCAATGGAAGGATGCCAAGTCCACCGTCCTGATCATCGAAGAAGAGGCCATCATCGTTGCCTTCCGTCGACATACACTACTGCCGCTGGACGACTGCCTCTACGCATTGCAGGCAACGATCCCGCTCCTGACACGCTCGTCGCTGCACCGCTGTTTGCAGCACCACGTGATCAGCCGATTGCCCGAAGTGACTGGGACAAGGCGCCAAAGAAGAAGTTCAAAAGCTATCCCATCGGCTACTTCCATATCGACATCGCCGACGTCCGAACCGCAGAAGGCAAGCTTCACCTATATGTCGGCATTTAACGCACCAGAAAGTTCGCCTTCGTCCAGCTCGTGGCCAAGGCGAACCGGGTGACAGTCTCAGCCTTTCTGGTCTCCCTGATCAAGGCCGAGCCATACAAAACCCACACCGTGGTGACCGACAATGTATTCCGTTCACCTTCCCCGCCGCGCTATGCTGACGGCCCGACCGCCACCTACATGACTCACATGTTTGACATGTGCTGTGAAGAAAATGCGATCAAGAACCGGCTCACCAAGATCAAGCATCCATGGACCAACGGGCAGGTCGAACGGATGAACCGAACAATCAAGGAGGCGACCGTCAAACGATATCATAATGACAGCCATGCGCAGCTAACTGCGCATCTCCACGTCTTCATCAATGCCTAACAATTATGGTCGGCGGCTGAAGACCCTCAAGGGGCTCACTCCCTTCGAATACATCTGCAAAATATGGACAACCGAACCAAACGGATTTACGCTCAATCCAACCCATCAAATGCCGGGACCGGACACTTGGAGTCTCCAAAAAAACACCACCGGTGGACTACTCCGTTTATGACAGCGTCGATAATCGGTCTTTCCCCGAATTGCCCGGTTCACAGGCTCCAGACGATTTGCTACTCCAATCTATAGTAACTACAGAATGGAGAAAAATGTTTCCAATTGGTGTTTTGTCGCGGCGGGCCCGCGTGAAGATTGAGACAATCCGCTATTACGAGCGGATAGGCCTCGTGCCGAAACCCGGTCGGACAGAAAGCGGTCGGCGGCTTTATGGGTCAGCGGACGTCAAGCAGCTCAGCTTCATTCGTCATGCGCGCGAGCTTGGCTTCGATATTGCATCAATCCGAGCTATGCTAGGACTAAGCGAGATACCTGACGCTTCATGCGAGGAAGTCAGCCGGATCGCCCAAGATCAACTTGTCGCGGTCAACGACCGGATTTCACGGCTCCTTGGATTGAGACAGGAACTTTCCCGTATGATCGGCTCATGTGCTAACGGAAAAATCGCTGATTGCCGGATCATCGAAGTCTTGGCCGATCATAACTCGCCGACGGATTTATCAGAACAAGAATCTACATAAGGACTTATTTCCACTAGAAAGCGCAGCAATAATTTAGGCTTCTAGCGCCGGGCTCCAGCCTGATTGCTATTTATCCGTGTCGGGCTAGTTCACAATAAACCATTATCAGCCTGACGGGTCTAAAAGCCCCTGCTTTTGCGTGTGCGAGCAAAACCCTAGCACAGATGTCTATCGCGTACAGTGATCTGTACGGTTCGGATCGGCAGATCGAGCGGTGAATAAGGCAATACGATTTCTGTGGACAACTTGTAACCAGAAACGAGATACTTGTTGCTTCTGTAGTGGCTACAGAATGTATGGTGCGTGCCGCGTGTCGAAATAAGTCCCTCCAATTTGAAATATGGTGGTAAAATCATGACCAAAACAATCAGTCTTCCAGACCCGTTGCGCTTTAAAATTGATGGTCTGACCTGCCAGAACGAGGTTCGCACGCTCCGTGCTGCAGTGGGCCCACTCGTCGGAGGCGAAGATACGCTAGCCTTCGACACTGAGAACGGTTTCATGACTGTACATACACCTAATCAAATTGCGGCGGCAGAGATTGAGGCCGCAGTAGCCAAAAAGGGCATGCATGCTAAGCTTTGGCAAACATCTGAAAGTTCGCCGCATATGCTGGATCCTGTTGAAGTTTCTGAAGACGCAGCGTGCTGCGGGTCACAAGTGCGCGAAGCGCTCGGTTCTCCACGTCCAACACCTATGTCCGATCAAATTCTATTGCGCATTCACGGCATGGATTGTGCCGAAGAAATCGCAGCGCTGAAGCGCGAAGTCGGCCCACTGGTCGGGGAAGATAAGCTCGCTTTCGATCTGCTCAATGGCCGCATGTCGATCGATATGAAGCCCAACGTTTCTCTTGAAGCCAGCATTGTAGAGGCTGTTACCCGCGCTGGACTACGAGCGGAGCCGTGGACCGAGGGTGAAACGAGCGAAGAAGCGCAAACCGAAGTCCGCCGTAAGCGGGTTCAGTCTTGGCTGACGACAGCGAGCGGCTTGTTTACGGCGCTAGGGTTTGCTGTCCATGCCTTGCTGGCTGGCGGTGTGTTAGCGGCTTTCGAGGCAGGAGAACATGGATTAGGCTCAACTCCCTTGCCGAGCATTCTGCTCTACACAATCGCGGTGCTCAGCGCGGCGCGCTACGTTGCACCAAAGGCTTGGCTCGCAGCCAAGCGCCTTCGCCCAGATATGAATTTGCTGATGATGGTCGCAGTCGCGGGCGCAATCGGCATCGGTGCCTGGTTCGAGG
>Ga0098072_100259_pt1 | contig 9478 bp, 10 predicted proteins | sample 30_taG_FD_84644 | JGI IMG/M metagenome (GOLD analysis project Ga0098072, IMG submission 84644) | Marine viral communities from Cariaco Basin, Caribbean Sea - 30_WHOI_OMZ | ecosystem: Environmental > Aquatic > Marine > Oceanic | place: Caribbean Sea: Cariaco Basin | collected 2014-11-14 | reverse complement strand
CCAAGCGCGGCCTGTGCCAGGGCAAGAACAGCAAGATCAGCTGGACCCAGGTCGAGACCGGCAGCGCGGTGACCTGGAAATATCCGAGCTGCGTGCTGAACGGCGAAGGCAGCATCGGCGAATTTTATTCGGTCGCGCTGACCAACAATTACCAGCAGGCCGATACCGGCACCAAGATGATCCACAATGGCAAGAACACCCGTTCGACGATCATCTCCAAGGGGATCAGCGCCGGCCACAGCGACAATACCTATCGCGGGCTGGTGCGGGTCGGGCCGAATGCGGAAAATGTCCGAAATTTCACCCAGTGTGATTCCCTGCTGCTTGGCGACCAGAGCGGCGCGCATACCGTGCCCTATATCGAGGTCCGCAACCCGACCGCGACGATCGAGCATGAGGCGACGACCAGCAAGATCAGCGACGACCAGATGTTCTATGCCCAGCAGCGGGGCCTCGATGAAGAGGCGGCGGTGAGTTTGATCGTCAACGGCTTTGCCAAGGAAGTGCTCAAGGAGCTGCCGATGGAATTTGCGGTCGAGGCGCAGAAATTGCTGGCGATTTCGCTTGAGGGATCGGTGGGTTAATGATGCCTGCGTCTTCCTCTCGTCATTGCGAGCGCAGCGAAGCAATCCAGGCCGGGGCGCGCCCTCTCTGGATTGCCACGTCGCCTGCGGCTCCTCGCAATGACGGAATTGGCCAGCTTGGCGGCTTCGCGTAAGTCAAATTTTTGCGCACAAAGACACGAAGACACGAACGGACAATCCAAGAATTTGTAATTGAAAAGAAACATGATGCTAAAAATTGAAAATCTCCACGCCACTGTCGGCGACACCGAAATCCTCAAGGGGCTTTCGCTCGAAATCAATGCGGGTGAAATCCATGCGATCATGGGGCCCAACGGGGCGGGCAAGTCGACGCTGGCCTATGCGCTGGGTGGGCGGCCCGGCTATGATGTGACTGCGGGGTCGGTGACGTTTACTCCCCTCCCGCTTGCGGGAGGGGTCGGGGGTGGGCAGACCTCCGAAGAAGGCCCACCCCTAACCCCTCCCGCAAGCGGGAGGGGGACAGACCTGCTCTCTCTCGATCCGCACGAACGCGCCGCCGCGGGCATCTTTCTCGGCTTTCAATATCCGGTCGAAATCCCCGGCGTCAGCAACCTGCAATTCCTGCGCGAAAGCCTGAATGCGCAGCGCAAGGCGCGCGGCGAGGAGGCGCTTAATGGCGCGGAATTCATCAAGCTGGCCAAGGAAAAGGCGGCGCTGCTGAAGATGGACATGGATATGCTGAAACGCGCCGTGAATGTCGGTTTTTCCGGTGGCGAGAAGAAGCGTAACGAGATGGTGCAGATGGGGATACTCGATCCCAAGCTGGCGATCCTCGACGAGACCGACAGCGGCCTCGATATCGACGCGCTGCGCACCGTCGGTTCGGGCATCAATTCGATCATGCGCAAGCCCGACAAGGCGGTGCTGCTGATCACCCATTATCAACGCCTGCTCGAGCTGGTGGAGCCGGATTTTGTCCATGTGCTGGCCGATGGCCGGATCGTCAAGACCGGCGGGCCGGAACTGGCGCTGCAGCTGGAGAATGAAGGCTATGAAGCGATCGCGGAGGCGGCATGATGTTGTGCGGTACCTCTTTCCCCCCCGTGTCCGCAAGACATGGGGAGGTGGCGCGCCGCAGGCGTGACGGAGGGGCGCCCCTCCACCATGCTGCGCATGGTCCCCCTCCCCATCGCTGCGCGACAGGGAGGATGATATGAACGCTCCACTTCCCACCCGCCGCGACGAGGCCTGGCGCTATGCCGATCTGAAGGCACTGGCGACCGTCTGGTCGAAACTGGACGGACCCGAGCAGATCCATGTGCCGGTCGGCGAAAGCCAGTCGCGGCAGATCGCCGAACTGCCGGTGGTTGACGGCGTCGGCGTGATCGATCTCGATGTCACCATCGGCGACAACGCGACCTTCACGCTGCATCTGCTGGCGCACAATGCCGACTATGGCCGGATTCACGTCAGGGCGACGCTCGGCAATGGCTCGCATTTCGAACTGGGCGGAGCGATTCTCGGCTCCGGTCAGCAGACTCTGGAAATCGTTACCGAGACCATCCACGCCGAACCCAATGCGACCTCCAACCAGGTGGTGCGCTCGGTGCTGGCGGACAAGGCGACCGGCAGTTTCCTCGGCCGGATCAATGTCGCGCGCCATGCTCAGAAAACCGATGCGGCGCAGTCGGTCAAGGCGATGCTGCTCGACCGCGGCGCCACCGCCAATGCCAAGCCGGAACTGGAAATTTTCGCCGATGACGTGAAATGCGCCCATGGCGCGACCGTCGGCGAGCTGGACAAGCAGGCTTTGTTCTACATGGCTTCGCGCGGGCTGGATCCGGCGACGGCGAAGAAGCTGATGCTGCAGGCGTTTATTGCCGATGCCTTTGTGTCGGTTGAGGATGATGCGGTGCGGGAAGGGCTTGAGAGCAAGGCGCTTGAGGTGATGGAGGGGTTGTCGTGAGCGAGAACGCAAACATCCTCCCCATTGCAAATGGGGAGGGGGACCATCCACAGGATGGTGGAGGGGCCCCTCCGTCAGCCGTTCCGGCTGCCACCTCCCCATCGCTGCGCGACAGGGAGGATTTTCGCGCCGACTTCCCCGGCATCCCGGCCGACTGGCACTATCTTGACTCTGCCGCCACCGCACAGAAGCCAAAGGCCGTGCTTGATGCGATCGCTCGCGCCTATGGCCCGGACTATGCCACGGTGCACCGCGGCGTTTACGCGCGCTCGGCCAATATGACGATTGCCTATGAAGCGGCGCGCAAGCGGGTCGCCGGGTTCCTCAACGCGGCGAGCGAGAATGAAATCGTCTTTACCAGCGGCGCGACCGACAGCATCAATCTGGTCGCCGAAAGCTGGGGCAATAAATTTGTCGGGCAGAGCGACCGCATCATGCTGTCGCAGCTGGAGCATCATTCGAATATCGTGCCGTGGCAGATGCTGGCCGAGCGGGTCGGGGCGGAGATCGATGTCGCGCCGCTGACCGCGGACGGCCAGATCGATCTCGACTGGATCGAGGAAAATCTGACCGAGCAGCACAAGCTGGTGGCGCTGGCTCATGTCTCCAATGTGCTGGGTTCGCTGCTCGATGCGAAACGGGCGGCGGGACTCGCGCACAAGGTCGGGGCGAAGCTGCTGCTCGACGGCTGCCAGGCGGCGCCGCGGCTGCCGGTCGATGTGCAGGATCTGGGCTGCGATTTCTATGTTTTCTCGGGGCACAAGATTTACGGGCCGACCGGGATCGGCGCGCTCTGGGCACCTTATGCCACGCTTGAAGCCATGCCGCCCTGGAAGGGTGGCGGGTCGATGATCGACCGCGTGTCCTTCGACGGTACGACCTATGCACCGCCGCCGGGCCGCTTTGAAGCGGGGACGCCGCATATCGCCGGTGTCGTCGGGCTGGATGCCGCGATCCAATATGCCGAGGGAATCGGCATGGGCGTGATCTCGGATCATGAAAATGCCACTTTGGCAAAGGCGCGCGAGGCCCTGTCCGGGATCAACTCGGTGCGGGTGTTCGGGCCCGACAAGAGCATGGGCATATTGAGTTTCGCGGTCGGCGACGTGCATCCGCATGATGTCGCCACCATATTGGATGAAGGCGGCGTGGCGATCAGGGCGGGGCATCATTGTGCGCAGCCGCTGATGGACTATCTCGGCGTGCCGGCGACGGCGCGGGCGAGTTTCGGGATTTACAGCGATGACAGCGATGTCGCCGCTCTGGTGGACGGCATCGAGCGCGTCAGAAAGATATTCGGATAAGGTGACGATATGAACGAAGAACGGAAGATATTGGTGGAAGAAGTCGACAGCGTCGAGAAGCCGAAGCTGGCGAAGGTCGAGGATGCGGTGGACGACAGTCCGGCAAACAAGCCCGCACCGGTCATGGCGCCTTCGCCCTATGAGGCGGAGAGCGATTCGGCCAAGCTCAGCCGCAAGAAGGATTATCTCGAGGGCTTTCTGGCGCAGAAGCCGGCGGAGACCCCGGCTGGCGAAGCGGGCGGCGACGTCTATGAGGCGGTGATCGATACGCTGAAGAGCATATTCGATCCGGAAATTCCGGTGAATATCTATGATCTCGGGCTGATCTACGGCGTCGAGATCACCCCCGACAATCACGCGATTGTCACCATGACGCTGACCACGCCGCATTGCCCGGTTGCCGAATCGATGCCCGGCGAGATCGAGCTGCAGGTGGGCAGCGTCCCCGGCGTCGGCCATGCCGAGGTCAATCTCGTGTGGGACCCGCCCTGGGACCCCGGCAAGATGAGCGACGAGGCGAAGCTGGAACTGGGGATGTTGTGAGCAAATCCCCTCCCGCTTGCGGGAGGGGCAGGGGTGGGCCCGGAAGCGCCGACAATCCCACCCCCGACCCCTCCCGCAAGCACGAGGGGAGAAGGAGAATGAAATGACCGACACGAAAACCAAAACCCGCGAAATTCCGGCAGCGATCCAGCTGACTCCGGCGGCGGAGCAGCGCATTGCCGACCTGATGGCGAAAGCGCCCGCCGACGCGATCGGCGTCAAGCTGTCGACCCCGCGCCGCGGCTGCTCGGGCCTCGCTTACTCGGTCGACTATGTGACCGAGGAAGTCGCGTTCGACGAGAAGATCGTCACGCCCGGCGGCCTGTTCTATGTCGACGGCGGTAGCGTGCTCTATCTGATCGGCAGCACGATGGACTGGGTGGAGGATGATTTCACCGCCGGCTTTGTGTTTGAAAATCCCAATGCCAAGGGTGCCTGCGGCTGTGGGGAGAGTTTTACGGTTTAGGCGGCAATTGCATAGTCCTGAATAGACCTCACTTCGGTAACCCGAACCGCACAGCATTTGTCCAGATAGTCGGAGTCGGCTGCCCATCTTTGTCGAGTGCCGGAATGAACTGGGCCCGTTTCTGAAGATACTTGCATGCCGTATCATCGAGCATTGCGTAGCCGCTCGAACGCAAAATCGTGCATTTTTCGCTTTTGCCTTCTTGGTCCACGTTGAGCATGAACCAGACCGTGCCTTCATAACCCTTTCTCAAGGCAATGTCCGGATAGTCGAAGGCGCTAACCCATGGACCGGGATTTGTTTTGGGCTTGAGTTGTCGTGAGAGCAGTTCCGTTTTTCTATAATCCAGCCCGAATGTCTCATAAAGATTTCGCTGACATTGCTTGAATGCATCAGCGACCGCTTTCATCCCCGTCATTCTGAGCGCAACTTCAGGATATTTTGGTGTGTTTAATCGCAAGGTCACATCGTTGGGCAGATTATCCAGATAATCGATTTCAAATCTATATACCTGCCAAATCAGTAGATTGTCTTCCTTGTTGACTTGGAAACCGGCGGTTTTTGTCAGCTTTGCGCCTGTTTCGTCGATCGAGAGATCGACATCCGCAAGCCAGGACGGCCGTTTGCCGTTCGGCTGGGTGACAATATAGAAACTGCCGCCCTGCAGGTCAAAGGCCTGCGATATCTGGATTTGGATTTCCCCGGATTCGCCCTTGAATATCCGCTTCAGGTCGCAGCTGGTTTCGCCATAATCGATATTCCAGGGGGAGAGCGGTTGATAGACTTCCGCTCTGGCGGCTGGCGACATAGCGCCGAGCGCCAGCAAAAAGCATAGGATGGTTCGAAGCATAATTGCTCGGTATCAGAAAAAAGCGACGATTTCATGTCTTTGCGTCTGGGGGGCAAAAACAAACCCCTCCTTTTTCAAGGAGGGGCTACGAGGGTTCAGGATGGGACTGGTTCGATGCCAGTCTCCGAATTTATCTGTGGGGAGAGACACCACCCCAGCCCCTCCTCTGAAGAGGAGGGGCTAAGTGTGTTCAGACCTTCTCGGTCAGTTCCGGCACCGCATTGAACAGATCCGCGACCAGTCCGATATCGGCGACCTGGAAAATCGGCGCGTCTTCGTCCTTGTTGATCGCGACGATGATCTTGCTGTCCTTCATGCCGGCGAGATGCTGGATCGCGCCGGAGATGCCGATGGCGATATAGACTTCAGGAGCGACGATCTTGCCAGTCTGGCCGACCTGATAGTCATTGGGCACATAGCCCGCATCGACGGCGGCGCGGCTGGCGCCGATGCCGGCGCCGAGCTTGTCGGCGAGCGGGGTGATGACTTCCTCGAACTTCTCGGCTGAACCGAGGGCGCGGCCGCCGGAGACGATGATCTTGGCGCTGGTCAGTTCGGGGCGTTCGGACTTGGCGATTTCCTCGCTGACGAAGGTCGACAGGCCGGATTCGCCGGCGCCGGTGACGCCCTCGATCGAGGCCGAGCCGCCTTCGGTGGCGGCCTTGTCAAAGGCGGTGCCGCGGACGGTGATGACCTTCTTGGCATCGCTCGACTTGACCGTGGCGATCGCGTTGCCGGCGTAGATCGGCCGAGTGAACGTGTCTTCGCTTTCGACCGAGAGAATGTCGCTGATCTGCATCACGTCGAGCAGGGCGGCGACGCGCGGGGCGATATTCTTGCCGGTGGTGGTCGCGGGCGCGAGGAAGGCGTCGTGCGATTCCATCAGGCTGGCGATCAGCGGCGCGGCATTTTCCGCGAGCTGATGTTCCAGGGCGGCATCGTCGGCGACATGGACGGTGGAGACACCGGCGACCTTGGCGACCTGTTCGCCGACGGCGGCGCAGCCGGAGCCGAGCACCAGAGCGTGGACTTCGCCGAGCTGCGAGGCAGCGGTGACGACGGCCAGGGTGGCGTCCTTCATGGTCTTGTTGTCATGTTCGACTAAAACTAGAGTTTTCATTTTCGGAACTCCTTCAAATCTTTCTAAACCCGTTAGTGCTGAGCCTGTCGAAGCACCGTTCGCGAAAACTGCCCTTCGACAAGCTCAGGGCGAACGGAGCTGCTGGGCTCATGGTGCTAAATGGCACCCACGGCCTTGAGCTTCGCGACCAGCGCATCGACATCCTCAACCTTTTCACCGGCCTGGCGGACGGGGGGTTCGGAGACATTGGTGGTGGTCAGGCGTTTGGCGATGTCGACGCCGTAATCGGCCGGGGTTTTTTCATCCATCGGCTTTTTCTTTGCCTTCATGATGTTCGGCAGCGAGGCATAGCGCGGTTCGTTCAGACGCAGGTCGGTGGTGACCACGGCGGGCAGGTTCAGCTTGACCGTCTGCAGGCCGCCGTCGATTTCGCGCTTGACGGTGATCGAGTCGCTGTCGAGTTCGACGGTGTTGGCGAACGTGCCCTGACCCCAGCCGAGCAAGGCGGCGAGCATCTGGCCGGTCTGGTTGGAATCGTCATCGATCGCCTGCTTGCCGGTGATGACCAGCTGCGGCTGCTCTTCCTCGACGATCTTCGCGAGAATCTTGGCCACGCCCAGCGGTTCGACTTCTTCGTCGGTGACCACCAGGATCGCGCGGTCGGCACCCATGGCGAGCGCGGTGCGCAGGGTTTCCTGGGCCTTTTGCGGGCCAACCGAAACGGCAATGATTTCTTCTGCCTTGCCGGCCTCTTTCAGGCGAATCGCTTCCTCGACGGAAATTTCGTCGAACGGGTTCATCGACATTTTGACATTGGCAAGATCGACGCCGCTGCCGTCGGACTTGACCCGCGGTTTCACGTTATAATCTATCACCCGTTTTACGGGCACCAGGATTTTCATTACTGTTTCCTTTCACTTCAATTCATCAGCGCCACAAACCGAGGCGCTGTTAATTCTTTTTCCATTTAGGTTCAGCTGTATGGATTTCCGGCGCGCCCGCCAACAGCGGTTCGACTTCATTGAGATAGGCGGCATAATTCTGGTGTTTCAGAAAATCCTCTGCCGCTTTGACCCCAGTATAAAGCTGAAAGACGCGCAAGACGTCTGTGTCTTCTTGATCATAGCAATAGAAATAAGCAAGATGCTCTGGATTGCCAGCAATGGTCGGGGCCATGTGTCGCTCCCAAATCGCGCGCACGTCATCTCGCCGGCCAGGTGCCGTGCGATGAATGATGAAAAGTGCGTGCTCTGACATCTCGCCTCGTTTCTGCTTCATTTATTCGAATTTCCAAACCATCCGTATCTTACGTTCACGTAAACGTCAAGTTTTGCGCTGCGGTGCAGCATTCTCGATTTGGCGGCACCAGGGCCGTCTCCGTTGGTGCTGAGCTTGTCGCAATACGAACTGGCGCTCTCCAGCGCCCTTCGACAGGCTCAGGACGAACGGGTATTGGCTTCCCGTCCGTTCAAGCCGCTTCTTTGACCTGAGCGACAATTTTCTTCGCGGCATCGCCTAGATCGTCAGCCGAGACGATCGGCAGACCACTGCCGGCAAGGATTTCCTTGCCCTTCTCGACATTGGTGCCTTCGAGACGGACCACCAGCGGGACCGAAAGGTCGACTTCCTTGGCCGCGGCGACAATGCCCTCGGCGATGATGTCGCATTTCATGATGCCACCGAAGATATTGACGAGAATGCCTTCGACCGCCGGATCGGCGAGAATGATCTTGAACGCCGAGGTGACCTTTTCCTTGGTCGCGCCGCCGCCCACGTCGAGGAAGTTGGCCGGGAAGGCGCCGTTGAGCTTGATGATGTCCATCGTCGCCATCGCCAGGCCGGCGCCATTGACCATGCAGCCGATATTGCCGTCGAGCTTGATATAGGCAAGATCGGACTTGCTGGCTTCGACTTCGGCGGGATCTTCCTCGGTCTCGTCGCGCAGTGCGGCCAGATCGGGGTGGCGCATCAGCGCGTTGCCGTCGAAGCTCATCTTGGTGTCGAGCACGACCAGCTGCTGATCCTCGGTCACCACCAGCGGGTTGATCTCGACCATTTCGCAGTCCATCGCCATGAACGCGTCATAAAGCTGCTTGCCGAGCTTCTGGGCCTGCTTGTTGAGGTCGCCCTCCAGTTTGAGCGCGAAAGCGATCGAGCGGCCATGGTGCGGCATGAAGCCCTGGGCCGGATCGATGGTGATCGTGCGGATTTTTTCCGGTGTGCTGTGCGCGACTTCCTCGATATCCATGCCGCCTTCGGTGGAGACCACCAGCGCCACGCGGCCACTGGCCCGGTCGACCAGCATCGACAGATAAAATTCCTTCTCGATATCAACGCCGTCGGTCACATAGAGCCGGTTGACCTCCTTGCCGGCATCGCCGGTCTGGATGGTGACCAGGGTATTGCCCAGCATTTCCTCGGCATTGCTGCGCACCTCGTCGATCGACTTTGCCAGCCGGACGCCACCCTTCGCATCGGGGCCCAGTTCCTTGAACTTGCCCTTGCCGCGACCGCCCGCGTGAATCTGCGCCTTGACCACATAAAGCGGTCCGGGCAGCTTCTCGGCTGCGGCGACCGCTTCTTCAACGGTGAGCGCGGCGTGGCCGACGGGAACGGGGAGACCGTATTTGGCAAGCAGTTCCTTGCCCTGATATTCGTGAATGTTCATGGAAAGATGTGAAGCCTTTCATCGAGCTTGAAAAAATAACATGGTAGACGCGAGT
>Ga0098072_100233_pt1 | contig 11147 bp, 10 predicted proteins | sample 30_taG_FD_84644 | JGI IMG/M metagenome (GOLD analysis project Ga0098072, IMG submission 84644) | Marine viral communities from Cariaco Basin, Caribbean Sea - 30_WHOI_OMZ | ecosystem: Environmental > Aquatic > Marine > Oceanic | place: Caribbean Sea: Cariaco Basin | collected 2014-11-14 | reverse complement strand
GATCGGGCGGAAGGGCGATGTCGGGCGCGCCGCGCTCGCCCTCGACCTGGTAGGCGGCGAAGGTCTCCTCCCATTCCGGATCGAGCTGGATCAGCGGAATGGTCCCGTCCTCGCGCCGCATGCCGCCGACGATCTGGAACCCGAGGCGCTGGCGGACATGTTCGCAGATCGCCTCGGGCTGGGGCGAGATCGCCCTTCCCTCGGCGGTGGCTTCCACGATAAGCGGCAGGTTCCGGATCGAGACCTGCTCCTCCAGAAGCAGGCGGAGCACCTGGTGGAGAAGGTCCATCGGCACGCGCTCCGGTATCATCTCGTCCAGCATGCGACGGTTCGCTTCGGCCCGTTGCGGGTCCGAGAGGCGGCCCATCTCGTCGAGGATCCGGCGCAGCGCCTTGAGCGTGAGCAGGCGCGGGAAGTTGCGTTTGATGATCTCGAGCAGATGCGTTGCGAGCACCTCGGTCGGCGTCACGAGCGTCACGCCCGCCATCGCCGCCTCGTCCTGACGCGCGGCCGTGATCCAGCGCGCCGGCGCGCCGTACACCGGTTCCGCGACATCTTCGCCCGGTGGCAGCGTGGTTCGATCCTCGGGCACAAGGGCAAGGATCTCGTCCGGATGCAGCGTGGCCCGGGCCTGCTCCACCCCCTGGATGCGTACGACGTAGCTGCCCCGCGGCAACGACGGATCATCCGTGAGCCGGATCTCGGGCAGGATCATCCCGAAGGTCGAGGCGACGTGGTTGCGCATGTTGGCGATCCGCACGTCGAGCCCGGTGCCGGGGTCGAGCACCATGGACACCAGGTCGGGGGCGAACTCCACGTGGATGTCGTCGAGGTCGAGAAGGTCGCCGAGCGGGCGGTCGTCCGGCTTCGCGGGCATCCGGTCCGCCGTCTTTTCCATACGGGCGCGTTCGGATTGCCGTCTGCGGATGAAAAACGCGGCAGCGCCGAGGCTCGCGCCTCCCAGGATGAAGGGCAGGAACGGGAGGCCGGGGACCAGGGCGAAAAGCGCCATCAGCAGGGCCACGGTGGCCAGGGCGGCGGGATGGCGGCCGAGCTGGCTCATCAGGGCGATGTCCGTCGCGCCGGTCGTCCCGCCGCGGGCCAGGAGCAGCGCGGAGGCAATGGAGATGATGACCGCCGGTATCTGCGTGACAAGACCGTCGCCGACCGTGAGGATCGCATAGGTCTCGAACGCGCTGCCGAAGGGCATGTCGTGCACGATCACGCCCATGGCGAGGCCCATGACGAGGTTCAGGAGCGTTATCAGCAGGCCCGCGACCGCGTCGCCTTTCACGAACTTGGACGCACCGTCGAGGGAACCGAAGAAGGTGGTCTCCTGTTGCTCGCGCTCGCGGCGCGCCTTCGCTTCCGTATGGTCAATCGCACCTGCCGACATGTCGCTGTCGATGGCCAGCTGCTTGCCCGGCATCCCGTCCAGGGCGAACCGTGCGCCGACCTCGGCCATGCGCGCGGCACCCTTGGTGATCACCATGAAGTTGACGATGAGGAGCACGCCGAAGACCACGAGCCCGAGGAAAACGCTCCCGCCCATGACGAAATCGGCAAATCCCCGGATCACGTCACCGGCCGCCTGCGTGCCGGTGTGACCCTCGCCGATGATCAGCTTGGTCGAGGAGACATTGAGGGAAAGTCGAAGCATCAGGGAAGCGAGCAGGACCGTCGGGAAGGCCGAGAAGTCGAGCGGGCGTTCGATGAAGAGGGTGACGGTGAAGATCAGGATCGCGAGAGAGAAACTCGCCGCGAGGCCGATGTCCAGGACCGGGGCCGGCATCGGCAGGATCATCATGACGATGACCGCCATGAGCGCGAGCGCCAGGAGGATCGTCGGCTGGAAGAGACGGGTCATCAGCCCCTCGCATCTATCAGGGGGATCGTGCCCGGGGCGTCAGCCTCCTGCAGCTCGCGCCGCGGGCACGATCCCCCTGTGGCACGAGGGAGCCAAACGCGGCTGGCCGCGAGATGCCGTGGAGGAGCGGATAGCCGGGCCCTCCCCGCCGAGCCGCGAGAGACCGGAGCGGAGCCGGGGCGGGTATGCCTGCGAGCGCGGTTCGGAACCGGTCGAACCGGGCGCGGTACGTCTCGGCCAGGCTGGCGGTCCGCGAGTGAAACATTCCGGCGGCAACGGACCAGTCCCCGCTCTCCGCGTACAGTTCGGACAGGAAACGGGCCGCGTAGCGAGCGTTTGCCGCCGGGTCGAACATTTCGTCGAGAGAGGCAAACCCCGCGCCATGCCAGCGGAAGTTGATTTGAAAGCAGCCGATGTCGAAGCTCCGCGCGCCGCGCGCGTGGTGCTTTTCAACATAGGCCAATGCCTCCTCTCTCGTCTCGAACCATACCCCCTTGCCTTCCATGTTTACTGTCCAGGGCCAGGGCTCCAGCTTGCCGTCGCGCCGGCGCCCGGTCTCGGTCCGGGTGATCGCCAGGAGGACGTCGACAGGCACATTGGACGAACCTCCGGCAAGCGCTGCGGCGGCGTCGCATATCTCGCCAGGAGCTCGAGCCTGCGCATCCGGCAGAGTGAGGGTCATCCAGATGAGCACCGCCAGCGGAAGCATTCGTGACGGCATACGTGGGAAGCTTGGTGTCTTCGGCATCTTTCCCGCCTGCTGGGTACGTTCTGTACCCGAACCGGAATAGTCGCAGGCGGTTGAGATTTCGTTGCGATGTCATCACGGAATGCGGAGACGGTCAGCTCGGGTCGGGGTTCACGCGGGTGTCCTGCAGGAGCTGGTCAAGGATGTCCCGTGACGTCGCACTTCTGTCAAGGAGGTCACGGTTCCGCGCCAGCACGCCGAATTCTTCCGAAGGTGCGGCGTCCTGCGGCGCGGTCAGGAGAGCGCCCGCACGGGAGAGAGTCCGGTCCGGTCCATCATCGAGGCGGGACCAGTCTCCTGCGCGCCAAGCTTCGCGCTGGGCGCGCGCAGTGTCGTTCAGCGCGGCGAAGGCGCGGCTCGCCATTTCGTGGTTTCCGGTAAGAGACGCGGCTTCCGCGCGGAGCCGGTCAACCTCGGGTCCGTCCAGGCCCAAAAGCTCCGCCTCCGCGCGTCTGGGGCGGCGGTCCGCAAGGGCGATCCTCGCGCGGAGGAGGCGACGGTCCCGGTTGACGGCACCCTCGGAAGGTCCGACGAGGACGGAAAGGGCAGCGTCGCCGAACCCGAGATCGAACAACCTTTCCGCCATGGCATTTGCCACCGCGGGATCCAGATCCTCAGGTGTTTGCTCGCCGATGCGGCGCGAGAGACCGAGGAAGTTCGTATCATCGGCGTCTTTGGTCACAAGCGCCGCGATCCGCGACCGCGTGGCCCTCCGGTCCACACCCTCCGCACCGTCGCGAGCTTCGAGACGATCGAGCGCCTCGGCGTGCCGGCCATTGGCGGCGATTGCGAGGATTGCGGCCTCGGCGGCCAAAGGTCCGTCCGGCTGCCCCCGACGTTCAACGGCATAGGCTTCCGCCAGATCGACGAGGTCGGGTGGAACCGGGTCGCCCTTCTTGAGAAGCGTATCTATGAGCGCGGCAAGCGCAGACGGAGAGTCTGGTGAGTTCGCCGCGGCGACACCCGCAAGAAGCGGTTCGGCTTCAGTGACGTCATCGCGTTCGACGGCGATCCGGGCGCGGGCGAAATCCTGTGACGGGTCGGCAGGTTGGGTTGCTCCCCTCAATGTGCGCAGGACGGATTCGGCCATGTCAGGCTCTCCGGCATCGGTCAGGCGCGTGGCAAGCACGGGCGCGAGATACGCGCGGAGGTCCGGGGGCAGACCGCCGATACCGCGCAGGATGGCTTTCCGATCAAGGCGAAGCCCGGGCGGCAGGGCATCGAGAGCCAGCACGCTCCAAAGGGCGGCGTCGCTGTCGCAATCCGTCATGCCATCGAACGCGCCTGGTGCGGAATCATGCCCGCTTTCCACAATCCGTGCCATCGACAGAAGCAGACGCCAGGTTTCGCCCTGGCTCGGAGTTTCGGTCAGGAGCTGAATGGCTTCCGCGCCGAAACCGTAGTGGATGTAGAAGCGAGCGAGGTCGAACAATGCGTCAGGGGACGGCGCGTCTCGGGCATCGTAGAGTTCGGCGCGCAACTGGCCAAGCTCGACCCCGAACGGGGCAGGTCCAGCCCAGCCCACCGTATCGAGCATTTCGTCGTCGTGGCAGGCGTCGCCCGTCGCCGTGGTGGGTGCGTTCAAGCGCTGGTTGCTTTGGTCGCGGTCGATCGCGGTTTCCGCCCGCAGCGGGGACTCCGGGTCCGGCGCAATCGCCCCCGGATCCGGCGGTGTCCGTGTGGGAAGTTCCGCAGGTTTCGGCGCGTTCAGGCGCGCAGCTCTGTCGAGGAGTCCCTGTGTGGTCGCCCGGGCGAGCTGCTCGGCCAGCCTTTCTTCGGAAAGAGAGACTCGTGCCTGCCGCGTCAGGTAGTCGGGATCACCAGGCCCTTCTGCGGGGCTGACCAAGGGGTTGGTCGACGCCGGCTGGTCATTTGCCGTTGGTGTCGGGGCGGAGTCCGGAAAACTCAGCGTCCCGTATCGGTCCGGGGCCGGATCGGCCACCCGCAGGGCCTCGCCAAAGCGGAGGCGGACCGTATCTCGCCTATTCTCTGTCTGGCGGTCGGTCACATCCAGTATCAGAAGTCGGCCGCGACCGTTCGTGATCTCGTGGCCGCAGGCACAAGCGAGGGCGAGTTCCAGCGTTCCGTCGCGCAGGGTTCGCGCAGATGCAATGCGGTCCCTGCCAATGCGGTCGAACATGCCATTGACGTCGAAACCGGATGCCGCGCCTCGCGGGCCGATACGTATGCTGTCGCCATCCCTTGAGACCTCGGCCGCCCCGTCGCGTGGCAGGTAAAGCACGACGCGCGTGAAATCCGCGTGGTCACCCGTACGAATGCGTATTGTCTCGGCCCTTGGTTCGGTTGCCAGAACTGCAAGGAACGATGCGAAGGCGAGCATTCTTATCATGCCGCCTCCTGCTTGACCGATTTCAGGGCGTTCTCAAGATCGGAGAAGCTGGGACGGCAATGCGACGGGGTGTTCTGCCGCCCGACTTCGATGCAGATGTTCGTGGCGTGGTTATGCAGGTTCGCGACCAGCACTTCCCGGATGAGGTGGTAGAAGTGGCCGTCTTCCTCGACCACCGTCTTGACCTTCGAAGCAAAGGGACCCACGAGCCCGTAGGCGAGGAACACGCCGAGGAATGTTCCCACAAGCGCGCCGCCGATCATCTTGCCGAGAATCTCCGGCGGCTGGTCGATGGATCCCATGGTCTTGATGACGCCGAGCACTGCGGCGACGATGCCAAGCGCCGGGAGAGCATCGGCGACGGATTGCAGGGCGTGGCTCGAATGGAGCGCGTGGTTCAGGTTTGCTTCCATCCGTTTGTCCAGGACCTCTTCCACCTGGTGCGGATCGTCGTAATTCATGGACGCGGAGCGCATCGTGTCGCAGATCATTCCGATCGCCTCCGCATCCTGCAGGATTCGGGGATATTTCGAGAAGATCGTGCTTTCCGCAGGCGACTCGATATGTTCCTCGATGGCGACCGGGTTCTGGCGGGCGAGACGTATGAGCTCGAACAGGAGGCACAGGAGATCGCGATAATCTTCGTGTTTCCAGTGGGGACCCTTGAAGACTTTGCCCACGTCCTTGAGCGTATGTTTCACTGCGCCCATGTCGTTGCCGACGAGGAACGCGCCGGCCGCCGCCCCGCCAATCATCATCAGCTCGAAAGGCAACGAGGTCAGCACGATGCCCATGTTGCCGCCGGCGAGGAGATAGCCGCCGAAGACCATGACGAAGATCACGCCGATGCCTACGAAGCCGATCATCTCACGCCCCCTGCCCGAGTCTGTGCGATCCAAGTTGGGACAGGAGGGTTAAGATTTCGCATTCCCACGTCATTCCTTCGGCGCTCCGGCGTTGCGGCCAGCCAGCAGGACCGAAATCGTGTAGGCGGTCTGGGGATCGAGCCCGGCCATGATCCCCGCAGCGGCTTCCGGACGCATCCGGCCCAGAAATCCGGCGGCAAATTCGGGCTCCATCTCGGCGAAGAGCGCCGCGGCTTCCTTCGCCTTCATCGTTTCGTAGACCGAGGTCAGGCGGGCGAGATCGCCCTCCGCCGCTTCGTCGGCAATCGTCAGCAGGTTTCTCAGCTCTTCCTCTGCGGATTCGAGCTCGCCCAGGCGCGCCGCGATCTCTCTGTCCGCAACGGCGAGCGCCTGCATGCGGTCGGCGATCTGCGCCTCGAGGGTCGCGATTCTTTCCTCGCGGCCGGCCAGCATATCGATCGCCGCCTTCACATCTTCGGAGGTTCTGCACCCCTCTGGCACCTCCGCCGCGCCCATTTCAGGGTCGGCCTGCTCACGGGCGATCGCCTGGCCGGCTTCCGCACCCAGTCGCAGAAGTCCGGAGGTGAGAAACAGCAGCGCCAGCACGCCAAGTGCACCGGGACGGGGGCGCTTGCCTCGCCGCGTCATTGGCGCGTGCCCCCGACATGGCGCGTGAAGCGCGGAGCCACCGGGTCCGGGGGCGATGACGGGGCGGTTTCGGGGAGGTCGTGCATCGCCGCCACGAGCAGTTCAAGCCGCCTGGCGACATCCTCGGCGCGCGTCGTCAGCGCCTCAAGCGACTCGGAGGAGGCATTGGCTGTCTCGCGCGCGGACGCGAGCGTCTGCTGCAGATCGTCGACCTGGACGGAAAGCGTCGCGACGGCACCGCCGACACCGCCCTGAAGATCGTTGAACCTGGTCAGGCGCCGTGCCAGCACGAAGCAGTAGAACGCAGCGCCGAGCGCGCTTGCACCCAGAAAAACGTCTGCAATCATATTCATTTCACCCCTCACGTCACAATGAATTCCATCACCAGAAGGTCGCGCACGCGGCCATTTCCGGCGACCACCTGCACCCGCCTGAGAAGCTGGGCGCGCAGCCGGACAAGGGCGGAGGGGTCCTGCAGGTCGGCGATGTCGACCGCGCGCAGGTAGGTGTTCATCACGTCGATGACGCGCGGCAACAGCGCGCGAACCTCCTCCTCCGCCGCGCTCGGAACCTCGAGCTGGGCGCGGAACCGAAGATGCTGTTCCGTGGCGCCGCGGCCGATGCCGATCACCAGGGGATCGACCTCGACGAAGACGATGTCGGGCAGCGCCATGTCCTCCGGCGCGTCTTCGGCGCCGGCATGCGAATCGCCGCCCGCAATCATGCCGGAGTAGATCGCGAAGAAGCTGCCAGCCCCGCCGGCAAGTGCCAGGATCACCCCAAGGATCAGAGGCAGTCTGGACGCCTTCTTCGGCGTGTCCGTCTCGGTTTCGTCGTCTTCGGCCATCTTTGCGATCCGCGTTTCCTGCGCCCGATCTTTAGCGGGGATGGACTAACCGATTGTTAAGGCGGATCGGCGAAACATGGCGGTGCGGCGGGCAGAAGGCGCGCCGGACTGGAGGCAATGGTGAAGCAGCTTTCCGATCTGTGGAACGCACTCGACATGCGGCGGCGTATCGTCGTTCTTCTGGCCACGGGGGCGATGTTCGCCGCGGTGCTGGGCCTGGCGCGGCTGGCCAGCGCGCCAAGCCTGACGCTGCTGTATTCCGGCCTCGAAGGGCCCGCCGCCGGAGAGGTCGTTCGCGCGCTGGAACAGCGTGGCGCCGTCTACGAGGTGCGGGGCGGTGCGATCTTCGTCGAGACGGGCCAGCGCGACGAACTGCGGATGACGCTCGCCAGTGACGGTCTGCCGCGGAACGGCGGACAGGGGTATGAACTGCTGGATTCGCTCACCGGGTTCGGCACGACCTCCCGCATGTTCGACGCGGCCTACTGGCGCGCGAAGGAGGGGGAGCTCGCCCGGACCATCGCCGCCTCGCCGCAGGTCGAATCGGCGCGTGTCCATATCGCGACCCCGGCCGCCACGCCGTTCCGCCGCGAGACGCGGGCGACCGCCTCGGTCTTCGTCACGGGCGCGGGCGTCGCCGTCACCTCGGCAAATGCGCGGGCCTTCCGGCACCTCGTGGCCTCTGCCGTGGCCGGGCTGGCACCGGAAGATGTGTCGGTGATCGACGCCTCCGGTGAACTTCTTGCGCCGGGCGAGGATGACGCGCCGGCCACGGGCAGCGACGACAGGTCGGAAACGCTGCGCGACCGCGTGCAGCGTCTGCTGGAAGCGCGCGTCGGCCCGGGCAATGCAGTGGTGGAGGTGGCGGTGGAAACCGTGACCGACGCCGAGTCGATCCGCGAGCGGCGCTACGACCCCGAGGGCCGGGTCGCGATCAGCACCGAGACGGAGGAGCGCAGCGCGAACTCGCAGAACTCCGGCACCGGCGGAGACGTGACAGTGGCGTCGAATCTGCCGGATGAAGGCGGCGCGGCGGGATCCGAATCCCGGTCGCAGGACAGCGAGACACGGGAACGGGTGAATTACGAGGTCTCCGAGGTCGAGCGCGAGGTGATCCGGGCACCCGGAGCGGTCCGCCGGATCACCGTGGCGGCGCTGGTCAACGGGGTCGTGGCGGAGGACGAAGCCGCGCCGGAGCCGCGCGCCACGGAGGAGCTGGACGAATTGCGCGACCTGATTGCCTCAGCGGTCGGCTATGACGAGTCGCGCGGCGACCGGATCACGATCAAGAGCATGGCCTTCGAACCCCTGACCGAGCTCGGCACGGAGGCCAGTCCCGGCTGGCTGGACCACCTGGCGCTGGATGCCTCCCGCCTGATCCAGATCGGAGTCCTCGCCCTGGTTGCCCTGCTGCTCGGGCTCTTCGTGGTGCGCCCCGTGCTCACCCGGAACGGAGCGATCCCGCAGCTCGCCCCGCCGGAGCGCGACAGCGACCAGGCGCTGACCGGCGAGGTGACGGATGAAGATTTCACGTTGCCCGACCTGCCCATCATCTCCGGCTTCGGCAGCGCGCTGCCGGGCCTGGGGGATGATGGCAGCGATCCGGTCGCCCGGTTGCGCGGTCTGATCGGCGAGCGGCAGGAGGAGACCGTCGAGATCCTCCGCAGCTGGCTCGACGAGGAAACGGAGGCAGCGAGATGAGCGTCGCGCATCTTCTCCCGGATTTCGGAGCCTCCCGACCCGCCGTCGAGGCCGAGACCCAGGCAGCCGCAGATATCGAGGGGCTGAAGCTCGAGGCCTTCGAAAGCGGGTACAAGGCCGGCTGGGACGATTCCGTGAGCGCACAGAACGACGAGTCGGCGCGGGTCTCCGCGGAGCTCGCGCGGAACCTCCACGATCTGTCCTTCACCTACCACGAGGCGCGGAGCCAGCTGCTCACCTCGCTCCGGCCGCTGCTGACCCAGATGGTCGAGATGGTGCTGCCGGAGCTTGGGCACCGAACGCTGGCGGCCCGCGTGGCGGCCGAACTCGAGGCTGCCGCGGATATGGCCACCGGTGCGCGCGTGCGCCTGCTGGCCGCGGAGGAGACGCTTCCGGCGCTCGAACGGCTTGCCGATCAGGATTTCGGCTTCCCGCTGGCCATTGTCGCCGACCCGGGGCTCGGCCCCGGTCAGGTGATGCTGAGATTTGCCGACGAGGAGCGACAGATAGACATGGATGCGCTGCTTTCGGGCATCCGCGCCGCGCTCGACGACCATTTCGACGACCACTTGCAGGAGAGCGCTCATGGCTGAACCAGCCGGATCGGAGCCGGGCCGGCAGGCCAACCCGTTCACGAACGTGCCGATCGAAATCACCATCTCGGTCGGGCGCGCACGACCCCTGATCCGGGAGCTGATGTCGATGGGCCGCGACGCGGTGCTGCCGCTCGACCGCCGGGTGGACGATCCGGTGGAGCTCTACGTCGGCGACCGTCTGATCGCCCGCGGCGAACTCGAGGAGCTGGGGGGCGATCAGAAGGGTCAGCTCGCCGTGCGCCTCACCGAGGTCGCGGACATGCAAGACGGGTTCTGATGACGGCGTCGGGCGTTCTGCGCCTCGCTGTCCTGGCGGGGCTGGCCGTGCTTGCGGCCGGGCCGGCGGTGGCGCAGGAGATGACGCTCAGCCTTGGCGAGGATGGATCGCTCGCGCTTCGCAGCGTGCAGTTGATCCTGCTCATCACGCTGCTCAGCCTCGCACCGGGGATCGTGATCATGGTCACCTGTTTCCCCTTTCTCGTGACAGTGCTGTCGATCCTGCGGCAGGCCATCGGGCTTCAGCAATCGCCGCCCAACATGCTCATCGTCAGCCTCGCGCTTTTCCTGACCTGGTTCGTGATGGACCCGGTCTTCACCGCGGCCTGGCAGGAGGGGATCTCTCCGCTCATCGAAGAGGAAATTACCCTGGAGGAGGCCGCGCCACGGGTCATCGATCCCTTCCGGGGGTTCATGGCCGCCCGAGTCGACCCCGAGACCTTCGAAGCGCTGGCCGCGCTCAGACCCGAGGACGCGCGGCCTGCGGCGGGGCCCGAAGCGCCTCTGCCGGTTCTCGTGCCCGCCTTCCTGCTCTCCGAGATCGCGCGCGCGTTCCAGATCGGCTTCCTGATCTTCCTGCCGTTCCTCGTCATCGACCTGGTGGTCGCGGCGATCCTGATGTCGATGGGCATGATGATGGTCCCGCCCGCGATCGTCTCTCTGCCGTTCAAGCTTGCCTTCTTCGTGGTGGCTGACGGATGGCGCCTGATCGCCGAGAGTCTCGTGCGCAGCTACGGCTGACAGGGCCGACGGGCGCGCGGATTGGCTTTCGGACCGGAGAAGCCATCTGTTCCGGCAGTGCGGATCGCGTTCTCGAGGCCTCCCGGTCGGCTGCCCGCGGCACGCCCCGGACCCCAAGACGACGGCGTTTGCACGATCAACCGGGGCCGTCCCGATTGACCGACCGACCCGTCAGCACCGACACGTACCCTAGTGAACCAGGAATTCCGCGTGCAGGGCGCCGGCCGCGTTGATGCTCTTGAGGATGTCGATCATGTCGCGCGGGGAGACGCCGAGCGCGTTCAGCCCCGCGATCACCTCGGACAGCGATGTTCCGTCTGGAACTTCGGCGAGCCGCGGTCCGGGTTCTTCCTGAAGGCCGGCGCGGGTGCGCGGGACGACGACCGTCTCACCCTCGGCGAAAGGGTTGGGCTGTACGACCTCCGGGGTTTCCTCGATCCGCAGGGTGAGGTTGCCCTGCGAGACGGCGACGCGGCTGATCCGGACGTCCTCACCCATCACGATGGT
>Ga0098072_100201_pt1 | contig 13276 bp, 17 predicted proteins | sample 30_taG_FD_84644 | JGI IMG/M metagenome (GOLD analysis project Ga0098072, IMG submission 84644) | Marine viral communities from Cariaco Basin, Caribbean Sea - 30_WHOI_OMZ | ecosystem: Environmental > Aquatic > Marine > Oceanic | place: Caribbean Sea: Cariaco Basin | collected 2014-11-14 | reverse complement strand
CCACAGTAAAAATCCTCCCGCCCTCCCTGTCGCCAGAAAGGGTAAAGGTGGACGACTTTTACACCGCCCGCAGCAAGCTCATCCCGCCGCTACCGTGGCCGACTTTTGCACCGCCGTTCTCACAGCCACATTCATGTGTCATTACGAGCGCGTGGGGAGATGTTTTAATCCAAGAACAGGATGTTCACATGACCAGAAAAACAGGCGCGGTAGCCGAGCTCAAGAAACTCGAAACTGAGCGCAAAAAACTTGACGAGCGCCAACGCGAACTCGAAGCCAGAGCAGCGAGCGAACTCGGACGTGCATTGCTCGGAACCGGTGTGGAAAGCTTCAGTGCCAAAAGTCTCAAACAGATAGGGATGACACTTGGCAAACTGGGCGAGAACCAAGCTCTCGCCAAACTTGGAATTGCAACCTCCACCGCAGCGAATTAGACAGTCGTTCTCGCAACCAAGAAACAAGAAAAAGGCCCCGCCGGGTAACCGGCGAGGCCTGAATTGGTGATGATGAGGATCAGTGATCACTCATCAATGTCGGGTGCATCCTTGTTATCCTGGGAAGCTCCGCGGGTCAGAAAATCCACCTTGTCGGCAAGAATTTCGCAGCCATAGCGTTTGATACCCTCACCATCTTCCCACTGCGTGTAATGGATCCGGCCTTCGACCGAAACCATCTGGCCCTTGGTGCAATATTGGCCAACGTTTTTGCCCAGACCGTTGAAGCAAGTGATACGGTGGAATTCTGCATCCTTGACCGTAAAGCCTTTTTCATCCTTGTAGGTTTTGCCTTCACTGTTGCGGGCGGGGCGGTCGGTTACGACTGAAAGATTTGTAACCGTTGTGCCCCCGTTTGTTTCCCGGCTTTCTGGATCGCGAGTGACACGTCCGACCAAAACTACAATATTTGTCATTGTTATTCTCCTGATATTAATCTTCAAACCGGACCATTCCGGCTTGCGAACATCCGTTAGAAACAGGGAGAAGCGGCATTGCACCGAAGGGAAACCGGCTTTGTCCGGGTGGTGCGGGCAGCACCTGAAAGGTGCAACACGGCCGGTAAAAAAGCTGGTTGCAATGCTGCTGGCGCCTGGTTCAGGAAGGTTCGCGAAAAAGCCGAATTGGTCACGGCTGATTTGATCTTCAGGAGAATAACACTGACAGCCCTCGTTTTGGGCATATCAATCGCGATTGATGCGAGAAAGTTCAACGGCTGGTTTTATGGTAATATACTGGAGAAACGTCTGCAACACTGGTAATACTTAGGACAGAACAGGCTGCTCGTGACACTGCATTACGCCGCAATATCCACGTCATGGTTGCCCTCATATCATCCATGCCTGTGGTTCGATTCGCCCAATAGCGCGTGACTTGTTACTTCCGGTAAGAGCGCAAGGGGCTGTCGGTCAGGCGCAGTCATTTTCTGGAGGAAAGTCTGAGGCCACTTCTGTGCATTAGCGGCGGGCAAGTTTGCCGAATTCGCTGTCCAGAAGCGCCCGCTTTTTTTGCTCCGCCGCGCAGAGCGGCTTCAACATTCGCATCTGAGTGAGTGACGACTTGCGGCTGCATGCCTTCAGGGCGCGCCTCAATCGTGCAGCGGATATCATCAGCGCCACCCTTGACGATGATGCATGACATGATGTCGCAGATGTCTGCGCGACAGGCTATGTCAAAATCCGCATAGAAGTAATCGGGTGGTCGCTTGTCACATACTGCGACCGCCTTTGCCACAACCCGAAAAGTAAAGGGGATTCCCGAATATCTTTCGTTCTACTCGCGACGACGGTCAGCGCGAGCGAGAAGCTTCAACATCTTGCTCTTGGCATACTCGGTCAGCGGATGGTCAGAGGCATCATCGTGCGATTGAATCTCATCAGCCCGCTCGCGCACCTCTTGCCGCACAGCCCCGTCCGACTGAGACAGCAGAGCCTGCATCAAGTTTTCGAGCGCGATCACCCTGATGCGTAGTTGGACAAGTTCGGAATGGCCGGGATCGCGCGCATCCCAGACGCCCGCTCTTAGCTCTTCACTCTGGCCGGAATCCTTCTGCATCAACCGTATCCTTTCCTGTCCATGCATGCCCGGCTGAGAACGCGAAATTCGATGACGAACCTCGATATGGTCTTTTTTGGAGTTGGTGATGCCTCCCCCGCCTCTCGATAATTTATCAATTTAATCAATCTCTTGCTCTCTTCCATGCAATGGAATGTCCTTCGTCAGATAATTTGAGACATCTGGCGGCTTAAAATAGGCGAGTATTTGGTTCCATCTGTTGGTTGATATTATGCTGCTTGTCTGCGGTATTGCAAGCGCCTTTGTTCGATGGTTTTTCGTTTGATCCTTTCTCGCTGTTTGATGATGTGGAGAATAGCACCGTTGCTCACCGCATGCTTTGCGGTGAATATCGCAAATAATCTTCGCGCAAGTTACCTTTAGATCCGCATGCGACTGAGCGCTGACAGAGGCTTCATGTTTCCCCTGGCGCCTGGCTGACGTACGATTTTCTCCGCAGACCGATAAACAATGTCCTAGGGCTGTGGCCGGGCGGCGTCGCGAAGTTCGGCGAGCGCCGCTGCGAGTTTTGGCTGCCCAACCTTGCATATTGTGATGCGCGCTTGATTGCCTCCTATCATCAGGAAATTAATCAGGTGGCTGCAATATCGGTTTTTTGTTCCAGATATTGTGCGCGGGTCAATTCTCCGCGCGCATATCGCTCGTTCAGGATCGCTGACGCATCTTTCTGCGATGCGCTATCAAACTTGCGATGGGCACGATAGGAATATCCCCAGTTTCCAGCGCCAGAAAGCAGAAGAAAAAGGATGCCGAACCAAAATATCAAACCCCAACCATAAACGAATTCACTGGTGAACAAATATGGCATAGCGAGGCTCCTCTAAACTGGACTGCTGGTCGCCGCGGCGACCTGATTGGCACGGCACCTATAACTAAGCCTAGCACGCAGCATTGGTGAAGGAGAGGTTCGGAAACTACTTATGCTAATGCGATACTACCAGAGGTACCGGACAATCCTTGAACAAGCTTCGCGTGACGCCGCCGAAAAGAAATTCCCGGGCTTTGCTATGACCATAAGCTCCCATCACGATATAACTGGCATCCAGGGCATCTGCGCTGGAAAGAAGCACAGCCTGCACTGCAGGTTTTGATTTTGTGGGCTGTCCGTCGTCAGATAATTTGATACATATGGCGTTTTAAAACAGGCGAGTATTTGGTTCCATCTGTTGGTTGATATTATGCGGCGATCTTGCGGTGAAGCAAGCGCCTTTGTTCGATGGTTTTTCGTTTGATCCTTTCTCTTTGTTTGATGATAGATTCTGCCCTGCCGAAGTAAGCATCGGCGGGTGTGACGTTTTTTAAGGCTCACGTGGTAGCGCTGGTGATTGTAATATTCGACGAACGCCTCAACCTGCGCTTCCAGATCGCCGGGCAGATAATAGTGCTCCAGCAGGATGCGGTTCTTGAGGGTTTGGTGCCAACGCTCGATCTTGCCCTGTGTTTGCGGATGGAATGGTGCACCGCGTACATGCTTCATATTCTTGTCAGCGAGATAGTCGGCGAGCTCGCCTGCGACATAGCTGGGGCCATTGTCGCTGAGCATCCGGGGCTTATGCAGCACATGCACCGACGCACAGACCCACATAAAACCAGAATAGAGCGACCTTTCATAAACTTGCGCTCCCCTCGTGCCAATGTTGGACCGGACCTGTAACTGCGAACATCACATCTTTACAGAATCCGCTATATAGGGTAGCCCCCTATGCTATGTCACATACATCAGATGATAAAAAGCTGCTGGCGCGGGTCAGTCGCCTTAAGGGACAACTCGAAGCCATCGAGCGGGCTTTGGAAAACAAGGTTACTTGCGGTGAGATACTCAATCTTGTTGCTTCGGTTCGAGGGGCCGTAAATGGTCTCACGGTGGAATTGATTGAGGATCATGTCCGCGAGCACGTCTCCAACCCTGAAACGGACACTGATGAAGGGCGCGCTCAAGGCGCGGCTGATCTGATCCAGGTTATCAGGACATATTTGAAATGACCGCTTCCGATAGCATGGTGCAAACCGGTCACGATCATGACCACGTATTTCTGGGCCAAAATCATGAGCGCAACGAGCGCCGGACCTGGTTCGTTATTGCCCTGACCAGCGTGATGATGGTTGTCGAAATTGCAGCCGGAACCATTTACGGTTCGATGGCGCTGGTCGCCGATGGCTGGCATATGTCCACACATGCCGCTGCAATGCTGATAGCGGCACTCGCCTATCTTTATGCACGCCGCAATGCCAAAAACCCGCGCTTTACGTTTGGCACCGGTAAGGTAGGAGATCTTGCAGCGTTCGCCAGTGCCATAGTTCTGGCATTGGTTGCGCTACTGATAGGATGGGAAAGTGTCGTTAGACTGGCAAATCCGATCCCGATCAGTTTCCCGCAGGCAATTTTCGTGGCCGTCATTGGCCTAATTGTGAACCTGGTCAGCGCGTGGTTTCTCCGCGAAGATCATGACCATAATCACGGACACAGCCATCATCACGATCACAGCCATGACCACGACCATCATCATGAACATCATGGCCGGGATCAAAATCTTCGCGCCGCTTATCTTCATGTGCTAGCTGATGCTCTAACATCCGTTTTGGCAATTATAGCGCTGATAGCCGGTAGCATCTACGGATCGATATGGCTTGACCCGCTCATGGGTATTGTCGGTGCTCTTGTTATCGCGCGCTGGTCATGGGGTCTGATGCGCGATACCGGCGCTACGATGCTGGACTACAGGCAAGCTGGCGATCCAGTCTCAGCAAAAATCCGCTCGCTCGTCGAGCAAGCCGGAGACAAGATCACCGACCTGCATGTCTGGCAACTGGGTCCGGGTCATCATGCCGCCATCATTGCCGTCAGTACGCAAAGTGAGAAAACCCCCGCAGATTATCGTGAGAGTTTGGCCAAAACCACCGGGCTTTCTCATATCACCGTTGAAGTGAACACAGCTTAGGCGGTTGAGAAAGCGCGTCGAATGGATAACCTGTTTCTCATTTTAGCTCTTGCTGTGGGCTTGGCGATGGACGCCTTCGCAGTAGCCGTTGCCCAAGGTGCCGCAGGACATAATTCCATGTTTCACGCTACTCGGACGGGAATGGCCTTTGGCGTCGCGCAGGGAGTCATGCCATTTCTAGGATGGGCGCTTGGAATAGCCTTTGTTTCGCAAATCAGCGCTTATGATCACTGGATTGCTCTCATTCTGCTCGGCGGTTTAGGCATGAAAATGCTTTGGGAAGCGCGGGACGGGAACGGAAACGATCCTGCTCCCAGTCTCTCAGGATGGGCATTGGGAGCAGCTGCGATAGCAACCAGCATTGACGCATTTGCTGCCGGTATCACGTTGCCTACTCTTGGGCTTCCGGTTTTACTGACCTGTATTGCTATCGGGATAGTCACCGCACTGCTTTCCGTTTTGGGCGTTATGATCGGCGGAATGGCAAGCTCGCGCATCGGGAAATACGCCGAGGGCGCAGGAGGCGTCATTCTCATCGCTCTAGGAATCAAGATTTTCGTCGAGCACTAGTTTCAAAGAATATGACTATTTTTCCGCAGGGTTTGAACTGCGCCGGCAAGGCAGGAGGAATAACTTAAAGGAGGCGGGTACTTGATATTGGACAACGCCGACTTGCGATTCAGAGATGGACACCTTTGTCAGGCTATGCGGCTGAATGCGGTCATTCAGCAAACGGCGCAATTTCGGCCCATAAGCTCTGTCAATTTCAATGGCAGCTTTCAGGCAGCGGATGATCTGCCCTAAACGGCAGCAACTGGGTGGATTGGAGAATGTCCGGTTTTGGATGGCTGTGGGGGAAAACAGACGTAAAGCGAACATTCTTGACTCGCAAATTACCTGCTCAATAAACTAACCTGCACGTTCAGACAGACTAATTTTGCACAATTCGATCGGCAATTTGCAACGCGGTAACCCGACAACGGATTGCGACCGACCGCTTAAGGGAGTTTCGATCTGGTTCTTGAACCACTGGAATTGGCTGAATTCCCGTCAATCACTTGCTCTATCACGGGCGCAAGAGCCTTGAACAATTGGGCCGGCAGAGCGCTGGTGAAGCTGTACTGATCGGCTTCAGGTCCTTCCACATAGGCAGTGACTGTTCCAAAGAAGCGGTCTCCAGCGAAGAAGACAAAGGTAGCGGTCCGGGACCTTGCATCCGATCCCATGCTCCTCCCGCCGCGCCCGAAGCGGTGTTGACGATTGTCGCCCGTCCCTGTTTTGCCGCCAATTTGCAAAGGCTTGCCATCGGCCCCCGCAACTGCATCATTGGCGCGTCGAGCGGTGCCATTCTGGACCACGTCTATCAAGCCCAGACGAACAACCCTGGCAATTTCTGGTCGCAAAACCCTTGGCCCAACCGCTGGCGCCGCTTTCAACACCGTTTCATAGGGCGACCCTTCAGCAAAGCGCAGCCGGCTGATACGCACGGCGGGATAGCGATAGCCAGTGCTGATAATAACCCCCATCAATTCGGCAAGCGCGTCCGGTCGATCACCTGACGTACCAATTGCCGTGGCATAGGAAGGGATGAGGGCATCGAAGGGATAACCGACCCGTTGCCAGTCTTTGTGGATCGGCACGAACGCATCGCGTTCCAGCATAATCCTGATGCGGGTGTTCTGGGCCTTGAACCGGTTCGGTTTCAGCAGCCATTGGTAAGATTCCTGTCGCACGTACGCGCCTGCGTCGGCAATAGTTTTCCAATCCGCTTTGGGATGCTCATAGAGATAGCCTGCAAGCCACAACTCCAAGGGGTGAATGCGTAAGATATAGGAGCGGTCAGCAAGGTTGAGCCGATCCGGCGCATATGTCTCGTAGAGCTTGCGCATCGCTGTATCGCCAGAGACCTTGCTGGCCGACCATTGGTTGATGAAAGCCGAAAACGCCTGAAAATCGGCCTTTGGCCGAACAGTACGATAAGCGGCGGAAAGGCGAGACGGCACGAATTTAGCCCGCTCGGCAATATGGCGTAATATGCCCGGTCGATCGAGTTTCCTGTAATCCGGCAGGAAGCGGTCGAGAAACTGGCGTCCCTCCATATCGATGAAACGCCTGAGATATTCCTTGCGCGCCGGATGAGCTGGATCATCGAATATCCCCTCCGTCCCCGGTATGCGGGCGATGTGATAATCGACGATGTCGCGCATGATCCGGATAAAAATGAGGTTCACGCTTTGCTGCAAGCCATAGGATACGCTCATATACCCGCCATGACGCCGGTTGAAATTGGAGAAGTGGTGGAGCCCGCCTGCGGTGAAGAAGCGTTCTCCCGAACTCGCCGAATAGCGTTTCGCCATTGCTGCTTCGAGCATTGCAGGAAGGCCCTTGTCTCCCGTATCGAGCAGCTGGCCGGCGACCCATGCGCTCAGTGGGTCGCCGTTCGCGACCATCGCCTTCAGTTGCGGGGCGGAACTCTTCCGGTGCTGTTCATAAACCGTCGAAATAATATTCAGATAAGTGATGAGCGTCCGGACCTTGGCCGTGGACCCGAGTTCCAGCTTGGTGCCGACATTGACATCGAGCGGCTGGTCGAGGCTGTCAGTCTGGACTCGCAGATAATTGGCTTTCAGCCCGCGCTCATAGAGTGTGAAACTGTAGTTCACCCGTGCAGCTTTGCCGGCTCCCTGCAGGCCGAAGCCAGACAGGCCGAGCGCAGAGAGGTTTTGAGGATCGCTCAGACTGCGGAGTATCTTCGTCGACTGCTCTTGCGCATCTGCATTCAGCGTTGTCTCTACCGTCAGGTCCAGACGGTGAAGGTCATAGAAGGACGGGACAGAGATCAGCTGTGCCAGCTCGTTCCTTATCGCCGTCGCAGCCTTCGCGGTGGCTGGCGACAGCGGCTCCAGCACTGGAGCAACCTCATTGAAATGGAGACGCGAGCTGGCTGCGGCCTCGGCAAGTTCGGCATCGACATGACCTGAGGTCGACATCAGACGCAGATAGCTCTCGGTCAGTGTCTCCAGATCCTTGCGACCTTTGCCGAGATAATAGCCGGGGCGGCGTTGCGCGATAACAAGGCTGAGAACCTGCTTGAGCGCGAGCCCCTTGCCGCGAAGGTCGGCTCCGGCTTTGGCGGGACTATTCAGCAGCCGGTTGACCTCCGCAAATTCCGTGCCGTACCAGAGTTCCAGACCGTCCCCGATACCAATGACTTCACCATGCCCCGGAAAGCCGGCCAGCGGCATCATGTTCAAAGCATCGACCAGGACTTGCTGACGAAATGCAGTTGTATTCGTGCCGAGATTATAGGCGCGTATGCTGGCAGATAGCATTTGCCGCAGTTTCTCGGGGCCATTGGCGGTCCGGCCTCCCGGAGAGTGGCGCAACTTTTCCATTTGTGTGGCCACGGTGCTGCCGCCGGGGCTTGATCCGTCGGGGCCTCGCGAACCGAACTTGAAAAGCGCAAGTCCGAACCGTTCCCATTCAACTGCCGGATTGCGGCGGGGATATTTGGTATCGAGCAATTCGCGGTTTTCCACGAAGAGCAGACTGGCAACCACAGGAGCGGGAACGGCAGCATAGGATGGGTAGAAAGCTGCGGGCTGGCGGAAGGTGAAATATGGCTTGCCGCCCGCTGCAAGCAACGTCATCCCGGCGGAAGTCTTTTCCTGATAAGGCGGAAAGCCACCCAGATTCTGGAATGCTCGAAAGTCGTCAGATACGCGGACCTGCCGTTCGACAACGAACCCGCTCTTGACCAGCGCCGCAGTGAAATCCTGCACCCGGGTGTATCCCAAACGTTTGTCGAACGGTCCATCTTTGGGAAATATCAGGTCTTTATTCGGTCCATCCTCAACTTCAAAATCCATTCGCTGTGCCCACTGCGATAGGACAAACGACTGAAAATAAGAGGTTTTTAATTCAAATACCACGAGCGCGATGAGCAGAATTATCGTCAATATAGTTGCACGCCTCAACCGAAAGCGCATCATTGCCTTTGCTTTTGGCGTCCAGAAATCAGCGATTGATTGCACAAATGGCTGTTTCAATTCGTCAAATCCTAACCTCTATATATTTCGGGTGTAGCATCGAGTGACTGGCGAGACAGAGTAGCCAAATATAGCCTTTCACCCGCACAGGCTCGCGGCATCCGCATCATGGCTGGTCAACATTTCGTTCACATTTGCCGCGATCACACCGTAACTGACATTTCCGAACAGCTTCTGGCGTCCTTCGTTGATAACATAAGTTGGACTGCCCTCGATCCCGTGTAGCTGAGCAAGGTCATAATCCTTTGTGAGCCTTGCAATGGCTTCACCGGTTTTGAATTTATTCAGTATTTTGTCGAAATCAACATGCAGCAGACCGGCTATCTCGCGTTGCACGTCCCAGTCCGAAACATCCTCCGCTCTTGTAAAAAAGGCAGAGCGCAATTCCCGCGCAACAAGGATGGATGGTCGTTCAGCAACATCGGCTTTGGATATGAAGCCTTCTTGCTCGATCAATTCGACCGCCTTGATAAACAGATGCGGGCTGGCTGACGAACGCGGCCGTGTCTTTGCCCAGGCATCGCTGTGAATCGGCAAATTCTCGAATTTCCCGGCTATGCCCTGTACATGATTTGCATAACCATCAAAACCGCCCCGTTCTGTCCACTGCGACGCGATTTTTGTCCATGTATCGGGGAATACGGAACAGTAATGGATGTTGATGGTAATCCGGTCACCAAATTCTGTCGTGAGCCGATCAAGATTACTCTGAGAAGCATAGGCCCACACGCAAAGTATATCAGAAAAATGGTCAATTTGGGCGGTTGGCATCACGACGGTCTTTCTGAAAAGCTGATAACCACCAGGCGATGCTATCAATGCACGGCACGCTGGATCGAACCGGAACTACCTGGAAAAATGGATTGAATGAATCGTTCAATCGGAAGATCCGCCACAAACTTCTCAATGAAGAGATGTTGCAAAATATGCAGGAAGAGGCCGGTCTGTAAGTCAGAATGGCTTCTTCCCGCCTGATTGACTGCGGTCTTTGTCCCTATTTTTTTGGCGGCATCATCAGTTCCTGCTGCATCATCAGGCTTTCCATCATCTGATGCATCATAGCCATATGCTGCTTCATTTTCTCCATATGTGCCGGGTCCATCTTCATCATGCCACCCTCGGCCATCTTGGCTTTCATTTTTTCTTTATGCGCCGGGTCCATCGCCATCGGCTTGTCTCCCTGTGACATCATCCCGCCTTCGGCCATCTTGGCCTTCATGGACGCCATATTTGCCTTCATCATGGCCATATTCTCGATCATGAGCATTTCTCGCTCTGCGGGCGTCTTGGCGTTCTGGGCTCGCTCCATCATCTGCTGATGTGCGGTATGATCGGCCATCGGCATGGCATGACTCTGCATGGCTGGCTTGGGTTCCGGGGGCGCTGCGTAGGCCGCACAACCGGTCAACATGGCGAAAGCAGCGACTGTGGCAAGGTAGGGACTTCTCATATCAAATTTCCTTTTTTTACAGTTGTCCTCAAGAAAGACGGGATTGGCGACGAAGCATTACACTTCACCAGTAAATACTGGGGGTCAGAGGAATTATTCGCTCGAACTTCCGTTCGTCAGTCAGCGCGTCTGACTATTTGTTATGGCTTGGATTACAGGCGACATCTCGCATCAATGCCACCTCGATCCGTCGCCGCTAGGCAAGCAAGCGATTATAGGTGGTGGCTATCGCCCAGACGAAAAGCCCGGAGAAAACACTCCATGTGACAAGCCCGACAAAAAAGCCTGTCCAATCCAAAGACCAGCCCATACCCTCAAAATTTGAGTGGACCATATGACCGCTCATTTGCATCATTCCGCCGGGTGCCATGATCACAAAAAGACTGCATATTATCCACGCAACTCCGAAGATGATTGCAGTGGCCAAACCAAGTTTAACAGCATCGAGCCTCATTTCGCTCTCCTGAATGAAAACCAGCGGCACCGAAAATCGGAGACATCTTGTAACCAGTTATCAACTGACAATAGCAGGCCACCCCTTCAGCGCTTATAGGTAATATCACTGAGCCAGCGGAAGAGACTTCCGTCGCGATGATGGCGGAACACTTGGATAATTGAACCAGCCCATAAAGATTTCTTAGCCAGGATAGTTTCCAAGTGGTCCGCGGCGATCAACGACAGTGATTCGCCGTGATTTTGCTTCGATCACAAGGCGTTCTAACACTCCGTTCCCGGGAAATGCGATCACATAACGAGGTCTTAGACCAAGCATTTGCTCGTTTCGTTTGAACCCGGCTCGTGCGCCCAGACGGCGATCCAGTGAAAAGGTGAGTTGCGCTACGCCGCGGCGCTCAGCCCAAGATGCCGCAAAACGGTCGGCACCCTTGCCATCTCCGCCATGGACCAACACCATGTCACCAACGGAATTATGTACCTTGTCGAGCGTGGCCCAGACATTGTTGGCAAAGGTCTTTGCATCTTCAGTGCAGTCTTGCTTGGTGCGGCCACCAGCAAAGATGATTGGCGTACCCTCGGGCATCAGCGCTTTGCGTCTGGACTGGCTGCGTGCTTTTAGAAAATCACGGCCCCGAATGACGGCAGAGGTCAGCATCGCCCCGTGATTGGCACGGGAACTGGAAACTGGTTTCCAGGACGAATGGGTTTCTTGCAAATAGAGCGCTGCTGCCACCTCGCGCATTTCTTCAAAAGCGACCATAGAAGCTTCTGCCGCTTGCGCGCGTTCAATCTGCTCTTCCAGATTGCTTGTATGCACTTCTGATCCATCAGCAGATGCGATGAGTGCCCGGACCTCATCCGATGCCCGGTCAAGCTGCTTTGATTTACGCTGCGCAGCGCGGTGGAAGAGATTGACGAAGCCCCATCCAATATCTTCAGCGTCGGCTTCAAGAGCGGTATCGGTAAAGACAGCAAACAAATCCGACCAAACAGCTTCAAGTGTCTGCGAGATAGCATCCTGAGCTGGAAAATCCGAAGATGTGAATGGGGAATTGCTGATCGTGAGACCGGAAAGGTCAAGACCAGCAAGTTGTTGCTTGAATAAATTGTCCATGATGTTCTCCTGATATGCGGGAGATGTGCGGCACCTTGCCGCTTTATCCCGCAAGAGCCCGAAAGGACCGTCATGGCGCATGACGCACCGCCATCAGGCGGGGAACCTCGCGAGACAAGGCTGGCGCGGGCCACACGGGCCGCAGTCCTCGCGGGGTTGCGTCAAAGCACTGATGGTCCAGGGCCTCTCTTGCGCAGGAGAAAAAGCGGTCAGTTGTTCCGCCGACAATCAGGAGATTATGGGATCAGTGTCTAGGCGAACTTGGTAGCCCGAAAATCTCCGGTTCAAAGGCGTAACTTCCTCCGCCCGGAAAAGCCGCAATGGCGTTCAGTCGCCCATGCTCGAAACGGAAATGCCAAGTCTGGCGATAATCCGGCGCCTTCCCGGCAAATATGGACGGATCAAATATCGCGCTATTGTATCCAGCATCCGGATCACGCACCGAGACTGTACGAATGAGCTGCGCATCTGCTTTGCGAGCCACATCAGCGAAATCCTGACAGGCTTTGTAGTCATTCGGATGCACCCAGTCTGATGCCTGCGTGTCAAATGGCGGCCTGGAAAGATCAATTGCGCGTGAGGTCGAAACAGCGACGGAAAAGCTCAAATGCTCGCTAGTCCGATTCCCCGGCACAAAATCCGGTGACCGGCTGAAAAAGCGCAATCGCCAATAAGCGGTCTCTGCAATCGCTGTGGATTCAGCTTCGCTGGCATAAAAAATACCGGGACGCTCATCAGCCCGCCGGAACCGGCTCGGACTTTTATGACCATATCGAAAGGGTGAAGCGAGAAGATAGTGAAGGCCTTGTGCAGACTTGGGAAGGTCGGGTTTTGCTCCTTCAGCAAGCTCTTCAAGACGTGCCTGATCTTCGAGGTTTTCTGCCAGACGATTGGTCGATATACGGTGCTGCGCTTCAACCACCCGCCAAACGGTTTTGCGATAGCGGCGAAATTCAGACGCGAGCGCGGTGGGCGTCCACATAGTCACATACTGTCAAAAGTCCCTTGAAACTGTCGATGAGGTCAATCGGCCGCGCCTCGAGATCAAGATTATGCGATGTCAGCCAGGATTTGGCTGCATCATCATCACTGCCCATCAGCGCGTCCAGACTGCGGAACAGTCGCAAGAGAAACTGTCCGGCTTCAAAAGATTTGGAGGCAGGATCAAGAAATGTTTTTCCGGAACGAAGCCGGGAAAT
>Ga0098072_100190_pt1 | contig 14684 bp, 12 predicted proteins | sample 30_taG_FD_84644 | JGI IMG/M metagenome (GOLD analysis project Ga0098072, IMG submission 84644) | Marine viral communities from Cariaco Basin, Caribbean Sea - 30_WHOI_OMZ | ecosystem: Environmental > Aquatic > Marine > Oceanic | place: Caribbean Sea: Cariaco Basin | collected 2014-11-14 | reverse complement strand
CTGGCCCGCGGCTTTCGACAACAGCAGCCCCATCGACCCTTTGATCGAGGTCAAGGGCGACCGAAGTTCGTGGCTGACCATAGAGATAAAATCCGCCTGCAGCCGCTCTTGTTCAAGCCGTTCGGTGATATCGTGCAGCATGATCAGCAGACGCCCGTCGACTGTCCCCTTGTTGAGCCATTTGATCGACCCTTCAAAGTTCGTGCCCGATATCGTCGCGTTGAACGTCATATAGGTGTCGCCGATATCCATCATCCGCAGACAGGCGTCGAGCACATCCTCGCAGCCGCGCTCGGCCGCCATATCGCGCACCGTTTGCCCGTTCTTGGGCCGCGTCGACCAGCCGAACCGTGCCTTGGCGGCAAGGTTCATATAGCGCAACTCAAGGTTGTCTTCGGACACGATCCAGATGTCGTCGCGCAGCTCGTGCAAGGTCATCGCCGTGTCGCGCCGCGCGATCAGCTTGGTGGTAGAGGTGATGTCCGTCCGCGCCGAGATCGACCCGATCCAGCGGCCATTCGCATCCAGCAACGGGGTCACTGTCGTCTGTGTCACGCAGTTTGACCCGTCACGATTGCGCAGCGTCGTTTCACCCTGCCAGCTTTTGCCCTGCCGCAGCAGATCGCGGATTTCAGTGGCGGTGGTTCTATTGTCCTTGGAATACAGCATCGCGACCGGTTTGCCGATCAGCTCTTCGCGGGTATAGCCGGTTGCCTCGAGCAACAGGTCGTTCACCTCGACCAGCAGGTTATCGGTGTCGACCACGTTTACCATTGTGTGCATCTTCAGCACGCGCAGCTGTTGGGCGACGCTGTCATCAACCGTCGCACGCGCCGGCGTGGCCCGCACATTCGCGGCGATCAGCGGCACCAGACTGGCAATGGCGATGGCCCCGATAACCGGAACGGTTTGCGCCGGTGTGCCCGACAGCAGCGCCGAGGTCGCGGCGTACCACCCCCCAGCCAAGGCCGACCCGGCGACGAAACCGGTGGCAATATGGCGCTTCTTTCCGTTCCAAGACATATCGCGTCCTTACTTACAAAAAGAAGGCACCATCCCTAGCCAAGCACCCTCTCCATCCCTTGCGCCATCATAGACAAAAGTATCTAGACATTTTTAAGGCGATTTTTAGCAACTTTAGACACAACCATAAGGAGATCAACTCGCTCTTTGTGTCGGACCTACAATACTTTCGATAATGTGGTTCAGATCGGTCTGTGACTTCACCAGATGGGTGCCCACCCGACTATCCCTTGCGCGCGCCGCGTCAGAGGTCAGACCGACCACCCGCGCCGTTGGCTGAAGCTCGGCGATATCGTCCAGGACGGCAGCGGCGTCGCCATCTGGCACGGTCCAGTCAAGGATGATCACATCCAGCGGCCCCGCGCTCAGCGCATCGTGGACCTCGTTCAACCGCGTGACGTTTTGCACATCGGCAAAGGGTCTCAACCCTTCGCGCAGCACCTCTGCAAATTCTTCGTCATCCTCAAGGTGCAACACCCTAAGGTTGTCCTTCGTCCCGTCGATCACTTCGAACGTGCGGGCATCGGGCAGCACGTCATACCCTTCGGCATCGGTGGCCAGCGGGCAGGTGAACCAGAAAATCGTGGTCCCGCTCGGCTTGCTTTCAAAGCCGATGTTGCCGCCCTGACGCCAGACGATCTGTCGCGTGATATTCAGCCCAAGGCCCGTCCCGCCCTTGGCCCGCGTGTCCGATCCATCGGCCTGAGAGAACGCCTGAAAAATCCGGTTCTTGAAATTCTCGGGCACACCGGGGCCAAAGTTCTGCACGTAAACAATCGCCATGTCGCCAATCGTCTCGGCCTTGATCGTGACGTCGGTGCCTTCGGTCGAGTACTTGCACGCATTCGACATCAGGTTCGCCAGCACCTGCATCATCCGTGACCAATCGGCGGTTACATTGATGTCGGTGTCGGGCAGATCCATCACCAGTTTGGTGTTATGGGTGACGGCAAAGGGCATCATCTCTTGCACGGCCGAAGAGATGACCTCGTTCAGGCTCATCGGGCTGAGGTCAAAGTCGATCTTGCCCGACGATATCTTTTCGAGGTCGAGAATATCGTTCACGATGGTGGTTAGACGGTCGGCGTTGTTGCGCGCGATCTCGATCAGGCGCAGCGCCGAGGCAGGCATGGTGTCACGCGCCGACATCTCGATCAGGCCAAGCGCCCCCTTGATAGAGGTCAGCGGCGTGCGCAATTCATGGCTGACGGTAGACACGAATTCATTCTTGATCTCGTCGATCTTCTTCTGGTCCGTGATGTCATTGACCTGCGCGATAAACACATAAGCCCCTTCGTTCTTGTCGAAGGTCCAGGTGATGTTGAACAGCCCCCACCGCTGGCCGCCGTCCTTGTGCAGGATCGGATGTTCGCCGCGGTAAACCTCGTTCGACCCGCTTTGGGTGAACTTGGTCACGATATCACGCATCAGCTTCACATCTTCCTCGGGGATGATCTGCGCAAGGTTGAACTGGTCGGTCATTGCCTTTTGCGAATATCCCGTCAGCTCGCACATCGCGTTGTTCACGCTGGTGAACTGCCCGTTGCTGTTCAGGGTCGCCATGCCTACGGGGGCCGCATTCAGCACGGTGCGGAAACGCTTCTCGCTTGCCTCAAGCGCGTTGCGGGCGTGACGCAGCGCGGTAATGTCGCTTTGCGTCCCGACCATCCGTATCGCCGACCCGTCGTCGGCGCGGTCCACGACCACGGCATCCGACCGCATCCAGCGCCAGCTTTCGCCGAACTGCATCCGGTATTCGGTCCGCGACCGTTCTGCCTTGCCGGTGATACAATCCTGATCCGCCTCGATCAGACGGGGCAGATCGTCGGGGTGGATACGGCTCAGGAACTCTTCCTGCGTATCCTCGACCTCCGGACCGACATCCATGATCTTGCGCCACGTCGGCGAGACCACCGATGTGCCCGACATCAGGTCGATCTCGAACACGCCAATCTCTGACCCCGCGAGGGCATGGTCATAGCGCTCCTTGATCCCGGCCAGTTCCCCGACGGCCCCGACCTCGACCGACACATCCCGCACAATGGCGGTGATGCGTTTGACGCCATTCAGCGTCTCCCATTCGTTATAATGTAGATCAAGGTGCAGCGTGGATCCGTCGTGTTTGGTGCCCGTGGCGTTATAGCCTGCCTCTGCGGGCAGCCACCCCGCCTCTGTCACGAATTTGGTCAGGGGCAACCCGCCCATCCCGTCTTCATGCTTGTCGAAAATCTCGAGCGCGGCGTGGTTGGCAAACAGGATCTCGCGGCGTTCATCCAGAATGAAGATGCCCACGACACTGTTCTCGATGATCGACCGATTTTCCTCTTCGCGGGCGCTGATCTGCTGTTCGCGCAGCGCGGCCACCTCGGCCAAAGAATCCCCACGTTGGCGAATGGCGCGCAGCACCACGATCAGCATCGCAGTCAGGGCAATCCCTGCGATCAGCGCAAGCAGCGGCGTGCCACCGGGGAACAACGCCTCGAACAAGGGGGTGCTTTCATATTGGACGGTCCAGGTCCGCCCGAAGAATTCGGTGGTATAGACCTCACTATACTTACCCGCCGCATGTTCGTGATCCTGGCTGGCATAGATCAGAGCTTCGGGGTCGGTCGTGTCGCCGTCATAGACGTGGAAATCATACACATTGTTCTGGTTCGGCGTCAGGTCCTGCAACAGGTTGCGGCCGATGAACGGCGCATAGACCCAGCCGCGAAACGTCCCCTCGCGCGGGCCGGAGGCATAGAACAGCGGGCGCAGCAGCAAGAATCCCGGTTGCTTCATCGCGTCCTGCACCAGCAGGATGCGCGGAGTCAGCTGCGGGGTGTTGGTTTCGCGTGCCCGATCCGCCGCCTCGCGCCGCCCTTTTTCAAAGCTGATGTCCAGCCCGACGGCTTCCTTGTTGGGCAGCACCGGCGCGATATATTTGATCACATATTTCTGGTCATGGTTCGTTTCTGGCCTGATCTCGAACCCCGGCGTCCCATTGGCACGCATATCGGCGACGAAAGCATCTTCGTCCACCTTGGCCACGGGTTCGACAAACCCGATCCCGTTGATGCCGGGCAGGTAGTTTTCTAAATCCAGGCTTTCGACAAAGATCTCGAAATCGTCGTATTCGATATTCTCCGCCGATTGCATCATCCCTGCGGCGCCGTTCAGACTTTGCAGATAGATATTCATCCGACGATCCAGCGCCTGAAGCCCGTCTTCGGTGATGCGGGCGAATTCGGCCTTTGCCGCGGCGCGGTTCATCCGCGCCCCTTCAGCGTAGATCCCGAAGGTCACGAGAAGGCAGACAACGACCAAAATCAAATCTAAGCGCTTGAACAAAACTATACTCTCACATTTCGCAAAACTGAAAAGCGCCTAATCGATGAAAGCCACCCGCTGATCATGTTAACGGCATCCCTCACTTATAAGTAGCACCGGTTTCCCTGCCAACGTTAATTATTACTTGCGCATAGGATTAAGACAGAAACCTCAACAGAATCTGAAGACACCCCAACTCAGGGTTGCTGATCAGACGGGATGCACAATCATAGCACGGAAGTCGTTGACGTTCGTCAGCGTCGGTCCCGTCACCACCTGACCGCCCATCCGACCAAAGAAACCGTGGGCGTCATTTACCGCTAACGCCGATTCTGCGTCGAGGCGCGCGGCCCCGCCCCGTGCCAATGTGTCGGGCCCGATGATCGCCCCCGCCACCTCTGCCGCGCCGTCGACGCCGTCGGTATCGCAGGCCAACCCCCAGATACCCGCCGCCCCGTTCAGCGCCAGCATCAGCGCCAAGGCATATTCCGCATTCGGTCCGCCAACGCCATCCCCGCGCCGCGTGACCGTCAGCTCGCCGCCCGACAGGATAAGAAGCGGCGCATCGCCGGGATGTAGACGCGCCTGCTCTTGCAGGGCCAAGGCGGCATGGGCGCGGGCGACCTCGCGGGCCTCGCCCTCCAGGTCATTGCCCAGACGGATCACGCGAAACCCCTCTGCCTCGGCCAAAGCCTGTGCCGCATCCAGCGATTGCTTGGGGGCCGCATAAATCCGGTTCATCACACGCGACAGCCGCGCATCATCCGGCGGCACGACCTGAGACCCCGCAGCCAGCGCCCGCGTGACCGAGGCCGGAACTGCCACGCCCCACTGCGTCAAAATCGCCTGCGCATCGCGCGAGGTGGAGGCATCGCCCACCGTGGGGCCCGACCCGATCATCGCCATATCATCCCCCGGCACATCCGAGATCATCAACGTGTGCATCGCTGCCGGATAGGCAGCCGCCGCCAACTGCCCGCCCTTGACCTGCGACAGATGCTTGCGCACCACATTCATCTGCGTGATCGGCGCGCCAGAGGCCAGCAACCCCGCGTTCACCGCCTGTTTTTCGGCCAGCGTAATCTCCCCCAAGGGCGCGGTCAGCAGCGCCGACGCCCCGCCCGAGATCAGCGCCAGCACAAAGTCCTCCTCGCCCAAGCCCTGCACCAGCTCTAGCATCCGCGCGGTTGCGGCCTGTCCGGCGGCATCGGGCACGGGGTGCGCGGCCTCGACAATCTCGATCCCCTGACAGGGGCGGGCGTATCCGTAGCGGGTGATCACCAAACCGTCGCAGGGGCCCCAGGCCGCCTCGACGGCCTCTGCCATGCGCGCGCTTGCCTTGCCCGCGCCGATCACCACGACGCGGCCCGCCGGTTTCGGCGGCAGATGCGCGGCCAGCGATTGCATCGGATCGGCCACGGCGACCGCGCGGTCGAACAAGCGGCGTAAAGTCGTCTCCGGCGCGGTGTGCATGGCGATCCCTATCCCGTCATCAAAAAAGCCGCCCCCGAAGGGACGGCCTGTTTTACACTCACGCGGTCTGATCGAACAGCCTTTTGCGTGCCGCGGCGTATTCTGTCGCCAATCGTTCGACCACCTCGGCGGCGGGGCGCACATCCTTGACCGCGCCAATTCCTTGACCAGCCCCCCAAATCTCTTTCCAGCTTTTGGGCTTTTCGCGATCGGCACCGAAGTTCATGTTCGACGGGTCGGACCGTTCAAGGTTGTTCGGATCCATGCCCTGCGCCTCGATCGAGGCTTTCAGATAGTTGCCCCAAACGCCGGTGAACAAGTCGGAATACACGATATCCGAGGCCCCCGAATCCGCGATCATCTGCTTGTAGCGTGCGTCGGCATTCGCCTCTTGCGTGGCGATAAACGCCGACCCGGCATAGCCGCCATCCGCACCCATGGCCTGCGCCGCAAGAATGCTGTCACCCTTGGCAATCGCCCCCGACAGGAACAGCGGCCCGTTGAACCATTCGCGGATCTCCTGGATCAGCGCCAGCGGCGACAAGGCACCGGCGTGCCCCCCTGCCCCTGCGGCCACGGCGATCAGACCATCGGCCCCTTTTTCAATCGCCTTATGGGCAAAGCGGTTGTTGATGATGTCGTGCAAGACAACACCGCCCGCGCCATGCGCCGCATCGTTCAGCCATTCCTGCGCCCCAAGCGACGTGATCCACAGCGGCACCTCGTGCTTGACGCAAATCTCTACGTCCCGTTCAAGCCGCGCATTGGATTTATGCACGATCTGGTTCACCGCATAGGGGGCGGCAGGATTGTCGGGGTTCGCTTGGTTGTGACGGTCCAGCTCTTCCTTGATGCGCGTCAACCAGCGGTCCAGCTCAATCGGTTCGCCTTCCGCTTCGCGTGCGTTCAGCGCTGGAAAGCTGCCCACGATACCGGCCTTGCACTGTGCAATCACCAGATCAGGGTTCGAGATAATGAACAGCGGGCTGCCAATCAGCGGGATACGCAAATTGTCGAAAAGGGCGGGTAGCGTCATCTTGTTCCTCCGGGACGTATTATTTTCCTGCAACTTGTCAGGATGTGCGCGCTTTGGAAATGACGAACGTTGCGTCCGTCACCCCCTTCTTGTGATCGGGGCTACAGCGCCTCGATGATGGTGACATTGGCGATGCCGCCGCCTTCGCACATGGTTTGCAACCCGTATCTTTGGCCGCGCGCATGCAGGCTGTGCACCAGCGTCGTCATCAGCCGCGCACCCGAGGCCCCCAGAGGATGCCCAAGCGCAATCGCGCCGCCGTTTACATTCAACTTGGCCGGATCGGCCCCGGTGTGTTTCGCCCAGGCCATCGGGATCGGCGCAAAGGCTTCATTGACCTCGAACAGATCGATGTCGTCGATCTTCATACCGGCCCGCTCCAGCGCGCGGTCGGTGGCGGGCAGCGGTTCCTCCAGCATGATCACCGGATCGCCCGCGGTCACCGTCAGGTTCACGATCCGCGCCTTCGGGGTCAGATTGTATTTCTTGAGAGCGGCTTCGGACACGACCAACACGCCCGCCGCCCCATCGCAAATCTGCGACGCATTCGCGGCAGAGATCATGCCATCCGGATCAAGCAGTTTAACAGAGGAAATCCCGTCAAGCGTCGCATCATCGCGGATGCCTTCGTCGCGGGTGTGCATCCCGCCCTCGATGGCCAGCGGAATGATCTCTGCGTCAAAGGCCCCACCATCCCGCGCAGCGGTGGCGCGGCGGTGGCTTTCCAGCGCATAGGCGTCCAGTTCCGCGCGGGTGAACCCGTGCTTTTGCGCGACCATTTCCGCGCCGATGAACTGGCTGAAATTCTTGGTGCCGTAGCGCGCCTCGATCCGGTCGCTGAACGGGCCCTCGCCCAACCCCGCCTTGGCATAAAGTGACACATTCGACCCCATCGGCACCCGTGTCATGCTTTCGACACCCATGGCGACAACCACATCCTGCGTGCCCGACATCACCGCCTGTGCCGCGAATTGCACCGCCTGTTGCGAGCTGCCGCATTGCCGGTCGATGGTGACCGCAGGCACCGATTGCGGCAGGTTCGACGCCAGCACACAGTTGCGCCCGAAGGCAAAGGATTGCTCTCCGCCCTGGCTGACGCACCCGACGATCACGTCATCAATCACCGCGCCGTCGATCCCGGACCGCGCCACCAGCGCATTCAACACTTCGGCCCCCAGATTGGCAGGGTGCCAGTCGCGCAGCGCGCCGCCACGGCGCCCCCCTGCGGTGCGGGCTGTCTCTACGATATAGGCATGTGCCATAACGCTTTCCCCTCTATTCAGTCTCTATTTCGGTGCCATGCGGATCGCGCCATCAAGGCGGATCGTTTCACCGTTCAGCATCGGGTTGTCGATAATCGCCCCGACCATCTTGGCGTATTCCGACGGATCGCCCAAACGGCTGGGGAAGGGCACCTGCGCGCCGAGCGAATCCTGCGCCTCCTGCGGCAGACCCTCCAGCAGCGGTGTGAGGAACAGCCCCGGTGCGATCGTCATCACCCGGATACCATAGCGCGCCAGCTCGCGGGCGACGGGCAGGGTCATGCCCACGATCCCGCCCTTCGACGCCGCATAGGCCGCCTGCCCGATCTGGCCGTCAAACGCCGCGACCGACGCCGTGTTGATGATCACGCCGCGTTCTTCGCCCACGGGCTCTGCCTTGTGCAAGGCGGCGGCGAATTTTGACAACACGTTGAACGACCCCAGCAGATTCACATTCACGACATTGGTAAAGCTTGCCAAGGGCAGCGCCGCGCCGTCACGATCCACGACCTTGGCGGGCGGGCCGATGCCCGCGCAGTTTACCAGAATACGCGCCTTGCCGTGCAGCCCTTCGGCCTCTGCGATCGCGGCCTCGACCGCGCTTTCGTCGGTGACATCAACGCGCAGGAACTTGCCCCCGATGGCGGTGGCTTTTTCCTCGCCCAATTCAGCGTTCATATCAAAGATAGTGACCTTGGCCCCGGCCTGCGCCAGAAACGCTGCCGTGGCCCCGCCCAACCCCGAAGCGCCACCGGTGACGATGGCGGCCTGTCCGTTCAATTGCATGGTATCCTCCCCTTCCCTGCTGACGCAGGGGCAACAGTTTAATTGCGGGGAATGTCGCCTGCGGTTTCGAGGATTACAATGGCAAAGCGTGGGGCACGCGGTGCCCCCGTTCAGCCGATCCGGTTCAGGCCGTGATCACGACCTCGGACACGTCACTATCTACGGCCTGCAATGCGGCCAGAACGCGGGTGGTTAGATGGGTCTGCACATAGGCCCCGTGAAAACGGCTGGGGGCCTGAAGCGTGACACGCCCCCCTGCCCGATCCTGCCGCGTGAGATTGTGCAGCCAGCTGCCATAGACACCGGCATCTTCGGCATGAAGCACGGCCTGCGCCAACGCCCATTCGCTACCCCCTTCGACAGGCGGCGTCGGGGCGGTGCCACGCACGGGCAAAGGCACCACCCGCGTCGGTTCCGGCGCGCCCTGCATGCGCAGATCAAAGTCCGGCCCGACCTGCGGCCATTGCGGGCGCGTCTTTTCAAGGATCGCATCAAGGTCGAGCCCGTATTCCGTCACCCGTCCGCGTGCGCCCTGACGTTTGACCACCAGCCAGCCACAGCCGCGCAGCTTTGCCATCTCGCGTTTGACGGTGCGTTCATCGACGGACCAAAGCTGCGCGATCTCGCGCTGGCCCACGGCCAGTTCATTGCGCGCCCAGTTGTAGCGCGCCGTTACAAGTGTAATGAAGCGCAGCACCAGACGGTGATCATGTTTCCCGCCGGCAAGGGCATAGGCCCCCAAGGCGGTGATGATATCATACTTGCGCGCGGCGGCGTCACGCCCCACGGGTTTCGGTGAAAGCATAGCTGCTCCGATCTGGCACGGTGTGAATGTGCAGCCTCAGTTCGATCTCTTGATGGATCCTCGGGGCGTAGACAACGTCTTTTCCGCCTCTTCCCTGATTTGCGTCCGGAAACCCGATTCTGTCAAGGATTGGTTTTGCCCCGACCCTCTTTCTTCCCCATTCAAATTTGAAAGTTGAGGTATCATTGGTATAGGGGGTCATCCAGAGCGTCCCCTATTACAGCGTTTTTGTCCCCCAATATGTCGCGGGACCGATCCTGCTGTCCCCCTATATTTCCGCCCCGGGGCTATAGAGCCGCACCTATCGCCCGAATCGCGCCGAGGCCCTGTGGTATAAGGGATATTGAAAACCTGTTTATAGAATAAATGTCTTTCCATAAGATGCAAATTCAGCGTAAATCCAAATTGAGTAGTAATTAGCGTTCTCTTTCGGGTTTTCCGGTGCCGCCACAGCGTGCGGGGCGGCGGTTCCCCGCGGGGAACGGGTAGGGAAAAGGACAGCTTATGTTTACCTATGCGGACCTGGCAAAGCTTCAGGCGCAGTCGCTCAAGATGCAGGGGCACATCCGGCATCAGACCTATTCGCCCGAGATGGAAAAGACCCTGCGCCGGTTCTCAAGCTGGGAAGTGGCGGAGCTGATCTTTAAGACCAACCCGTCGACCCTGCGCGGCCGGCTGGCCGCCGACCCGTCCCTGCCCGAGGGGCAGGTGGAAGAGGAAGGCCGCCAGCGCTGGTATGCGCTGGAAGAGATCAACGAGCTGCGGCGCAAGCTGAAGATTAAGAACCGGTCGCTGATGCCGCCGCGCCCTGCGGGCAAGCGGGCGGTGCGTGCCGCGATTGCCAACTTCAAGGGCGGCGCGGGCAAGTCCACCGTCGCACTGCATTTCGCCCATGCGGCCGCGCTTGACGGCTACCGCGTGCTGGCCGTGGATTTCGATCCGCAGGCCACGCTCAGCCATTCGATGGGGCTGTCGGATGTCTCGGAAGAGGTCACCGTCTGGGGCATCATGGCCCGCGACCTGATCCGCGAGACAGAGCGGATGAACGCGGTGCAAGGCGGCGCGGAAAGCGGGGCCACCCTGCCCCAACGCAAACTGCCTGCCTCTGTCACCGGCATGGGGCTGAGCGAATTGCGCGCCACCGATTTCATCAAGCCGACCAGCTGGCCCACGATCGACCTGATCCCCAGCTGTGCCAACGCCGCCTTCGTTGAGTTCGCCAGCGCGCAGTATCGGCACCTGAACCCCGAATGGTCGTTCTTTGCCGCCGTGTCCCGTTATCTTGATACGATCCCGCCGGACGCCTACGACCTGATCATCTTTGACTGCCCGCCCGCCATTGGCTACCAGTCGATGAACGCGGTCTTTGCAGCGGATGTTTTGTATATCCCCTCCGGCCCCGGCTATTGGGAGTATGACAGCACCACCAGCTTCATCGGCCAGCTCTCGGAAGCGCTTGAGGATCTGGGCCGCTTCCGTGGGCGGCTGCCGTCGGGCACCGATCCGGTCAAGGCTTTTGCTGACATCAAGTTTCTATTGACCCGTTTCGAGCCTAATAACGATCTGCACCGTGCGATGCAGTCAGCATTTAATCAGGTCTTTAAGCCACATGTAGCAGAGCACCCGATTGAAATGACCCGCGCGGTTGAACAGTCAGGCCGGTTCCTGTCGTCGATCTACGAGATGGATTACCGCCAGATGACCCGCGAGACCTGGCGCCGCGCGCGGGCCTCCTTTGATCGGGCCTATGATGAATTCCGTGCCACGCTTGTCGATGCGTGGGATAAACTGGAGGATGAATAATGGTTAAGAAACGCTCTGTTTTCGATATCAACTTCGATCTGGATGAAGAGGAAGACGCGGGGTTCCCCGCGGGGAACGCACCTGTCGAGCCGCCCGTTGTGAAAGAGTACAACATTCAAGGCCACCCGTTGCAGAACTCTGATCCTGTGCCCAACCCCCCTGCCCCGTCGCGGCGCGGCCCGATGGCGAGCGCGATTTCGGAAACGCTTGAAGCCACTTCCGAGCGCGCCAGCGCAGAGGCCGCCATTCGCGCGGAAAACGACGCGCTGGCGCATGAACATGTGCGGCTGAAACGGCTGGGGTTGATCACCGATCTGATCCAGACCTCGGATGTGCATACCGACAAGCTGACCCGCGACCGGTCGGCCAATGTCGACCCCGAACTAGCAGAGCTGAAACAGTCGATCCAGTCGGTCGGCCTTTCCAATCCCATTCGGGTGGAGCAGACGGATAATGGGTATGAGCTTATTCAAGGCTTCCGCCGGCTCACCGCCTTCCGCGAGCTTGCGGCCGAAACTGGCGACCCGCGCTATTCCCGCATCCCCGCCGCGCTGGTTCCCCGCGGGGAACCCCTTGCGGATCTGTACCGCAAGATGGTGGACGAGAACCTTGTGCGCAAAGATCTGTCCTTTGGCGAAATGGCGCGGCTGGCCCTGTCCTATGCACAGGATTCGGGCGTCGAGGTGAGTGACGCGGTTGGCACGCTCTATGCCTCTGCGCTGAAACAGAAGAAGACCTATATCCGGCAGTTCGCCCGTGTGCTTGCCGATCTGGACGGCGCGCTGCGCTACCCCGAGGCGATCCCGCGGGCGCTTGGGCTGGATGTCTATCGGTTCCTTGATGCGCAGGCGGGCAATGCGATGGCGCTGAAAAAGGCGTTGATCAAGCAGCCTGAACGGGACGCCGATGCCGAACTTGCGATTTTACGGGCAGGGATCACGGCAAAGAAAGCCGCGCCAAAACCTGCCGGGCGAAGCTCTGCCAAGACTTCCTTGCGGCTTGGGTTGCCACAGGGGGAGATGCGGGTGATCGCGTCGGACGGGAAGGTAGAGATGCGCTTGCCGCGCGATTTCTCGGCTGTCAGCAAGGCGCGATTGCAGCGCGGGATCGAGGCGTTCCTTGCAGCGCTGGATCAGAAAGACTGAAACTCGAAGGGGGCAGGGCGGATCGCCTTGCCCCTTCTTCTTTGCGATGGGCCGGGCCTAATGCGCGCGATAGGCCCACATATACGCGCCAACCCGCGCCGCCTTGCCCGAATCCTCATCCCCACCTATACTCCTGCCCTATACGCATAGTGCGAGAGGGTGCCATGGGCCGTGTCAAAGTGAATCTTACATTGGATGCCAGCGTCGCCGAGACGGCGCGCGCGCTTGGGCTGAACATGTCGCGGTTGGCCGAGGCCGCGATTTCGGACGCCGCCAAGGCAGAACGCAACCGCCGCTGGCGGATCGAGAACCAGCAGGCGCTGGATACCTACGCGCAAGAGGTAGAGGCCGAGGGCCTGCCGCTTGAACGCTTTCGCAGTTTCTAGGGTGCGTTATGGCGCAGTTTGATGTGTACCGGCTTGCGGGCGGGCAGCTTGTGGTGGATCTGCAAACCGACCTGATTGGCATCGACGCCTCGCGGGTGGTGGCACCGCTGCGCGAGGCGGGGCGGTACGTTGCCTTTCCCGGTCTGACGCCGCAGGTAGAGGTCGACGGCACCGCTTGGATCGTGCGGGTGCAAGAGCTGGCCGCCGTGCCCGGCACCGCGCTGCGCGACAAGGTGACCTCGCTTGAGGCAGAGCGCGATGCGTTGAAGCGGGCCTTGGATATCTTGATCGACGGGCTGTGACACTGCCCGCGGCTTACGGTTCCCCGCGGGGAACCTCGCCCACATCTTTCGGCACCTGATACCCTTTGATCACCGCGTCGCGGGCGCGCAGAGCTTTGTACCAACGCAACACATTGGGGAATTGCGTCAGGTCCACCCGCTGCCATTCATAGCGCGCGACCCAGGGCCAACAGGCCATATCCGCAATCGAGTAGTCACCGCAGATGAAGTCCTGCCCCTCGAGCTGTTTGTCGAGCACGCCGTAAAGCCGCTGGACCTCTGTCGCATAGCGGGTTTCGGCGTAGGGGGCCTTGCCCGGGTTGAACTGCAAGAAGTGATGCGCCTGTCCGGCCATCGGACCCAAGCCGCCCATCTGCCACATCAGCCATTCATGCACCTTGGCACGTCCGATCGCATCATCCGGCAGGAATTGTCCATATTTATCAGCGAGATACCACATGATCGCGCCGGATTCCATCAGGCAGAGGCCATTGTCGTGGTCCTTGATCGCGGGGATCTTGTTATTGGGGCTGATTTTCAGGAAGTCGGGCGCGAATTGGTCGTCCTTGGTGATGTCGATGGGATGGGCGGTATAGGGGACGCCCAACTCCTCCAGCAGGATAGAGACCTTGCGGCCGTTCGGGGTGGTCCAGGTATAGAGGTCGATCATTGCGGCGTCCTTCGGCTTGCGTCAGGGGGGAAAACGGGTTGCTATGCCCTTGGTATAAATCAGCTTGCGCGGATCACAAAGGCGCAGATCGGGGGGATGATGGAGAGGAAGATTGCACTGGTTACTGGCGGGGGCAGCGGCGTCGGGCGCGCCTGCGCCGCAGCGCTGGCAGAGGCGGGGTTCACGCTGGTGCTGACGGGACGCCGGATGGCCCCGCTAGAGGAGGCCCGCGCCGCGTTGGCGGGGGAGGGGCATCTGGCGATCACCGCCGATGTCGGGGTCGAGGCGGATGTGCTGGCGCTGTTTGACCAGATCGAGGCGCAGTTCGGGCGGTTGGACCTGCTGTTCAACAATGCGGGCGTTAACGCCCCCGCGGTCGAGATTGACGACCTGTCGCTGGACGACTGGAACGCCATCGTGGCCGCGAACCTCACGGGGTCGTTTCTTTGCGCGCGTGCGGCCTTTGGATTGATGAAACGGCAGTCGCCCAAAGGCGGGCGGATCATCAACAACGGGTCGATCTCTGCCCATGTGCCGCGCCCGTTCTCGGCACCCTATACGGCGACGAAACATGCGGTGACGGGGCTGACGCGGTCGCTGTCGCTGGACGGGCGGGCGCATGACATCGCTTGTGGTCAGATCGACATCGGCAATGCCGCCAGCGAGATGACAGAGCAGATGGCCCAAGGTGTGCTGCAACCGGAT
>Ga0098072_100085_pt1 | contig 27100 bp, 23 predicted proteins | sample 30_taG_FD_84644 | JGI IMG/M metagenome (GOLD analysis project Ga0098072, IMG submission 84644) | Marine viral communities from Cariaco Basin, Caribbean Sea - 30_WHOI_OMZ | ecosystem: Environmental > Aquatic > Marine > Oceanic | place: Caribbean Sea: Cariaco Basin | collected 2014-11-14 | reverse complement strand
TATAGTCTAATCCAAATAAAACCGATACAATCCTATTAACAATTGCATTTAATGAAATGAACCATGACTTATTCAATAGACTATCGCAAACAGGTACTTTTTAGCATCGCTGATGGTATGACCATACGAGAAGCTGCGCTATTTTATGGACTTAGCACCAGCACCATTCACAGCTGGCAGCAGAACCTAGCTCCTAAAACAACCAGAAATAAAGCACCGACTAAAATACCTGATGACGCATTGATTGAAGACGTAAAAAGATACCCAGATGATTATAACTATGAAAGAGCTCGTCGCTTGAACTGTAGTCAAACGGGTATCTTTAATGCTTTAAAGCGTCTTGGTATCAGTCAAAAAAAAGACCTTAGAACATCCAAAAGCGTGTCCGATAAAAAGAGCGGTATTCCAGAGTAGGCTTGATCGCTTTACGCAGCAAGGCTATCCCATTGTCTATATGGATGAAAGCGGCTTTGAGGCTGAAACCATTCGTTCTCATGGCTATGCACCGATTGGTAAACCCTGTATCGATAGCTACAACTGGCAAGCAAAAAAGCGAACGAATGTCATCGGAGCTCTCTATGAAAAGATGCTGTTTGCCCTTGATTACTTTGAGCAGAACATCAATAGCAATATATTTTATGACTGGTGCAAACACACTTTAATTCCAAGTCTCAAGACTAAATGCGTGATTGTCATGGATAACGCTCGGTTTCATAAAAGCAAACGTATTCAAAAGCTACTCAACAGACATGGCCATCGTATTCTTTGGCTACCACCGTACAGCCCTGATCTAAACCCTATCGAGAAGAAGTGGGCACAGGCTAAGTTTCTGCGCCAAGGGTGGATGGAGAATAATTTACCTAAACTGTTTCATGATATGGGCTGTATCGATTTTATAAAGATTTAACTATATTATCTTCCTAAACCATTGCCCTGACCCTTGCCATAATCCCGCGTCCAATCACCAAGCGTACATAAATAATCGCAATACCCAGCAGCAGGGCGAGCAGCAGCCCGCCGCCAATACCTAAGCTCATCCATGGCACACTATAGCGTAAGTCAAACCACTGGGTAATCGCAAACCACGCACCGGCGCTGGCAATCGTCATCGCAAACACCGCCGCGCTCACCCCAAGTACGCCAATCTCCAAGATATTTAGCTTATATAAATCAGACTTTTGCATTCCTAATAATCGGAAGGACGCGCTCTCTTGCATGCGATCTTGTGAAGTAGAAAGTAGCGAGCTGATCAGTACCATAATGCCCGTAAGTAGTGCCAGCAAGGTAAACACATACACTAAGCGGCTCATCTGCTGCACGAGACCTTGGATTTGCTCAGCGATAGCGGTACCGTCAATGGTGGTGACAGCAGGGAACTTGCGTACCAGCTGACCTTGTACCTCGGCGATACGGTCTTCAGGGATATGCGCGATGGCAAACTGGATTTGCGGGGCGGCGGCTAACAGCTCAGGCTCAAATAAAAAATAAAAGAATGGACTGGGACTACGCTCGAAGCGTGAGCGGATACTGGTAATCTCTCCAGTTATCTCAATACCTTGAATATTAAACACCACTTCATCGCCCATGCTGACGTTTAGCAGACTAGCGGCACTGTCTAAGATAGATAACGGCTGTACTTGTTGCAGTGCGGACTTAGTAGAGTCTTGACCGTCGATAGGGCTATACAGCTCGTCATTGGTGACCGCATCGACGATGTATTCGGTGTCCATCACCGTGTCGGCGTAGCTTAAATTAAACACTCGCGACGGATCATCAAAACCTTCTGTAGGCTCGATATCTTGTACAGGCACACCGCCTGCTGTCACCACCCGCGCCCGAATAACGGGGTAGTAGCTGACCGGTGTGCCAATGATATTATTAATCGCGTCGTGTTGTTCGCTTTGCACATCAAGCAAAAATATATTGGGCGCGTCTGCAGGGTAGGTGTTGATAAACTGCTCGTTGATACTGTGATTAAGCGTGGTGATAAGTGTTAGGACGGCGACCGACAGTGATAAGGTGACAAAAAACAGCGCCGATTGGTTGCCTTTACGCGCCAAATTATGAATGGCGATACGCTGCATCCAGCTGATACGGCGGCGCGAGGCCAGTTGTGCCAAGAGCCATAGCCAGCCACGAGCAAGCAGCCAAAATATCGCGACAAAGCCAATCAGGCCGATCAGCAGCTGCGCGCCCAGTAGCCACGAGCCCACTTCATAAGCAAAAAACACATACAGACTTGTTAGCATCAGCCCGTACCATAGTATCGGCAGGCGTCGATACCATGGCAGGTTTTGATTGGACTGACTTGCGCCTTGATTGAGCAAGGTTGCAGGCTTGGTGTGGTTCAGCGGGCGTAAACCGCGCTGGGCGATGACAAAGCTCAAGAGCAGCGCAATGATGATGGTTTTTAGGATGCTAATGGGGTTGATCGCTAGCGCCACATCGGCAGGTAAGATAGCGCCAAGGTAGGGCTGACTGACCTGTAGTAAGCCGGCACCAAGGATACTCGCTGCGATACAAGCGATGACGGTGGTCGTAAGTAGTAACTGGTAGTAGCTGCGTTTGAGCGAGGCAAGCGGCTCACCTAAGGCGAGGCGAATGGCGTTGTTCGGCTGCTCTTTGCTGACAAAGGCACTAATCACCCCATACATCGCCACCGCCGAGAGCAGGAGGACGGCGATGACCAATAGCTTTAAAAACATCAAGACATTATCTGAGATACGTGAGACAGACGTATCCGCTGACTGAGCGTCAGACAGCTCGATATCAGGGTGGCTTACGAGTAGCTGCGCAAGCGTTGCATGCTGCGCCGCTATTGTCTCGGCATCTCCTGCCATCTCGATACGGTAGTTGACACGGCTGCGCTGCCCCAATAGGTTGGTGGCTGCCAGCGCTTGCTGCTGCATCAGGACCCGCCCGCCAAAGCCAAAGGCACTTAAAGGACGATCTGGTTCTTTGGTCAGTACATCGCGGATGGTAAAGCGCCCATCACCGATGGTGACGACATCGCCGACGGTAGCGCCAAGACCATTTAGCACCTCTGGCGCGACGATGATGCTATCGGCTGTCAGCTGTTGCCACAGCGGCTGTCCGGAGGCCAGCTCGACGTCGCCATATAATGGATAAGCAGGAGAGACGGCTTTGAGCTGCGTCAGCAATGTCTGCTCTGCGCTCACCACCATCGCACTAAACTGATGATCGTAGACGACTTGGCTGGCAGGCAGGGTGTTGATTTGTGCCATGACCTCGCTTGGCCAGTCTTGTTTGCTGTTGAGTATCAGATCGCCGCCGACCAGCGCTCGCTGATTGTCAGTGATGTAGTGATCGACGGACTGCTGGATAGAGTCCAGAGTCAGATAAGTGGCCAGTGATAGCGTCAGCGTCAATAAAAACAATACCGGATACACCCAGCGCCGCCACCAGCTACGGGTGAGGGCTTGCGCGCCTAACGTGCGAGTAAACAGCGGACCTATCAGGCCATGAGACTGGGTTGTAGCAGACTGAGTTGTAACAGCGCTTGGTTTATTTTTCATCAGCGTTTGACCCATCTATCGTACCGTCATGCATGGTGATGACTCGATCGGCCGTGTCAGCGAGCGCTGGATCATGCGTCACGACGACCAGCGCCGAGCCTGTCTGCGCACGCAAGTCTAGCAATAGCTGCATGACCTGCTCGGCGTTTTGCTCATCCAAGTTGCCTGTCGGCTCATCGGCAAAGACAATCTTTGGCTGGGCGACCAGCGCGCGCGCCACCGCTGTGCGCTGCTGCTCACCGCCGGATAGTTGACTGGGCAAGCTATCACGTCGATGGCCGAGCCCGACTGCTTCGATTAAGGCATCGACCCGCGCAGGATCAGGACGCCGCGCGATATCTAGCGGAAAAGCGATATTTTCGCGCACGCTCAAGGTCGGCAGTAGATGAAACGACTGAAAGACAAAGCCCATCTCGCGCTGACGAATCACCGCTAGCGCATCTTCATCAAGCGCGCTTAGCGTTTGTCCAGCCAGCGTAACCGAGCCACTATCGGGATAATCAAGCGCGGCCAGTAGACCCAGTAAGGTGGATTTACCTGAGCCTGATTTGCCCATAATCACCACAAACTCGCCGGCATCGACATGGATACTGACGTCTTTGATGATGGCCAGCGATTGCTCACCGACTTGCACGGTTTTATGTAAATGCTCGGCACTGAGTATGGCGTTACTGGTAAGGGTGGCGGTCATGGGCAGTTCCGGTTGGTTGGTTTAAGGCCATAAGGCATCGAAGTGAAGCAGCTATAGATAAGCGCCTTTAATTACGCTCACTTTCGACTATTTTTTCTAGCTTGGGCATGAGCACTGGCAAAACATTTTCATTAACGATCATGCGATAGCCCTCTTTAGTCGGGTGAATGGCATCCGCTTGGTTGAGAGTGGCATCACCGCCCACCCCGTCCAAAAAGAACGGAATCAGCGTAACCCCCGTGTCTTCGGCGATGCGCGGATAAATCGCGGCAAACGACTCTACGTAGTCTGAGCCAAGATTGTCATAAATCTGCATGCCGCCCAAAATGACTTCGCTGCCATCTGCTTGCAAGCGTTTGATGGCGGTACGGATGTTATTTTCGATAGTGGCGACTTCTATACCGCGCATGGCATCATTAGCACCGATAGTCAGTATGGTGATATCAGGTTTGGTCTGTAGCACCCAATCCAAGCGATTGACCAGCCCTGTGCTGGTCTCGCCGCTCAAGCCGGAATTGACGACAGTGATATTGGGATAGCCCATTTTTTTTAACTGAGCTTCTAGTTGGGCAGGGTAGTTATCTTCAGGCGACACGCCCAAGCCTTCGGTCAAGGAGTCGCCCAGCGCCAAGATTGTCAGCGCTGCTTGCTGCTCATCCAACCGTGAGGGGGATGATGTGTCGGCAATCTGACTGGTTTGAGTAGTTTGGCTGATAGGCGGGGTTGGTTGTGTGCTGTCGGCTGGCCTGGTATCAGCATTATCAGGCGATTTTTGACAACCAGTGGTGGCCATCACCATGGCTAAGAAGGCCGCCACCGGTAGGTGCGAAGTCAAACGAGAAGATGGTTTCATAATACGTAGTCTATCCTATAAGCAATCAAACCAGTGTAGCAAAATAAGAGCGCGACCAATATTATGATAAGGTTACCGTGATTTGGGGTTAAGCCGATGTTAAACGTGCTTACCATCGACCATGATTGGGCGACTGACCAGCCATGCCATCACGACGTTGATGATCATCAAGATCAGCAGCATAAACAGCGCCAAGTCCCAACTGCCTGTGGCATCATGGATCCAGCCAGTACCAAGTGGACCAAAAAACGCCAGTAGATACCCCACTGCCTGCGCCATACCAGACAACTCGCTGGATTGGTTGGCGGTATAAGTGCGCATCGAAAACAGCATCATACTTAAGGTAAAAATCGCCGAACAGCCCATGCCCATGAGCCCAGACCACAGCCAAGCAAGGTCGGTCGATAGGTACATGATGCCCAATACACCAAACACGTTTAAGGCGGCGGCAAAGACGGCCAGTGCCTGAATCGGTCGACCGCGATTGACCAGCCACGTCAGGCTCAAAATCGCCACCGGTGCCATAAACTGAAACACCGAGCCCATTTGTCCAGCACTCACCGCAGACAGACCCTTACTGAGCCAAATCGACGGTAAAAAACTGGCAACGGTATAAAACAACAAAGACTGCAGACCCATAAACACCGCAATCTGCCAAGCAAATGCTGAGCGCCATACCGAAATGTCTGATGAGCCGGTAGCGAGCGGCGCCACCACCCGTGTCGATGAGCCTAGCCGCACCCGCAAAAACACCCACAAAACCAAGGCAAAAAAGCCCAAAAGCGCCCAACCGCCAAGCGCCCACTGCCAACCAAACTGCTCAGATAACGGCAGCACCACACCTGCGACGATGCCTGCTGCGACGGTCAAGGTCAAGCTAAAGCAGCCTGTTACCAGCGGTATGTGATTGGGCGTGCGCTGTTTGATGACAGGCGCGGCCAAGGTGTTGGCAAAACCGATGGCCAGCGTTAGTAATACCGTCCCGCTCAAAAAGCCAATCCAAGTCGGAATCACCGAGCGGATGACCATGCCAATTGTCAGCAGGGCAATCATCGCAATCAAGGTATTCTCAAGCCCAAAGCGCTTACTGATGGCAGGCGAGATAAGCGCGCCCAAGGCAAAAGTCAGCATCGGCACTGCGCCCAGCCAGCCAAGCTCAGTCTCAGAGATACCGAGCGCTTCTTGCACCACAGGTGCGATAGAGCCAAGCGCCACGATAGGTGCGCGCATGTTGGTCGCAAGTAATACGATCGCACATAACACCAGCCAAAAAGTAAAGCGTGATGATGGCGGGATGGAGGATTTTGACGCTTTTGTTTGAGAAGCAGACATATTTGCGGAGGTAGACATGGCAGCACGACTATTATATAAAATAAAAAACACGTCATTAGATAGCGTCGCCGCAGCGCCGCTTACCAAATAACACCAGAAAAGTCTCATTAAAACGATGAGTTAGAAAAGTCGTTAGGGCTTTACAACACGGGCAGAAAGCCTGTCATATGAACTTGCTGCCCTCTCAAGCAGGGCAAACTTAGTATATGGATGATAACGATGAAGGTTTGATTCTAGATTTATAAAACATCAGCGGCTTATAAAAGCTATCAAAACGAATATGGCACAAGAAAAATAGCGCCAACTCTATTTTGTAGAGTTTGACGCTATTATAAGAACAATTGATGACTAAATACTACCAGCGTATGGTAACAGACGCGGTATTTATATCTACTCTAGACAGATTTGCCTAACTGAGCGGCTTTAAGCGCGGTTTCTTGCTGCTCGGCGATGAGTGAGTCGCACTTGTTTGGGTCATTGCCACAAAATGAGCAATGCTCGTCGCCCATCAGTTTGGCCACCCCGCCGCAAGAGCCTTTTAGGGGCTTTTTTTTCACCATATATCCAATACCCATAAAGACAAAAAACAGCACAAATACGGTAAAGGTAATCGCAAGCATGGGGAGCAATTGAGTAAACATAGAGGAAACCTCGTATTAAAAATAGGGCTGTCATCTATAAAGACAACACCTTTATAGTATAGCAGATTTTTGCAGATGCCGCTTGAGTGTATCAAGATGTTTGGCGCATGCAGCTGGCAGTTTACAAGGGTTTGTCGGCGCGTAATGCTTGCATCGCTGGTGTCTGTACCACTTGCCATTTCCCAATATTGTCAGCGTCTTTGATGGTTTTTTTATCACTATCACTATCATTATCGGTATCGGCTAATACCACAAACATCGCCGCTAGGTTTTGCTTTTGAGCGACGTCTAGCGCCTGCTGATACGGCATGGCAGTCAGCGCCGTCGCCCACGCATCGGCCAGCGCCACAGACTCTGCGGCGACAGTGACAGAAGGCGCGCCGCCCGCGATGGGAGTGCCCGTGGTGGGGTCGATGGTATGGCTATAGCGCTCGCCATCGAACACCACAGAGTTGCGGTAGTTGCCAGAGGTCGCCAGGTGCATTTGATTGGCCGTGCTGATAGGTTGGCGAATCGCTGATATGGTCTCGCGCTCACTGACAGTGCTGTCTTCGATAGGGGCGTCGATAGCGATTTGCCAAGGTTGTTTTTGTTTGTTGACACCAGAGGTCGCAATCTCGCCGCCTATCTCCACCATATAGTTTTTGATTTCATAGTCGTTTTTGAGCACATCAGCGATGACATCGACGCCATAGCCTTTTGCCACCGCAGAAAAATCCAGCCCCACGCCTTCTTTGGTTTTGTAGATGCGTTGCTGATCTTGTACGATACTGTCAAAATCGACCAAGGCTTTTGCTTGAGCGATCTCGAGCGCAGTGGGCGGATTTTGTAAGCGCTCGACGGTCATGGTACTACCAAAACCCCACGTCTCTACTAGGGGCATCACAGTTGGATCAAAGGCACCGCCGGACTGCTGATAGACGGTGCGCGACACCTCAAGCACATGCGCAAAGTCGGCATCGATCGCTATGGGTGTGTCTTTTCCTAGTTGGTTGAACTTAGAGATAGTAGAGTCAGATTGATAGGTCGACATGCTATCATTGATCTGTTGCAGCCGCTGATCGATGGCTGCTTGTATGGCAGCTTCATCTGCATTATCAGGGAGCTGATAGCTGATATGGTAGCTTGTCCCCATCGTTTCACCAGTCAGATAGTTATAATCTGGTGTTTGCTGGCAAGCACTGAGGCTTAAGATGCTGGTAAGGCTCATTGTGCCAAACAGCGTGTTTTTGATCGTTTTCTTAGAAAGTAAACGGTACATTGTATTTTTCATAATATCTTCGGTATGACGCAGAAATGAATAGGGTGTAAAACAATACACGCTTATTTTACACCCCTTGACCCTACAAATACCAATGATGGCAATGTCCAGTGACAATCTAATGCATACTAATCTAATGCATACCAAGCTATTTTACTTGCGACTCGCGTATGAGCTTATAAAGTTTGGGCGGTGAGACACGATTGACCCGTGTTGCCAGCTTTTCTTTACTGCCAGCGACCACGATATATTCTTCACCTTTTGAGAGTGCCTTCACCACTTGCTTTGCAAACTCAGTTGCCGTGAGACCGTTACTGGTTGCTTCATCCATGGTGCCCTGAGCGCTGCCATCACCTGTCAAGGCATTGATAGAGATGTTGGTCTGAATAAATCCTGGGAATATCGTCGCCACTTCTATACCTTTGTCATGCAACTCTGCCCGTAAACTGTTTGCCCACATATGCAATGCGGCTTTGGCTGCGCCATAAGCGCCGCGATATTGTGTCCCTAGTAATCCTGCGACACTTGATACCATGACGATTTTGCCGCCACCTTGTGCGATCATATCAGGCAGTATCAGTCTGGTTAGTCGCGCCTGAGCAAAGTAATCTACCTCCATAATCTGACGCTCGACGTCTTCGTCAGTTTCCATGATGAGTGAGCGCTGGCTAATACCGGCGTTATTGATGAGCCAATCAATGTTTCCAGCCTGAGCTTTGGCATTGTCATAGGCGGCTTTTGCTTGAGCAGCGTCACTGATATCAAACGGAATGACAATATGCCTATTCGCACGCTTGCAGCTTTTCTTGACGGATTCTAGTTTTTGGTTATCACGGCCACTGAGAATAATTCTAGCACCACGCTTGGCAAAGGCAATCGCCAATGCTTGCCCAATACCACTAGAGGCACCCGTGATCCAAATGGTCAGATCTTTATATTTGGTTTTCATAAGCGTCCTTTCTTAATATTTAGAGCGTTCATGATATAGGATAGCAATGCTGATCTACCAGTTAGATTTGTAGTCTCAACAACCACAATGATTGCTAAAAATCACACAAAAAAAGAGCCTCAATTGAGACTCTTTTTATATACACTTTTAAGTTTATCTGGCGGGGGTATTTAACCACCGAAATCATCAAGCATGATGTTTTCGTCTTCTACGCCCAAGCTGTGTAGCATATCGATCACAGCAGCGTTCATCATCGGTGGCCCACACATGTAGTATTCACAGTCTTCTGGGTTTGGATGGTCTTTTAGGTAGTTTTCAAGTAGCACATTATGGATAAAGCCGGTCGGACCATCCCAGTTATCTTCTGGTAATGGGTCAGACAGAGCCACATGCCATTCAAAGTTATCGAACTCTTCTTCGAGTTGATCATAATCCTCAACATAGAACATTTCACGAATCGAGCGAGCACCATACCAGAAACTGATCTTACGATCTGTTTTCAAGCGCTTGAGCTGATCAAAGATATGCGAGCGCATCGGTGCCATACCCGCACCGCCCCCGACGAAGATCATCTCAGCATCGGTATCTTTGGCAAAGAACTCACCATACGGGCCTGATACCGTCACCTTATCGCCAGGTTTTAGGCTAAATACCCAAGACGACATCTTGCCCGGCGGGATACCTTCAGGACCACGCGGCGGTGGACTGGCGATACGGATGTTAAACTTAATGATGCCTTTTTCTTCTGGGTAGTTGGCCATCGAGTACGCACGAATCACAGGTTCATCGACTTTTGAGACGTATTTAAAGACGCCGAACTTTTCCCAGTCTTCACGGTACTCTTCACCGATATCAAAGTCTTTGTAATGTACTTCATGCGGCGGCGCTTCTAGCTGTACATAGCCACCAGCGCGGAAGTTGACTTCCTCGCCTTCTGGAATCTTAAGTACCAGCTCTTTGATAAAGGTTGCCACGTTATCGTTAGAGATAACTTCACATTCCCATTTTTGTACATCAAAAAACTCAGGGTCGATCTCGATTTTCATGTCTTGCTTGACAGCTACCTGACAGGCTAAGCGCATGTGATTGCGAATCTCGCCTTGTGTAAAATAGCCTTCTTCGGTGGGCAGGATAGAACCGCCACCTTCAATAACGCGGCAACGACACTGCGCGCACGTACCACCGCCACCACAAGCTGAAGATAAGAAAATACCTTCGCTTGCTAGCGTTTGCAGTAGCTTGCCGCCCGCTGGTGTCACAACGTCATTATCGGGATTATCATTGATATGGATGGTAACATCACCTGAACTGACCAGTCTTGAGCGCGCCGCTAAAATAATAGCGACAAGGCTCATGATGATCAAGGTAAACATAGCAACGCCACCAATCGCCGTAGCATAATCCATGATATGTATCCTTAATCTATGGAGTAGGGGAGTAACAGGACGCCTAGCGTCTACTGCTACCCCTACCGAATAAATGAATTAAATAGGTCAAATCGCTAACTAGGCTTTTCAGCGTAGCGGTTTAGATTGACATACCGCCAAAAGACATAAAGCCAAGTGACATCAGACCAACTGTGATAAAGGTAATACCAAGACCACGCAGCGGTGCTGGGATGTCTGAGTATTTGAGCTTTTCACGGATGCCAGCCAATGCGGTAATCGCCAATGCCCAACCAAAACCTGCGCCCACGCCATATACGACCGATTCGCTAAAGTTGTAGTCACGCTCCACCATAAACAGAACACCACCCAAGATGGCACAGTTGACAGTAATCAGCGGTAAGAACACCCCAAGCGCGTTATACAAGCTTGGAACGAACTTATCTAAGAACATCTCTAGAATCTGTACGGTCGCAGCAATCAGACCGATATAACTGAGTAGGCCTAAGAAGCTTAGGTCAATATCAGGAAAACCTGCCCATGCCAGCGCCCCACTTTTTAGGATAAACTGAAACAACAGATTGTTTAGCGGTACGGTGATGGCCATCACGACAATGACCGCGACCCCAAGACCTATGGCCGTTGAGACTTTCTTGGACACCGCCAAAAAGGTACACATACCTAAGAAATAGGCCAGCGCCATATTCTCGATAAAGACTGAGGTTATAAATAAACTAACATAGTGTCCCATTAGTGACCGCCTCCATGTACCATGCCTTTAGATTGCGGCTTCATGACAAACTCAGCATCTTCAACTTGTTCTGGTTTCCAGATACGCACAATGGCGATAAACAAACCGATGATAAAGAACGCTGACGGTGGTAGTAATAACAAACCGTTTGGAATATACCAGCCGCCATCAGTGACAGGCTGCAAGATGGTGATACCAAACCAGGTACCGGCACCGAGTAGCTCACGGATGGTTGCGACAAATAACAATACCGCTGAATACCCAAGACCGTTACCGATCCCATCCAAAAAGCTAGGGACAGGCGGATTGCTCATGGCAAAGGCTTCGGCACGGCCCATCACGATACAGTTGGTAATGATCAAACCAACGAAGACCGATAGACCTTTACTCACATCATAAGCCACCGCTTTTAGTACCTGATCGACCAAAATAACCAACGAGGCAATAATCGTCATCTGGACGATGATACGGATGCTCGATGGAATTTGCTTACGGATGATAGAGATAAAAAAGCTCGAAAACGCTGTTACCAGTGTCAAGGCCACACACATCACCATGGCGTTGGCCATGCTAGTGGTGACTGCCAATGCCGAGCAGATACCTAGGATCTGTAGGGCAATGGGGTTATTGTCAAAGATAGGCGTAGTTAAAATACTTTTGGTGTCAGCCATGTTATGCCTCCTTGCCGTTTGCTACTGGCGCTGCCAGTTCGGTGTTCGGTTCAGCTGTCAGCGTCGCTTGACTGGCTTGTGTGTCTGCATTGTCAATCGTTTGACCACTGTCTTGGCGCAGCTTATCTAGATAAGGCTTGTAGCCTTGCTCACCCAGCCAAAACTGAATCATATTGCTGACACCGCGACCCGTTAAGGTTGCACCGCTGATGCCATCGACCCAGTTGTCTTTTGGTGTGCCAGCTTTGGTCACGCCAGTGGCCACATTGCCATCTTCGTCATACGACTGGATGCCACTCCATTGGGCGCGCCACTCTGGCTCTTCGATACGAGCACCGAGCCCTGGGGTTTCTTTGTGCTCATAAAAACTGATACCTTTGATGGTATTCATGTCGCTCTCAAGCGTTAAGAAACCATAGATCGTGCCCCATAGGCCATAGCCTTGAATCGGCAATACAACCAGTTCAGGATTGCCAGCGTCGTCGCTTTTTACGTAGACTTTGGCATATTTGGGTTTACGGCCAATACCAGCAGGATCGTTGTCGCCCAAGTCTTCACTCAAGGCTTGGTTTTTGGTTGCTTGACTGGCGTCATAGGCGTTGCGATCAGGGATGCCAGCGGCTTTTAGCGCGTCATCATCGAGATAGTCACCTGTATTTAGGTCGATGATCTCGACATCAAAATCTTTAAAACGCTCAGCCACATCGCTTGCAGTATCTGACTCAGCATTGTACATGCCGGCGGCAACGAGGATGTTTTTGTTACGGTCTAAGCGAGCGTTTTCGATTTGTGCTGGTTTTAGACCCACAGCAACTGCCGAGACCAATACAGAGCACACCAAACATAGCGTCAGTGCAACGCTGATGGTTTTTGCGTTATTACTTTTGGGCTTGGACATAACGAACCCTCCGAGCAGTTTGGCGTTTGATGTTTGCTTGGGTAACAAAGTAATCAAACAATGGAGCAAATAAGTTGGCGAATAAAATGGCCAGCATGATGCCTTCTGGGAAGGCTGGGTTGACGACGCGAATCAATACGGTCATAAAACCAATCAAGATGCCATACGCCCAGCGGCCTTTATTGGTATGCGCAGCAGAGACAGGATCGGTTGCCATAAATACCGCACCGAAAGCGAAGCCACCGATGACCAAGTGCCAATAAAACGGCAGATTCATCATCAGATTGTCTTCTGAGCCAATCATGTTAAAGACCAGCGAGGTGGCGATGAGGCCAACCACACAGCCTGCCATGATGCGCCATGAGGCGATACGCGTCCACAGTAGTACGGCCGCACCCATGAGGATAGCGAGCGTAGAGACTTCACCGATACTGCCTTGCATGTTGCCCAAGAACGCATCACTCCAAGTGATGGCATTACCATAGACATCGACGAAATCTTGTGGAGCGACGCCAAGTGCTGCAAGACCAAGCGGTGTCGCGCCAGAGAAGCCGTCCACCGCTGTCCAGATTGAGTCACCTGACATATACGCTGGATAGGCAAAGTAGAGGAAGGCACGACCTGATAGGGCAGGGTTTAGGAAGTTTTTACCCGTACCACCGAAGACCTCTTTTGCCACGACCACACCAAAGATGATACCCAAGGCGACTTGCCATAATGGGATATCTGGCGGTAGACAAAGTGCAAAGAGTACTGAGGTCACAAAGAAACCTTCGTTGACTTCATGGCCGCGCACCACGGCGAAGATAATCTCACAGAGAATACCAACCGCGAAGGTGACGATATAAATGGGTAAGAACTGCATGGCCCCATAGACAAAGCTGGCCCAAATACTATCTGGGTTGTAGCCTGCCATGCTGGTGATGACCGTGCGCCAGCCTTCAGGTTGCAAGCCTAACTGAGCGATGGCGGTTAATGCTTGGTGGCCGATATTGTACATACCCCAAAACATCGCAGGGAAGGTACAGAGCCAGACGGTAATCATGATGCGTTTGAGATCGATACCATCGCGCACGTGTGACGAGGCGTAGGTAGTGGTGCCTGGCTGACGCAAAAACGTATCGAACATCTCAAAGATGGCATAGTACCTTTCGTGTTTGCCACCCTTGGTAAAAGACGGCTCCATACGATCGAACATATTGTGTAAAAATTTCATCGTGGTTAGCCCTCCAGCTCAATGCGCGTTAAGTTATCACGCAAGATATCACCGAATTCATATTTGCCAGGAGAGACGAAGGTGCATAATGCCAAATCTTCTTCGTCCAATTCGAGTGCGCCCAAATCAACGGCGCTAACGATGTCCTCAACAATCAAGGCACGTAGTAGCTGTGTTGGCAGATAATCTTGCGGCATGACTTCTTCATAGACACCGATGGGTACCATCGCACGCGGTGAGCCGTTGCTGGTGGTGGTGAAATTGTACTTTTTGCCACCAAAAAACTGCGAGATATAGATCGGCAGTTTAGAGAAGCGGTTTTTACCAACGGTAAAGAAGTGAAATGCTGGACGCTCACGGCCTTCAGGTAGGACGCTGACTTGGTTGTGAAAGCGGCCAAGATAAGAGATGCTGCTAAATACCTTGCGTCCTGACAGCACTGAGCCTGAGATGACACGGTTTTCACCAGCGGCCAGTTGGCCTTTGGTCAATGCTGTGATGTCAGCACCGCGTTCGGTTGCGATCAGATGTGGCGTATTGACTGCAGGGCCTGCCAAGCTAATCATACGGCGCGTGTACAAGCGGCCAGTAGTAAATAACTTACCGATAGCAATCACATCTTGATAGCCAATCGTCCAGACGGTGACACCGCGCATGATTGGATGCAAAAAGTGAATGTGCGTGCCAGCGAGTCCTGCTGGGTGCTTACCTGCAAAACTATGATACTCAGTGACGTTGTTTGCTGCGGTTTTTGCAACGGGCGTCAGGCTAGCATCACCATGATGACAGACAAAAGTCTTAGGGCTGAGGGTAGATAATACTGCGAGACCGTCATTGAACGCTTGCAGCTCCTCATTGATCAGCAGCATCGGGTCAAACGCAAGCGGATTGGTATCCATCGCGGTGACAAAGATGGCATGCGGACGGGCACCGATTTCTGGTGCGCGGCTATAGGGGCGCGTACGAAACGCAGTCCATTCGCCAGAGGCCAGCAGTTGGGTTTCAACGACCTTCGAGTCTAGGTCAGCAAGTTGCTGGGAGTCATAGCGCTCGAAGTCTATTTCTTCACCGTTTGGGTCGACCGCAATCACAAGGCTTTCAAACACTCGGCGCTCGCCGCGATTGATCGCGACGACTTTACCAGCAGCAGGGGCAGTGTAGATAACACCAACACGTTTTTTGTCTTCAAAAACGGGCTGGCCTTTAGCTACGACATCACCTTCTTTGACATTCATTGTGGGTTTCATACCCACATAATCATAGCCAATGACTGCTACATGTGTTGGTTGGTGCTCAGATATCTCGCGGGAGGGTTCGCCGGTGATGGGCAAATCCAAACCTTTTTTGATGGTAATCATAAGCGAAAACTTAGTCCATAGTCTAAAACGATACCAGACGTCCTGTTTGGTATATCGGCAGCATGAACATCTGCGTCATTTAATAAAGCCCTCAACTCGCTATTCCTATAGTAGGATAGAGATACATAAGGCTTTGAAAACAACGCAAGAATATCACTGCTAGTAAGAGTATTAACGCTGACCTTAGACTCCTTAACAACACGTTAATGTCTTATTCGAATTACCAAAGTTGGCGACTGGCTACCAAGGTGTATGCTAAAACCATCAAATCAAACGCACTCACTTTGGGTGTTGGCCAAAAGCGACTGCATTGATCGTAAACAGCTCCATCATACGTTTCATTGAAAATTAAAACCTGTAAACCAGCACGATTGTCGCTTTATGAACTGGCTCTTTGTTGCAAAGCCAATGACATAAAAACGCAGCCAAGTAATCTACAAAGATAGATAAACTGGTCGAAGTCACACTAGCCCTGCCGCTGGTAGACATACGGTATATGACCATCTGCCGCTGGGAATATAGGAGTGACTGTCTAAGGCGTTATCTCATGATAGGGATGTAAGGGAGATGTATAAAAAGACGTCTCAAGGGTAATGGCGCAGCGCAGTCTGCTCTCAGACTGGCATTGAAGATTGTTACGTTAACCCTTTTAGCCAACTGTCAGCCAATATTGTACTGGTTCATTTAGCTGTTGCTCGATTCATCCTGACCGCCATGAGCACTTCAGTGATGGTTAACTGAAAAAAAGTGTGGCGCATGGTTGCTATCATATAGAAACAAATACAAATTTACCTAGGATTATACGCTAAATTGACCTAAAATTGCCAGCCGGTAAGTGAATTTACCTAATGTTGCCAGTGATTCCGTCTGCTAAAACTTATGGTTATGATTGTTAAGTTTTTGGCATTATTCGTTGTTTGAATTATTCAGATTTGAGCCAACACGAAGAGAATTTACTGATACTATATTCTGACTGATTTTGTCAGCCACTGATTTCGAAATGGTCTGCGGTAGTATTTTAGTATCAGTGATATGTTAGATTACTTATTTTATTTGTGCGTTATAAGGAATGTCCTATGTGTGCTGTGCCTGTCATTATTCCGGCGATTGATTTAAAAGATGGTAAATGTGTACGCTTAAAGCAAGGCCGTATGGAGGATGATACGGTGTTTTCTGACGATCCTGTGGCCATGGCGGCGCGCTGGGTAGAAGAAGGGGCGCGCCGCTTACATTTGGTGGACTTAAATGGCGCGTTTGATGGGGTACCAGTACATAGACAAGTGGTCAATGACATCGCCAAGGCTTATCCAACTCTGCCTATCCAGTTGGGCGGCGGTGTGCGCAATATGAACACCATCGAGCAGTACATCACTGCAGGTTTGACGTATATTATTATCGGCACCAAAGCAGTCGAAGCCCCCAACTTTGTCACTGAAGCTTGCCGTGAGTTTGCAGGGCATATCATCGTGGGTATCGATGCCAAAGACGGTATGGTGGCGACCCATGGCTGGGCAAATGTCACTGATACTCGCGCCACCGAGCTGGCCAAGCGCTTTGCCGATGTAGGCGTATCGTCAATCGTCTATACCGACATCGCCCGTGACGGTATGATGCAAGGCGTCAACGTCGAACAGACAGTCAATCTAGCTCGCGAAGGTGGCCTGCCTGTGATTGCCTCAGGCGGCGTGACCGACATAAAAGACATCGAGCTACTAAAACCCTATGGCGACTGTATCGAGGGTATCATCACTGGCCGCGCCATCTACGAAGGCACACTCGATTTGCGTGCTGCTCAAGCATATCTAGACAGCTAAGCTCACCTAAAATTTGCTAAAAAATTACTCGCTAGGTTCTTACTTGCTGGGCTCAGCGCTCAATGGCGAGGATAGGCAACGCGCTACGGCTATCTGTTTGCTGCGCCATAACGGCGGTGTCAAGCAAATAGCCGTATGTTTGCTTTATCGTAGATAGACTCGCCCCTAGCTGATAAGGTAAGACAAAGGGCAGGAACCACGCTTGCATAAGAAGACCTTGAGGTTTTGGCAATGATGCAACAAGCAAAGGATGCTTATGTCGATTTATCTCACGCAAAAAATGCTCACCATCATCCGCCGTCTGGCCGGTATATGCGGTCAGCTGCTGTTGCTATTGGCGCTGCTTGGTCAGCTGCCGGCTCATGCAGCTATTGAAGACGCTGCCTCCATTAGCGCTGCGCTCAGTGGTGACAATGTTGACAATTCAGAAGCGCTTGATGAAGACAATGCCGAGCCAGCACCTGCTATCTCTGACAGCATAGCTGAGACGCCAGAGGCCCTAGAGCCATCACCTGAGCCTGACCCGCCGCCTATCATCAGTGGTGAGAGTACCAATAACGCGCAAATCGAGACCACGCCGACTCCGCAAAAAGACAATGATATCCGCCAACGTATCACTGGCATATTTTCAGAAATAGACGGATTGCAAGCGGTCAATGTCAGCGTGACGCAAGGAGTGGTTACCCTGACGGGAGAGACGCCCAATGAAAAAAAGGCGCAGCAAGCCATCAACTTGACCAATCGCTTGACAGATGTGGTCACGGTCGAAGACCGAATCAATCGCACCCTCGATGTACAAGACAACGTCACCACTGTCTATCAAGGCCTAAAAGCACAGGTGACCAATCTAGTGAAGGCATTGCCGCTACTATTGGTCGGTATAGTGCTGTTTGGCTTGGTGACTTGGTTTGGCAGCTGGCTCTCCAATCGCAAAAACATGTGGCAACGTCTGACGCCCAATCCATTTGTGGCAGAGCTACTGGCCCAAACCATCAAAGTTATTTTTATCATCTTTGGTCTGATCTTGGCGCTGAGCCTGATCGGCGCAGAAACTGTCTTGGGTACGCTACTTGGCGGGGCAGGCGTGATCGGTATCGCGGTTGGTTTTGCGGTCAAAGACACGATTGAAAACTATATTGCCTCACTCATGCTTAGCATCCGGCAACCGTTTCGCGCGCGTGACCACATTGTCATCAATGGGCAAGAGGGTATCGTCGTGCGCCTGACATCGCGAGCGACTATTTTGATGACTTTAGATGGCAACCAGCTGCGCATTCCGAATGCCGAGGTCTTTAAAGGTACTATTCTAAATTACACCAAAAACCCTGAGCGCCGCTTTACTTTTGAGCTGGGTGTGGACGCCAACGATGACCCGCTGGCAGCCATCAAGGTTGGACTAGATGCGATACACCAGTTGGCGTTTGTCTTAGATGAGCCAAAAGCGATTGCCGTCATTACCAATGTCGGCGACTCAAATATCATTTTAGAGTTTCAGGTATGGGTGGATCAATCCGAGACCGATTTTTCTAAAGCGCGTAGTATCGCCATTCGCGAGACCAAGCATGCGCTAGAAAATGAAGGCTTTAGCTTACCTGAGCCCATTTATCGACTGCGTTTTAACCATAAATTAGAGCAAGCTTTTGAGCAGATGCCACAAAACAACGCTACCTCGGGTGCTACCCTTACGACCACCGTGCCCAGCGCTACCTCAAGCAATCAAGCGCCAAGCTCCAGCGATGATAAAGATAAAGAGCAAGCAAAAGCCCGTGCCAAAACTATCCTGCAAGGCCGCAGTGCCAGCGATGTCCTCGATGCCCGCCCCGATGATAAGCTGATGGAAAAGGTCGAGCAAGAAATCGCCGAAAACTCAGATGAGACTGATTTGTTAAATAACAATAGCCCGCAAGAATAATCAGCTTAGCGCCTGTCCGCAGCTCAATCGATAGCCATCTAAGTGAGTGAAAAATGGCTAAATCTGGCCAAACAGGGTCAAATAGCTGACTAATATCTCGAGATTATCTGCGCTATCTTCCTTGTTTAGTGGCAAATGTTTAGTGGCAATTTTTCTCATTTTTATCACCATTTTAAAGTGCGAACACGCCCTAAAAAGCGGCATAAAAAGTGCAATAAAATAGATATTTGATGACTATCTAGAGACGAGACACTTTTATGCAAATGAAACATTTGATTATCTTTGCACTTGTGGGCATGGCGGTATTATTGGGTTTTAATCTGATAAACGGGCATCAGCGTGATAAGCACAGAGAGATACTAGTAAACAATAATAGCGCTGAGTCGGCGACTGCGACAGATGCAAACACTGGTGAAAATATTACCAGTCAGCCGTTAGGTCAGCAGCCCAAGGCCATCTTGGATGATGCCACCACGCAGATAGAGCAAGCACAGCGAGCCGAGCAGCAGCGATTCGCGCAAGTGGCTAAAGCCCAGTAGCGTAGCGGGCACAAAAAAAGGCTAACACTGAGTTAGCCTTTTTTATCAATTTTATCTACCACATCTTATGTAGCTTAGCTTTTTTTGCTTGAGCCTTTGCGATTGCTGCTCTTTTTAGCTGGTGATTTTTTAGCTTGGTCTTTTTTGGTTTGGTTCATCTCACTGGCTTGTAGCTTGGCTTGTAAATCAAAGTCAATTTGTAGCAAGTCCATATTAACGCCTGCGACTTTGACTTTGACCAAATCGCCCAGACCAAACAGCGTACCTTTGTCTTTACCGATAAGCTGCTGCTGCGTCTCATCATAGACAAAGAAGTCATCGCCGACGTTTGAGATATGCACCAGACCATCGATATACAAGTCAGTCAAGGTGACAAATAAGCCAAAGCTCGTCACGGTGGTCACCACGCCATTGAACTCTTCACCGACATGATCTTTCATATAGTGACATTTGAGCCATGACTCCACAAAACGCGAGGCTTTTTCGGCGCGGCGCTCGGTATCTGAGGTTTGCGTGCCTGCGTCTTCGAGTGAAAAATCCATCACTGGCTGTTTGCTACCCGTGACTTTTGCCTTGATCGCACGATGTAGCATCAAATCAGGATAACGGCGGATAGGCGAGGTAAAGTGACTGTACTCGTCATACGCCAAGCCAAAGTGACCGATGTTGTCCGGCGCGTAGTTGGCCTGCATCATCGAGCGCAGCAGCATGCTGTGGATGCTAATGGCATCTGGTCTGTCTTTGGTGGCTTCGATGATACGCTGATAATCGGCCTGCGTTGGGCTCTCTTCTGGGAAGCTCAAACCAAAGTTTTTGGCGTACTCATGGATACGCATGGATTTTTCGCTATCTGGCCGATCGTGGTTACGATACAAGACAGGCAGCTCATGCTTGAGAGCAAAGTTTGCCGCACAAGTATTGGCCAGTAGCATACATTCTTCGATCAGCTTTTGCGCATTGCCGCGCGTACGTGGCAATATTGCTTCAATGCCACCTTTTTCATCAAACTTAATGTAAGTCTCTACTGTCTCAAACTCCATCGCATGACGCTCTTCGCGTTTTTTCAAAAGCAGCTTATAGAGTTGATGCAGTGTATCAATTGATTTTTTGACGTCTTTATTGCCTGTCAAAGACTCAGGCACGCTTTTGTCTTTTGGATTGTCAAAATACGCGTTGACTTGGTTGTACGTCAAGCGTGCTTGTGAGTGCATCACACCTGGATAAAACTCATAGCCTGTGATTTTACCAGCGCGCGATATCTTGATATCAGCCACCATACATAGGCGATCACGATTAGGGTTTAGCGAACAAAGACCATTCGACAATACTTCAGGGAGCATCGGAATGACACGATGCGGGAAGTATACTGACGTACCGCGCTCATATGCGTCTTTATCTAACGGCGAGTTTGGCGTGACGTAGTGGCTGACATCCGCGATAGCCACTAAGACGCGGTAGTTACCGCCTGAACGTTTTTCGGCATATACCGCATCATCGAAATCGCGTGCGTCTTCACCATCGATGGTGACTAGGGGTAAGTGACGTAAGTCAGTACGGCCCTTTAGGTCTTTGTCAGTAGGCTCCTCGTAATCATTGGCTTGCTTGAGAGCCGCTTCACTAAATTCTGATGGAATATCATAATTCAGTAACGTCGTTTCGATGATCAGCTCGCGGTCGTTGTCATCGGAGAGAACTTCAGTGATTTTGCCAGTAGCAAACTCGTGCTGGTTTGGCCAATCGATGATGTCGATTTTAACGGGTGCGCCTTGCTTGGCGTTTAGAGCCTGTACGTTGTCATCAGTGACAGTAATGGGTTGGTGATGGTTTGGACTACCAAGCTCGACACAGTAACCTTCGTCATCACGTGTTAGCGTACCGATGAAGGTGTTTTGACGACGCTCTATGATATCGACGATGCGGCCTTCGGTGCGACCGCGGTTGTCTGTTGAGGTACCGATTGCGGCTACTGTATCGCCGTTAAATACCCAACGCATTTGTTTTTCGTGCAAAAACAAATCGGGCATGTCTTCTAATAGTACAAAGCCAAAACCTTTGGGATGCGCTGACACAGTACCGGTGACCACATCTTGCTTGGTCACTGTCCGATAACGATAAGGACGACCTTCACGGTTTACTTGACCGTCGCGTGCCATGGCTTTTAGGCGATTGCCCAGCGCATCAAACTGATCTGGATCTTCAATCTCAAAGATCTGCGCCAGCTGCTTGTGAGTGACTTCGCCATGCTCATTAATCGTGCTCAGTATTAGCTCGCGACTAGGGATAGGATTGTCATATCTTTTTGCCTCACTTGAGGCGTTTGGATCGTTCCAACTCATAAATTACCGTATCTATTTTTAAAATTATTAATAATGGCTATCTTAACACGAACGACGAGGCAATATCTTGCGTCAATCGCCTAATCTGTATTAAGTCGCAACAAGCTGTCTGCTTCTACAGAAGACAGCTGAAAAAAACCATCAAATATCGATATCCACCGCACTAGACTTATCGGTGATTTTTTTGCTGTCTAATTCCTTTGAGACCTCTAGCACCGTGGTCTGATTGGATTTGTCGAGATACTTTTGTGCTTTATCGACCTCAGTGGTCAAGGTATTGACCGTTTGTTTCATGTTCTCTAGCGCTTCAACTTTATAATTGCTGATCATATCCATCGTATCATAGACATTATTGAAGGCGTTTTGCAGTTTATCAAGCTCGATACTGCTGCTGGTCGCCTGCTCATGGATCTCGCCCGATTGACGTTTGAGCATCGCAGAGGTCGATTCGATCAAACTGCTCGTAGTTTTATTCAGCGCAGTGATTTGATCAAGTACCAGTTTTTGATTGGTCATCGCTTGTGCAACCACCACCGCCGTGCGTAGCGCTGAGATGGTCGTCGTGGTCGCGCGGTCGACACCCTTGATCAGCTCCAGATTATTTTTGCGAATGGTATCAAGCGCCAAATAACCTTGGACGTTGACGGCCAACTGCGTCAAAAAGTCGGTGTTTTTTTGGCGCACATAAAACAGCATCTCTTCTTTGATAATGCGCGCTTTTTCTGGATCAGTCGCCTCGATGGCATAGACTTTTTGCTCCAACTGCTCATCGATTTTTTTGCCCACATAAATGTACTGACGAATCGATTGCATCAGCTCCCACATATTGACTTTTTCTTGCTCAATCATGGCATTGTCTTTGAGCAGCTCGTCTTTGCCGTTATAGAGACTGGTCACGACGGCATTGATATGCGACTGTGCTGACTCGTATTGACGAAAGTAATCTTGAACCTTGTTGCCAAAAGGAATAAGGCCAAACAGCTTGCGTGAGCTGGTCAAATCTTTTTTGCTAGGGTCCAAATCTTCGACGATACCGCGCAGCTCTGTCAGAGATTTGGCGATGGGGGAGTTATCAAACAAATTGTCGTTGATGCTCTTTGCTGGCAGCTCGAGCATACGATTAGAGACTTGCGCGGACTCACGAATCTCTTTATTGCCTAAGTTGTGTATGGACTGGACGTTTTGCTGAAACTCAGGGCTATGTACAGAGTTGGTGATGACATGATCGACAAAAGCATCAACTTTAGCATCAAGCTCTGGTATTTGGCTTTTATCGAGGGTTACCATCTGGTCGGCTTCACTTTTTTGTATTTCTTTGACGGGCTCAGGCGGCGTCAGTGAAATGCTTGGCGCAGCGGCATTTTCTGGTGGCGTCAATTCTTGCATAAAGTTTCCTATAATATCTAAAGGGACAAAATCAGTAATACATCATCCGTGCAGTTTATGTAGTGTCGACTATATCGGGTATTGTTTTATTTAAAAGACAAGTCGCGGCCTGTATGTCACAGCCTGTGGTTTATATAAAGCCGAATAAATACAAAGGCGAATAAATACAGAGCCATTGATCTTTAGACTAACTGGTAATGAAAAGCTTGAGAAGAGAGGTTTTGTAAAATAGCGTCAGCTTGTGATACCAAAAACAGTGTTTAAAAACGTTATAACTGATAAACACTATAGGTGATAAAAGCCATGGCTAATAAAGGCAATATCACTGCTTATGATAAATAGGCAGAAAGCCTATATACAAAAAAACCATCAATATCCCGTAGCATATTGATGGTCAACAGTATAAGTATCCATATTAATCAATATCGACATTATCTAACATCGACGGATTAGCATGCCGATTGACAGCCGCCACTAACTAATAGCAATCTGGTTAGTCGATCACTTTTTCTTAGTTGGGCCGAGCAGCATACCCATCTGACGACCTTCCATCTTAGGATATTGTTCGACGTTTGAGATATCAGCGGTATCTTCAATGATGCGGTCAAGTTGCTTGCGACCAATATCTTGGTGCGCCATTTCGCGTCCACGGAAACGAATACTAATCTTAACCTTATCTTGATTTTCTAAGAAACTAATGATTTTACGCAGCTTAACTTGATAATCCGCCTCTTCAGTACTAGGGCGTAGTTTCATCTCTTTAAGCTGAGTCTGCTTTTGGTTTTTCTTAGCTTCTTTGGCCTTTTGTTTTTGATCATATAAGAAGTGCTTATAATCCATGATCTTACATACAGGCGGTTTTGCTTCAGGAACCAATTCGACCAAATCTAAGTTTTCATCACGCGCCGCTTTCATCGCGGTTTCGATATCGACCACGCCCATTTGTTCGCCGTCTTCTTTAACGAGTCGAACTTCTTTGACTTTGATATCTTCGTTGATGTTCAAACGGTTGGACTGTTTAATAGGTATTACTCCTCATCTGTTTTTGGGGTCTGTCGGCCTTTTTTACCGACAGCGGTCTGTACTAATGCCATAAAGTCAGAGATACTCATCACGCCAAGGTTTTCGCCTTCACGCGTCCGGACATTGACGCTGCCCGTTTCAATCTCTTTATCCCCTAATACTAGCATATAGGGGATACGTTCTAATGTTTTCTCTCGTATCTTAAATCCAATCTTTTCGTTACGCAAGTCGCTAACGGCTCGAATACCGACGTTTTTCAGCTCATTAACCACATTTTCACAAGCCTCTGCTTGCTTGTCAGTGATATTCATCACCACCACTTGCTTGGGTGCAAGCCATACTGGCATCCAACCGGCATAGTGTTCGATCAAAATACCGATGAAACGCTCGAACGATCCTAAGATAGCACGGTGTAGCATGATTGGGGTTTCACGCTCGTTTTGTTCGTTGACGAATTCGGCATCAAGACGCTCAGGCATATTGGGGTCGACCTGAATGGTACCGCACTGCCAGACGCGGCCTAGAGAGTCTTTTAGACTAAATTCAATCTTCGGACCATAAAACGCGCCTTCACCCGGCAAGTATTCCCAATCGAGACCTGAGCTGTCGAGAGCATCGGCCAAAGCTTTTTCAGCAAAATCCCAAGACTCATCAGAGCCGACACGTTTTTCAGGGCGGGTGGAGAGCTTCATGATGATGTTATCAAAGCCGAAGTCTTCGTAGACCTTTAGGGTCAGTTTAATAAAGTCAGCGACCTCTTGCTGAATTTGTGCTGCGGTACAGAAGATATGCGCATCATCTTGCGTAAAGCCGCGTACGCGCATCAAACCATGTAGCGAACCTGAAGGCTCATTACGATGACACGAGCCAAACTCTGCCATACGCAGTGGCAGGTCACGATATGATTTTAGGCCTTGGTTAAATACTTGCACGTGACACGGGCAGTTCATTGGCTTTACCGCATAATCACGGTTTTCGCTGGCAGTGGTAAACATATTGGTGGCATAGTTGCCCCAGTGGCCTGAGCGCTCCCACAAGCTACGATCGACGATTTGCGGTGTTTTAATTTCTTCATAGCCGTGATCGTGTTGGACTTTGCGCATATATTGCTCAAGCACCTGATAAATCGTCCAGCCATTAGGGTGCCAAAACACCATGCCCGGCGCTTGCTCTTGCATATGAAACAGATTGAGCGCTTTACCAATTTTACGGTGGTCGCGTTTTTCCGCTTCTTCAATACGCTGGATATAGGCCTTTAGGTCTTTTTTATCAGCCCACGCTGTACCATAGATACGTTGCAGCTGCTCGTTTTTGGCATCACCGCGCCAGTATGCACCCGACATTTTGGTCAGTTTAAACACCTTCAAAAACCGTGTGTTTGGCACATGCGGCCCACGGCACATATCGACGTACTCTTGATGATGGTACAGACCAAAGGCTTCTTCACCCGGCATATCATTGATCAGTTTCAGCTTATAATCTTCGCCGCGCTCTTCGAATATTTTGATGACTTCATCGCGCGGTGTCATTTTTTTAATGACATCATAATCTTGCTTGATCAGTTGCATCATGCGTTTTTCGATGGCTTCCATATGCTCAGGGGTAAACGGCGTCTCGCTATAGATGTCGTAATAAAAACCATCTTCGATGACCGGTCCGATGACCATTTTTACCTCTGGGTAGAGCTGTTTTACTGCATGACCTAACAAGTGGGCGCAGGAGTGGCGAATGATATCGACACCGTCAGCGTCTTTTGGCGTCACGATTTCAACTTTGGCATCATGGGTGATCGGATCGTGTGCATCGACTAATTGACCATCAACGCGCCCAGCGACCGTCGCTTTGGCAAGCCCTGCACCAATACTCTGCGCCACTTCCATGACGGTGGTATTGCCTTCAAAGTTTTTTACGCTACCATCTGGTAAAGTAATCGCTACCATAATCTATTCACCTTTTTGGATCCGTTGGCAGTGATGATTGCAACCATCAATCATATAACCGTAAGACCGCATCAATTATATCTAACTGCTATGATATGTTAAGAAAAGTACCACCCAAAATACTAAGTTGCGACGATATTGATAGCAAGCTTTTGGCCACTTTATCTAAAGGCTCACTTTAGTATTACAAGGTAGTGTCATAAAAGCCACTATTATAGCAAACACTGCCTAGCAACACTAGGTTGGAGACTATAGATACAAAGTGACAAAAGTGTTATGATAAGCGGCGTCAGCATGGTGACTGTTACTGTTTAAGTGTCGATGCAGCACTTGATGCTTCAAGGTTATCTAATCACCCTAGTTACCGATGCTATGAAAAATAACGTTTCATCTCGCTGTATCGTGTCTATATCGGATTGACTATATAAGTATTTATTAAGCAGATTTCAATAGGTAATAGATAACGCCAATTTTGCTACCACTATATAACTGATGAAGTGATGATGGTTTAAGTCGCAGCGCCGTCCTAAAAAAGTTTTTTCACTAACATATTGAAAATACTAGTCTATTTTATATTTATAAAAATTAAGGGGCTGTCCTAGATAAGT
>Ga0098072_100016_pt1 | contig 62737 bp, 58 predicted proteins | sample 30_taG_FD_84644 | JGI IMG/M metagenome (GOLD analysis project Ga0098072, IMG submission 84644) | Marine viral communities from Cariaco Basin, Caribbean Sea - 30_WHOI_OMZ | ecosystem: Environmental > Aquatic > Marine > Oceanic | place: Caribbean Sea: Cariaco Basin | collected 2014-11-14 | reverse complement strand
CAGGACTCTTTTTTGCCGCTTCATTGGTAAAAATAGACGCTTAGAGCGACTAAGCTTACTATTTTTACCTTCGAATCGTCTAAAAAATAGTCTCTGTCAGTGCCATGGTTGAATGTTCAACACACCCTATTATTTATTTATCAAGCTTAACTGCTGCTGCCCGTGTAGCGGCGCGTTGTCCCACTGTGCAGTCGCCTGTTTGAGCATCCGCGCAGGTGTGTCTATCTCGACACTTGGCTGCTGCAAAAGCTGTAAGGCGGTCGCGATTAGCTGACTTGGGTCGCGGGTGTCTATTGGCTGCGCTAGGTTTTGTTTAGACAGCTTTTGCCCGTTTGGGCTGCAGATCAGCGGCAGATGATACCATCGGTCAATAGCGGGCAGGCGCGCTGCTTGCATGATGCTGATTTGGGCGGTGGTCATGGGCAGAATATCCAAGCCGCGCATGATGTGCGTAACCCCTTGCAAGCCATCATCGAGACTGGCGGCCAAAATATAATTGATCATGCCGTCTTGTCGACGCACCACCATATCGCCCAAGGTCTGCTGCGGATTGCCCCACTGTTGTCCCTGAATACCATCATGAAACCCAATGAGATAATCGGGTAGCTGTATGCGTAGCTTGTGCTGTAGCCTATCTAGTGCTTTGGTGACACAGCGCCGCGGATAGCGTTTTCTGTTTGGCAGCACAGTCAGCTGTGTCGCAGTATCTGTATGGGCAGGGATTTGCTCTTGCTGCGCCCAATATTGCTCTAGGTCTTTACGTGAGCACTGACAGCCATAGGTCAGCGGCCGCAGGGTCGAGGCCAGATACTCATTATAGATATCGATGCGCTCAGATTGATACACCACATCACCATCCCAGTGTAACCCCAGCACTTCTAGGTCTATCAAGATCTGCTCGGTAAACTGCCGATCGCAGCGCTCTGTATCTGTGTCTTCGATACGCAATAACCATTTACCGCCAAGTGATTTTATATGGCAGTAGCTGGCAAGGGCAGTGGTCAGTGAGCCAAGATGTAGCTCGCCGGTTGGGGAGGGGGCAAAGCGGCCGATAGGCGGCGTGGGTATGGAGGTCGTGGGCATAGGCGTTTATGGGATAGTTAAAATAAACGATGACGGGTTAAGGGACACCGTTATCGCGGACTAGGTCATATAGGATATTGTATCTGCTGGCCAAAAGATGTTTATAAAACGCAACAAGCGACCACATGATGGTCGCTTGTGGTGAGATAACGCTATTGATTTGTTATCTCTCGGATTTATATGCCTATGCGCCTACGCACCTTGGTTTTGGCGCTCTTTGATTTCTGAGAGAGTCTTACAGTCGATGCACTGGGTCGCGGTTGGACGCGCTTCGAGACGACGCAAGCCAATCTCTACGCCGCAGGTTTCACAAAAGCCATAGTCGTCATTTTCGATTTCTGCTATGGATTTGTCGATTTTGCGAATGAGCTTACGCTCACGGTCACGCGTACGCAGCGCCAAAGCAAACTCTTCTTCTTGAGTAGCGCGATCATTGATGTCTGGCATGGCGCTTGACTCATCTTGAATATAAGTCTTGGTACGGTCTGCCTCACCAATCAATTGGTTTTTCCAGTCCAATAAAATCGCCTTAAAGTGCGCCAATTGCGCATCAGACATATACTCTTCGCCTTCGGCTGGCACATAAGGAGTAAACTTCACTTCACTCGGATTCGTGGTCAGGGTGCTCATATGGGTATCCTAATTTTTCAAATTAATTCAATAAAACGACGCATCAAAAGACAAGACGTTATCAATTTATAAACGCTATAAGTTGTCCCTTCTGGTAACACAAGTAACACAGCTGATCTAATAATAAAGTTGTCTCGATATGACGACAGCGACATATCAGTACCCCAGTATATGGTTATGTATATTTTTATTTAAATACCTCAGTGTAAATAGGGTAATTGGCCTACGGGTCGCTAAACAATATAACAAAACACGGACTATGAATACTTAGCGTGTGGTCAGGTTAGCCATCCTAGCTATTATAATTTTGTCTAATCTCGGCTATAGGTTATCTTTATATTTTAATCATCATCTGGTTTTATAAGTTGTATCACTGTTTTTCATAATAATGAAGCAGTTTTTATCATTGTTGGTGTTTTAATGCAGTCAGACACCACTAATCTAAGCCAGCAATATCGGCAAGACGTCCGATACATCAGGGCGACATCACGCTCGCCGCGATAAATCTGGGCATCAAGTATCCAGTCTTTCTACCCAGCTTGCAACCTCTCCATTGTTGGCTAATTGCAACCAACGGTAACCCGGCTGAGCATGTTTATCATAGGCAAAGTCATCTGAAAAAGGTTTGAACTGATAGCAGGTAGAAGGGGTGCTATATACCGTGACCCCTTGATAATGGCGTACTTGCTCTTGATGAGTATGACCGCTGATGATTGCTTTTAAGTGCGTAAACGCACTCATCTGCTGCCAAAAATCCTCGCTGTTTTTTGCCATATGGGTATCGATCCAGTCAGAATCGACAGGAATCAGATGGTGATGGACGGCAATGAGCGCAGGCTTGCTACAGTGGCTGAGCTGCTGACATAGCCAATCGATATCGCTTGGCGCGATCTCACCTGAGACCTTGCCTGCGATGGATGAGTCCAAAAATAACAATTGCCAATGAGCAGACTCAATCACATGCCGACTGAGCAAACGCGGGTCAGCTGGTTTGGCCACCAGCTCACGCTGAAAAAACGGCAAATCATAGCCCAGCTCATCGGTCACATCATGGTTGCCGGCGATACAAGCAAAAGGAATGCCAGTCGCTTGTAGGACGGCAAAAATATGATCGTAAATATCAGGTTTTACTCGGTTGACCAAATCGCCCGTCACCACAATCAAATCGCAGCGAATATCATCGTTTAATGCTTGCGCCAGTACCGTCTCAAAGCTGTGCTGACACAAAACAGCGTCACCGCTACTGTCGTCTGTGCCCTTGTTGACAGGCGTTGATAGGTGCAAATCCGTGATTTGTAAAATATTGAGCTGTTCATCAGGTGGGCAAAGCGTGTTGACAGGATAGCTTAGCATTGTGGCGCTCCCTTATCGACTCAAAACAATCAAAGTTGCCAGAACGACTATGGATAAACAATGGTGATTTGGCATGGCTGATGCCAGCCCTATTAAAGCAAGTTTATAACATAAAGTGAATGAAAGCTCTAGCAATATTGATGAAATAAAGTTGGACAACATCAAGGTAAAACTTGTTTATAACCCAGTGGTTACGCTAGCGCCGGCGCTCTGCTGACCAAAACCTAAGCGTTTTTAATTTGCTAAAAAACAACGCAATAAAAAACAAAATCGCTAATATCAAAACAATAGAAAGACCGGTCTGAATGTCCAGCCAAATACTGCCCCACACGCCCAGCGTGACGCCAACCTGAGCGATCAGTAAAGACATGAGAACCATTTGTTTGGGCGAAGATGCCCATAAGCGTGCACTCAAGGCTGGCAGTACCAAAAGGCCACTGATCAGTAGGCTACCCACCGCCTGCAAGGCAATGGCACAAAACCCTGCCAATACCCCCATAAAAAATAGCCGCTGGCGCGCAGGATTGATACCTTGAATCCGTGCCAAGGCCTCATGAGTGGCCAGCTTGATTTGCGCAGGCCATATATAGATAAGCAGTCCTAAACCCACCAGTACACTGGTAGCAAGCAGCGGCAGATCAGCCCAATCCAGCTCAAGTAAGTTACCGAACAAAAACCCCAATACATTGGCTTGCTGGTCGGTCAGCTGAGTCAATGCCAGTAGTCCCAAGCACAGCAGCGACACTGCGACGACGGCCAGTACCGCATCGACAGGCAAGCGTTCATCATCGATAAGGACCAGCCCTAGGACCACCGCGATACTAATGATAGCAATCCCAACGCCCATCGGTAATTGCCACCACACTGCCAAAGCAACGCCAAGCAGCGTACCATGCGCCAGTGCATCGGCAAAAAAAGCCATGCGCCGCCACAATACCAGACACCCCAGAGGCGCTGAGAGCAATGCTAAAATACTACCTGCAATCCAAGCCGGGGCAATGATGGCTAACCAAGCGCTCATAAAAGATATCCGTAACAGTTTTTAGTTTGCATTAACGCTGTGTTTTTAAGGCAGTCATCAACGTGTTTGAGTGCATGTATTATAATTCGCTGGGAGCATGATGCTCGCAAGCATGCGGCTGATGCACATACGGTTGCTCATAGTGGTGACCAAACAGCTTTTGAAACTCACTACTAATCGCAAGCTCGCTTGGCTGACCTTCACAGCAGATATGCTTGTTGAGGCAAATCACCCGACGGCTGCCTTTCATCACCCAATGTAAATCATGCGACACCACGAGCATGGCGCAGCGCAAAAACGCTGGTAGCTCATCAATAAACTGATACAGCCAAACCTCAGTATCAGGATCAAGCCCTTGCATCGGCTCATCTAAAATTAACAAGTTGGGTTTGTCCAGCAGTGCCCGCGCCAACAACACGCGCTGCGTTTCACCACCTGACAAATGCAGCATCTGCCGTGACAGCAGATGCGTCAAAGACAAGTTGTCAAAAATAAATTGCCGCTGCTCGGCCGTTAGGCGTTTTTTGTCCGCTTGTGCCAACAAATCACAGACGCGTAATGGCAGTATCGGCGGCACAGCAAAGCGCTGCGGGACATAACCCAGCTGTAGAGGCTGATGAGCGGTGATTTGCCCTTTGGTCGGCTCAAGCAAGCCTAAAATAAGCTTGACCAACGTCGACTTGCCCGCGCCATTGGGCCCAATGAGGCTAAGTGTTTCATCGACAGCAATATCGATATCGATATGCGACAGTAGACGCTGCTGACCAATATGAAAACTGATGTCACTCAAGCTCAGTAGCTTTTTACGATCAAGTGTTGTATCAGTCGTATTGGTAGATATAGACGGTGACATAAGCGCGCTCATAGGGCAAGGACTCAAGGTAAGATAAACGATGGATGATAAATTAACGAGCAAATAATAAACCGTCATTATTACTGACAAGCTTGGCAACGACCACTCAGCTCAATGACACTACGCTCCACCACAAACCCCACATCTTTTTCAGCAAAGCTCATCATCTCTTGTACCGGTACGCTACTGCATTCTTGTACCCGCTGACACTGCGCACAGATCAAAAACGCCGCCGTATGCTGAGCGCGAGGATGACAGCAGGGCACGTAGGCGTTGATAGAGGTAAGCTGATGGATCAAGCCCTCGCCGAGTAAAAACTCCAAGCTGCGATATACCGTGGGTGGTGCCACGTTTTTTGTCGTTTTTTGCGCCGACGCATCATCAACCCCATCAGGTGCGACTAGTCGCATTTGCTGCAACTGGGTGATCAAGTCATACGCGCCGACGGGTTGGTTGGCTTCGAGTACCAGCTGGTATATCTGCTGCCGTAACGGCGTAAAACGCGCACCACTGAGTCGGCATTGCTCCTTTGCTGCGCGCAGGCGCTCAGTCACATCATGCGGTGTAAAGTCTTGCACATCATGCAAGTGATTGCAGACTGATAAACTCGTAGACATGAGACAAACTCCTAAAAATTACGTAGCATTTTAGCAATGGTATTTTCTATTGTTATAGTATAACATAATAAAATAAAATTACCGAGCAACCTAAATATTGAATAACCAAGTAAATTGACCGGCCACTGCCAAAGGGTGAGCTGATGAGGGCGATCGAGCTGGGGTGATAGCAATCGTCAAACGATATGTCCGATGCCTAGCATCTATATTTGCTTAACTTTTTGCCAACTATATATCAAAGAGCTGACTATGAATCCAATGTTTTATGATTATTTGCGTGCCTATCCGATTTTGCAGCGTCTGCTGGCACCGCTACTGCTATGGTTGGGGCTGGTCTGTGTGAGTGCGCATGCAGCCACCGTCAGCGTCAGCAACTATCCGCTGTTTTTATTAAGTGAGGCGGTGACCGAAGGTGCGCCGTCTGCTAAGCGGCTATTACAAGCTGGCGAAGTCGGGCATCACGGCAGTATCAGCCCTGGTGATATCAAGGCAATACGCGATAGTAAGTTTGTGGTTTGGTTTGGTGAGCCGCTAGAAAATAACTTGGCCTCAAGCTTAAAGACAGCGCCTAATGCCATTGCCTTATTTGAGTTTGATGCCTTTACTCGTCATCCGCTACGTGATGTCCAAGGCAAACCCATCGCCGGCACGCTCGACCCTCATATCTGGCTCGATCCTGATAATGCCAAAGCCATCACTCGTGCCTTGGCTGTTATCCATAGCCATGCCAATCCGCAATATAAAAGCCTTTATCATGCCAATGCACAAAAATTCGCCCAGCGTTTAGACAATGCGGTGGCCGCCACCAGCTTAGATAGCACAAAAAAACCCTCACCCTACTGGGCTTATCATGATGCGTATCAATATATCGAAGACAGCATCAATTTACAGCTTATTGGTAGCTTGAGTGTCGATCACCACTTAGCACCAAAGGCCAGTCAATTACGCCGGTTAAATGAGCAGCGCCCAACCAAGCGAATGTGCTTGGTCAGTCCAAATGCACCTGCCAAAGGCTTGCTGGCCAAACTACAGCCCGTCAGTACCACAGTACAAGCAGAAGACATGAGTAACAGCACCGACTTTATCAGTGGCTGGCAAACGATGGCGCAGCAAATCCATCAGTGTATCGATAAATAAGCGCAATTAAGCGCAATAACGCTCAAGTATCTGACTGACGTGCATGACTGACGGCTATTATACAAATGCCACAGTATGTTTTAAGGCATCTGATTTTAAGCTATCTGAAAAATAGTTGATCGACGATAAGATAAACACAGGAGCATGCTGGCATAGCGCTACTCCCTTTATTTAGAATGAATGATAACGGGCGCAGGCTTGCCGCTCTTGATGGCAGCCATGAGCAGTGGTTGGGGTAGGGGAGAGATAAAAGGTAGATTTTGCTTGCTTAACGGCTGCAGCCTCCTTATAATAAGTGGCGTTTTATTTTGGTTAAAAGGTAATACCTGTAGAGTGAGTCATTCACGGATAAAAAGGCTGCGAGTATTTCTGCTGTCTTATCCCAATGCTATAAGGCTATAGGCGTACCATGACCAAACCTGCCAAACGCACCCAAAAAGACAAGATTGGTATTTATATCAAACGCCAAGCCTGGCTGTTATTTATCTTGATCATTGCCGCTTGGATGATAGATATAAGCTGGCTACATAGTCAGCTCATCATCGCAAAGAGCACCGCAATCGGTGCACTACTGAGCTTTATCACACAGGCTGTATTTGCTTTTTTTGTTTTTTGGTACACCGGATATCGCGCGCGCAGACACATTGTCAGCCAGCTATATCGAGGTCAGATGGCCAAATGGCTATTGACTGTTTTTGGTTTTGCACTAATTTTTATTACCGTACAACCCCTATCTGCGCCAGCGCTGTTTATCGGTTTTATGGTAATGCAAATTAGTCACAGTTGGATGTTGTGGCACATACGCTAGTGCTGGTAGCTCATGATGGTATCGATGATGATCTATCTGTGAAGGTTACTGATTAAATAGTACTAGGCAAGTCACCCTGCCGTCCAATTTCTCTATGACTGATTCTATAAAGTCAAAAAATGACATGTGCTTTATTTCTATTGATATGATTTTTATCGATAGGACTATAAAGATAGCGATATAGGCGACGAAGATTCATTGATAAGCGCAAAATGACGATGCAAACAACACAACGTCTTAATAAGCTTTGGGTTTAGTATTAATTTCTACCCAGCAAATGAAGCAAACCTATACGACTAAAGGTCAGTGGCCGCTAACTTATTCATACAGTGGATAAAAAAGTCATAATTGACTTTACACGAATACAACGCTGCATTAATATAGGCAGCGAAATATTTTGCTTATAAGCGCCGAATTTAGCGATAGCTACAAAAATGTGGCAGTAAGCAAGCACATATATAATAATTTTGCGTATACATGCAAGGGCTATTACTGAATTATCATAAGCCCTTTTTTGATAGCTAAAATTTAACTTACGCCATCAAACATCGCATCGTAATAGAACTATGGGTTGGATGTTATTGGTTACATGAGTGCTTTGGTTTGTTCTATATATTTGCTTAATCGCAACATACATAGAAAGACCACACCTCATCAGATGACAACCATATTTTTGGTAGTTGATTAAATCGTTGATTAATAAGAAGCTTACATTATGGCATCCGAGCAAACATCATCAGAATATATCTCTCACCACTTAACGAATTGGACGTACGGTTATTTGCCGGGCGAGGGCTGGAAAGTCGCTCATACTGCTGAAGAAGCAGCGCAAATGGGCTTTAACGCTATCCATCTTGATTCTATGCTATGGTCAATTGGTCTGGGTATTTTATTTTGTGCCATCTTTTGGATGGTTGCCAAAAAAGTCACCTCAGACGTGCCAAGCAAGACGCAAGCAGCGGTTGAGATGATCGTTGAGTTTGTTGATAACAACGTTCGTGATTCTTATAGTGGTACATCAAAATTGATCGCGCCTTTGGCGTTGACTATTTTTGTCTGGATCTTCTTGATGAACTTGATGGATTTGATCCCTGTTGATTTCATTCCAGGTCTAGCTGGCCAAATTGGCGCTGCTATGGGTCATGATCCCCATCATGTTTTCTTTAAAATTGTTCCAACGACTGATCCTAATATCACGCTTGGCATGTCGTTCTCTGTCTTTGCACTGATTATCTTTTACAGCATTAAAGAAAAAGGCGTGGGCGGCTTTATTGGTGAGCTAACGCTACACCCATTTAGTGCCAAAAACCCAATCGTACAAGTGATTTTGATCCCCATCAACTTCATCCTAGAAGCAGTTACTCTGATAGCCAAACCTGTATCACTTGGTTTGCGTTTATTCGGTAACATGTATGCTGGGGAATTGATTTTCATACTGATTGCTCTAATGCCGTTTTGGATTCAATGGGCGTTATCGGTACCGTGGGCTATCTTCCACATCTTAGTTATTACACTTCAAGCGTTCGTATTCATGATGCTGACGATAGTTTATATGTCGCTTGCATCATCAACTGAACATTAATTAGACATTCAATAGGTAAATGAGGATACATCAATGGATCCAGTATTAGGTGGTTACACAGTTATCGCAGTAGCGCTACTTATCGGTCTTGGCGCACTTGGCACAGGTATTGGTTTTGCTATTCTAGGTGGTAAATTCTTAGAAGGCGTTGCTCGTCAACCAGAGCTTGGCTCACAGTTGCAAACTCGTATGTTCATCGTAGCAGGTCTTTTGGATGCTATTCCGATGATCGGTGTTGGTATTGCTATGCTATTGTTGTTCGCTAACCCTCTAGCAGGTTAATCCGAAAGCTCAGTTGTAAATGTTTGGTATTCAAAGATTTATTATCCAATATAGTCAAGATTTGACTGCCAAACATGATCAATGAAACTGATTTTTCATTAACAAAGAGGTGATCACGTGAATATCAATTTTACCCTCGTCGGTCAAGCCATTGCTTTTGCAATATTTGTGATTTTTTGCATGAAATTCGTGTGGCCACCACTTATCGGGGCCATTAATGAGCGTCAGCGTAAAATCGCTGAGGGCTTGAATGCCGCAGAAAAAGCAAAAGCAGACTTGGCGACCGCAGAGCAAGATGCCCAGCAGGAGCTTGAGCTTGCAAAAAGCAAAGCCGCGGCTTTAATCGAGCAAGCCAACAAGAGTGCCAACCAGCTTGTCGAAGATGCAAAAGCGCAAGCGCAAGCAGAAGGTGAGCGCATTCGCCAACAAGCACAAGCATCTATCGACCAAGAAATCAATCAAGCGCGTGAATCATTACGTGCGCAAGTTGCTGAACTGGCTGTACTTGGTGCTGAGAAGATTTTGCAAGACAAAGTCGATGAGCAAAAACATGCCAGTATGTTAGACCAACTGGCGGCGAAGCTGTAATTGTGAGGATATCATGGCTGACTTATCAACCTTAGCACGACCGTACGCTAAAGCCGCGTTTGACTATGCCAATGAAAATGGTGTGGTAAATGAGTGGGAAGACTTCTTATTTATTGCCAGCCACGTTGTCAATGACAAATCGTTCAGTACTTGGCTGGACAATCCAGCTGTTTCTGCTGAGCATAAGTCAGCTGCTTTGGTCGATCTTTATGATACACAAGTAGCGGGTTCTAATGACTCTGCTTTTAAGCAGCTATTAGATAAGAACCGAGGTGCTCAACCAAGCGCTGACATCAGCTATCCTAAAGTATCAGTAGCACTTAGTAACTTCGTTAAACAGTTATCAGAACAAGAGCGTCTGGCGCTGCTTCCTGAAGTTTATGAGCATTATCGCCGTCACAAGGCCATAAGCTTAAAGCAGCTTGACGCATATGTGACCTCTGCCTATCCATTGACCGACGCCCAGCGTGAAACGATTCAAAAACGTCTTGCTGCCTCGTTAAATGCGAGTGTGGTGATTCACGAGTCGGTCGATCCAAGTCTATTGGCAGGCGCTACGATCAAAGTCGGTGACAAAATCATTGATGATTCGATGCGCGGCAAGTTACAACAGTTAAAAACACAGCTAACTGCCTAATGCCACTCAGTAGCGCAGCCAAATAAAATCTGCGTGAGCGTAAGAGCATTTAAGTCAGTGGGCGGGTTATCATAAATTAAAGGAAACAAGGCAATGCAACAATTGAATCCAGCGGAAATCAGTAACCTGATTAAGCAGCGTATTCAAGACCTTGATGCGGGTGCAACTGCAAAGAATGAAGGCACGATTGTCAAAGTATCTGACGGTATCGTGCAGATTCATGGTCTTGAAGATGCCATGTACGGCGAAATGATTGAGTTTGAAGGCGAAATCTATGGAATGGCGCTTAACTTAGAGCGTGATTCTGTCGGCGCGGTAGTACTTGGTGATTACCTACAGCTGCAAGAAGGTCAAAAAGCCTATTGTACTGGTCGTATCCTTGAAGTACCAGTAGGTCCTGAGCTGCTAGGCCGTGTTGTAGATGCCTTGGGTAATCCTATCGATGGCAAAGGCCCTATCGATGCCAAATTGACAGATAAAGTCGAAAAAATCGCTCCAGGCGTTATCGACCGTCAATCAGTTGATCAGCCAGTGATGACCGGTTATAAAGCCGTTGATACCATGATTCCAATCGGTCGTGGCCAGCGTGAGCTTATCATTGGTGACCGTCAGACGGGTAAAACCGCCATGGCCATCGATGCGATCATCGCTCAGAAAGCATCTGGTATTAAGTGTGTGTACGTCGCAGTCGGCCAGAAACGCTCTACTATTGCCAACGTCGTACGTAAGCTTGAGCAAACCGGTGCGCTAGAATATACCACCGTTGTAGTCGCTTCGGCATCAGAGCCAGCAGCACTACAGTACCTTGCACCATATTCAGGCTGTACGATGGGTGAGTACTTCCGTGATCGCGGTGAAGACGCACTGATTGTATTTGATGATTTATCAAAGCAAGCCGTTGCTTATCGTCAGATTTCACTATTGCTACGTCGTCCGCCAGGTCGTGAAGCCTATCCTGGTGATGTATTCTACTTACACTCACGTTTACTTGAGCGTGCATCACGCGTCAACGCGGATTACGTAGAAAAATTCACCAATGGCGAAGTGAAAGGTAAAACTGGTTCTTTGACCGCTCTGCCTATCATCGAAACCCAAGCAGGTGACGTATCTGCATTCGTACCAACTAACGTCATTTCGATCACTGATGGTCAGATCTTCCTAGAGTCTAGCTTATTCGCCTCAGGTATCCGTCCAGCAGTCAACGCTGGTATCTCGGTATCTCGTGTTGGTGGTTCTGCGCAGACTAAGATCATCAAAAAGCTCTCTGGTGGTATTCGTACTGCTCTAGCTCAGTATCGTGAATTGGCAGCATTTGCTCAGTTTGCCTCTGATCTTGATGATGCGACTCGTGAACAGCTTGATCATGGTGAGCGCGTGACTGAACTGATGAAACAAAAACAGTATCAGCCAATGTCAATTTCTGAACAAGCGGCCGTTATCTATGCGTCAAACGAAGGCTTTTTAGCTGATGTGCCAGTTGAAAAGATTGGTGCTTTTGAAGAAGCCTACTTACGCTATATGCATGATGAGCAAAGTGAATTGATGCGCGAGATTGATGACACTGCGAACTACAACGATGATATCGCAGGTCGTTTAAAGTCAGCAGTACAGACTTTTAAACAAAATCACAGTTATTAATTTAATGGGTTAAGCCGATCTGGTGATGACTGCTCGTTTAAAAAGTGGCGCGTTGTCTGATACGCTTTTTGCTAAGACAAAAGCGCCACTGTCTTAACCACCGTCGGTATTAGATCGCGTTATGCCACAAGATATAAAATATTATTCTATAAAAGTGATGTTGTATATCAAATGATTGTTGCATGCGCCAATGCTTTTTAACCCTCTTATATTGGAATCATTATGGCAAGCTTAAAAGAGATACGTGCCAAAGTCACCAGTATTAAAAGCACCCAAAAAATCACTCGTGCCATGCAAATGGTAGCAGCGAGTAAGATGCGCCGTGCGCAAGAGCGCATGGAAGTGGGTCGCCCGTATGCTGATAGTATGCGCCGGGTTATTTCACATTTGGTGCATGCCTCATCAGACTACAAACATCCGTATATGGTATCGCGTCCAGTCAATAAGGTTGGCTATATTGTCATCACCTCTGACCGTGGCCTAGCGGGTGGTTTGAATATTAACTTATTCAAAGCTTTAACTAAAAGTATCCAAGATTATCAAGATCAGTCAGTACAAACTGAGTTTGCAGTCATCGGTGCCAAAGGTGTCAGCTTCTTCAAAAACTTTGGTGGTAATGTTACATCGGCTGTGACCGATTATGGTGACAAACCAACGTTTGAGCAATTAAATGCACCGGTTCAAGCCATGCTTGAGGACTACAGTAACGGTAAACTTGACCGTATTTATGTCGTCTATAACCGATTCGTCAATGCGATGACTCAGAAGCCAACGGTTAATCAGTTGGTGCCTCTACCAGAGCAGTCATTTGATGATGAAGACAGTGGTCTACAGACAGAACTTAGCTGGGATTATATCTACGAGCCTGATATCAAGACATTGATTGATGAATTGCTTGGTCGCTATATCGAGTCGATTGTTTATCAAGCGGTAATGGAAAACATTGCCTCCGAGCAGTCTTCACGTATGGTTGCGATGAAAGCGGCAACAGATAATGCTGGTGACCTTATTAACGATTTACAGTTGGTTTATAACAAGCTGCGTCAAGCGGCGATTACCCGAGAAATCTCGGAAATCGTTGGCGGTGCTGCTGCTGTTTCATAATTGACTACACCTATATATAGAAGTTCAAGGAGAACGCAATGAGTAGCGGTCGTATTGTACAGATTATTGGCGCGGTTCTTGACGTTGAGTTCAACCGTAATGAAGTTCCTCAAATTTTTGATGCCTTGCAAGTAGATGGTACCGAAACCACCCTAGAAGTGCAGCAACAGCTAGGTGATGGTATCGTACGTACTATTGCGATGGGATCAACTGAAGGCCTAAAGCGTAACTTACCTGTGACCAACACTGGTGCACCGATTTCTGTGCCTGTTGGTACTGGTACGTTAGGTCGCATCATGGATGTTCTTGGTCGTCCTATCGATGAAGAAGGTCCTGTTACTGCTGACGAGAAATGGTCTATCCACCGTGAAGCACCAAGTTATGCTGAGCAATCAAACAGCACTGAGCTGCTAGAGACGGGTATTAAAGTTATCGATCTACTTTGCCCGTTTGCTAAAGGTGGTAAAGTTGGTCTGTTCGGTGGTGCTGGTGTTGGTAAAACCGTTAACATGATGGAGCTGATCAACAACATCGCTCTGAAACATTCAGGTTTGTCCGTGTTTGCTGGTGTTGGTGAGCGTACTCGTGAAGGTAATGATTTCTATCACGAAATGCAGGAAGCTGGCGTTGTAAACACTGAAGACTTTAGTAAGTCCAAAGTAGCAATGGTATATGGCCAGATGAATGAGCCACCAGGTAACCGTTTACGTGTTGCACTGACGGGTCTGACCATGGCGGAGTACTTCCGTGATACCAAAGATCCTGCCACTGGTAAAGGTCGTGACGTACTGTTGTTTGTTGATAACATCTACCGTTATACACTAGCCGGTACGGAAGTATCAGCACTACTTGGTCGTATGCCATCAGCGGTTGGTTATCAGCCAACACTCGCTGAAGAGATGGGTCTGCTGCAAGAGCGTATTACTTCAACGCAATCAGGCTCTATCACCTCAGTGCAAGCCGTCTATGTACCAGCGGATGACTTGACGGATCCATCACCAGCAACGACGTTTGCTCACTTGGATGCGACAGTCGTACTAAGCCGTGACATCGCCTCACAAGGTATCTATCCTGCGGTTGATCCACTAGATTCAACCTCACGTCAGCTAGATCCACAAGTCATCGGTGAAGAGCACTATAACGTCGCTCGCGGTGTGCAGGAAGTGTTGCAGCGCTATAAAGAGCTAAAAGACATCATCGCCATCCTAGGTATGGACGAGTTGTCAGAAGAAGACAAACTGGTTGTTTATCGCGCTCGTAAGATCCAGCGCTTCTTATCTCAGCCATTCCACGTTGCCGAAGTCTTTACTGGTGCGCCTGGTAAATATGTACCACTACGCGATACCATTGCCAGTTTTAAAGCAATCATCGCTGGTGAATACGATGACCTACCAGAGCAAGCGTTCTACATGGCTGGTAGCATCGAAGAAGTAGTGGCCAAAGCAGAAAAAATGAAATCTACTGCAGCGTAAGTTGCGTTAGCAATTGCTAAAAGGCAAGTGGGCTACTATCTGTCTACTTGCCAGTAGATAACGCATCGCAGTTTTGATTGAGTTTTGATCGTAAGGAGTTAAATATGGCAACGTTACAATGTCGCGTCGTAAGTGCTCGTGAAGAGTTGTATTCGGGCGAGATCAGCATGCTAATAGCTACGGGTACCGAAGGCGAGATTGGTGTATTGCCAGGTCACACACCGCTTATTACTTTGCTAAAACCGGGTGCGATGCGCGTGCAAACACCAAACGGTGAAGAAGAAGTGATTTATGTTTCAGGTGGCGTTTTAGAAGTTCAGCCAAAGATGGTCACCGTACTGGCGGATACCGCCATGCGTGCACACAATCTTGATGAAAGTAAAATCATCGAAGCGCGTAAAAAAGCGGAGCAAATGCTGGTCAATCAGTCTGATACGGTTCAGACCAATGCCGCTTTGGCTTCTTTAGCAGAGTCTGTGGCACAGCTACAAACGATTCGTAAATATAAAAACCGCGCGTAAAGCAGAGTTTTGGTTAGATATTTTTAGCTTGGATCTTCAAGTAACAATAAGACAGTCCTTTATGGGCTGTTTTTTTATGTCTGTCATATATTCGGTATCAGCTAAAATCATATGACAAAAGTAATCAATATCGCGGTTTGCTGCTGACTTTATTAACAGAGATAAAAAGACACTGGCGACAATGAGAATATCTGGTTATATTAGAGACGATAATATGTAAATGCTGCGTGAGCGTTGAAAACATAATTGCTATTGTCATAGGTGCTGAGCGATGCGTAAACAGTGATGCGTCAGTATCTATGCTAGTATTAAAGCGCTAAAAAAGTCTTTAAACCGTTAATTTACATGAAAAAGGTAGAATCTTTGGACGTAAACTAAAGTTTTAATCATTATAGTTTATAGGTTTTGTTACCGACTATAGGCTATAGTATAGGAAGCCGTACGTTTAATAGTATACTGTGCTACCAAGTTGTAACAGCTATACAAACATCAATCGTGCCACAATATGGTGCTATTAATTTTACCGCTTTTACTTTTACTGCTTTTAAATGAGATGTATTAGAGGATATAACAATGACAACGACTGAAGAAGACAACACCCCCCGAATCTTGATTGTTGAAGATGATGAGCGTCTGGCCATGTTGACCCAAGACTACTTGGTCAAAAACGGTCTAGAAGTCGCCATCGAAACCGATGGCAATCGTGCGATTCGCCGTATCGTCAACGAACAGCCTGATATGGTGGTGCTTGATGTCATGCTTCCTGGTAGCGATGGGTTGACAGTATGCCGTGAAGTACGTCCCCATTACCAGAATCCAATTTTGATGCTGACCGCCCGTACTGAAGATATGGATCAAGTACTCGGCCTTGAGATGGGTGCTGACGATTATGTTGCCAAACCGGCGCAGCCCCGCGTCCTACTTGCTCGTATTCGTGCGTTGCTACGTCGCTCAGAAAACGCGCCATCAGAAGATGTGCCACAGCGTCTTGAATTTGGTGAGTTGGTCATCGATAATGGTGGTCGTTCAGTCACGCTTAGTGATGAGCTGGTAGATTTTACTAGCGCCGAATATGACCTATTATGGTTACTTGCATCGAATGCTGGTCGTATTTTATCGCGTGAAGATATCTTTGAGCGCCTGCGCGGTATTGAATATGATGGTCAAGACCGCTCCATTGATGTGCGTATCTCACGTATCCGTCCAAAAATCGGTGATGATCCAGAAAACCCTAAGCGTATCAAGACCGTCCGTAGTAAGGGTTATCTGTTTGTTAAAGAAGGCAACTAATTAGCTCACATCTGAGTGAAGACAGATTGTCTCGCATTCTCACAAAAAAACCAGCGCCTTTGCTGGTTTTTTTGTGGCTAAATTTTAATTTTTAAACTTAAATACAGCGTTATGTGGTTTAATTAAGCCATCATAATGTAGCAGCACTATGCTGGGTACTATCAGCGGATTTTATTTACTAAGTTGGTCACGGCACGTATGTCATTAGTTTCTTCTTTAAAACACAGTATTTTCGTTCGGATTTATGCCGGGCTGCTTATCGTTTGTTTATGCGTGGCCTTGTTCGCGCAGTTATTGATGGACACGATCAATAAAGAGCGGGTGCAGTCCTATCGAGAAACCATGGCCAAAGGGGCGTTTCATTTGGTTAGTGAAGGAATTGCGCATCAGGACAATGAGCAGCAGCGAGCGTATTGGTTATCAGATGCCAGTAGCTTGTTTGGCTCGACATTTAGTGTCATACCGATTGATAAAGTGGACTTCACCGCCAGCGAGCTACGCCGTTTTGAAAATGACAATACCGTGGTTCGTTATAACAATCAGCCGGTATATGCAGATGTTTATTATCGTCTGCCCGACAGCCAGAGCGTCTTGACCGCGAGGGTATCACAGGTGACCGAACAGCAAGTGCGTGCTATTGCTGTGTTTTTGTTAGATGATTTGTCTTATCAGATGACTTTATCGGATAAGCGTGCACGCCTCGCTGAGCTAGAAGACAAGTTTTCTTTTCCGCTTGCGTTTCAGGCGGTCAACACCCTCGATCTGGATTCTGATCAGATAGCGCGTTTGCGCCGTGATGAGGTGGTCATATCTTTGCAGGATACCAACAGTAGTAAGAGCAACTCAGCGATCAGAGTGATAGTGCCCTCTGAAATCAATGACATGGCTATCTTGATCGGCCCGATTCCTTTGTTTAACTGGTTTCCGCTCAATCTGATCATCAGTATGATTTTGATCAGTATGTTTCTTATTAGTTTGGGTGTGTATGCGCTGATTTTTCCGCTTGAGCGTAAGCTACAACTGATACAAGTGGGCGTCAACGAAGTCAGTAAAGGCAATCTAGATATCCAAGTACAGGTCATTGGCCAAGATGAGATTGCGCGTTTGGCAGCGACATTTAACGCCATGACCTCACATATCAAGCGTTTGATTGAGTCACAGCGTGAGCTGACACGCGCGGTCTCGCATGAGCTGCGTACGCCTGTTGCCCGTATAAGGTTTGCCGTCGATATGCTGGCCGATACTGATGATGAGGACTCGCGCTTTATGCAGCGTGACTATATCGATGAAGATATTGAGTCGCTAAATGGTTTGATTGACGAGATTTTGACGTACGCCAAGCTAGAAGAAGGTTCGCCAAAGCTTGATCTAGAGCCTGTCAATCTTCGAGCGCTGCTAGAGCAGGTCGAGCGCGAAACCAACGCGCTAGGTAAACCCATCAAGATAGTCACCAAACTCCCTAGTGCAAAGGTGACCGCAATTGCCGATCGTCGCTATTTGCACCGCGTGATTCAGAACCTGGCTGGCAACGCTCTACGCTATGCAGAAACCACCATTATCATTAGTGCTGGCGTCAAAAAGGGCAATGCCTTTGTCAGTGTCGAAGATGACGGTCATGGCATCCCAGAAGAAGACCGCGAAAAGGTGTTTATCCCGTTTTCGCGCTTGGATGACAGTCGCACCCGTGCATCGGGTGGCTATGGACTTGGTCTGTCTATCGTTTCGCGCATTGCCTTTTGGTTTAACGGCAGTATGAAGGTAGATGAAAGCCGTGAGCTTGGCGGCGCAAGGTTTGTCATGACTTGGCCGATTAAGCCCTTGACACAGATATTGGCGGCAGATGAGTTGACGCAAGAAAAAAGTGAGCGTGATATTGAAAACCAATGATAAGCAAAGACAGCCAGTGATCAGCAGAGCAATAGTAGAGGAGGGCAAAGGATGCCATACTTATTTGGCGGGTTGGTGATAGTAAATGCGATTACCTTGGGGTATTATTTATTTGTGCAGCAGCCGAGTAGCACTCAGACCGTAGAGGCGGCCAAAGCGGAGATTACCCAGCCGCTGGCCTTTACCAATAGTGCTAAGCATATCCCGCCGGTGATTGGTAGCAAAGACTGAGATTTAAGACCAAGGGGCGGCTTGAGTCTGCCCCTAACCCTAACTTTTAAGGGTTAGGCGGCTTATCCGCACTATGCTTTTCATCAGATGGCTCTGAGGTAGTGGGCGTATCGGCGGCTAAGGTTTCATCGCCAGCCACCTTAGAGAGTAGCGGGATACGTACGCACACTTGTAAACCGCCATCAGGGTGATTGATGGCCTCAACCGTACCATGATGTAACCCTGCAATACGGCTGACGATGGCTAAGCCTAGACCACTGCCTTGTGTGGTACGTGCCGTCTCGCCGCGCTCAAATGGTTGCATGATTCGCTCTAATTGGTCTTCTGCCACGCCATCGCCGCAATCGCGCACACAGATTACCAATTGTTCTTGTGCTTCTTGGTTTACTACGTTTTCCGTCACCACATCGGTTTCTTCATCTACAGCGGTTTCGACAAAGGTCGGTATGACGGTTGCCGATAGATAAATGGGCGGTTTGCCGTAGCGATTGGCATTATTTATAAGGTTGATAATCAAACGTTTGATAGAAAGCGGCCTGACGGGTACCACTTTATGGCACTCAGATTGATAGATAAACTCCATTGGCGCAAATTGCACCATGATTTCATTAAATATGGTGTCCAGATTGGTCAGGCTCACAGGCTCATCGGAGCCATCTTTCATAAACGAGATAAACTGCTCCAAAATCGCATCCATATCTTCAATATCATAAATCAGCCCTTCACGAAAAAAATCATCCGGCAGCATCTCAGCGGTCAACCGCATTCGGGTCAGCGGCGTCCGCAAATCATGTGAGATACCGGCAAGCATGATGGTACGCTCTTTTTGCGCTTGGCTGAGCGTGGTAAATAGGCGATTAAAGGCCATATTGACCTGACGTATCTCTGTTGGGCCTTTTTGGGTGGGCAGGGTGGTGGCGTGACCAAGACGAATATAATTGGTCGCGGCGCGCTGCAGATAGCGCAGCGGGCGGTTTAATTGCCGCGCCAGTAAAATAATGGTGAGCAAAGACAAGATAGGCAAACCAATCAAAAATAACACCAGCAGACTTGGGCTATACTGTGAGTAATACACCACAGGCTCACGAATCCAAAAACTGTCGTCACGGCTGTCTTGTACCCATAATTGCGGCGTGGGCTTAAATTTAAAATACACCTCAACAGGTCGCCCTAATTGAGCGCCAATCTCTCGCTGCAACACGTTGGTAAAGATACCGACAAAGGCTTTATCAGCTACTTCCGGAAAGTCGCTTGGATTATCCACCACCACCACATGTGAGTGCCGATAAATCCACTGGCGTACCTCAGGACGCGCTTGCCAGTCTTTATTGGCGCTATTCATCAGCTTTAGCTCGCTGGTCAAATAACGCGCATGATTTTTGAGCTCTGGCAAATACAGACTGCGCCAAAAAAACAAAATCGATAAACTGACACTGATCAGCACGATAAAGGCGACCATCAAAGTCGTCAGCCAAGTGTTGGAGTAAGAGCGTGCAAGCCAGCCTTTGCGACGGGTTGGTAAATTTGATGGAGTCATAACAATCCAGTAGGTTACATGAGGCGTTATAAAGTATAGCGTTATTTGGTCTAGAAAGGATGTCATCCACCAAAAATAACGGCGCAATAGCAGAGGACTGCCATATGCAAATCCTAGAAGGATTTTACATCGATAGCCATTTAAGCTATTGTTAATAAATAATTAAATAAGCACAGTTTATGTTTTCAATAAATCAAGACTGTGATATAATTATGCCCTTTTTGGTATACCTGCGAAAGAGAGAATTCACATGGTTGTTATTCGTTTAGCACGGGGCGGTGCCAAAAAACGCCCATTTTATCAAGTAGTTGTTGCTGATCAACGCCGCGCGCGTGACGGTCGCTATATTGAAAACATCGGCTTTTTTAACCCACTCGCTAAAGAGTCTGAAGAAGCAGTACGCCTAAACATGGAAGCGTACAATGCGTGGATCGCTAAAGGTGCCCAGCCTTCAGATCGCGTTGCTTCATTAGCAAAAGCTTATAGCAAGTCTGCCGCTCAAACTGAAGCCACTGCTTAAGTTTGTTGGTCGCTGAGGTGCCTATAGTTTGACTATGGCAGTCTCAATAGACTTGAAAACACATAGCGTAACTGGTCTGACCAGGGTGCGCCATTAACTGTTTATCGCTTTTAACGCAGTTTTCAATGATCGTTGCTTTAATCGTGATTGTTTTACTTACTGTTTGTTAGTCATTACTAGGTTAGCCGTTATGTCATCTGCTCCAGACGCTAGTACCCTTATGAAAATCGGTCAGCTTAAAAAGCCTTATGGTATTAAAGGCTGGCTGTGGGTATTTAGTGATACAGAGGATCGGACGGCGATATTTGACATGCAGCCGTGGTGGATGAAAACTGCCACTGGTATGAAGCCTTTGACGGTGAAAGCATGGCGTCAACAAGGCGCAGGGATCGTTGCTCAGTTTGAGCAGGTACCTGATCGCAATGTTGCGGAGACGATGAACGGTGTGACCGTTTGGGTCGAGCAAGACGTCTTGCCAGAAACGGCTGAGGATGAATATTATTGGTCAGACTTGATCGACTTGCGCGTGATAAATGAGCAAGAAGAGTATCTGGGCGATATCACCGAAATGTTTGAAACTGGCGCGCATGACATCATGCGCGTAAAAGCAAACTCAGACAGCTTGGATGGTGAAGAGCGCCTGATTCCATGGCACAAACAAACCGTCATTGAGGTCGATATGACTGAAAAAACGGTGCTGGTGGCATGGCCAAGTGACTATTAGTTAAATAGATATTAGTTAAATATCTATTAATCAAGTAGCTAATAACCAGTAATAGTATGAGTAAGACAATTTTTTGGCGTTAGCGCCAGTATGATCACTGCGTCAATTAAGTAGATATCAGATGTATTTTGCCGTCATTAGTATTTTTCCTGAGATGTTTGCCACGATTCGTGATTTTGGTATCACAGGAAGGGCAGTCGCTGGAGAGCATGTGACGATTGAGTGCATTAATCCACGTGATTATACAACCGATAACTACCGCCGTATTGATGAGCGCCCGTATGGTGGCGGTCCTGGCATGGTGATGATGGCCGAGCCATTATCAAAAGCCATAGAGGATGCGCGCTTGCGAGCGAGTCAGCACGGCTGCCGTGTCGATAGTGAGCACTGTCCGGTGATTTATATGTCGCCACAAGGACAGACGCTCAGTGAGAGTAGTGTGGTCAGCATGGCTGAGTACGATGGCATGATTATATTGTGCGGTCGTTACGAGGGTATTGATGAGCGCTTACTATCACGATATGTCGATAGGGAAGTGTCATTGGGGGATTATGTGCTGACAGGCGGTGAGCTGCCTGCCATGGTATTGATGGATAGTGTGATACGTCGTTTGCCTGATATCATGGGCGATGATCAGTCCGCTGAGCAAGACTCCTTTGTCGATGGTTTGCTTGATTGTCCGCATTATACCAAGCCGCATGAGTTTGCAGGTATGAGCGTCCCTGAGGTATTACTCTCAGGTCATCATGCCAATATTGCTAAGTGGCGTTTTGCTCAGCAAGTCAGTCGCACGCAAGCGCGTCGGCCAGACTTATGGCAGGCGTTTACCCCAACGGCAGAGCAAGCGAAGTGGCTAAAGGCACTGGCAAAAACAGATAAAAATAGGGGTTAACCTTTCGTTTTATCGTTTTTAAATTTGATAAACAGTTAAACAATAAAATTTTGAGCAACAATAAAACGAGTCATCATATTGTGGCCGTTGGTTATAACCCATTTACGTTGCGTCTTTTCATAATAAGATGCAATTCATTATTACAAACAGGTGATATGCGTGAAGCCTCTATTATCTAATGTGAGGAGATAACTCTCATGAGCAACAAGCATCCATTGGTTCAGGTCATCGAAAACGCTCAATTGCGTGAACACCCAAGCTTTGCACCCGGTGATACCATTGTCGTACAAGTAAAAGTACGTGAAGGTGAGCGTGAGCGTCTACAGGCTTTTGAAGGTGTGGTCATCGCTAAGCGTAACCGCGGTTTAAACTCAGCATTTACCGTACGTAAAATCTCAAGCGGCGTCGGTGTTGAGCGTGCATTCCAGTTGCATTCACCACTGATCGATAGCATCGAAGTGAAACGCCGTGGTGCGGTTCGTCGTGCGAAACTATACTACTTGCGTGAGCGCTCTGGTAAATCAGCACGTATCCGCGAAAAGCTTGGTGCTCGTCCAACAGCTCAGAAAAAAACTGACGCTGGTGTTCCTGATGCGGTTGAAACAGCGCCAGGTATCTAAGCACAAGTTACGTGAGCACATACGTGATCATAAGTATCTAAGCGCTGCTCTGAGTCTTTGTTAGTCTGTGATTATCACCGCCAGCAAAGGCTCGGACGAGCATAGATACCAGCCCTTATTCATAGGTTTATTTATAAATAAGCGGGCCATACCAAAAAGACAAAACCCCAATCTATGCGATAGCTGGATTGGGGTTTTTGTATGGGCGAAAATACATGTGTGCCTATGAATGCAGATGCATGAGGTTAGGCGCTATCAGCGGTGTCGATGCGTATGCTTTGATCCTTTGATTTGCTGTGCTTACGCAAACGGATATACAGTGTCTTGGTGACAGTGGCCACAACTTTTTGCTGCTCATCGACGATATCGACACTGTAGTCGCGAAATACCGCCCCTCCATCTTTGGCCAGCTCTTGAATGGTAATAATTTCAGCGCTCGGTATCTTCATCCTTGCGGTGACTTTGCTATGGCCTGGCGCGACAAAGTCGATATGTGAGCTTTTGTCCCATACCACATAATGACTGCCCAATTGATGCATCAGCATGAGCATATAAAACGGATCGACCATAGAGTAGAGGCTGCCACCGAACTGGGTGCCGACGATGTTTTTATTTAAGCTATTCAAACCCATACTGACCACACATAAACCTTGATCGAGGCTGATATGCTCGATTTTGATGCCAGCTCCGACGTAAGGCGCGTAGGTGTTGATACGCAGTTTGAGTAAATGCGGTGTCAACAATGGCATGATGCTTTGTTTGGCGCGACGCTTTAAGGTCTCAAGGTTGGTGGGTAGTAAGCTCATAAAGGAATCCTGTTACTTCTTTTCGATTTTTAATTATTAAGTCAAATGGCTGACACCTGTTGCAGGGTATCTAGCGTGAAAGCTATTTATCATAAGTAAAAATCGTCTTTACCGCTAGGTTTAAAGCATAAGTATGCCTCATTATAAATAAGATAAATGATGAATATATGAGGCAGCATGTCGCCCTGAGCACGGTCATCGCTAAGCAATCTGTGGTTGTTTTTCTAAGATAAATGATTGATAAGTTTGCAAAAATTATAATTTAAAACTTTAAGTTATCAATTAAACCGAGACGCATAGTATCTTTACATGGTTCCGCGCTCGCATTTCACTGTCCTGTGACATACAATAGCCTGCAGTTTGTACTGCCCTGTGATTTTATCAAGTCACATCAGTGCACTGCCCGTCCATCGAAGCCTCAGTCGACATAAGGAAATGTGATGAGTAACACTCAGATCCCTACCTCAGGGTCTAATCCGCCACCATCAAATCCATCCAATTACGACAGCGAGTCACAAGGCAGCTACCTTGATCTACACAAGCCCAGCTCAAGCTTTGAGAGTCGTGACGCCTATCTAAATCATGAACTACAAATCATGCAGCCCAAGCGCTGGCGTCCCAATTTACCATTTCGTGATTATCGTTTTGAGTATGAAGATACTATCCCAGCGATGGCAGCGACCATCGGTAAAGTGGTCATGGTAGGCGCTATTGCAGCAACTTTTGCAGGACCACTCGGCTTAGGTGATGCGTTTGTTTTAGAAAACGTTCGTTATGAGCTGTTAATTGTCGCTTTCTTTATTATCTTATTTTCTGGATTTCTGCTACCGACAGCCAACCTCGCTGGTACTCATGGGCCACTTATTCCATTGATTCCCATTGTCGTTGCTGCAGGTGGGCATCCAATGGCTTTTGGCCTACTCATTGGGGCTTTTGGCCTGCTGCTTGCTATTAGTAAAGGAGGAAGCTTACTGGCCAATTTAACCAGTAAAGGCGTATGCGGTGGTCTCTTAATTTACTTAGGGTTTATCGGTACGACGTCACAGGTTAAGAACCTTTTTGCTTGGGCAGAAGGGATTGGTATGTCGCACATTGCTTTCTTTATTATTCTAGCGACTATCCTGCTATATGCATTGCTTGAGCATTGGCAAAAGCGCTGGCTTGCGGTTCCGCTCAGTTGCGTGTTAGGTGGCGGTCTTGCTTTTGCATTGGGCGCACCTTTTGCGTTCAAAACGGCACCAGGTCTACCGCATATGAACCCAATGTATTGGTGGGGTGAGAATACAGGTTGGATGCTAGGCTTACCGACGATTGAAAGCTTTGTGGTGGTATTGCCGTTTGCGGTATTGGCCGTCGCTATGTGGTCGCCGGATTTTTTGGGTCATCAGGTATTCCAAAAAATCAGCTACCCTAAGCGTACTGAAAAAGTGCTCATGGACATCGATGACACGATGACCAGCGCTTCATTCCGTCAGGTAGTGGGCTCTGTGCTAGGCGGTGCCAACTTTGCGTCATCTTGGGGAACGTATATTGTCCCTGCGGCGATTGCTAGGCGTCCGATTCCTGCTGGTGCGCTATTGACGGCCTTGTTCTGTATTATCGCAGGTGTTTGGGGCTATCCAATGGATTTGGCCATCTGGCAACCCGTGATGTGTGTGGCATTGATCGTTGGGGTTTTCATCCCACTCTTAGAGGCTGGCATGGAGATGACGCGCGAAGGTAAAACCACGCAGTCTGCTGCTATTGTGGTGTTTGCTTCTGCCTTAGTGAACCCAGCCTTTGGTTGGTCACTCACGCTATTGCTTGATAATTTGGGCTTGATTGGCTCAAAAGAGCGCAGTGCTAATTTGACTAAAATGAGCCGATGGATCGTACCAGGTATTATGTTCGTGGTACTGACTGGCGTGATGGCTATCGTCGGTATGTTGCCAGGTATTCCAGCATTAATGGCAAACTTCCGTCATTAGAAATTTTGCCTACCACAAAAAAAATAAAAGCCAGCCTCGTGCTGGTTTTTTTTGTGTGTAAGCGGATAAGTTTGACGGCTTGTAAAACGTAGGCTGCCGCCCCATAAATAGCTGTATATCAGTGTCTTAAGAGCAATAAATTTTATGGTTAATGTCTCAGAGTCGAGTCCCGTCGATGATAAAAAAGCCCGCCTCAAACATCTAATTCAGCGCCTGCCAAACTTGCCAGGCGTCTATAAAATGCTGGGTAAAAACGGTGATATTCTCTACGTGGGCAAGGCAAAATCGTTGAAAAGTCGTGTCAATAGCTACTTCGCTAAGACCATTGACCATCCAAAGACGCGGGCACTGGTGGCACGGATTCACGATATCGAGACCATCATTACCCGTAGTGAGACCGAGGCATTGCTGCTTGAGCAAAACCTGATTAAAGAGTACCGTCCCCCTTATAACGTCCTACTGCGTGATGATAAGTCTTATCTGTATGTGTTTATCTCAGCGGATAAGCCTTATCCAAGATTGGCTTATGGCCGCGGCAAAGGCAATCACCAAAAAGGTCGGTTTTTTGGGCCTTTTCCTTCTGCTCATGCGGCCAAAGAAACCTTGGTGCTCATGCAAAAGATGTTTCAGATGCGCCAGTGTACCAATACGTTTTTTAAGCAGCGTAAGCGTCCGTGCCTTGAGTATCAAATTAAGCGTTGCCGTGCGCCCTGTATGGGCTTGGTGTCGCCAGAAGAATATGCAGAAGATGTGAATAACACCATTCGTTTTCTCAAAGGCGACTCAAGTGACATACACAGTGCGCTAATTGAAAAGATGGAAGGTGCTGCTGAAGCGTTGGATTTTGAAAAAGCAGTCTTTTATCGGGATCAGCTCTCTATGCTGCGCGAAGTACAAGCGCGGCAGGCCGTCTATACGGTACAAGGCGAGGCCGATGTGATCGCGATTGCCAGTCAGGCAGGCATGACTTGTGTCAATGTGCTGACGGTGCGCGGCGGCCGCGTACTCGGCGGTAAAAACTACTTTCCTGATGTCGATAGCAGTGAGTCGCTCGCGGATAATTTGTCCGCCTTTATTACCTCGTTTTATTTTCAGGTGACCGACGACTTGCCAAGTGAGATTATTCTCAGTCATGCGCTACCTGACCAACAAGCAATCAGCGAAGCATTGGCCACCCACTTTGAGAGCAAAGTCGTCATCAAAACCAATGTGCGCGAGCACCGCTCAGAGTGGCTGGACTTGGCCAAACTGAATACCAACAATGCACTGAAAACCAAACTGGGCGACTATCTAGAGCTGCATGCGCGCTTTGGTGCGCTAAAGGACGTACTGGCTGATGTCACTGATCGCGCCATAGACCGTATCGAGTGCTTTGATATCTCGCACACCATGGGCGAGGCGACCATCGGTAGCTGTGTGGTGTTCGATCAAGGAGGCTCGCGCCGCCGCGATTACCGTCAGTATGCGATTCATGATATCCAAGGCGGTGACGATTATGCGGCGATGCAGCAAGTGCTGACGCGGCGCTATAAAAAACAGCCACTGCCTGATCTGTTGCTGATTGATGGCGGGAAAGGTCAGCTTAATATCGCCAAAGAAGTGCTGACTGAGCTGGGTATTTTAAATGACACGCTGCTTGTGAGTGTGGCAAAAGGAGAAGGGCGCAAGGCGGGTTTAGAAGTATTACATTTTATCGATCATGAGCCGCTGGATCTGCCCATGGACAGCAAGGCGCTGCATTTATTGATGCATATTCGCGATGAAGCGCATCGTTTTGCCATCACAGCGCACCGTAAAAAGCGCGATAAGCGCCGTTCGTCGTCGGTGCTGGAGGTGATACCGGGGCTGGGAGAAAAGCGCCGCCGCGACTTGCTCAACCACTTTGGCGGGATGCAGCAACTGCTAGGGGCTTCGCAGCAAGAGCTGTCGGGTGTACAGGGCATCGGTCCAGTATTGGCCAAGACCATTTATAAAGTGCTGCATGAGTAGGACGATTGATATTTGCTAAATTCGGACTTATGGCAATAAAAAATGGGGCTGCCTTAAATGATTCTAAGGCAGCCCCAATTTTTTAACATTTTTCGTAAAATAGCTTCTATTACTCAGTGGCTTTTTTTCTATAAGTCACGAACTTAAAATCCAATCCGCTTTTTTCATCATGCATCGACTCAGACGCTTCTACGACTGCAAAGTCGCTCGGCAATTCAGGATAAAACGCCTCGCCGTCAGGGATCTCGGTATCGACGTGTGTCAGCTCAATACGATCGGTGTACATAAAGGCATTCCGAAATACCCGCTCGCCGCCGATGACCCAAATCGTATCTAAGTGAGCACCATGGGCGAGACTGGCAGCTTGCGTTAAAGCATCATCCAAATTATGCACCACATGCGCATTGTCTTTGCCTACTAGGCCGCTCTTTTCGGCGTAGTCCATTTGACTGCTGATAATAAAGCTGACACGTTTTGGCAACGGCTTGCTACCCATCGACTCAAAGGTCTTGCGCCCCATGATGACGATACCTTGAACCGCACCGCCTGTTGCTTTGGTGGTCATTTCTTTGAAATGCTGCAAATCTGCTGAGATATGCCACGGCAGCTCATTGTCCTTGCCGATACAGCGATTGCTACTGATAGCAGCGATTTGGGCGACTTGGGTATTGGCATAACTCATAATATGTCCTTATTGTTTTCGTCAGTCAGATGAAGTAAAAAACAGTCTTTATACCGCGACTTTTGCTTTGATAGCGGGATGTGATGCATAACCGTTTACGCTAATATCCTCAAAACGAAACGCAAAAATATCATCAACATCAGGGTTGAGCGTCAATGTCGGTAGTGCATAACACTCACGCGTCAGTTGCAGCTCGACTTGCTCGCGATGGTTTTGATAGATATGACAGTCACCGCCGGTCCAGATAAACTCGCCCACGCCCAGCCCACAAACCTGCGCAATCATGTGGGTCAGTAGGGCATAGCTGGCGATATTGAACGGCACACCTAGGAATAAATCCGCTGAGCGCTGGTAAAGCTGGCAGGAGAGTTTGTTGTCCGCGACAAAAAACTGAAACAGCGTATGACAAGGCGGCAGGGCGACTTGCTCGGCTTCACCTGGGTTCCAGCCAGAGACAATCAAGCGTCTGGAGTTGGGATTGGTCTTGATTTGCTCCACGACTTGGGCGATTTGATCGACGCCGTCATTGTTATAGCGGCCATTCTCGTCTTTGGTCGCGCCGTAGTTGCGCCATTGGTGACCGTATACTGGCCCTAAATCGCCCGCAGGACGATTGAAGCGCGCCGTCTGTTCCGCTGTGGCCCATTCGTTCCAGATACGCACGCCGTTTTCTTGTAGATAATCGACATGAGTGCTACCGCTCAAAAACCACAATAGCTCATACACGATGGATTTAAAGTGGACTTTTTTGGTGGTCAGTAACGGGAAGCCGTCTGATAAGTCAAAACGCATCTGCGCGCCGAAGTGGCTTAGCGTACCTGTGCCCGTACGATCGCCTTTTTCAGTGCCGTTCGCCAACACATACTGGAGTAAATCAAGATAAGCTTGTTCGTTTTTGCTAGTAATCATGGTCTGCAACTTCAATAAATATTTAAGAGGTTTTAAACTTCAGCTAGATTAATTTGTATAACCAACTAACGATGATTTACAGATGGGAATATCTAGTTTGTATGTGTCTTCAATAAGCTTTCGAATGGTATTCTCTAACCAGTCCGAACAGTTAGGATGCAATATAATTTTTTTAATCATTCTTCTACTATGCTTAGCCGAAAGGTGGATACCAAGCCTGTGATTACTTTTTGCCACTGTAGCATCGTTGTCGACTAATAAAAATCTTGCTTCCTTCTCAAAAGAAAAAGCATGATGTTTGTGAAATAAATAGAATCGAGGATATATAGTTTTCGGGTCTTTCGAATCATTATTATTGTTTCCAAGCCAAGGTTGAATAGCTTTATTGTCATAAAGCTCTTTAGCGTTAGCAGGCATATGATATTGAACTTTACCAAAATAAGAGCTCATTGGTTCTATTTTTGAGCCATGATAAGCGGCTTTGAAATCATGTTGCGTTGTCTGTATCGCTACAGCGTTGTCTGAGTTTCCGTAAGAGTTCCACATGGCATGGTTCTCTGGTTCGTCTGTATACCAGCAACTTACGTAAACCCAATCTTTGGCAGTTGTAAGTTCTTCCTTAGTTAAAAAAGGATCTTCTATGCCATCAAATAAGTGCAAACTGCCTTCCCATTTGTCGCTAAAAAGGTTTGCTTTAGGAATAAAGAAGCCTTCCTCTAACATAGAAATTAGTTTAATAAAGGGTACATATCTTGTTAGCACAGCATAATGATCTATTGGATCAATCATTGTTTAATACCTTAATAAGCCGCTTGCTTACCCCAGTCATAAATACCGCGTTTATAGGCATAAACCAACAGTACAAAGCCGATGATAATCATTGGTGCGCTTAAGATCTGCCCTTTGGTGACCCAGCCGAGTAAAATAAAGCCTTGGTCGGCATCTGGCTGACGGAAAAACTCGATGATAAAGCGGCTGATACCGTAACCTAATAAGAATATCGCCGATGCCGCCATACGTGGACGCGGCTTGGCAGAGTACCACCACAAAAACAAGAATAGCAGCAGACCTTCAGCAAAGGCCTCATAGAGCTGTGATGGGTGGCGGGGCAGTAAATACTGGCCGTTGACCTCCATCATCAACTCCTGTAATTGAGGGTTGGCTTGCAATTGCTGCATATCAAAAGCCGCGGCCTGCGGGAAGTAGGTCAGCCAGTTATAGCCGCCATCAGAGACGCGCCCCCACAGTTCACCGTTGATATAGTTGCCGATACGACCAAACAATAACCCCGTCGGTACACACGGCACGATAAAATCCAGCACTTGAAAAGGTGTTTTTTTGTACTTACGGGCAAAATACAACATGCCGAGTAAAACCCCAATCATGCCGCCGTGGAACGACATACCGCCTTCCCATACCTTAAATAAATAGGCGGGGTTTTGTAGCAGCTCACCAAATTGATAAAACAGCACATAGCCGATACGGCCACCCAAAATGACACCGAGCGCGCCATAAAAAACAAGGTCTGACACCATGTCAGTGGTCCAGCTCTCACGCTGGCCACTGCGGTACCATGCCAGACCAAACGCGGCGGCAAATGCCAGCAGATACATCAAGCCATACCAATGTACTTCTACAGGGCCCAAGGACAGCGCTACGGGATCGTACTGAGGATGAATCATCATAAGAATATCATAATTATTGATAATAGAATGGGGGTCATAATAGCAAAAATAGCTTGGCAGGCATACCAAATTACGGTTAGACAATTGCATCACAGAGACTGCAGAAATGTGATTTGCGCCTGCCAGCCGCTAGAAACCACGATAGAAAACCGCTAAGATATAAAAAAGCTGCTAATGATAAATACCTCAATATTTTCAGAAGCATGAGCGGATATGGGCTGGCGCTGATAGACCGTATGAATGGATAAACCGTATTTTAAGGATAGATTATGCAAGCTGATGTATCAAAAGTAGCAACAGCCACTGAGTACCGTTGGGCAAAAAAAGGCCTAATCTTGCTCAGTCTACCCAGTCTGCTGGCACTATCCCTGATGCCTGCATATGCAGCAAGTAGCAGTATCGAGCAAGTCACCATTTATCAAGGCTTGGCCAGTGTCACCCGCGCGCTACCTGTCAAGGGTAATGGAGAGCAGACGCTGGTGTTTTCTTGCTTGTCTCCTTATATCGACAAAGACAGCGTGAGCGTGCAGGCCGTCACAGGCGTCAATCTCGGTGAAGTCAGTATCGAGACGCTAAGCGGTGAGCAAGCAGCGCAGTGTCAGTATGAGGGCGATGCCAATGTACAATCGCAACAAGCCGCGCTTGCTAAAATCAATGCTGAGCTAGAAGCCGCCAATCTGGCAAAAGCCTATCTACAAAACCTCACCAAGGTCAGTCAAATCAGTACAGAGGGCACAGTGGCCAATAACGCCCGTGATATAGAAACACAAGCGGCAAGTATCAATAAACGCATATGGGATATCAAGCAGCGGCAAGCGCGGGCACAGGCTGCGCTTAATCAATCGATGGCGGGCAGTAGCACATCGACGCAAAATCGCGTAACACAGGTCAGTGTCCGTACTGCCAGCCGCAAGCCCGCCGCGGTAAAGCTCCATTATCAAGTGCGCGGCGCAGGTTGGCAGCCGACTTATCAGGCGCGTCTGGATACCAATACCGAGCAGCTTAGCATTACCGCATCAGCCATCATCGCTCAGCAGACCGGAGAGAATTGGCAAAACGTCCCTGTCGTACTCAGCTCAGTCAACCCCAATCAACGCACCACAGGCCAGCTGCCAAATGTGGCTCGCCTGTCTTTATATGAAAAAGAGCAAGCATCACGTGCTAGGGTTGCATCATCCATGATGGAGCCTTCTTCCATCGTTGTCTCAGAAAGAAGTAGCGATGATAGGGATGCGTCGGCACCGACGATGGCACCGCTACCAAGCTTTAGCGTGAGTCGTCAAAACAAAAACGGCATCATCGAGTACCGGTTGCCGCAGCGCGTGAGCTTGCCAAGTGACGGTAGGCACGTACGTACGATCATCGATGAGCAGTCTGGGCGTAGCAAGCTTTGGATCCGCAGTACGCCAAGTGTTGAGCAAACGGCTTATTGGTATGCATCGGCACCATTTTTGACACCTGCATGGGCCGATGGAGCGCTTCAGCTCTACCGTGATGATAACTATATTGGTCAAGCGCGCTATCAGTATCAAACGCTCAAAGAGCAGGGTATCGGCTTTGGCGTTGATCCAAATATCCTCATCAAACAAATAACCGACGAAGATAAGCAAGGCGATAAGGGCGCGTTTAATCGTAAGCAAACCTTAAGTAGTACCGAAGCTTATCAATTGACCAATCAGCATAGCCGCACCAGACGCTTGCAGGTACTGGGTAGTGAGCCTATCAGCCGTGATGACAGTATTAAAGTAACCACAGTGCACACCCCGCCCGTCACTGAACGCGACTGGAATGACAATACCGGCATGGTCGCTTGGGAGTTTGATTTGCCAAGTAAACAATCAAAAGTGATTCGATCGACCACACAGATTAGCTATCCTGCTGATAAAAAACTCCGCACCAATTGATATATAGTCGATACACTTTAAAAATGTCATAGCGCTACTGGGATGAATTTTGTGCAGCCTCTGGGTACGCAGCACGCAAGTAAAATTTATACCAGTAGCGCGTTTAAATCCATAACAGTTTTACATTCAGCTGACTATAAGGATAGAAAGATGCAGGACATTTTAAACGACGCTATTTTATATTGAAAAGATTACCTATTAAAAAGACGACCAGTCCCATAAACTACCAATCCCATAAAAGGAAAACTATGTGTATCGTCGCCATCGCTTGGCAGTTGTTTGATGAGGTGCCGCTGGTGCTCTTATCCAACCGAGATGAGTTTTTGCAGCGTCCGACTGAGCCGCTGCACCAGTGGCCTGGTAAGCCGATTTATGCAGGTCGCGATCAGCAAAGTGGCGGTACTTGGCTGGGTATTCACCAAGTCATGCACGACGGTCTTTATGAGCAAAATGGACGCTGGGCGGCGGTGCTAAACTTTCATGATGGGGTGCAGGCAGGGGCAGATGAGCGCTCGCGTGGGGCACTGGTTACAGATTTTTTGACCAGTGATAGAAGCCCGATGGACTTTGCTCGGCAAATTGAGTTGCAAAACTATGCAGGTTTTAACCTGATCATTGGCGATGCGCTGCAAGCAGTGATGGTCAATAATCGCGGCCATGCGCCCACGCCACTGTATGCAGGATTGCATGTGATCTCAAACGGTCAGCCAGACGACGGTTGGTTCAAAACCGAAAAACTGCGTGGTAGGCTGCGTCAAGAAGTGCTGCCACTTATCGCCGAAGACAGCTCGCCTGCTTACTGGCAGGACGCTGCCTATGCGGTGCTATCTGACAACCGACAAGCCCCCGCCGATCAGCTACCCGATACCGGCATGAGTAGAGAGGTTGAGCAGATGCTGTCCTCTGTCTATATCGAGCCTGTGGCATTTGATCAGCGGCAGGCACCTCTCCCTACTTATGGTACCCGTACTCAAAGCATCTTAACCTTGCGCCAAGACAAACATAAAGGGGCAAGTAGTAAAACCACCGCCACGCTCGTTAGTCGCGAGGCAAGCGCGGCTGCAACCGACGCATAAAAATGCTCACGGTGATTCCATAACAGTATCACAGTGAGCATATGTAGTTAATTGGCGATGCCAAAATCACACCAAAACTTTACCAAGACTCTATCAAAGTCATGCCAGCAAATGGTTGTCCTGTTCCGGAAGGATCAGCTCTTGTTTTAGGGGAAGCTCGCGCACCAGCTCTTGCAAGGCGCGGCGATATACCCCACGTTTAAAATGAATCACTTGTCCTAGAGGGTACCAATAACTGACCCATTGCCAGTGGTCAAATTCTGGTTTACCTTCATCAAAGCGAATGTGTTGAGTATTTGGCTCATCTAAGCGCAGCAAAAACCATTTTTGTTTTTGCCCAATACACAAAGGGTGCTGCCCATGGCGTACATAACGCTTAGGCAGACGATAGCGCAGCCAGTCTTGAGTGACTGCCAATAAGTCTACATGACGCGGATGTAGGCCGACCTCTTCCCAGAGCTCGCGATACATCGCATCCATCGGCGTCTCCCCGCGGTCGATGCCGCCTTGAGGAAACTGCCAAGCGTTGTGACCAATACGTTTTGCCCACAGTACTTGCCCTTGTGTATTTGCCAAGATGATGCCGACATTGGCGCGAAAGCCGTCTGCATCTATCATGACTAACCCTTTTAATTTGTTTAAAAATAGCTTATTTCAAACCGATACCATGATGACTATCTTAATTATTATAAGTCGACTGTCACCTATATCTGGCCAAAATAAGATTCATTACCGTTATTAAACCAAGAAACAAGCAAAATGTGTAACAGTATTTTGCTATAAAATGTTTCACGAGTTTTACCTATTAAAATCAATAGCTTATAAACAGACTTTTGTAAGTTAGTTCCTTAAGGTAATCTTGATAAATATGACCAAACTAGGGTTGGGTTGTTTTCTGGTTTTGGCTGTTTGCTAATAAGGTATGCAATGTTATGACGATAAGCTGCCGTCAAATAAATACAGATGGCTGCTGCTTTATCAGGTCTTTATAAAATCTGGTTTTGGCTTGTGCTACACTAACCTTATCGTGTGTATTATTGAAAATAATAATCAGGTTATCTGCCAATCAAAATAAGGAAAAACGAACATGTCAGAATCAAAAGCAAGTGTCACGTGGCAAGATAAAAAAGCCTTTTTGGGCGTCTCACCCTCAGGGCATAATGTACAAATCGACGCCGACAAAGAAAATGGCGCAAGCCCGATGGAGCTGATCTTACTCGGCTTGGGCGGCTGTGCCAGCTATGATGTGGTGTCTATCTTACAAAAATCACGTCAAGAGGTCACGGATGTACGTTGTGAGCTGACCGCAAACCGCGCTGAGACCGTCCCTGCTGTCTATACCGATATTCATATGCACTTCATCGTGACCGGTCAAGACATCAAGGATAAGCAGGTCGAAAAAGCGGTGAGCCTATCAGCAGAAAAATACTGCTCGGCCAGTCGTATGCTGGTACAGGGCGGGGTGAATATCACGCATGATTTTGAAGTGGTTGCAGGGTAGGGGCGAGAGCGCGCATGAATGTATTTTTTGGGTTGATTCCTGATACCGCCGCATCCGCGATTTGGGCGATGGTGGTGGCAAGCTTGTTGCCACTCGTGATGGCGCTGAGTGCAAAAGCCCTTGGCGGCTTTCGGCTGGCTGACAACGCCCATCCGCGCCGTTTTTTGCAAGAGACAACAGGCGCCGCTGCGCGCGCCAATGCCGCTCAGCAAAACAGCTATGAGACGTTGCCGGTATTTTTGGCAGCAGTGCTGGTGGCGATGTTGTTTTTTGTGCCTCAGCTGATTGTTAACGTGTTGGCTTGGTTGTACGTACTGATTCGTATTGGCTTTTGCATCGCTTATATCAGCAATTTAGCGACGTTTCGTTCGATACTGTGGATGCTGTCGATGGCGTGTCCACTCATGCTGTTTTATTTAGCAATACGTGTGAGCGTCTAGCGCTAGGGCTTATGAACAATTAGCCGCCGCGGCGAGCTTCTGTTTTAAGATAAAAGACAAGCCGTTATTGTCTTTGCTGTTTATGCCGTCGCTGATGAGACGCTGGTGATAAGAGCATCGATGATGACGGCTTTGTCTTTTTCACGCTTGATGCGCTCCCACACCGGCTGCGCCTCATCATAGCCTTTGGTTAGCATCCCCAGCCACTGTTTATAGCGGCCCACCAGTACCACATCGTTTTTTGCTGCCCCTTCCAAAAACTTAATTTGATGCGGTATGAGCGCGTGCCATGTCAAGGTCTTGCTACCTGCTCTAACGCTGGCCGCCGCGCTCTCATCATCATGGCTGCTATCGACACGGGCAATCAAGTCAGGACGGGTCACAGCGCCGCGTCCTAGCATCAAGTGCGGCGTGCCTGCCTGCCTCATGCATTGCTGTGCTTGCTCACTATTCCAAATCTCGCCATTGGCAATCACTGGGATATCCAGCTTATTAAAATTTTGGATTTTGTCCCAATAAGCGGGCGGCTTGTAGCCTTGGGTTTTGGTGCGGGCATGAATGGTCAACCAGTCTGCGCCACTCGCCCCAATCGCACCTCGGATATCGTCCATACGGCTGGTATCTGTGTAGCCCAAGCGAATCTTCGCTGAGACGGCAATATTGGCAGGCACTGCGCGGCGTACGGTACTAATAATATCATACATGATCTCTGGCTCATCGAGCAGTACCGAGCCGCCGCGGTGGCTATTGACGGTCTTGGCAGGGCAGCCAAAGTTGATATCGATGGCGGGCGCGCCAAGCTCACAGGCGTACGCAGCGTTTTCTGCCATCAGGCTAGCGTCACTGCCGAGCAACTGGATATGTATGGGCGTGCCAGCAGTCGTTTTGGTGTCTTGATGTAGCTCTGGCACATATTTATAAAACACATGCGCGGGCAGCAGCGTTTGAGTCACCCGTATAAACTCACTGACTGACCAATCATAAGGACGGCCTAAGTCTGCGGCAATTTGCGTTAAAATTTGCCGCATTAATGGATCGGTTAGCCCCTCCATTGGAGCGAGTAGGCGCACAGGATGGGCAAATAGTTGCTGCAGGGTGCGCTGGCGTATTTCGAGGGATGAATGTTGAGTCATGATTAAGGCTTAGTATCTAAATGAAAGGCGATATGAAGGGCGATAACGTGATCGAATAGAGCGGAGCGGTGTTAGGTATTGCCAAAGATGACCTTTTTCCCCGTTTGCAATCCAATGATCAAGTCTTTGATATGATGAATGTCGAGATTGCTCTGCGCGCGTGTGCAGGCAACGTAGAGCAAGCGCAGCTCCTCTGGGCTGATCTTGACTGCATTGGTGGTCACGTCGTAATAAAAATCGTCATCGAGCTGTACGCGCCCCCATTCAAGCCCTTTGGCCTTGTGCGCGGTAGAGATGACATAATCGGCGTTATCGATGCTGGTCAAACTATTGACCGCTTGGCTTAAGACGTTGGTACCGTGATCATCGACCAGCTTGACCAATGTTTTAAGATCGCTGCCTTCATTGGTTTCAGAGTACTCTTGCACATCGCCCCAATTATAAAAATACGCCAGCTCTGGTACGCCATAAGCCGATTTGCCGTTTTTTAGGTTCTCAGCTGCTTGACAGAATTTCAGCATACGATCGGTATCGGCTTGCAGTGCCACGCGGTGCCCAAGCTTGAGTCCCGTCAATAGCTGCGCCATCGCAGCGGCATTGGTGCGACAGAGAATGGCGTCTTTTTTGCTATGGACCATGCCTTTATCGGTAGAGGACTGCTTGGCAGGATTGCCCTTTAGCGGTACTTCTTCTTGTAAGGCTTTGAGTAGAGTGTTGGCCACCTCAGCGATCGGCTCTCCAAAGCGAAAAGACTGTGTCAATAGGGTTTGTGGTAGTGGTAGCTTTTTCATCGCATTCACCGCGCCGCGCCATTCATAAATCTGCTGATGAGCGTCGCCCACATAGATGACTTGCCGTGGCTGCTGGGTCAAAATCCCCATCATCAGCGGATCGGCATCCTGCGCTTCATCAAACAATATAAAATCCGCTGGGATACTGGGCTTGGAGAGTGCCCATAATTTGAGATAAATATCATGACCGATACCAGCTGGATGGCGGGCATCGATAGACTGTAGCCAGCGCTGCTCGACGGCAGGGTAGAGCATCTCACGCAGCTGCTCGCTATCTGCCGCATCGAGCCAGCTGGGAAACAATAAATGCCTAGGCGCAGGGTAGCTGGCATGGGTACTACAAAAATGACCGACCGCATCGCTGACAAATCTGGCAAGGCGGGCTGGGGTCAAAGTGATGTATTTATTTACCCCATCCATTTGCCGACGTACTTGCACCGCTTGTAGCCCCAAATCATCGCCCAAACGCTTGGGTGAAAACCGTGGTAAGGACAATTTGGCAGTGATATCACGCGCGACATGGCGATAAGCAAGTGAGTGAAACGTACGGCAGTCCACGTGACTGGGGAATTTTTGCCGAGCATCATTGGCGATCGCTTTGTTGAAAGCCAAATACAAGCCGCGGCCCCGCAGACGCTCACCGATGAGCTTGAGCGTTGTGGTTTTACCCGCGCCAGCATACGCCACCACTTTAAACGACTTGTGATCCATCGCCATATTTAGCGCATTTAGCTGCTCATCGGTGGGGTCGCTCATATAAGCGGGCATAGATGCGGACATAAAAGCTACCTAAAATACTAACAGTGTCAACATCTGCTGACACGATGGATGAGTAAAAAACGATCTAACAATCTGCGGACAAACAAGACAGGACAACAACCATAAGGGCAAAACCGTAAAGGCAAAAAAAGCCACTGCATAAACAATGGCTGGCGATGAGGTCAATGGCGCTTGTCAAATACCGATAGTTGTCAGGGGCGTAGCTTATCATCAACGGCGTTGTTTGTTGCCTAAGGTATTACTTTTTATCAAGTTGACTCTCATTTGCCAAAGCAGGGCGGCGCTCTTCTTTAATCAAAAGCTTCGCCAAAAACAGCCCCAGCTCAAACAATAGCCACATCGGAAAAGCCAGCATCAACATCGACACACCATCCGGCGGTGTCACCACGGCCGCGATTGCAAAGCAACCAACGATGATATAACGGCGTTTATTCTCTAAGCTGTCAATGGAGACGATACCGGCCAATATCAACAGCAAGGTGACGACTGGTATCTCAAAGGTCAAGCCAAATACCATAAACAGCTTTAGGGCAAAGCTCAAATAACTGTCGATATCTGTCATGGGTAAGACGTTCTGCGGTGCAAAGGTAATAAAGAATTTCAGAACCCCTTTGAGCACAATAAAATAAGAAAACGCCACGCCGGCATAAAACAGTATAATCGATGATAATAGTACCGGTATTGCGACTTTTTTCTCTTTTTTGTACAGCCCTGGGGCGACAAATGACCAAATTTGATACAAGATATAAGGCATGGCCACAAAGGCGGCGACAAAGATACTCAAGCGTATCGGCGCCATAAAGTTTGAGGTGATATCGGTGGCAATCATTGTCGAGTTGGCAGGCAACTGCGCGACCAATGGGTCCGATAACAGGTTATAAAGCTCGCGTGAAAACCCAACCAAGGCCAAAAATACCACCAGCACCGCCACGCATATTTTGATCAGATGACGGCGTAAATCAATGAGATGCTCGGTGATGGGCATATCGCCAAGCGAGCTTAATATATCCCCATCATCGTTATCATAGGCCGTATCGGCTGAGCGGGTTTTTTCTGGCCCTGTATCGCCGATTTTTTCTTGTCGGCTTTTTTTGCGTTTAAACAAATCCATCAGTCGGCCTCCTGCATCTGGGCAGACGCTTGTGAGGCGATAGGATTGGTAGGTGCGCTATTTAATAAGATGTCTGCTTGATAATTGGGGAGATAGGGGGCAGCGGGTAGGCGCCGCGCTTTATCATAATCACCGAGGCGAAACCACATGTTTTCCCAAGGTTTGGTCATGATGGGCGGCGCTGTTTGCTGATCGATGCCGTCAGAGGGCTGATTATGCTCATAGGCGTGTGCAAATGCCGTTGCCACCTCAGGCTGCTCATTTACGGTATTGCGCGCAGTATCAGCCTTGTGACGCGCTGTGTCATCGTTAATCACAGGCTGATGCTCTGCATGCGGATCGGCTGTTAGGGCGCGGTTCTGTGACGACTCAAACTCTTGCATACTGCCGCGCATCTCTGCCATTTCACGTCTCATCTCCGCCTCTGTCTGACGGATTTTTGCCAGCTCTTTTTGCATTTGTTGCCGAGTCTCAGCCAAGTCGAGCTCAGCCTCTATCTCCGATTGTAGGGTGGAGACAGTGCGGCGAATTTTGGCATACCACTGCCCAGCCGTGCGCGCCGCTTGCGGCAGCTTTTCGGGGCCCAAGACGATCAAAGCAATCACGCCAAAGAGCAGTAATTCAGAAAACCCAATATCAAACATAATGGTGGATTGTCACTATCTGGATGCTAGCGGCATTATACCTAGCATGGTATTTGCTATGATCAATGATGCTTATCGTCAGTAGGGAGCGTGCTGCTATGCTCATCGACTTTATTAGATGCTTGGCGCTCTGCTGGATGAGCTGCGCCGTCGTGATCGAGTACCACTTGCTTTTTGGCATGCTCAGCATTTTCGTCTTTGACTGCGTCTTTAAAGCCTTTGACCGCACCACCCAAGTCTTTACCGGCATTTCTAAGCTTTGAGGTGCCAAATACCACCACCACCACCACCAGTAATATCAGCCAATGCGTAATAGAAAAACTGCCCATAATGATATCCTTAATGTCTGAGACCTCATGTCTGAGATTTCTGAGTGTGAATGCTGCTCTTTAGTTGTTGACATCAGTATTGCCGCCACCGCGCTACTGTTATTTTATAGAATATTGATCTATTTGACAAAAATACAGACATAACGCTGACGTAAAAATACTATTATACCTTGCCGTTATGACAAAAAGGTGACAGTCGCAACAATCACACAGAGTAAATAGGTAGTGGCACTTTTGTTTTCGACATATAGTCGATCCTAAATAAAACAGATACATTATATATCAACGTGCAACTGGTCTAAATTTTCCTTGCGCGCTGTGCCTACGCAGATAGAGGCTGCGAAAAACTTATTCCAGTCCCACTGTATCGTTTTTATACTGAACTCACTATATGATAGGTTATCTCGACGCTTTCTCATCGATGCCTGAGAGACCAAAGCGTCGCCCCAGCTCGTTTAAGATGGCGTCTGACTCGATATCAAACCATGCCAGCCCGACCAACGTATGAAACCACACGTCAGCCACTTCATAAATAAACTCATAACGCGCGGCATCAAAGGCTTCTTTATCTAGTTGCGCATCACTATGGGCCAAGTCTTTGGCCGCAATAATGCTCTCGGTGCTCTCTTCGCCCACTTTTTCTAATATCTTGTTAAGACCTTTTGCATACAAGCTTGCCACATAAGAGCTATCGCTATCTGCTTGCTTGCGCTCTGCTAATACCTGATCTAATTGCTGTAAAATCGAGTGGGTATCGATCTGAGTAGTCTCTTTCTCAGTAGTCCCTTTAGTGCTGGCATCGTGACGTTGGGGGTCAGAGACGGCTTCGGCCGCCGACGTAGACGCATAAATCTCTGCCGGATCTTTTAATACTTTATCCACCGTTTGCCATTGGGGCTGCGCACCTGATAAGTCTAAACGCTGATAAAAACAAGACTCACGTCCCGTATGACAGGCAATGCCGCCCGCTTGTGTCACGCTCAGCACAATCACATCTGCATCGCAGTCTAAGCGGATATCATGGACTGTCTGGGTGTGACCTGACGACTCTCCTTTGTGCCACAGCTGATTACGAGAGCGCGAAAAGTAGACCGCTGTTTGCGTTTGGGCAGTCAGTTGCAGCGCTTCGCTATTCATCCAGGCCATCATGAGGATACGCCCAGATTCATGATCTTGAGCAATAGCGGGGATCAAACCATCAGCATTAAATTTTATGGCGGCAAGCCAAGCAGGTAAAGTCATAATATGTCTGTCTTGTGATGAGAAATAGGAAATAGATAGTTAGTGGGGCTGTGCTCGACCCTCTGTGTGATATTTTGGCCTAATGGTGGTAGGGGCTCAGAGCGTCAAGGGCATCACAGCCTAAATCAATGCGGATATAGCGCCGCTTTTGTGTCTTTATCCAAGGCGGCGGGTTTGTTGAGGCGAAAATCGTAACTGATAAAATGGATCCGCGCCTTTGCCACCACCTCGCCACCATGCATACGTGATATTTTGATGATCATATGGCCGCCGTTATCATACAGCGGCTCGACCCCTACCTCAAACAACAGCTCTTCGCGCGCCCGTACACGGCTATTGGTGGTTAGCTGTATGCCATCGATGATCAGTCCTCGATGGTCCGCATTGATATCTTGTATACCTTTTGCATGCAAAAACCGATACCGCGCCTCACAAAGCAAAGCGGTCAATGCTTCAAACGAGATATGCTGACTCCTATCGATTTCAGTATGACGCACGCGCATCACTGTCTCAAATACAAATAGGCTGTCATCAAAGTCTAACTCTTGATTTGACACGTTATCTCCTAGAGTGATGGCAGGCAATGATGGGAGTTGCCAATCATGTTATAGGTGTACAGCGTCAGGACGGATTATGGTCATAAAACGGATGAGCACAATACCGAGTCAATGGCTATCGTTACTGGCATACAATTCGTGCACGATAAGCAATCAAGCCCAACCTCTACTTAAGCACAGCTTTGCCTCACATTCAATCTATTTGCAAAAAAATCCCCGACTTTATGACCTGATTTTATAACCCGACCTTATAAAGTGTATCGCCGTCTTTGTGGTAGGCTATTTGGCGGAGTGTAGCGGAGCCATAGTGATATGCGTTTACTAAAAGCGCTGGCTCTATAAACAGCTGAGCGCTTGGGCGAAAATTCACTTGGCAAAACAGGGCGCTATCTGCTAAAATAGCGCCTCCCACCTCGAGGCAAATAACAGTTTAGTGGTTGTTTTTAAAGCCACTATTTATGACTGACGATTTGACGACCAGGTTCTATCAAAGACAAAGAGGCAACTCATCATGAAAGTTAAGATGAAAACCAGAAGCGGTGCCGCTAAACGCTTCAAAAAAACAGCGAATGGCTTTAAGCGTAAGCAAGCCTTCAAAAGCCATATCTTGACCAAGAAATCAGCTAAGCGTATTCGCCAGTTGCGCGGTCTAAAGATGGTGGACAAGTCTGACGAAGCAGCAGTTCGTCGTATGTGCCCATACATCTAATAGCCTATGGTCACTTAGCTTTAATGTATTAAAGGTATGTGACTTTGCAATCTGATAACGATGTCTGGTATTCACTTATATAACGACATCGTGACTCGTTTAATAATGATTAAAAAATCTTGGAGTAATTTATGGCCCGTGTAAAACGTGGTGTACAGGCAAATCGCCGTCACAAAAAAATCTTAAAGCGTGCTAAAGGCTACTACGGTGCCCGTTCACGTGTTTACCGCGTAGCGGTACAGGCAGTGACTAAAGCTGGTCAATATGCTTATCGTGACCGTCGCAACAAAAAACGTACTTTCCGTCGTCTTTGGATCGCACGTATCAATGCTGGTGCTCGCATCAACGGCTTAAGCTATAGCCGCTTTATCAATGGCTTGAAAAAAGCAAACATCGCAATCGATCGTCGCGTCTTAGCTGACATCGCTATGCATGATGCAGCTACTTTCACCGCATTGGTCGAAAAAGCAAAAGCGGAATTGGCCTAAATATTACCCTTTCCGTTAGGTAGCCTGCTTTTTTAGCAAATACCTAGATGGATCGGACTAATATTGATTAATAGTACGATATTAATAAAAGCTACCGCTGGTCGGTGGCTTTTTTTATAGTAAATTATTTTGGCGTCATCACTATTGCGGTTAAACACACGCGTTTTTGCTAAATATCTATTTTTCTAGATATATATGTTCACATATTCAAGCCATTAGCATCACTCATGGTCATCGTGAGATAACTGAGCAAATGGTTTGCAATATTTGGTCAAATCCCTACAATTACCAAGCACTATACTTACTTAATAGTCCGTTTAAATCAGGAATAATGCGTCTTATGACTACCCCTGCTGCTATCACCGATTTGTCGGCGCTACCGACCTTGTCCTCAGAGCTTAATGAGCTAAATGAAGCACAGCTCAATGAGTTTGCCAGTGCTGCTGAAGCGCTAATTTTGCAAGTAAACGACGCGCGTACCCTACAAGACTTGCGTGTACAGCTAACGGGCAAAAAAAGCTCGCTTACCGGCTGGTCAAAACAGATGGGTAAGCTTGGTAGCGATGACAAAAAAACCTACGGCGGCTGGTTGCACAGTGTGCGTAGCCGTATCGGACAGGCGCTCACCGAGCAGCAGCAGCAGCTAGAAGTCGCTGCATTGAATGCCAAGCTTGCAAGCGAGAGTATCGATATCACCTTGCCGGCACGCGGCGGCCAAAAAGGCCATTTGCATCCAGTGACGATGGTGACCCAGCGTATGCAGCAGTACTTTGTGCAGGCAGGTTTTAACGTCGCGACAGGCCCTGAAGTTGAGAGCGATTACTATAACTTTGAAGCGCTTAATATCCCATCGTATCACCCTGCGCGCGCGATGCATGATACGTTTTATTTTGATGCGCACTACTTGCTGCGTACGCACACCAGTCCGGTACAGATTCGCACCATGGAAAAGAACGAGCCGCCGATTCGTATCATTTGCCCAGGCCGCGTCTATCGTAACGACTCAGACCAAACGCATTCGCCGATGTTTCACCAGCTAGAAGGGCTGATGGTAACCGAGTCGAGCACCTTTGCTGAGTTAAAGGGCTTGATCAGTGAGTTTTTAGAGGCGTTTTTTGCCAAAGCGTTGACTGTACGTTTTCGTCCGTCATTTTTCCCATTTACCGAGCCTTCAGCTGAAGTAGATATCCTCGATGACAATGGCAAATGGCTAGAAGTCATGGGCTGCGGCATGGTGCATCCGCAGGTTCTGACCAACTGCGGTATCGATAGCGACAAATACACTGGCTTCGCCTTTGGTATGGGTATTGAGCGCTTTGCCATGTTGTATTATGGCATCGATGACTTGCGTTTGTTTTTCCAAAATGACGTGCGCTTTTTAAAGCAATTTGGCTAGAGTGCTTTTTTTATATAAAAAGCGCGCCTTGTTGATACAACAAGTGTATGTGCCAAGCTTTACTCCAACATCTTTATTACAAAATTCTGATCTGAGATATTTATGAAAATTAGCGAACAGTGGCTACGTCAATGGGTGAACCCCAATAATACCAGCGAGCAATTGGCCGAACAGCTGACCATGGCAGGGCTTGAGATTGATGATCGCTTTGCCGTTGCCCGTGCATTTAGCGGTGTGGTGGTCGGTGAGGTCATCAGTGTCGAGCCGCATCCTGATGCCGATAAGCTGCGCGTCACGCAGGTAAATATTGGTGAGTCTGAGCCATTACAAATCGTCTGCGGCGCGCCGAATGTGACGGTCGGTATGAAAGCGCCCGTGGCAACCGTTGGGGCGATACTGCCAAGTGATGACGCAAAAGGTTTTAAGATTAAAAAAAGTAAACTACGCGGCGTGGCCTCAAACGGTATGCTGTGCGGTGCCTCCGAGATCGATCTGGTTGACGACATAGATGGCCTACTTGAGCTACCTGCAGATGCACCCATTGGCACTGATATCCGTGACTATCTAGGTTTAGACAATCAAATACTCGATATCTCTATCACGCCAAACCGTGGCGACTGCTTTAGCGTGCGCGGTATTGCCCGTGAGATATCAGTGATTAATGATCTGCCGATGCAGCAGCCGGAGATTGCCACTGATGTAGCGGTAACGAACAGTGATGCAACGCCTGCGGTCACCATTAGTGCCATTGAGGCTTGCCCACGCTATCTCTTACAATCAATCAGCAATATTGATCGTAGTATCGATACGCCAAAATGGATGGCTGATGCTTTGGTTCAGTCAGGACTACGCTCGCATAACTTTTTGGTGGATGTGACCAACTATGTATTGATGGAGCTTGGTCAGCCATTACATGCGTTTGATGCCGATACCATTCAAGGTGATATTGTGGTGCGTTTGGCGCAGCCTGCAGAGACATTGACGCTACTGAATGAGCAAACCATTGCTCTAACTGGTGATGAGCTGGTGATTGCCGATGATGAGGGCGTGCTTGCCTTAGCGGGAATCATGGGCGGTAAGCGCAGTAGCGTCACCGATAGCACCACCAATATTATTTTAGAAAGTGCGTTTTTTAATCCGCTGGCTATCGCGGCGCGCGCGCGTCGTTTTGGCTTGCATACCGATGCCTCGCAGCGCTTTGAGCGCGGGGTAGACTTTGCTCTGCCAGCACTTGCTTTGGCGCGTGCTGTTGATTTGATTACTAGTGTCACAAGCGGGCAAGCTGGGCAAATAGTAAAAGTAGAAAATAGCGAGCACTTACCAGCCCGTACGCCGATTACCTTGCCAATCAGCAAAGTCCGTGAGGTCGTTGGTATCGAGATAGAGCCTGCGGTGATGGTGCGTATCTTAACCCAGCTGGGTTTTGAGGTCGCGCAGCAAGCGGAGAGTCTGATCTGTACGCCGCCGTCGTATCGTTTTGATATGAGTATTAAAGAAGATCTTATCGAAGAGATCGCCCGTATCTACGGTTATGACAATATTCCAAGCGTCCTGCCGCATCTGCAAGTCAGTATGGATTATGACGATACGGCTGATTTGACGCATGAGATGAAGCTGGCACTCGTCAATAATGGCTATATGGAAGCGATTAGTTTTAGCTTTAGTGATGCCAAACTTGAGACGCTACTTGATGATGAGGCGTTAGGTGAAGTGTTGGCATTGGCCAACCCGATCTCAAGCGATCTGGCGGTCATGCGCCGTACATTGCTCTCAAGCTTGTTGCCTTGTGTGCAATACAACCTCAATCGTCAGCAGCCGCGTGTACGTTTTTTTGAAACAGGTCTGAGCTTTGTCGGTCAGAGTGTCAGTGACTTGGTACAGACGCCGAGCATGGCGCTGGTCGCAGTTGGCGATATTTGGGATGAGCAAGCTTATCAAAACCGAGCTTTAGATTTTTATGATCTCAAGCACGATATCGAGCAGCTACTTCCAGCCCAAATCGATCGTGCGCGCGTACGCTACGAGCGCAGTCAGCTAGCATTTTTGCACCCTGGTCAAAGCGCCAAGCTGTATATCGATGATATCTATGTCGGCTGGTTGGGTCAGCTGCATCCAAGCACCGCAAAACAGCTGGATCTGCCTGCCACTTGGGTTGCCCAGTTATCGCTTGCGCCGCTGCTTAACTTGGCCCGCGAGCAGCATGACATTACCACGCCAAGTAAGTTTCCACAAGTGCGCCGTGATATCGCCATCTTGGTAGATACCGAGATTAGCCTACAGACGCTAGAGTCGACGGTGCGCCGTGCTGCTGGAGCCTTGTTGAGTGATATGTGGTTATTTGATATCTATCAAGGTGATAAAGTACCGGCAGGTCAGCGCTCGCTTGCATTTGCTCTGATATGGCAAGATGTGTCACAAACCCTATCTGACGAGGCAGTAAAAACTGCCACTGATACAGTCGTTCAAGCTTTGATTGAGCAGCATTCAGTACAGCTGCGTGACAGCTAACCTCTACACCCGAAAACTGATAACGCATCATGGCCTTTTTTAATTAAGAGGCTGTGGTGCCTTATTTGTCAAAAAAATTATGATCGAGACGTTTTTTTGTCTAAAAAATGGTAAGTGGTTATTAATAAAAGAGATTTTATAACGTCTATATTAAAAAGACCACAAAAAACCTTTATAATAACTGCTATCCCCTCATACCGCTAAACCATGATATTCGACATCACGACATAGCATAGGAGTCGTACTGTGAGCACTTTAACCAAATCTGACATGATTGAGCACTTGATGAGCCACCTGAACCTAACGCGCCAAGATAGCCGCTGTTTGGTAGAGCGCTTTTTTGAGGAATTGTCAGAGAGTTTGATTGATGGCAAAGAAGTCAAGCTTTCAGGCTTTGGCAACTTTGAGCTAAAAGACAAAAATAGCCGCCCTGGTCGCAATCCAAAGACAGGGGAGCCCGTTGCCGTATCTGCGCGCCGAGTGGTGACCTTTAAGACAGGTCAAAAATTTCGCCAGCAGGTTGATGAGCGTTTGTTTGATGCTTAGTCTGTGTCTATACATATAGGCGCTGCTCAGAGAAAAAAGAACCAAAGATAACGCTGTTTAATAGGGACTTTTTTGGGTATATCTTATCTACTAGCTTAGCGCAAACAATCAGTGTCCATCTAGTTAGCAGGCTATCCTGCTATCATCTTGCTTCAATAGCAGGCATAAAAAAAGAGAGCATAGGCTCTCTTTTTTACTACAGTGTTTATTGTATGACCAATAAAATTACTGAGCTTCTTCAACAACCACTTCGTCAGCTGCATCAACAGCTGCAGTGTCAGTTTCGCTAGCTACATCAACGCTAGTAGTAGTACCGTCTACAGGCACTTCAGCGTCCATTTCGTCAGTTGCAGTTGCAGCTTGTGCATCAGCGATGTCAGCTTCAGCTTCAGCAGCAGCAGCTTCTGCGTCAGCAGGTACAGCTTCGCCGTCAGCAGCAGCTTCGTTTAGCTCTTCTTGAGCGTCTTGTACTTCTTCTTGTGCGTCAGATAGATCTTCAGCAGCGTTTTCAGTGTTGCTGTCACAGGCAGTTAGGCCCATAGATGCAGTCATGATACCAGCTAGAGCAAGTAATTTAAGGTTCATAGTAGTTTCTCCGAAAAAATGAAATGAGCAGTAGTAGTAACAAAAGCCAAAAAAAGGTCGAAATCTGATGTTTTTCAGAGTTCAACTAATCTTAGTTACAACTACTCAGCTTTCACGCATTCTATATGTTTTCTTTCTGAATGGAAAGAGGCTGTACAATTCAGTAACAATAAAATTGTAAATGTAATTTTACATCTTAAACCTCTTATCTTCTCTTAAAGAGTAACACCAAATAATATGCGTATAATCAATAAGATCGGCCTATTATAAAAGCATATTTGCTGTCTTGATATTCTTTAACTGTTGGTGTTGTGTAGTGCTTTCATTGAATATGGCTGGTATTCGGTAATTGGCGTATTGTGGTCAGTAAATTTTACGATAACGTAATCAATTTCGGCGTTGTTTTTGTACTGTATCTGCTAAAGGCTACTGATAGGCGTATAGTATATCCAATTTAAAAATGTTATAGCGCTACTGGTATAAACTTTCCTTGCGTGCTGTATATACAGAGTCTACGCAAAATCCATCCCAGTAGCGCTTTGGAACTTATGCCAGTTTTGTTTTCAACTGACTATATAAAAGTCATAAAACATAATAAGCAAAAAGCTTGTAGATACCGTAAAAGCTAGGTGCGACAATGAGTCAGACAATAAAGAACTAAAAATACTTGTATAAATGGTCGATAGTATGATGGTATAAATCATATATTTAAGGAGAGATGGTATGAAGTGGCAAGGTAGGCGAGGCAGCTCAAACGTGCGCAGCAGTCGCGGCGGCGGTAAGATGATAGGGGGTGGTATCGGCGGTATTATTATCGCGGGTATTTTGTGGTTGGTTTTTGGGGTCAACCCCATGACGGCATTACAGACAGGGCAAGTGGTGGCAGGCGGTGGCGGCAGTACGGCAAGTGAGCCTGCCACCAGTGATGACCGCGATACGCAGTTTGTCAAAGTCGTATTGGCCGATACAGAAGACGTTTGGCATCAGATATTTAATGAAGCAGGCAGTACGTATCAAGAGCCGTCGCTCATATTATTTAACGGTCAAGTCAGCTCTGCTTGTGGGAGTGCCAGCGCTGCAACAGGGCCATTTTATTGTCCGGGGGATCAAACCATTTATCTGGACACGTCGTTTTTTGTGGAAATGCGTCAAAACCTAGGTATAACCGGCGATCAGCAAGGCTCAGGGGATCAAGATAACCAAGGTAAGGCAGGCGACTTTGCGCAAGCCTATGTGATAGCGCACGAGGTGGGACATCATGTGCAGACGTTGCTTGGCATCACTCAGCAGGTAAATGAGGCTGGTCGTCAAGTCAGCCGCGCACAGGCCAATAAACTGTCGGTCATGCAAGAGTTACAAGCGGACTGTTTTGCTGGGGTATGGGCGCAGCGCAATCAGGAGCGCGTACAGTTCTTAGAAGCAGGTGATATCGATGAGGCCATCAATGCTGCAGGCCAAATCGGTGATGATCGTCTCGCTCGTGCAAGCGGCGGCGCGGTTGTACCAGATAATTTTACGCATGGTACCAGCCAACAACGTGTGCAATGGTTTACTCGCGGTCTGCAGAGTGGCAATGTACAGGCATGTGATACCTTTAGTGGCGCTCTATAACGCCGATAGGTTAGAGTTGATGCATTTTGAAAAAGGATATGACGTTACTGGTATAAGTCTTCCTTGCGTGTTGGCTCGTCTACGCTGCCAGTAGTGGTGCAACCTACACTTAAAGACAGCATCCGAGTCGCGCACTTAACGGTATCGTCATTTTATTTTGAGTTGACTATACTTAATTGAGCGATTTTTTAGCCATATATTTGATGTATTCTGATTTGACCGTTGTTTAAAATAAAAATACACGCCTGCTAATCGCAAAAGGCCTGCAATGATTGCAGGCCCTTTGTTTATCTCTACATACTATTTAGACAGCTTATGAGAAAGTTCACATCAGTGTCTTTTAAGCTCAAAGCGTTCTTACTTATCTAAGCTTAAAATACTCAGAAAGTATGTCTTTAAAAAGACTTATCTAACCAAACTACTTGAAGTGTTATCTAGAAGTGCTGTCTATCCGTTATAGACCAAATTATCTGGTTTGGTCTAGGATGTAAGCGCCAGCGCCACCAACAGCAGCACCGCCCAATGCCCCGCGAGCGATATCTTTACTGTCGCCGCCACTTCTGATCAAAGCGCCCGCTGCTGCGCCTGCTGCTGCACCTTTAGCGGTATTGCTCAAGCCAGAGTTGTATCCATTGGTCGCACAGCCGCCCATGATTAAAGCAGAGCTAGTAATGGCAGTCATTGCGATAGTTTTAGCAAATTTCATAATATCACCTGTCAAATTATCAAGTTGGGTCAAAAAAAGAACACGAGATTTTTAATGCTATGTGTTTGATATAGATAAACCATACCAAGCGAATCCAGCAATTGTCTTAGAATAATCTGTATTGCTATCGCAAGACATAGGATTATATTAAGGGTTTTCAATATTTCAATACGTATACTGCTATCGCACCTGATAGCAGAGTATATCTATGTTAACGTTTATATTAACCCATCAATTCGTCTCTAGGCGTAGTAAAAGCGCTAAGCTTTGCAAGCAAGCTGTAAAAGATGTTTCCCCACTGTATCCTTGGTAGGGATTTTGCTTAGTGTCATTGTATTTGTATTGATCATACGCTAATTATTTTTGTCACTGCTAGCGCTATCTATGTGTAAAGAAATAGGGTCTTATATTTGCTTCGTGTGATATAGGCAATCCGCTATAGAGGCGGTAATTTTTTTATTTAGCACTTACTATAGCTTGTCGTTTGGCCATATTGCCACGACCCAACACACAAAAACCGCCCTAAGGCGGTTTTTGGTATTTGTCTTTAATATCTATAGTCGATCCATATCAAAGATGACATAGTACTATTGGTATGAGTAAAGCTTATCATCGCACATTAGTTTTGTGATTTACGCTTCATTTGTTCAAAAAACTCATCATTGGTTTTGGCTTCTTTTAGGCGCTCAAGCAAGAACTCAGTGGCTTGGACACCATCCATTGGCTGTAGCAATTTGCGCAAGATCCAGACTTTGCGTAGTTTGTCTTCATCAAGCAGGCGCTCTTCGCGGCGAGTGCCAGATTTTTTGATATTGATCGCTGGGAAAACACGTTTTTCGGCCAAATCACGCTCAAGGGTAATCTCTTGGTTGCCGGTGCCTTTAAATTCTTCAAAGATGACGCTGTCCATTTTGCTACCGGTGTCAATCAAAGCACTGGCGATGATGGTCAAGCTGCCACCTTCTTCGACGTTACGCGCCGCGCCAAAAAAGCGTTTAGGACGCTCAAGGGCATTGGCGTCTACACCACCGGTCAACACTTTACCAGATGATGGAATGACGGTGTTATACGCACGAGCGAGGCGGGTGATGGAGTCAAGTAAGATGACCACGTCTTGCTTATGCTCGACCAAGCGCTTGGCTTTTTCGATGACCATTTCGGCAACTTGTACGTGGCGCTGCGGCGGCTCATCAAAGGTTGAGGCAACGACTTCACCGCGTACCGTGCGCTCCATCTCGGTCACTTCTTCTGGACGCTCATCGATGAGCAAGACGATCAGATAACATTCGGGGTTGTTGCGGGTGATAGACTGGGCAATCGATTGCAAAAGCATGGTTTTACCGGCTTTTGGCGGCGCGACGATGATAGAGCGCTGGCCTTTACCAATTGGGGCAATCAGGTCGATGATACGGCCTGTCAAATCCTCGGTCGTACCGTTACCTAATTCTAGCTTTAACTGCTCGGTGGGGAATAATGGCGTGAGGTTCTCGAAAATCAGCTTGTGACGTGAGCGATCGGGGGTATCAAAGTTAATCTCGCCGACCTTTAGTAGCGCAAAATAACGCTCAGAATCCTTCGGTGGTCGAATTGTCCCAGCGATACTGTCGCCTGTCTTTAGGCTAAAGCGGCGGATTTGGCTGGGGCTGACATAAATGTCGTCAGGACCTGCCAAGTAAGAGCCCTCTGATGAGCGCAAAAAGCCAAAGCCATCGGGTAAGACCTCGAGCACGCCGTCACCATAGATGGCTTCGCCGTTACGGGCGTGGGTCTTTAAGATAGCGAAGATAATGTCTTGTTTACGGCTACGCGCCATATTATCAAGACCCATGTCTTTGGCGATGGCCAATAGCTCAGAGATTGATTTTTTCTTTAGTTCAGTTAGATTCATAGGTAGGTCATTAGCAATTGATCAGATGAGAGATGCCATTAGCAGCACAAGTCACGACATTGATTAAAACAACGATAGTATGGCGATAGAGGGCGCGAGCACAGAGCCAGAGTTATGTAGTTTGGGTATTGCGTGTTGACTTATGTACAAGTTGCAAGAATAGAGTGCAAGGTAATAAGAAATAAAGATACAGAAGGCTACATAAGAGTCTGCGTCAAAAACTCAGTATCAGTAATTGTGTTTAGTCATTTCGTTCAGTAATGGTGTTTATAATGACGATTGTGTTTTTGTTGATAAACACGAGGAGAATAGCGACAAGACACTTAGGAAAACGGTTCGTTTTCTCTTGTCAGCAGACTATACGGTCTTCACAATGGCATTGTCAATAAATTTTGCCAAAAAAGTCGTATTATTGGTTTTTTTGCATAAAAAACGAGCAAAAAACCATTATCTTAGCAGGACAATGGTTTTTTACTGATTGGCATCTATTATGACGTGTAGACACTCGCAGCAGATAGACTGACACGAGCGTATCGACACTGATAGCAGTGCTTATAGATGCTTATCAAGTACTTTGGCTAGCTCTGCTTTTGGCTGTAGGCCCATGACTGAGTCAACTTTTTCGCCGTCTTTAAAGACAAATAGCGTTGGGATGTTACGGATACCAAAGCGGCTGGCGGCTTGTGGGTTGTTGTCGACGTCGACTTTGACGATTTTTACTTTGCCTTGGTACTCGCCGGCTAGATCTTCTAAGATAGGCGCGATGGCTTTACAAGGTCCACACCACGCCGCCCAAAAATCTACCAATACAGGCAGGTCTGATTGCAGCACGTCTTGGTCAAAGTTTGCATCGGTGGTATTTACGATTAGGTCTGACATAGTTATCTCTCTTGTTTTATTGTCTTTATCGTCGTTCATTAATTTATCGCGGCTTTGTGTAGCTAAAGACCAGCGGTATAAAGTAATGATAAGCGGCTAAAGAGTCGTTTCGAAATAGTGAAAATGTGCCATCATATTAACATGTTTGCTCTTACTTGACAGATGCAGGCTGGTTAAATTGTTTAACAATTATGATTGATACAATAAATCGAAACACAACCCTACAGCCAGTGAGTGCGCTGTCACTTATCACTTTTTGGTTTTTTTTCTATGTCATTGCCTCTATCATATCATCTTTACTCTCATTTATATAAGTAACCGATTTTTATGCCTTTTACTGAAGAAGAAGTCAACGCCTTAAACCGACAAGAGTGCGCGTATTCGTTGGCGTTTTTTAAAACATTTGCCCAAGACATTACGGTCTATGAAGATGACGATATTTGGGTGGTGGATAAGCCAGCGGGCCTTCTCAGCGTCGATGGCAAAACCCTTAAGGTCAGCTTGCTTGCGCGGCTTGAGCGCGTCAATCCAGCCGTCAAACTCATTCACCGCTTGGATATGGACACCTCAGGGCTACTGATTTTTGCCAAAAATGCCGCTGCCCAAAGCCATATTAGTAAGCAGTTTATTGAGCGGTTGCCACAAAAAAGCTACCAAGCGCGCGTCTTTGGCCAATGGGAAAGTATCGGGGCGACCGGTGAGATATCGGTGCCGGTACGTTATGAGCCCACGACCAAACCGCGCCATATCGTCGATCACGATTGGCCCAAACAGGCACTGACTTTATATGAGGTCTTGGCTCACGAAATGTGCAATGATCAGACCGTCACGCGCGTGCTACTAAAGCCGGTCACGGGCCGTAGTCACCAGTTACGTGTGCATATGGTGCATGCAGGTCATGTGATGATTGGTGATCCGATTTATGCCGAAGGGACGGCACTGACGATAGCCCCGCGGCTAAACTTGCACGCACAGCAGCTACGCCTAAAGCACCCGACACTGGGGGCGTGGATGGATTGGGAGAGTCCGTGCCCGTTTTAATCTGGCCACTGAACCAGATGATGACTTAACCACATGAGCAATAACGATATCGGCGATCGCATCATGCTTAAGTATCGCAACAGTATCGCAACATAAAGGACGACTGGCTACGGTTTTGCGGTTAGGGCATGTCCGCATTTTTTACCTGCTTTAAAATGAGGGCGCGCCCTAGTATCTTGCCTGCCAGCTTTATTTAGGGTTGATGACAGTGCTCGATAAAGTCGCTCACCTGCTTAGTTAATATCTGCCATAAGGTCTGTTGCGCGCTTTTGCTGCCCCAAGCATTGTGCGGGCTAAATATCACCCGTGGATGCTCGCTGAGGCTGAGTAGCGGGTCATCTGCCGTGATCGGCTCTTGCTCAAACACGTCGCTGGCGTAGCCGATGATTTGCTCGTTATGGATGGCAGTTGCCAATGCTTGACTATCGACGATGCCGCCGCGCGCAACGTTGACCAATAAGGGCTGCTTGGTCATTTTGGCCAAGGTGTCCTTATTGATAAGATGCTGGGTTTGTGCGGTCAGTGGGCAATGTAAGCTCAATACATCTGACTGTGTCAGTACGTCATCAAAGGCGGTATAGTCTGCACTGCGCGGCGCACGCCCTTGATGCTCCGCCCATAACACCGTCATGCCAAAGGCGCGTGCAATTTCGGTGACGCGCTTGCCGATGGTACCGACACCGATGATGCCGAGCGTCTTGTCTTCTAAGTCGATCAGCGGTATGTCGAGCAAGCAAAAATTGCCATTGTCGCGCCATGTACCATCGGCGACTTTTTGATGATAATGAATGCCTGCGCGCATGGCATTGAGCATCAGCATAAAGGTATGCTCAGGCACGCTTTTGACCGCGTAACCTGCAACGTTATAAAGGGTGACATGATGTCTGTCACAAGCGTCTTGATCGACGTTGTTCATCCCTGTGGCAGTCAGCTGAATCAGCTTGAGGTTGGGCAGTTGACCGATCACCTCAGCGTCTATTTGGACTTTGTTGGTGATGATGATATCGGCGTCACGGCAGCGCTCGAGGATGACGTGGTTGTCCTTTGGCGTGTCATGATAAGTCATGTAATCTGTAATCCCAGCTGGGGCTGGCAAATCGATACCGTCCGAAAAAGTACCCTTGTCTAAAAAAACCGCTCGCATAGTGACTCCCTGATGAATTGATTGTTGTATTGATTTTTTCTATGGTTTTAAGGCGTTATGGGGGTGAGACTTAATGTAGCACGTCGGTGGGTTTAGTCAAAAACCAAACCATAAAAACCCAAGTGCTGTCACAATTGTCTACTTGAAAAGTCAACTAAACGCACTCATCTAGCCGCTAACGTTATATAATGGTCTACCTTAGCTGTCGACTAAATGGGTGTTACCCTATGCACAGCCACCATTAGCGGCCATTGCTATCTATTTTATTTCTTATTACCTGAGTACAAAAAAGACATCGCCTTATGACTACCTCTATCGCTTCACTGCACAGTACTGAATTCGCCGTTGGCCAACGTTATTTATCTGATACAGAGTCTGAGCTTGGCTTGGGTGTGGTCATCGATGTGGATGATCGCTGTGTGCACATCTTGTTTCCGCAAAGCGAGGAGACGCGTGTTTATGCCAAAAACTCAGCGCCACTGTCGCGCGTGGTATTTAAGGCGGGCGATAGCATTTATGACCAAGATGGCAACGGCTATACGGTCAATGCGGTAGACGAGGTGATGGGTGTGCTCAAGTACAGTGTCGATGAGCATGAGCGCGGTATTATGGAAACCCGACTCGCGGCCAATATCACGCTTGCCAAGCCGCTTGAGCGTCTGCTCGCTGGTCGCATCGAGCGTGGCGACTGGTACGAGCTGCGCCAAGACATCTTGCGCATGCAGTCGGCGCTGGCAGGTCATCCGCTCAAAGGCCTAATGGGCGCGCGTGTCGATATTATCGAGCATCAGCTGTATATCGCTCACGAGGTCGGTAAGCGTATTGCGCCGCGTGTGCTTTTGGCCGATGAAGTGGGTCTGGGTAAAACCATCGAAGCGGGCTTAATCATTCATCAGCAGCTAATCACAGGAAAGGCTGAGCGCGTGCTTATCTTGGTACCAGACAGTCTGCAATACCAGTGGATGATCGAGCTGCGTCGCCGCTTTAACCTAAATTTTGCGTTGTTTGACTTGGTACGTACTGCCGCGATCAAAGAGCATGACCCTGAACAAAACGTCTTTGCCACCGAGCAATGTATCATCGCGGGCATGGATTTGTTGCTTGATCATCCTGATTTGTACGATCAGGCGATGGAAGCGGGCTTTGATCTATTGGTCGTCGACGAAGCGCACCATTTGCACTGGGATGAAGAGCAGGGCGGCAATGACAAATACGATTTGATTGCTGACTTTGCTGAAGAGACGCCTGGGGTGATGCTACTGACCGCAACGCCTGAGCAGCTCGGCGCGCAAAGCCATTTTGCGCGTTTGCGCCTGCTAGATCCTGATCGCTTTGATGATTTGGATGAGTTTATCGATGGGCAAGAAGCCTTTGCCGAAACCGCTGCCGTCGCTGGCGTGTTGATAGAAGACAAGCCGCTGAGTAATGGGCAAATCGCAGCTTTGAGCCATTTATTAGACATTAGTATGGATGAGCTGGGCGCAATCAATGACGATGAGCGCTTGCGTACTTATGCCCTTAACGAGCTACTGGACCGTCATGGTACCGGCCGTATCTTATTTCGCAATACTCGTGAGAGTGTCAAAGGGTTTTATGGACGAAGCCATCAGCCATATCCACTGCCCCTGCCTGACGCATGGGTTGATAGCTACCAAACCACGGGCAAACTGCGTGAGCAGCTGTGGGGCGAAGAAAACCAGCCCGATGGTGGCTGGCTAGAAGATGACCCACGTGTGTCTTGGTTGATTGATATCTTGCGCGGTGAGCTAAAGCATCAAAAAGTGCTATTGATCGCTCGTAGTGGGGCGACGGTTGAGAGTCTTGAGGCGGTACTGCGCTTACATGCAGGCATTAAGACTGCTATCTTTACCGAGCAGATGACACTGCTTGAGCGTGACCAAGCGGCGGCGTTTTTTGCTGATTCCGAGGGCGCGCAGATATTGCTTTGCTCAGAGATTGGCTCAGAAGGCCGTAACTTCCAGTTTGCAAGCCAGCTGATACTGTGGGACTTACCTGCCAATCCAGACACGCTAGAGCAGCGCATAGGCCGCCTAGACCGTATCGGCCAGACGCAGCAGATCATGCTTCACGTCCCTTATGTACAGGGCACCGCGCAGGAGCGTTTATATCATTGGTATGACAAAGCGCTCAATATGTTTAGTCAGATATCACCGACTGCCCAAAGTGTGCAAGAGCAATACATCCAAACGCTAAAGCCTGTGCTAGAGAGTGCTGATACGCCCGACAACCGTGCCATGCTACAAGATATCATCAACGAAGCGAAAAAAACCCGCCTAGGGCTAGAAGCGCAGCTACAAGCTGGCCGTGACCGTCTGCTGGAGTACAATTCGTGCCGTCCACGTGTCGCTGGGCGTATCAAAGATGCCATGATTGACTTTGATCAGAACAATCTGCTGCCACACTTTATGGAGCGCTTTTTTGCCTCTGCCAATATCGATCATAGTATCCAGCGCGATGGCTCGTGGGTCATCGCTCCTGTCGATAGTACTGAGATCAGTGAGTACATCGACGGCCTGCCACTGGGCGATGAAGATGGGATGACCTTGACCTTTGATCGTGGGCAGGCATTGCTGCGTGAAGATATCGACTTTATTACCCATGAGCATCCGCTGATGCGCGCGATTTACGAGTTGGCCAGCACCAGCACCTTTGGCAATACCACGGTGGCGATGCTAAAAAGCGCGGTCGTGCCACAAGGCATGGTGCTGCTCGAGGTAAACTTCCGTGTCGAGGCCATCGCGCCAAGAGTGCTCAATCTGCCTGCGACCATTACCACGCAAAACATTCGGGTGTTTATCAGTGAGCAAGGCAATGATCTGTCAGCGCGCATCAGTAGCGAGATGATCATGCCGCACATCGAGCGACTGGACAAAAACCGCGCTCGCCAAGTCATCAAGGTGCGCGGTGATGTGATCGAGCAGCGTTACTACGACGCCGAAGAGATCGCCCGCCAGCAGCTGGCAGAAATCGGTGAGCAAGCAAGCGCCCGTTTCAATCAGCAGTGGTCGCGTGAAATCAAGCGCCTAAAACATCTACAAACCATCAACCCCAATGTACGTCCAGAAGAAGTAGAGCGCTTAGAGCAGCTAAAAGCACAAGGCGAGCAGGCATTAGGCAACCTATCGCTGGTACCAGACTCTATCCGCGTATTGGTAGCGGTCAAGCCATAAACGAAGCATAGCAATGAAAACGAGATGCGCCGATCATCTCGTTTTTTATTCGGCCGATGCACTGATGCTGCGATAGATACCTCTGCCTCAAACCTTGTGATAGCCAAGCGCGTGCGTAAGCCATCAGCGGGTACTTTTGTCATGAGATAAAAAAGGCGGTCAAGACTGGCGGGTAAGCGACTCATAACTGGTCAAAGCGCGGGATATTGGGTAATATGTTTAGCCTTTCAGTGGATAATAAATACGTGTATAGCGCTGCTATCGCTGTATTTTTACGCTAAAATTTCGTTCTAACATCTCTCTTGTGTATTTTTAGCAAGTGATTTCATATTATTTTACATTCAAACGCAGCAGGTTTGCCGTTATATCATCTGGCTATCATTAGGTGGGTTGGTGCAGCCGCGCCGCGTTTTTGATAAAAATAAGGAAACCTATCGTCATGTCTGATTATTCGCAACTGATTGATGAGCTGCTTGCTACCGTATCGCTTATTGAAGTGAGCCCTGATGTCTTTGAGGGGAAAAGCCATGACTATGTGGGCAGTCGTATCTTTGGTGGGCAAGTCTTGGCGCAAGCGATCATGGCAGCTGCCCATACGCTGGATAAAGACAAACCCTGCCATTCACTGCACGGCTATTTTTTGCGTGGCGGAGATATCAACCAGCCAGTGATTTATCGAGTACGCCGTCTACGCGATGGGCGTAGCCTCTCTGCGCGAGAAGTGACCGCGATTCAGTACAAAGAAGTACGCGGTAAAGCGCCTATTGAGCAAGTGATTTTTTCGATGATTGCCTCGTTTTCGCCGATGGAGGAGGGGCTTGAGTATCAAGAAGATATGCCCGTCTATCCGCCACCAGACGACCTGCTCGCCGAGCAAGACTTAAAAGAAGAGTACGTCGGCAAAGTGCCAGATGCGCTCAAAGCACGTTTTATGCGTCGTCGTCATGTCGAGATTAAGCCTGTCAAACCGCGTGATCCTATCCATCCTGAGCCGATGAAACCAAAACAAGCCAACTGGCTGCGTATCCGCGAGCTGGGCAATCAGCCGGTAGCGATTCAGCAAGCGCTATTGGCATTTTCGTCTGATTTTTACTTAGTCGGCACAGGGCTGATGTCGCATGGTGTCAGCTTTATGACCAGTGGTCTACAAGCGGCCAGTATCGATCACTCTATGCACTTCCACCGTGAATTTGATTTGAATGATTGGCTGCTCTATGACATGTGGAGTGATACCACCTCTAATGCAAAAGGGCTGAACCATGGGCAGTTCTGGCAAGATGGCAAACTGGTCGCTACCGTGCAACAAGAAGGCTTGATGCGTCTGCGGGTACCCAAATCTTAAATAAAAAAATACAAACTATGCCAGCGTGCTACTGGTATAAATTTTCCTTGCGTGCTGCGTACCCCGATGCTGCGCAAAATTCATCCCAGTAGCACTATGTTTATTTATAGTGGTTCGACCACACTTACTTACTGCTCTAAAATCTTCACCATCGCCCGCGGTAATCCAAGTGTTGCCCGCGCATCATCTGTGGTCAACCAATGAAGATTAATCTCTGCTGCTTGCAAGGCTGTGCTCAATGCGGTTGTTTGCTTATTGTCTAAAGTGACGGATTGCGGCGTCAAATACCAATGAAAGTGGGTTAATGAATGCTTGATAGGTGCATCATCAAGTAAGGTTTGATTAATGGGTGCGGCTATCACATTATGCTTATCTAACCACTCATGAATAATCTGCTCAGCGGTGGTAAATTCTGTCTCATAGACTTTTTCATTACTGCGTACGTCATTTGCTGTGTTTGATGGCTTATCATCGCTAGCTAGCGTCTTTTTAACAGTAGCCTTAGTGTTCGCTTTACCATTAACCTTTTCTACAAACTGTAAAGGCAAGCTCCATAGTCCGCCCCAAATACCATTGTCAGGGCGCTGTAGCCATAGTATTTTGCCGTCCGTATCTTTGATGATAAGCGCGTTGCTAAACTTACTGGGCTTGGGCTGTTTTTTTGCCTTGACTGGATAGTCGGTTTCGCGCCCCTGTGCATGGGCAAGACAGTCCTCTTGTAGTGGACACAATAAGCAGGCAGGCTTGCTACGCGTGCATAGCGTTGCGCCCATGTCCATCATCGCCTGTGCAAACCGTCCTGAGTCATCGACAGGTGTTAAACGCTCTGCCAACGCCCATAGCGTCTTGGTGGTGGCAGACTTGGTGATATAGCCCTCAATAGCTGCCCAGCGGGTAAGGACGCGTTTGACATTGCCATCACAGATGACGCCATACTTGTGCAAGCCCATCGCCATAATCGCCCCAGCGGTCGACCGCCCAACACCAGAGATGGCTTCCCAGCCCGCTAGCGTCTGCGGAAAATCACCGGTCTCGTGAATTATCTCGGCCAGTTGCTTTGCGCCTTTATGCAAATTACGCGCGCGTGCATAGTAGCCAAGCCCCGCCCAATGCTCGGCGACCAAGTCCCATTCTGCGGCGGCCAAATCCTGCACGCTCGGAAACGATTCCATAAAACGCGCAAAGTAGGGCAACACGGTGGTGACTTGTGTCTGCTGAAGCATGACTTCGGATAACCAAACGACATAAGGATTGGGCGTATCGGTCTGGTGTTGTTGCCAAGGCAGGTCATGACGGCCATTTTCGGCAAACCAATCGAGTAGGCGCGGGGCGAAGGAGTCTAATGCGTCAGTGGGTTGAGAAAAGGGAGTGTCGGGTATGGCAGTAGGTTGAGTCATAGGCTCTATTATTTATTTTTTTGAAGGTATGTGATTATATCTTATATAAGCTTATTCAATAGGTTGGCTTTGTATGGTTTGACGCTAGCAGCTTAAATGTTGCGACCTATGATTATAATTTTAGTTAGTTTTTGCAAACTCTATGTAAACCACCTGCCAACTTTGGAATGTAATTTAGTTAGAACATTCAAGTAATGGCATTATTTACTCATTTTCTGATAAATTTAAAATTAGTCTGGCTTGCAAGTAACCAATGCTCAATATTTTCTGTTTTTTCATATTCTTCAATAGATATGTAAAGTATCGCATCCAAAATATTTAAGTACTCTATTGCAGATTTAATCGTTTCATTAATAAAGTTAATAAATCGCTGATAGTCAGGTGGGTAAATTAAATCTGTGTCTGAATCAAATACTCTATGTTTTCCGTTTGAATCAACAAAACTATTAATTGTGGTTTCTAATATCCAAATATTGTATAGAAATATAACTTTTGGATCGTTAGTTTCATGAAGTAGGTATCTAAGCTCTGGTTTCCATTCGATAGCCTTAGTCAGCAAGTCTATCTTAATATGACCAACAAACTTATTTCTTATATACTTTGCAAACTCGTATAGTCACCTGACCACAAAAATGTTATAAAATAAATCAACTAAACGATTACCACTATAAACAACTATGACTTACTCCTTAGATTATCGCAAACAAGTCTTAAAAAGCTTAGATGAGGGCAT